>ERZ827512.3699-NODE-3699-length-10416-cov-4.750024_pt1 | contig 10416 bp, 6 predicted proteins | sample MGYA00519916_ERZ827512 | MGnify/ENA primary metagenome ERZ827512 (study PRJEB31778, sample SAMEA3449335) | human gut metagenome | biome: human gut; feature: human-associated habitat; material: faeces | place: United Kingdom | collected 2010/2012 ... | reverse complement strand
ATACACTTGTTCACGGCACTTTCTATATTTCGGGCAACTGTCTGAACGAATACGGAGAGTGGGATTCTTGTTCACTTGCTGATAAACAGATAGAAAAGTACAAGCAGCAGTTTGATCATATCATAGTGGATCTGCCCGGTATCGGGCTGGTTGCTGTTAGAGAAACAAGACCTGAAGTGATCGAACCGCTTGAAGAATTTGAAGAGTCACCGGAGATAAGTATGTAGTTTGCTAAAGCTTATGCTGTGCAAATTGTGACAAAGGTAGAACTTCAATAAAAAGTCTGGATTTTAAAGTATTAGTGTGATATATTGCTTGTCAAGGAGCGTGATAATATGAAAAAAGCAATGGTCATATCAATATTCTGTGCGGTATTTTTATCAGCCTGTGGAAATATATCGGAATCCACAGAAAGCGAAAACTCTTCAGTAGCTAGTCAAACTGCGGCCACGGCTATAGTTTCCGCAGAAACATCGGCAAAGGAAGAAATGGATACAAGTGAAACCACAGCGACCATTAAAAAGAGTTCGCAGACGGTATCATCTTCCTCAAAGCCGACAGATACTGAGGTAACTGCGGCTAAGAAATCAAGCACTTCAAATACAGGCGGCAATTCGGTTCAGGGGCAGAATAACGCTGTACAGGGTAATAACCAAGCTGTGCAGAATAATACTCCATCCAACAATTCTCAGGATAATAACTTAGCGGAGCAGAACGCCCAGCCGTCCAATGAGAAGCCTCAGAATGCCACCAAATCAACAACGGCAAAGCCGTCAGCATCGGCAGTACCTACGGTAACAAATCCGCCTGTCGCAAGGACAAAGCCTGAGACTACAACAGTGCCGCAGACTCAACCACCCTCGCCGATGCCTACTGAGGAAGAAAGATATATGGATATCGGCAGAAGCTTATCTCATAACGGCTCTGATTACAGCAAGGCAGAGGCGGTATACAACTGGATGACTGAAAACGGTTCGGGCACTTGTGTGAATTATTCGTGGCAGACCTACTATTTGTGCAAAGGTACAGGTCTGGAATGCTATCTTGCATGGACGCCGTCAAAACTGTATGGTCATGTAGCAAATGTCGTTAAGGTAAACGGAACATGGTTTGTTCTTGATACGCAGGGACAAGGATTTCTGCTGAATAACGACTGCGGATTCAGCGAAATAATAGATATTGATGAATCATATGTATCAGTGGCGGATTTGATAAGCAACCAAAGATATGATGAAATATATTAAGATGTGCAAACGAAAGAGCCGAAATCCGGCTCTTTTTCTTTGCAAAAATGAAAAGGAGAAATGCACTTTATGTTCAAAAAATCGAAAATATTAAAGAAACTCAGCGCAGGGTTCATGGCAGGACTCTGTGCTTTTTCTATGCTCGGTTCATCTATGAGCGGAGCTATCACAGCAAGTGCCGCAAGCACACCTATGGAAAACCCGACCTTCCCGTCAGCGGATACGGTGATCGCAAAGGCGGCGACTTTGCTGGGTACGCCGTATACCTATGGAAACAAGGGCTACTGGCATGCGTATGTTCAGGGTCAGTACACTCCGCTTTCTGTTGAAACGATAAATAATCTCGGCATTGACTGTTCGGGTCTTGTGTACTATACTCTTACGCAGCTTGGATACAAAACATCGGGGTTCAGTTGGAACAACCCTGTGCCTGTTGACACAGATCATTGGCTTACAGTCAATGATAACTGCACCATAACTTACGACGGAAAGACTTCAAAGGTCGAAGTCGAAAAGAAAAACATCAAGACAACGGACCGCCCGTATTGGGAGTGTGCTGACGGTTCGGTTATTACAGCAGGTTCTGTGGTGGTCGCTCAGAATCCGGGTGGTGAGGATCACGTTTGGATATATATGGGTGAATTTGATTCAAGAAATGATGTAATAAGCTACCTTAAGTCTATCGGCGTTTCGGAAAAACTCATAAACTCAAAGACAGTCGGCGATGGAAAAGGTGCAGGCGGAAAGCATTGGAGAATAGAATCCAGCGGTTCGGAGGGCGTTGTTATCAACAACAAAACTGACGGTAAGACTGCTACCGCTATGAATATGTCGGCGTTCAGGATAACAAAAAATGATGTAAAATTTGAAATAACTAAGGTTCTTGCTTCAGACAGAACGGTTAAGATTTCAGGCACAAGCAAGGTAGACGGCACGGTTGCAAAATACGGAGTATATACCGATAAGGCTTGTAAAAACAAGGTCGGCGAGATCACTATCGGCAAGGACGGAACAGGTTCCATTCAGTTACCTGAAAAGCAGTATTACGTTAAGGAGATCTCCGCACCGACAGGTTACAGTATCTCTGAAGAAGTGTTCGCATTAAAGGCTGACGAAAATATATTTGTGACCGAAGATTTTACGAGAGGCAAAATTAAGGTCAATAAGACCGCCGATGACGAGATCGTAAGCGGCAGAGAGTTCAAGGTCACAGGAAACGACGGCAGCAGTTACACCAAGAAAACCAATGCAAACGGCGTTGCCGAATTTAGCGGATTAAAGGTATACAACACATCTACGGGCAAAGCGATCACCTACACCGTATCCGAGATCAATGTAGATACAAGATACGAAGTTCCTAAGGCTCAGAATGTTACGCTGACAAGCGGAGATGTTGATCTGACTGTGAATGTGAAGTTCAACAATCAACTTAAAACGGGCTCGATAAAGATAAATAAGCAGTCCGAGGACAATCAGAACGGCGACAGAGAGTTCACTATTACGGGCAACGGTAAGACTTACACAATAAAAACAGGTTCGGACGGTATTGCAATCCTTTCCGATATTCCTGTTTACAACAGCAATAATGAGAAGATCGTGTACACCATTTCCGAGAAAAATGTTCCCATTAGATATGTTGTTCCTGCAGATCAGACTGCAACCCTGACGGCGGACGCAACAACAACCAAGAAATTCAAAAATATCCTCAAAAAGTTTACGGTTGAGGTGACAAAGCAGGATTCCGAAACATCTTCTGCACAGGGCGACGGCACTCTTTCAGGCGCAGTTTATGGCATTTACCGTGACGGAACGCTTGTTGACACCTACACAACAGATGAAAGCGGATATTTCAAGACAAAAGAGTATGTCTGCGGAAACTACACTGTTCAGGAAATTTCACCAAGCGAAGGCTATCTGCTTGATGAAACAGTTTACTCAGTTGGTGCAGAAGCTGAGAATTATTTCATTGAGCATAACCCACTTTCTATGACAGTGACTGAGGACGTTATCAAGGGAAATATCGCAATGATCAAGCATTCCGATGACGGCTCTACTCAGATAGAAACTCCAGAAGTGGGAGCTGAATTTGAGGTGTATCTGAAATCTTCGGGTTCTTATGCAAATGCTGTTGAAACAGAACGTGATTACCTGACGTGTGATGAAAACGGATTTGCACAAACCAAGGATATGCCATACGGAATTTACACTGTGCATCAGACCAAGGGTTGGGAAGGTACGGAGTTTATAGCTGATTTTGATGTGAACATCAGCGAGAACGGTCAGACCTATCGCTATTTCATTAACAATGCAAAGTTTGAAAGCTATATCAAGATCGTAAAGGTGGATTCCGAAACGGGAAAAACCATTCCTTATGAGGGCGCAGGATTTGAGATCTACGATTCAAATGGTCAGAAGATCTCAATGACTTTTGCATACCCTACCCCAACAACAATCGACACTTTCTACACAAACAGCGAGGGATATCTGATCACTCCCGAAGTTCTTCCCTACGGTGAGTATTCACTTATTGAGGTTCAGGCTCCTTACGGCTATGCGCTTGATAAAACTCCCGTAGCATTTTCGGTTTCCTCAGAAAATGCAGAGAAAGAAAACTCGTTTACTATTGTCAAAGTTGAAAAGCAAAATACCGCTCAAAAAGGAAAAATCAGCGTTCGGAAAACAGGCGATATTTTCACAAGCGTGAATATGGCAAGCTCTGCTTATACAGACGAAAACGGCGAGCTAGTTGTCAATCCAACGACTTACACTCCCGTGTTTGCAGACGGAGATCTCAGCGGCGCAGTATTTCAGGTGATCGCTGTAGAGGATATCGTTACACTCGACGGTACAACAAGAGCTTATGCAGGAGATGTTGTTTCAGAGATCACGACAGACGAAAACGGCTATGGCGAAACCGAGCCGCTTTATCTCGGCAAGTATGAGGTCAGAGAGATAAAAGCTCCCTATGGTTATGTGCTGAACAATGAGCCTAAAGATGTTGAACTGACATATGCAGGGCAGGAATTTGAGGTGAGAGATACTGTGAATACAGCTTTTGAAAATGAGTATCAGAGCGTGAGGATATCGCTTTCTAAGGTTATGGAAAGTGATGAACTGTTCGGGATCTACGGCAAGGACTGCTATACAAGCATTCGTTTCGGGCTATTCGCCGCAGAAGATATTACTGCCGCTGACGGTTCTGCTATTCCTGCGGACGGACTGCTTTCAGAGGTTTCACTTGATGAGAATATGACCGCAAAATTTGATGTACAGATACCTTTCGGCAGGTATTATGTCAAAGAAATTTCTACTGATGAGCATTATGTTCTAGGTGGCGAAAAGTATCTTGTGAATTTCGAATATATGGGACAGGACATCCGGACTGTGGATATTGATTGCGGACAATTCGTAAATCTTCTCAAGCGTGGCAGGATAGAGGGTCACAAGGTAGATGACAAGAGCGAACCTCTTGAAAATGCTGTGTTCGGTCTGTTTACTGCCGACTGCGTGAAGTTCAGCAGAGATACTGCAATAATGACTGCCGTTTCAGATGAGAATGGCTTTTTTGAATTTGATGACGTTCCATTTGGAAAGTATATCGTCCGTGAGATAGAAAGTCCAAGGGGATATATTCTTAGCGACAAAGAATACACCGTTAGCATTTCGGAGGACGGTGAGGTTATTGAGATAACTGCGGAAAACAAGCCTATTACTGTTGAGATTTCAAAACGTGATATTTACGGCAATGAGCTTGAGGGTGCTGAAATGGTGCTTGAAAATGCTGACGGTGAGACAGTTGATAAGTGGACTTCCGACGGCAAAAACCACATTGTTTCAAAGCTTGGTGCAGGTGAATATATGCTTAAAGAAATTGCCGCTCCCGACGGTTATGTGATTGCAACGGACATTAAATTTACTGTTGATGTTTACGGCAATGTTATGGTAGAAAACGTTGATTTTACGGCCGTTTCAGATAATGGCAATCCGCTTATCGCTATGGTGGACGATACCACTAAGGTTCGTATTTCAAAGCGGGACATTACAACAGGCGAAGAATTGCCGGGTGCTACTCTGCAAATTATTGACGAGAACGGAAATGTTGTTGAGGAATGGGTATCCACGGACGAGGCTCACTTCATCGAAGGCAAGCTGATCGCAGGCAAGGAGTACACGCTTCGTGAAACTATCGCTCCCGACGGTTACGAGATTGCAAATGAAATCAAGTTCACGGTAAACGCTGACGGCAGCGTGACCGAAGTCGTTATGTATGACGAGCTTACACCTAAAACCACTACTCCGTATACAGGCGATAACCACAGTGATTTTGCGGCATTTGCACTTATGGGCGCTTCGCTCATAATCTTTCTTGTGCTGATCATTAGCAGAAAGAAAAATGATGACAAGGAGCCTGAAGATCATTCAGCTCTTTGCCCCGAATTTATTGAAATTGATGAGGATTGATCTATGACTAAGAAAACCAAAGCTATTCGCACTATTGCGGCTGTGACCGCAGCCGCCCTCCTCGGAGGGGGAATTTATCTTCTGGTGAAAAACGACGTGGCTCAGAAAATCAATTGGCAGGATATTCTGATCTATGCTCCTACCCCGATAGCGAGAGAAACGCTTGATGAGGCAGTCAACAATAGTTCTGACAAGCCATCGGCGGACAGAGTTCCCGAAGATACAAAAAAGGAGCTTACAGCACAGGTACGGCAGCTTTCCAACGAGCATAGTGACTCCGTGGCCTGGCTGTATATCCCCGGTACAAATATCGATTACCCGGTCATGCAGTCGGAAGATAATGAATATTACGCTCACAGGGCGGCGGACGGAAGCTATCTCTATGCAGGCTCGCTGTTTATGGACTACCGCTGTTCAAGTGATTTTTCGGACTTCAACAGCGTTATTTATGGTCACAATATGGGCAATGGAACGATGTTTGCAGATATTCCGAATTACGAAAACGAGGAATATTTCATGGAACACAGCTACGGCTGGCTGACTACCGATGACAATGTTCGGTTGATAGATTTCTTTGCGGTTGCAAGAACTACAGACACAAGCGGACTTTATCTTGCTGATCCGACCTTTGAAGAGTGGGATTTACAGCTCAGAAACTGCGCGAGTATTTACAAGGAGATCGGCATTTCCGAAGAAGATAACCTGATAACGCTGTCAACTTGTACTTCTGCAGAGGGTAACAGCCGCACAATTCTGGTAGGGAAAATTATCGAAAACAGAGAGGATGATGTGTAATGAGATCAAAAAAGAAAATCATTGCGGCGGCAGTAAGCGCATTTTGTTTTGTGCAGATGATGTCAATAACCGCTTATGCTTCGGGCGATGTTGCGGGGGCGGTGACAAGCACTTGGACTACAGCAAGAGCACAGGTCGTTTCAGTCGTAAACAATGTGGTGTTTCCCGTGATAGACGTTATACTTGCAGTTCTGCTGTTTGTGAAGATAACACTCGCATACCTCGATTATCGCAAACACGGTCAGCTTGAATGGACGCCGATCGCTATCATTTTCGGCTGTTTGATCTTTTCCCTGACCTGTCCGCTGTACATCTGGAGCATAATCTGATAGGGGGGAAAATGAATATGAAAGCAAAAGCATTGACTGCAATTTTAGCAGCGTTTATGCTGACAATGACAGCTTGCGGAACGATCAGTCCGCCGATCCAGAATGCTGTTACGGAAACAACTACTACAACCACAGCCGAGTCCATACACGACTCGGCTGCCTCTTCAGGGGCTGAAAGCAGTTTAGAGGATGAAAAGATAAAGACGGACACCTTTATTGCCGAATTTTTCGATTCAAATATATGCTTTGCAGATACAAGCGCATTGGTAACAGAAGCAATGAAAGGCAGTTCCTTTGAGAACGAAATTGATAACTCAAACGGTGTGAATAAAATTACTTTGAAAGGCTCAAACGGCGGCGGTATGATCGATGTTCTGTGTATTGATCTAAGTCAGAGTGATCTTGATCACGATATGGAATATATCCTTGAAAACTTCGGAGATTATTACTTCGGACAGACCTCCGCACAGATGAGCGGTATCACCGAAGATGACTTTGTTTCGAGTTACCGAATGACAAGCAGTGTTGTTTCAAAGGGTAAGTATCAGCAGTACGGCTCTGTTCAGAAATCCGATGGTATGGCGACGCAGTTCGGATACACGGAAACCTACGCTGTGCTGAACGAGAACAAGCTTACCGTTGTGTCGGGTGCATTTCTCAGTTCAGATATGATGGAAAGGCAGAGTTTTTCACAGCTTTTGGGTAAGCTTGATGAAAATGTCAAGTATTAAAGGTTGGTGTAGTTATGCCATATATCCCATTTACAGACGAACAAAAAGTCCTTGCAAATTCGGTAGACTTGGAGCAGTTTTTGCGTATGCGGGGTGAAAAATTAGAACGTGTCGGCAGAGAGCATAAACTCATTTACTACGACGGTTCGGGCAAGCACGACAGCATAACGCTCCGTGGCTCGACTTGGTTCGACCATAAAAATCAAGTGGGCGGCGGAGCAATAAAATTCATGCAGGAATTCTATGATATGGACTTTCAGACGGCTGTTCAGGAACTGTTAGGACAGAGAGTAACACCCCTGTCCCATGCTCCTCCAAAAGCCGTAGTGCATGAAGAAAAAGTCAAGAAATTTATGCTTCCCGAAGCGAACAGCAATATGCACAGGGTGTTTGCATATCTCATAAAACAGCGGTTTATTAATCCAGATATTATCAGCAATTTTGCAAAACAGCATACACTTTATGAGGACAAACAGCACCACAATGCAGTGTTTGTAGGACTTGATGAAAACGGCGTTCCACGTCAGGCAAGCAAGCGTTCAACCAATTCTTTCGGGAAAACTTTCCGCATTACCTGCGAGGGTTCAGATACCCGTTACAGCTTTTCTCACTTTGGCAAGTCGGAAAAGCTGTTTGTGTTTGAGGCTCCCATCGATATGATGAGTTTTCTAACGCTGTACCCGAAAGGCTGGCAGAAACACAGCTACATCGCAATGAACGGAGTGTATGAAAATGCCGTTTTAACGGGGTTGAAGAGCCATTCCAATCTGAATGAAATAATATTGTGTGTAGATAACGATGAGGGAGGAATTGAGGCTGTTGACCGATTAAAAGATATTCTTGCGGAGAACGGATATCCAAACGTTAAACGACTTTCGCCTGAGTTTAAGGACTGGAACGAATGTCTGAAAGCGAAGAACGGCGTTGAACCTCTTCCTGCTGTTCCGCATAAGCGAAAAGAAGAATATCTGAAAGAAGTGAGCGAACTGGGGTATCTCAAATGCCGCCCCGATAAGCTGACCTCGCAGATCTATGCAACGTTCAAAAACGGACAATACAACTATCTCGCCGAGTATGCGCTTGCAGGCTCGGCATTTTTTGTTGCAGAAAACAGCGAAAATACGATGTTTGACAAGCTGAGATGTAAACTTAAAGCGGAGTATAAGCCTTACACCGGCAAGGGCAAAAAGGCGCAGAAACAAAGGGATTTGCAGGACTGTGTACAGGAGGTTTTGTGTGATCTGAAACAGACAGCCCGTACCCGTGAGCAGTCGATAAATACAGCAAAATTGCTGTATCAGCTTGCGGATAATGCCGTCAGATTATCGGTTGAGGAAACTTTAAGCACTCCCATTCAGGAGCAGACCGAGGATATAGATATCGTTTCCGAACCCGAACCTTGTATGGAATTCGGGTAATGCGATACCCTCCGCCTCACAGCGCAATACCTTGAATAAAACAAACTAACTATCTTATTAAATACAAAGGTAAGAATATTTTATACAGATCGGAGATGAAATTTTGAATGAAAAACAAATGATTTTAATAGGCGTGCTTGCAGTGATTTTTGTTGCATTTTTGGTAGTCGTAAATCTGCTTGACAACAAGTCGCTTAACGGAATAAAGGCAAAAAAAGTCGGCAATGGACAGCACGGAACTGCGAGGTGGGCGACAAAAGCTGAGATAAAGCGTACTTTTATCCCTCTGCCATTCGAGCCGGAGATGTGGAGAAAAGGTCAGAACCTGCCGACTGTTCAAGGTACGGTGGTAGGCTGTCGGACACACGGCAAAAAAACTGTGGCTATTGTAGATGACGGCGATGTTCACACGCTTATGATAGGCGCTGCGGGCGTGGGCAAAACCGCATATTTCCTGTACCCGAACATTGAACTTGCTTGCGCAAGCGGAATGTCGTTCATCAGTACGGACACCAAAGGGGACGTAGCACGAAATTATGGCACTATTGCCAAAAAGTACTATGGCTACAATGTTTCCGTTCTTGATCTGCGTAATCCCACACGCTCAGACGAGAACAATATTCTGCATCTTGTCAACAAATACATGGACATTTATCTATCCGATAAAACCAACCTTTCAGCGAAAGCAAAAGCGGAAAAGTATGCAAAGATAACAGCAAAGACAATTATCAATATCGGCGGAGGTGACAGTGCAAGCTACGGTCAGAATGCGTTCTTTTACGATGCAGCGGAAGGCTTGCTTGCCTCTGTTATCCTGCTTTTGGCGGAGTTTGGCGACAAAAACGAACGGCATATAGTTTCCGTTTTCAAGCTTATTCAGGACTTGCTCGCTAAGTATCAGCCAGACCCGAAAGTAAAACCTAAAATGTATTTTTCAAAGCTTATGGACAAACTTCCAAGCGAACACAAAGCAAAATGGCTTGCGGGTGCGGCACTTAATTCATCGGATCAGTCTATGATGTCCGTTATGTCAACTGCTCTTTCAAGGCTTAACAGCTTTCTTGATACGGAAATGGAGCAAATGCTCTGTTTCGGAACAGCCGTGGACGCCGAGAAATTCTGCAATGAAAAATCGGCTATTTTTATTGTTCTCCCCGAAGAAGATACGAGCAAATATTTTATGGTATCGCTTTTAATTCAACAGTTATACCGTGAAATTTTAGTTATAGCCGATGAGCATGGCGGCGCACTTCCGAACCGTGTAATGTTCTATTGTGACGAACTGGGAACTTTCCCTAAAATTGAGGGTATGGAGGCTATGTTCTCCGCAGGTAGAAGCCGAAAAATTAGTATTATTGCGGTAATTCAGTCCTTTGCACAGCTTGAGCAGAACTATGGCAAACAGGGTATGGAGATAATAACCGACAACACTCAGCTT
>ERZ827512.3698-NODE-3698-length-10418-cov-2.366882_pt1 | contig 10418 bp, 7 predicted proteins | sample MGYA00519916_ERZ827512 | MGnify/ENA primary metagenome ERZ827512 (study PRJEB31778, sample SAMEA3449335) | human gut metagenome | biome: human gut; feature: human-associated habitat; material: faeces | place: United Kingdom | collected 2010/2012 ... | reverse complement strand
AAACAAAATATATTTGCGATTTCTTCAAAGCTCTTTTTTGCTTCTACCCTAGCTATATCAATATGAAATTCTTTATAGTAGTACTCTATCACTTGAGTCATAGTGCCATGTGGTAGTATAGAAATGTAATTAAAAAAGCGTCCCAGGTAACCCGTTGCATCAAAATCATTTCCGTACACAACTTTAACACTGTGCGAAAGCTCGTTTATATCTAAAGAAAAAACATATATAATTCCGTCAATATTAAATAAATGCTTGACAATTTCTAACGTTTGCACAGCAAATGTTGGTTTGCACCTATCAAGTTCATCAATCATAATGACAATTTTTCCAGTATTTTTTACGACATACTCAAGATATTCTTTTAATCTCTGTATAGCCTCACAAAATATAGTATATTCGGGGAAAAATTCTTCAGTTATAGCAGTAGCATTTTGGGCAAGGTTTATATATGTTTGGAATTCCTTTCCCATTTTATTAAGAACATCCGTATCAAACACGTTTTCGATTTGTTTATTAAATACCCCTTTCAATGTAAGTGCGATTATTTTTACTGCTGACTTTCCTAAGTCTATAATTTCTTTGGTTTCTGTTTCGTTTCGTATCGCTTCAGCCTTTATAAGCTGATCAAAAAGCGGTTCAAATGCATTGTCCCAAAAATCATTTTTCCACGCATCATAATAAACTACTGGAATCACCTCGTCATCCGTAGGGATATCTGCACACGTATTTTTTGATGCATAAATAATCTCATCAGTATTTAAATTTGGATTCTTCCATTTACCTTCCAGATAATTTTTTAACATACTAACAAAATAAGTTTTTCCCGATCCCCATGGTGCATTTATGCCGATAACATAAGACTTGTTATCATTACTCTTTGGGAAGTTATGGCATTCTGTTATTATTTTTTTTAAGTTTTGGGCGTATTTGCCTCTTCCCATTAAATCGTCACCACAGAAATAAAGAGATTCAGCGTCACAATTTAATGGCATTAACTATTTACACCTTCTTTCTTTAGTTTTCAATCACAACAATATATTTAGGAAATAAAATCAATTTTGAAATGAATATGAGAATACAAGACTTGTATTAAGAAAACAGTTGAGATATGCGAGCAACACTGCTTTCTTACTGCCTTGTATTCATTATTTTTATCTTTTGCATAATTTTGTAAAACCGCCAATCATCGTTTGTATGTAATAAGAGTATAATCCATTTATTTCCTTTTGTCAATTAAAATCAATTCTATAAAAGAATTTTTAGCGGATTTAAAATTGAAGAATATTGATATTCTTTTTCAAATTCTAAAATATGCTTTAAAAATTCAAATTAGAATATATATATTCTTATCTATATTCTATTATATTGATTTTGATATTGATTTATGGTATTATAAAATAAAAACTATATTTAGAAAGGAGTCACCATATTGGCTGAAAAAAAAACCACTATAGACCAAAAAAAAGAATATCACAAAAAAATTTCACAACGCATACGGTATGCTATGGATAAACTTAATTTTACACAGTCCGATATCATTGCTATTGCGAATGAAAAAGATTACAGTTTGAAGCAGTCTGCTCTTTCTAAAATGCTTTCGGACAATTGTACTAATATGGCAATAAAGAACGTAGCGGAATTAGCTGATATATTATGCTTAGATTTGAATGAATTATTGTCTTTTAGTTCTTCTACAGAAATAACAATACCGGATATAGAATCTATACAACATCAAAAGCATTCTTTATTTATCAAGCGAGCTGACGATCAAAGAATGTTACCTTATTTGAATTCGTTTTATACCTATTTTTTCCCTACCAAGAGTTCAGATGAAAATATTTTGAAGGGGAAATTGCGTTTTTATCCATCGCCAGACAAAAGTAAATGTCTTGCTCATTTAGAATTTAAAACAGGAATTTATAATGAAAAGAATGAACCAATCCAAAAGACATATGACGGACAGCTCATTCTTTCGCCTATCATGAGTGCGGCTTACTGTTCTTTTATGAACGAGGATATAGGTGAGATTTCATATATATTATTTCAATATATACCTATTTTGTACGAAAAACTTCAATGTAGAGTAGCTTTAGTTTTGACTTCTTCGGCAGGTGATCACAGGATGCCTACTGTTCATAGGATGATTTTTTCTAGGGATAGCATTCCTGAAGAGTCTCTACAAATTCTACAAGGGCAACTATTTTTAAACGAAAGTGAAATATTAATTTCAGAAATGGGATTAGAAAAGTTTTTGGAAGATGAACATTTGGACGATTCATTTAAATCTTATTTTTGCAGGCCAAATCAAAATACAAAATTTGCTGGATTAAGTCCTGTTCCATACTATCGTTTTGATGAGTCAGTTATCAGAGAATCTTTTCTTGATAGCAATGTCAAAATAGATGCAATTAATCTTATCCGCCAGTATTCAGCAAATCCTAAATATAATAAAATTGGTAGTAAATCTGATGAACTTGTTTATAAATTTATACAGAACTTAAAAAAAGAAATAAATTCGAATGAGCCAAAGGAGGAGGATCCAACAAAATAATACTAAAAATAGAAAATATGAAATGGTAATTTAAGAATTAAAATAATACTTTTTGGTTTATGCAATTCATAGGGAGAAATGATGATAAGGAAGAAAATAAAAGCTGTGTATTCTGTACATATTGATTTTAAATATGAAGAACAAGAGCGAAGACCATTAAAAGCAGGATATTCTTATTATTTTCAAAATGACAAAAAGGTTGCCTATAAAGATGTGGTAGACGAGGTTGTGCAAATAATAAATAACGATCTAAAGAGGGAATGCCAAAAATATGTTTCACATTCTATTAAGAATATAGAAGTTCAAGATGTGTACGAAGGAAGCATAGAAATCCTTTTTTCTGTTATTTTGGAGACGCTTGGCTTTGTTGGAAATTTAATGAGTCTGTATGATATTATTAAATTGATTAGAAATTTAACGGAACATTATATGAATAAAAGACTAAGAGAAAAATATGGTGATCATTTTGAGGTCAGAGCACATGTTGTTGTTCCTGACTACGATTTTTGGAAATATGAGATCAGAGAAAGAAAGTATCCAGTTAATGATGAAAGGGAATCAAGAGATGCGTTTTTCTATTATCTCCTTATAGCTAATATTGTTTTACTAATTTTAGTTGCTGTTCTTGTATCAGGTGCAGTTAGAGCGGTATACTTTCTATGACAGTCTGAATTTATAGGCCCCGGGTCAGCTGGACACCTGGGGCTATATTGCTATTATATTGGCATCAATCAATAACTCCGTATTTCCCCATCAGCTGCTCTGTTTTCGTCCTATCCAGCTCACAGGTCTCTGTCAGTATCCCAGTCAGAGAATCTGTCAGATAGGATACTGCCGCATTTTTCGGGATGAAACGTCCTACTTCATGTCCGTTCTTTGTCACAATGATTTCGTGACCGGCCATTAGCAGATTCATATATTTTTCAAAATTGTTCTGTATTTCAGACGCAGTAACGATTTTAATTGCCATAGCAATTCCTCCCTCGTATCTAATGTCATTATATAAAAATGCCGATGATTTTTCAAAAGAATTGATAAAAAATTGTTTATCTCTGATACTTCAATGCTGGACTGTGATCGGTGTCCGAATTGCGGATAGGTTTCGTTTTCCGGAGTCTTTTTTGGCCTTCTTCCGCATTTCTTCAAACAATTCCGGATATTTCCATGTGATGCGGTAATCATCCGCCCCATATATTTTCACTTCTTTTACATAGTCCGTGACCATATCCCGAGTAAGAGCACCTTCCGATAGATAATATTCTGCTTTTTCTGCGAGCACCAGTATTTCCGGATTGACAGTGACAGAGAAAAGAGCGTCTTCCTCTTTTTCCTGATTGGCAATCTTAGTCTGTATTTCATCCGAGAAGAGCGTCAATGCTTCTTTCCGGGAGGAAAAGTTCGTTTGCGTAATGTCCCCGGAGGAGAAGGCTTCAAAGAGCTTTCGTTTATCCTGAATTGCAGACTCCAGCTGACGTTTCAGGGTGAGGATCTGCCTCTGGCAGTCTTTTAGCTGCCTTCTCGCCTGCCGGACAGCTTCTTCTTGTTGTACCTTTTCAAGGAGGATCTGCTGGAATATGGCTCGCAATTCATAAAATACATAGTCTTCCAGAACAGGGAGAGAGTAAATATCATTGGTGCAGTTGGTGTGCTTCAGGTAATGGTTGGTACATCTTACGCCCAGTTTCTCTTTTATATAGAACATATAAAACCCGCAATGACCGCACCGCAAGGTACCCACCAGAACATAGTCTATAGTCTGTTTTCTTCCGTTTACCCAGGGACCTTTCCAGTTTGGACGGAGCCGGACTAATTGACCAGCTTTTTCAAAATCTTCATTTGAAATGATTGGTGTGTGGGCGTTATCACGGACGATTTGCTGTTCCTGGGGAACGGAACAGTTCCGTTTATGCTCTGACAAGCTGGTATAAGACTTATGCATTATCAGGGTTCCTTTATAGACTGGATTATGGATAATCCTGCTGATCTGCAGCTTCCTCCAGACTGGTTGCGGCTTGGTGCTGGGGATGACAGGCTTTCGAAGTTCAGGGTGGCGTTTGTTGTATGTATTGGGCGTAGGGATGTGGGAATCGTTCAGCAGGTTTACGATCTCCGTCAGGCCGTATTCAGCCAGAACCAGATCAAAAATCAATCGGACAATAACGGCAGCCTCCGGATCGGGTTCATATTGCTGTTTTTTCCGGTCAGTGCGATACCCGAAAGGAGCGTTTGGGGGAAGAAATCCGTTCTTCATTCTTTCTATATTGGACAGACTTCGTTTCCTCGATAAATCTTTACTATAATAATCATAGACTGCAGATAAGCGGATTGTTCTTTACTGTCATAGCCGTCATTGATCGCAATAAAGCGTACTCCCTGCATAGGAAAGAATTGTTCTACGTAATCTCCGAGCGTCAGGTAGTCTCTGGAGAGACGGGACATATCTTTTACGATGATACACTGGATTTCACCGGATCTGACTTTGTGCAGCATCATCTGCAGAGAAGGTCTTGCCGTGTTGACGCCGGTATAGCCGTCGTCAATATATTCCGTGTATTCCATATCGGAAAGGTCCGGATGGGAGAGCAAATAGTGTTCTATGAGCTTTCGCTGATTCGAAATACTGTTGCTTTCCGTTTTGCTGTCAAGATCTCCGTCTGCTTGAGATAAGCGAAGATACGCAGCAATAACATGAGAATGATTCTTCGGATTCATTTGTCAGTCTCCTTATATAAACGCCATAACAGTGTGAAATGTTCCTCACAAAGAAAATGGGTTTCAGCATCTTCTTTGGAGCGGACAATGATCTTGTCAATTGTCTTTTGCACAATGTCTGCAGTCACTTCATCCGGATATGGAAGGGAAGTAAATAACTTGAGCCACGGATTTTCCATGGTCAAAGCAAGCTTCAAAGTAGCGAGATCCTGGGCGGATTTTTCCAGCTTGTTGGCTGCGAGATTGAGGTTTTCCTTCAGAAGCGACATGGTTTCGGCATACTCCGCTTCATTGATAATATTATCCGCATAGTGTTCGAACAGGCTTGTCTGCTCTGCTTTCAGTATATCGAATTGTAGGAATGCCTGATTTAAAGCGTCCTGACATTTTCCCATATGCCTGTCTGCCCGTCGCTTGCCTTCCGGAGAGCGGAGCCAGTTGGAAAGAAGTTCTGCCAGCTGAAATTGTTCCTGCAATTGATTGAGAACGATGATATCCAGCATTGTCTTTCGGATATTTGTATAATGCGGACCGTGATTCTTATGGGTTTCGTTGAAGCATATATATTTTCTGTCCGGAACAGAAGAGCCAGCGTGAAAGCTGGAACACATGACTCTCCCGCAAACAGGACATACAAGCTTTCCCTTATAGGAATTGGGATTTTCTTCATCCTGGAGGGCATTTTTTTGTGTTTGTTGCTTGTGTCTTTTTGTAACTGCCTTTAGGCGCTGATTAATGCGGGCATATTCTTCGTGAGTAATATATCCCGGGTGGCTGCCTGGAACCACAATCCACTCATTTTCCGGGATTTCCGGACGATAGTTGAATGGATCGCACTTTCTGGTATAGCTTTTACCACAGACAAAATCGCCGGTATAAGTGCGATTTTTCAGGATGAAGTCTACCTGGTAGCGATTCCAGATTCGGGAGTTTCTTATATCCGGCCTGTTATATCGGAATTCCATAGGCGCAGGGACGGGTGCGTTCATTTCTCTTAGACGCTTAGCAATCGTAGCGCTTGGAATTTCTTCCAAAGCCCAGGTGAATAACATCCGTACATAATAGCTGAGTTCCGGATCAAAGGTCAGATGCTTCGGACGGTCGGGATCGTAGATATATCCATATGGCTGCCCCTTTCGGAAAACTCCCTTTTCTTTTCTCAGATCGTAGCTGTCGGAAAAACGCCGGGAAAGATCCCGTGAGTAGTAATCGTTTAAAATATTCTTCAAAATGATAGAGAGAGCGCCGGGATCAGATGTCATGCTGTCAAATCGGTCAGCGACAGCGATAAAGCGTATGTTTAGGTGAGGAAGCAACACTTCCAGAAAATAGCCGGTCTCCCAGTAGTTCCTGCCAAATCTGGAGAGGTCTTTGACTACAATACAGTTGATCCTGCCTGCCTGGATATCCTCGATCATCCGAAGAAAGGAAGGCCTCTGAAAATTCATGCCAGTCCAGCCACAATCCACATATTCTTCCGTCAGATGCAGCTCCGGATGCTCTGCGATATAATTTCTCAAAAGACGAAGTTGCGACTCTATGCTGTCCTCATTTACATGGTGGATATTGTCACACAGGGAAAGCCTTGCATAAATGGCAGTATGATTTACGGTGTCCACAGATTCCGGGAGAATATTGGATTTTCTTCCCGTCTGTTCCAACTGTTTATTGTGCCTGCTGATTCTTGCCATAGCTGTTCCCCCCTAAAAATCGGAATCGCCGTTTTCAATCAGGTTGAAGTAGTTGAGCAGGTTGCTTTTGGCTTCCTGTTTCATTGGCTGAAATTTTGCTGGTGCGTCCGGATAAAGATAAATGCGATAAATGTATTTCCGGGCGATTTCCAGCGTGATTTCAAAATGTTCATCAAGCTGGGTATACAACATAAGCCAGGGATTGGTTACTTTGAATGCCCGGTGGAAAGCTTTCCTTTCTTTGATCGCTTCTGCCAGTTTCTGTCGTTGTTGATCGGTTTTTTCTTTAAGGGCCGGAAGTCCGGCAGGGTTCTCATTGCCTGCTTCTGTGAGTACATTTATTTTGCCCTGAAAATATTCTTCCAACCGTTGATAGATTTCACTGCTTTTTCCGCCTTTCATCTGCTCATATATTTTAAGTGCAAGCCTGCGTTCCTCCGACAGAGCCTGTTTCACTGTGGGGAGGATTTCGCTCAGTCGGATAGGAGCGTAGCTGCAGGCATTTTTCAGATTCTTCTTGCGGCTGGAACAAGTATACACGGCATAATGGTGGCGGACATTGACACAATGGTAAAAATGCATAATGTGGCCGCAGTGTCCGCAAAACAAATGATTACGGAACGGTGTAGAAGAGTATTCCGGCAGATCATGGGGCACTCCATCTTTTTCTATTAACTGCCTGCGTTTTTGCTCTTGCAGTTGCTGTACTTTGTCGAATATCTCACGGGGAACAAGCGGTTTATGGTGGTGTGGGATAATCTGTTCCTCGCTGTTCCAATATATGGTTGCATCTTCTCGGTCAGGATGGAGGAAGGCATTCTCTCTGCCGCAAACGTAATCGCCGGCATACATCCGGTTGCGCAGAATGATAGAGACACTTCCAAATGTCCAGCTGTTACTTGGAGACATTTTTTTATAATTGGTTCCGAGCTGGGATTTTCGCATAGAAGGAGTGGGAGCGTTCATAGCCGTCAGTTTTTTGGCAATCCTTCCAGGGCTTGTTCCGGATGCATATTCTTCAAATATAAACCGGACATACTGCGCTGTCTCCGGATCAATATCCATGTGCGATTCGCTGTCTTGGTTGAAGTTGTACCCGTAGGGAATTTTCCGTTTGCTGAAAACCCACCGGCCTCTATCTGTCTTCGTTTCTGTGACCGTTTCGCTGCAGGTGTGATCATGATCAGAGTGCGTGTTCCCCCGGAGAATTTCTTCTAACCGGAAAAAAGAGCCGGTTTCTGGTTCGGATCTGTTGCTGTCATATTTGTTTTGAACGGAAATAATGCGAAGTTCCAGTAAGGGGAACTGGCGCAGCATATAGTATTCGGTTTCTGCCTTGTCTTTTCCGAATGTGTCCAGACTGTATATTACAATACAGTTATATTTACCGCTTTCTATATCGAGAAGGAGCTGTTGCAGCTGTGGCAGAGATTGATGTGAATCCATTTTTTGACAGTCCATATAGACTCTCTCGATGGTCACATCCGGCAAATCCTCCAGGTGGGCTTTCATGGCGATGATCTGCGAGACTGTCGTAGGATCGGGTTCATCCGGCTGTACTTGATCCTTAAATTTACGCCGTGCATAGAGTACGGCGTGGTAAGCCTTTACTGGTTCTGGCGCAACAGTCTCTGCAGCTTGTCCTGTTAGCTCAAGATTTCTGAGGGTTGTCATGTGTTCGTCTCCTTTCTCGGATCTTCGGTTGTGCTTATGATGTTACGAATGTCTCTTTGTATGCCTTCCATAACAGTGAGAAAAATTCCTGATGGAGAAATACAACTTCCGCATCGTCTTCGGAGCGGACGAGAATACGGTCTATGGTTTTCTGTACAAGAGAGGCATTCATTTCATTCGGATAAGGAATAGCGGTAAATAATTTCAGCCACGGATTGGATGCTGTCATGGCTGTCTGTATAGTAGAGAGCTGTTTAGCAGCTTTCTCCATCTGTTCGGATGTTTGCTGCAGTTTGTCCCTCAAACAAGACATTGCCTCTGCATAGTCTTCCGTATTGATGATATATTCGGCATGGTTCTCAAAAAGGGCGCTTCTTTCTTCCCTTAGATTGTCGTATTGCAGTTTCGACTGATTTAAGGTTTCCTGGTATGCTTCAATCTGTTGGCAGGCTTTCTGTTTTCCATCAGGGGAGCGAAGCCAGGAGGAAAGCAATCTAGCAAGCTGGCACTGTGTCTGCAGCTGGTTTAATACAATCATATCCAGCATTTGTTTTCCGATTGCAAAATAATGTGTTTTCTGCACTCTTGAGGCTTCCCGGAAACAGACATAGTGCAATCTGTTTGCAGGCTGATTTCTTTTGGCCAGCGCAGCGCTCATCATACCTCCGCAGATTGGACAGACCAGCTTGGAACGATAGATATTGGGATTGCGCTCATATTCCGGAGCGCTTTTCTTAATTTGGCGGCGCCGATTGGAATATTCGTTCATGCGTCTGGCAATCTGATCATACTCTTCATATGTAATGTAAGCCGGATGACTGTCTGGAATGATGACCCATTCCTCTTGCGGTATTTTGGGGCGGTAATTGAACGGATCACATTTGCGGCGGCAGCTCTTGCCACAGATAAAATCCCCGGTATAGATACGGTTTTTCAGGATAGTATTTACCATTGTAATGCTCCAGCGCTGAGGATCGTCCGCCGCTATTAAGCTGGGACGCTGGTATTCATTCGATGGCGGGACAGGGGCTTTCATATCCCGAAGGCGTCTGGCAATCACGGTGCTGGAGACGCCTTCCAAAGCCCAGGTAAAAATCATGCGGACATAGTAACTTTCTTCCGGGTCAAAGGTCAGATGCTTTTGACGTTCCGGGTCATACATATATCCATAAGGTTCCCCTTGCCGGAACACGCCTTCTGCTTTTCGAAGATCATAGCTGTCGCAGAAACGGCGGGACAGGTCCCGGGAGTAGAAATCATTCAGGATATTTTTCAAAATGATGGCGAGATTCCCGGGATCAGAGGTCATGCTGTCGAATCCATCTGCAACGGAGATAAAGCGTGTCTTAAGCTGCGGCAACAGCACTTCAAGGTAATAGCCGGCTTCCCAGTAGTTCCGTCCGAAACGGGAGAGATCTTTTACAACAATACAGTTGATCTTGCCAGCCTGGATATCCTCGATCATCTGCAGGAACGCAGGACGCTGAAAATTTGTGCCTGTCCAGCCCCGGTCGATATATTCTCCTCCCAGATTTAATTCGGGATGAGAGCTGATATAATCTGTCAGCAGCTGGATTTGCGCCTGAATGCTGTCCTCACTGACAGGATGGAAACGGTCAAACAGGGATAATCTTGCATAAATGGCAGTCCGGTTTACAGATTCAACGGATTCAGGAGTGATATGTACTTTTTTATTTGTCTGAGCTAGCTGCTGGGTGCGTCTGCTGATTCTTGCCATTATTGGTTTTCTCCTTAAAGTTTGGTCAGTCCGTTGTTAAGGATCAGAT
>ERZ827512.3695-NODE-3695-length-10432-cov-3.551894_pt1 | contig 10432 bp, 10 predicted proteins | sample MGYA00519916_ERZ827512 | MGnify/ENA primary metagenome ERZ827512 (study PRJEB31778, sample SAMEA3449335) | human gut metagenome | biome: human gut; feature: human-associated habitat; material: faeces | place: United Kingdom | collected 2010/2012 ... | reverse complement strand
CCACCGCCCGGAAAAAGCTGGACACCTGCCTTGCCAATCTGGAGGAACTGCGGCGAACGGTGGAGGCCCTGAAGGCCGGTCTGGACGGCTGATCCCCTCCCCTGCCCCGCGCCGTCCGCGCCGCGCAAAACCGCATAGAACCCAACGGTAACGGGACGCATACGCGTCCCGTTACCGTCATATTGGCCGTTATTCGCGTCGGGCGTAGCTAACCGCCAGGGGGGTGAGGACATTTTTGGGGACTTATTTGATGTAGTTCCTAAATTTCTCGGCCTCAATATAGTCTCTGGCAAATCTTCACTTGCAATCCTAAACATTTTTTTGTATAATATAACAAACAGTTTGTCTGAATTCAGAAAGAAAGTGGTGAAACATTATGGAAAGCATTGCTGAAAACAGAGAATTACTAGAAAAGTTTATGAATCTCTTAGAGCAACACTTTGGTAGTTCCTGCGAAATATTGCTACACGATTACTCCAAAGGTCCCATGCACAGCATTGTAGATATTCGTAACGGTCACGTAACCGGGCGGACAGTTGGTGGTTGTAACACCAATCTAGGGTTAGAAATTATGAAAGGTACGGTTCCTGCCAAGGATGAATTCAATTATCTAACCTACGCCTCCAATGGTAAAATCTTACGGTCTTCCTCCATCTATTTCAAGAATTCTGAAGATAAGGTTATTGGATCCTTATGTCTAAACTTAGATATCACAGATACTATCCGATTTGAGAGTTTTCTCAATAGCTACAACCACTCTATTTCTAACGAAAATGAAGATGGTGCTCCAAAAGAGTTTTTTACAGAGAACATTCACGAAATGTTGGATACCCTCATCGACCGCACTGTCAAGAAGTTCGGTCACGCTCCCCAAACTTTAAGTAAAGAAGAAAAAATTCAATTTATCGCCGAACTGGAAGCAAAGGATATCTTTATTATTACTAATTCCAGCAAGCGGGTCTGTTCCTTGCTAGGCATCTCCAAGTATACGTTTTATAATTATCTTGACCTTGCACGTAAAAATTACGGCCTCCCCCCAAAGGAAAACAAAACGGAAGATTTTAAGTGAAAATATGAAATAATGTTTGACATTGTTCCTCCATACTGCTATGATAACATCAAGGAAGCAAATCGCTAATTTAGAGCAATGACCCACAGATCCTTTCTGCTGGCTCTTTGGGTCATTTTTTCCCTTCTGTCAAAAACTAAAAGTTAGTTATAATGACAAATACTTAGTTTTATGGAGGTATTTCATGGAAAAATCGGTGTATGTGCGCATGAAGGAAAACGGGATTGTCCTTCCGAAAGCTCTGTCTCCCGTGGGACTGTACCTTCCAGTGCAACAATGTGGCAAGTTACTCTTTATCTCTGGGCAGGGATGTATCGAAAATGGCAATTACCTCACTGGCCGTGTTGGCACGGATGTCAGCATCTCAGAGGCATCCCGGCGCGCAAGTATCTGTATGGCCAACACATTGGCTGCTTTGGATCAATATCTTGGCTCTTTAGATCTTATTCTCAAACCTGTGAAGTTGCTGGGATTTGTCGCCTGTGATAACAACTTTACCCAGCAAGCTACCGTCATAAACGCAGCATCCAAACTACTATTAGATATATTCGGTGAACAAGGGCAACACGCCCGTTCAGCTATTGGCAGCAACAGTCTGCCTCTTGGATTGACTGTTGAAATCGAATCGATTTTTGAGTTAGTATAACTATTCATTCTGCTGTTGTATTAGAAAAGGAGGAATCGAACGTTATGGAAACACCCTGCATCGTCTTGGACATGGACAAGGTTTGTCGCAACCTCAAACGTATGGCGGACATCTGTGAGAAAAACCACTGTCATCTGCGTCCCCATACCAAAACCCACAAAATTCCGGAGTTGTTACAATTACAACTGGACTACGGTGCCACAGGCATCACTGTAGCCAAACTGGCAGAAGCAGAAGTCATGGCCGAGCACGGTATCCGGGACATTTTCATGGCCTACCCCCTTATTGGCGAGGAACGGATCGCCCGCGCCATTGCCCTTGCCCGGAAGATTCGGCTGATCTGCGCAGCGGACTGCTATGAAAGTGCCGAAAAAATTTCCCGCGCCTGCGCAGAGGCCGGCGTTGTTTTGGAACTGCGCATGGAGGTGGATACCGGTATGCACCGCACCGGCATCCCCTATGATCTAGCGGCAGATGAGGCCGAGAAAATCGCCGCCCTGCCGGGTATCCGACTGCAAGGCATCTTCACCTTCCGTGGTATGATCTATGACGGAAAAACTGACGTGGACTGCAAAAAGTGTGGCATCCAAGAGGGTGAAATCATGGTGGCGTTGGCGGAGAAAATTCGCAGCCGGGGCATTCCTATTGAGGATGTCAGCGTAGGCTCCACCCCCACCGGCGAGTTCTGTGCCGAGGTCCCCGGCGTCACGGAAGTTCGCCCTGGAACATACCTCTTTCAAGACATGATGCAGGTCAACACCCACGCCTGCAGCAGCACGCTGGAGGATGTGGCGGCGGTCATTCGGGTGCAGGTGGTCAGCACCTGCAAAAAGGGGGTAGTGGTTATCGACTGCGGCTGCAAGAGCATCTCCACCGATGTAGGGCAAGACAAGTTCCCCTACTTCCTTCAGGGCTATGGCACCGTTGTGGGGCATCCGGAGCTACACTTTGAGCGCCTCAGTGAGGAGCACGGCATGCTGCGGCCGGATGGGCCGTGCAGCGTGAAAACCGGAGACATTCTGGAGATCATTCCCAACCATATTTGTCCGGCCATCAACCTCTATGACCATGTATACCTGAAAAAGAGTGGGGAAATATACGGTACTTATCAGGTTGCGGCACGGGGCAAAAATTACTGAGCTTTCCGTCTCCGCCTGTAGAGCCGCAGTGCTCCAAAAAGGAAATTTCGGCGAAAATGGGCAGTACGTGTGTCAAATTAAATTTTTAGGAGGAACGTTATGCTGCAATTTACAACCAAGCTCAATGACCTCATCTGGAGCAAGCCCATGCTGTTTTTGATTCTGGGCGCTGGCATTTTCTTTACCATTGCCACAAGAGCTGTTCAGTTCCGCAAAATCAAGGATATGTTCCACATCATGATTGACGGCAAGAAAAGTGAAACGGGCGTCTCCTCCGTGCAGGCATTCATGATCTCCGCTGCTGGCCGCGTGGGTACTGGCAACATCGCTGGCGTGGCTACCGCCATCACCTTCGGCGGCCCCGGTGCCATCTTCTGGATGTGGGTGGTCGCCCTCATCGGCGGTGCTACCTCCTTCGTTGAGTGCACATTGGCGCAGATTTACAAGGTACGCAGTACGGATGGCTCCGAGTTCCGCGGTGGCCCGTCCTACTACATGAGTAAAGGTCTTGGCTGGAGGTGGCTGGCTGTGGTATTCAGCGCCGTGGCACTGTTTGCAACCACTTTCTGCCTGCATCTGCCCAACATCTCTACGCTAGTGGACTCCGTAGAGAGCGCCTATCATGTGCCTAGATTCGCAACCACACTCATCGTGGCGGCTGCCTTCGCAGCCATCGTGTTCGGTGGCGTTAAGCGCATCGGTGCCTGGGCGGAGAAAATGGTGCCTCTAATGTCCCTTATTTATGTGGCCGCGTGCTTGATTATCATCGTCCTACACATCTCCCAACTGCCCGCCGCCATCGCCCTCGTCTTCAAGTGTGCGTTCAATCTGGAAGCGGGCTTCGGTAGCGTGGCCGGACTTGCCGTCATGTGGGGCATCAAGCGCGGCATCTACTCCAATGAGGCCGGTCAGGGTAACGCCACCCACACCGCTGGTGCCTCCGACGTGGATCATCCCTGTCAGGAAGGTCTTACCCAGGCTCTGGCCGTGTACTTTGATACCCTCCTCATTTGCACCGTGGGCGCCATCATGATGCTGGTCACCTCCAGCTACAACGTAGTTGCCCCCGACGGCACCGCCATTGTCACGAATCTGGCCGGGATTCCCGCCGGCGTTCTTTACGCTCAAGAAGCCATCGATGTCTCCTTTGCCGGCTTTGGCTCCCCTATCATCGCCATCTGCGTGGTTTTCTTCTGCTTCACTTCTATCATGGCTACCTACTACTACGCAGAAACCAACATTGTCTTCCTCTGCGGTGACAAGACCCCCCTCCCCATGAACGTGGTTCGCGGCATCGTCATCTTCGCCATCTTCTACGGCGGACTGACCTATTCTGAACTGGTCTGGAGCATCGTGGATATCGGCCTCGGCCTGATGTCTTGGGTCAATATTATCGCCATCCTTCTGCTAGTCAAGCCAGCCCTTATCGCTCTGCGGGACTATGAGGCACAGCGCAAGGCCGGTGTCAAGCGGCTTACCTTCCACCCAGAGAAATTGGGCATCAAGGGTGCGGAAAATCAGATGTGGGAGGATCTAAACGCCCGCGAACACGCAATTGTTGAGTAATCTTGTACTTACTAATTATGCATTCGCCATTGGAATTGTAGAGGAAGATATTTTTGGCCCCACTTTTTCCATTGATATTGAGGCGGAGAAATTTAGGAACTACATCAAATAAGTCCAAAAAATGTCCTCACCCCCTAGGGGCTATTTCAGCCGGACGCCAATAAAGGAAACGGCTTCACAGCAAATGAAGCAGGGCTCTGACCAACGGCTTCTCCCAACGTAAAAACGCCCGGCATCATGTCATCTGACATGGTGCCGGTTTTTTATGAGCGCAGCCGCGTCAAAGTGAAGCGTTTTTCTTGACGATTACAAAAACCTTGGTCTCTGCGCAAGAGCCGAAAATCAGAAGCGCACAGAGCAAATTTTCTGCTGCACAATCAAAATGTCAGTGGCAAGCAAAAGGCGTCATGATCATTCATTTTTTTAAGCACGTTTTTGCGGAAAAGCAGTTGCTTCAAGACGAAAAATATGATACTATATCTCAGGTAAAGAACTGCCGCCCACTCCCCTGGAACGCGCAGAGGATACGGGCGGCAATTTTTTCCGCATTCCCAAAAAGCAGCGTTAATCATTCCGTCTTGTTTTTTTTACGCATTTGTGATATACTCATTTTCACTGAAAAATCATTTTCAGAAGTAGGTGATTTTATGGCTTACAATTTTGATTTTTCTTATCTGAAGAATGGTGCTCCCGCAGTAACGCTGAGCTCCTTCGGCATCGCCTTCAACAAGGGCGCGATCGAATCGCTTGGTACCCCAGATCAGGTGATCATCGGTTACGATCCGGAGCAGCAGGCCATCGGCGTCCGCGCCAGAGGCGATGACACCACTTCACCGTGCTACGATTTTGCGCCGCGTGTGAAAAACGACTGGATCCGTATCGGCGCCAAAGACTTTATGAAGCACCTCTCCAGAACCAGCAAGATCGACTTTCTGACCAAGGCAAAACAGTTCATCGCTGATTTCGACGAGGAAACGCAAACGTTGATCGTCGTAATTGATGAGGCGCATCTCAAATAAGTACAACTCAGGAAATGAAAAAGAGCGACATCCAACGAGTACCAGTCGTCGGATGCCACTCTCCTGTGTTTGACGCATAGACCAGTCGAAACTGATACAGTCGCCGTTCTAGTTACACGGTAGATTATATCACGTTTCGGGTGGTCTGGCAATCCTGCACATCTTGTGTTCGCAACATGACTATGGGCACAAAATGCAGGTACAAGCCGGGCTTTTTCTGTTTGTAAATATTTTATGAATAGGAGTGAAATCATATGGATATCACCCGAAAACGAATCATTAACCCGCAGCGCTATCTCTACGCGCTGCACCCCGGCGATAAATTCTATATCGCCGTACCGCTGGCGGTGGAGGACTACCCGCGTCTTCAGTTTTACGGCCTTCTTCCTGACTCTCCGGCGCGGATCCCAATCCCGCGGAGGACTGCAACGACCTTGAATGCCAACGGCAAATGGAAGGTCCTCAGAGATCTGCCGAAAGAGAAACGGTCCTTTGAGCATGACTACCACATTGTGGATTGGCATGGAAATGACCATTACGGAACCTGTTGGCAAAGTCGTTGGTGTTATCAGCGCGAGCTGGTCCCGCCCACAGAGCTTGCCTTCATCATCGAAAACGGCGTCCTTTACTCCCCGCTGTTGCTGAACGCCGACAGCAGCTTTACCATCATCAAGGCAGCTATGAATATTGCGTTGGAGATGCTGGGACGTTGTGAAGTCTGGACTGCCGAACGCGCTCCCGCGGTGCCGCCTGTCAAGCAAACGGAGGTCCCTTGGGAGATCCTCCGTCCGGGAACCAGCCTTCAGAATCACTGGGAAGCGTATATCGACAAGATCGTAGAGCGCAAACCCAAAGGACAGCAGACTGTTATCCGCCAGCGTCACGAACATCTGTGGCACATGGCTCCCGACTTCTGCGTCCTTGGCTCTCAAAACTTCTGGGGCTATGTGGTCTACGGCTTTACGGCACTGAACCTGTACGTCTTTGAATGCAACGAGGTCAACAATGCCACCTATGTCTTCAACGGAGATTGGAAGTCGGCATCTCAGCTCACCAAAACAGAGGTGCTCTCCGGTCACGTTCAGGAGGCAAGGATCTACCATACCGAGAAGTGGTATGAGCGTACAGGCAAATTGATCTCCCACGCTGCTAAGCGGGTTGCATGATGGGAGGACACAGCCTGTGATCGAGCAGTCCTCTGGCGGCTGACAGGCCAAACGATCACGCAGCCAAAGAATCTTTTACGCAGGCCGGGACCCATTCCATTTCCCTGAAGCACTTGCCCGGCCAGAACGCCGAAGTCATGGTTCTTGGCCGCAGCGGCACACGCCGTACAAAGACTCCTGCGGCAGGGATCCATTTCCTCATCCGAAAATAAAATCAGGCAGCGACATCATGGCTGGTACACATGGTGTCGCTGCTTTTTCATGCTGTTTGGATACAATAGATTGTGGCCCACCATGTCAAATAGAGGCTGCAAAGACGCCCCTTCATGAACTATGATAACACACCAAAACCGGACAAATAGGACAGGTTTTCTAAAATATTGTATCAGTAGAACGAATTTTTCTCAATCGCTGCGGCCGTCCGCAAAACCTCTTCGAGCGGCATGCCGGTACATGTGCTCACATCTTTTGCAGTCACGAGGTCCTGACAATCCGTGAGGAAACCGCAGCAGAATTTTTCGAAGTCGGAATGGCTGCTGCATTCCTTACGCTTCACTTCCATCAGGTACAGTATGCCGGCGCGTTTGGCCCGGCGCCATTTCTCCGCATCGTCGCAGCGCCCAATAATCCAGCGGTATAGGTCGGAGCCGCCAACGCCATCGTAACGGCCATCCGTGATGCCGGCTGCTTCATGAGAATACATGATACCGGTCACAGTCTCGATATTATGTTCCACCCCGTACTGGAAAATACGGATATCTTCCGCCCCGATAGCGTCGGCGTCAATGCCGGCATCAGGCAGCCTTAGCAGCGTACACGCATACGCACACAATACATTCGACTCATACAGCGTGTGCCAACCAATCGGGCACGGAATATCGATTTCCCCGGCAATTACGGCACGGGCTTTTTCTGTCATTTCTTTACGATAGTACATAACCGTTTCCTTCCTCAGGTAAGGATATCCCCCCGGAACACCTGCGTTATCTCCTCTGCGGATATACGGCGTTGGCCATACACCAGGCGGCCCTCCTGCTGTAATAGGTTCTCCGGCTCATCCCCAGTTCGCTGGCAGCAGCAGCGGCGGAGATCTCGCCCGCCATCTGGCGCCGCACCACGTCACGGAGCAGTTCCTCGTCAGCCTCGATGCGGGGGCGGCCCTCTGTGTACGCCGGGTCAGCCTCACGCCGCGCAGCCTTGCCGGACTGGGTACGTTCCACGATCATGTCGCGCTCGTACTCGGCAAACGCCAGCATGACCGTAACCATCATCTTCCCCATGGGCGTGTTATCCGCGATCCCCATGTTCAGCACGTTCACGCGGATACCGCGCTCCACGAGGTCTCTGACAATTCCGGTGCCCTCCGTGGCGGTACGGGCAAATCGATCCAGCTTGCACACGACGAACTCATCATCTGGCTCCAGCGCAGCCATGCACGCGTCGAACTGCGGCCGGTGCATCTTCGTTCCGGTGTACGCATCGAGGTAGATATCCTCCTCGGCAACACCGGCAGCCATGAGCTGCTTCTTCTGTTCCGCGAGGCTCGTGCCGTTGCGGGCCTGTCCGGCCGTACTCACGCGCCCATAACCCACTCTCTTCATTCGTCCTCATCCTTTTCGTCATCCGGAACCGGATTGCTGGGGTCCACATAATCCAACACGAACTCTTCCGGATTCCGTGCTCTCTTGCTGGGAGAACGCTTCGGCCGGAGTACAACCTCATAACCAACTATATCAGCAATTTCGCAGAGTGTGTCAGTCCTGATAGCAGGCCGCATCAGTGCAGCCGAAAGAAAACTCTGGTCTCGCCCCATATGAACGGAAACCGTTTTCAAATTCGTTCCGCAGGTCTTAAATAAATCGTGCATGAGCGCCTTTAGCCGCATAATGTTACCTCTTAATATTTTTTAAGTTTATTATACTAATAATTGTTAGTCCCGTCAAGCGGCAATGGCATAATGGCAAAATGACGGCCATTTCCTTAATATACACGGTTGGCGCTCCGCAATTTTTCCTTCTTGTACCCCTCCACCGCCCCAATGTCAAAAATCCAGCCGAAAAATGACGCTCTGGACAGTTCAAAGCTGCCTGATTTTCTGGCAGGCAAAAACGCTAACAGTTGTTCAATCTTTTTAGCAGAAGCGCTAACAGTTGTTAGGCTTCCCTGCACCGTGCAAAATGTTTTGAGTTTCTGCACACCCGCGCAGTCTGGCAGCCTTTTCAGAACTGAACGCAGCAGCAGAGCTATTATATGATGTATGCTCAGTTCTGAGCGTGAAGCCATGCCGCCGATCTTTCCATAAACGCCAGCCGCCGCTATCGCCGCTCAAACGCCCTATGCCCTTCCCTATAAAACGGCCCGTTGTAGGCGCTTCTGCTGGCTGCTGGGGGTTTGTTCCCTCTGTGTGTCTTCGTCTGCTTTTGCGGGTGAGCCCTGCGGTCAGTTCTGAGCGATGATTCAGAACTGACCGTAAAATTCCCTCTATCACTCAGTTCTGAAGAATCGGCTCGAAAGCAAAAAAGTCCGGGCCTCCCACCATTACGGCGGGAAACCCAGATACTTAACCGATCCCATTACACGGATGCCGGTCACTATCTGGACAATGTTTTCGTCCGCTATCAAATTCGCTTTATTGCCCTTAACAACGGCATAGACACCGCCACCAGCCACATGAACACCACCTCAGTCAATGTCCGGGGTACCCTGAATGTGAACCGGGAGCAGGGGAAATGTACTGGCTCCTTTGCCGCTTACGGCTATCTGAAAGACCCGGCAGACCACCACAGGCTGTCGAGTTCATTCAACTCAATTCCGAGACGATTCTCTCTGCGTGAATCTTTTGAGATAGGCACTTATTTATTGAAATGTTATCGGATAAATCCAGTAACATTTTAATGGGCTTCTTGATTTTCTTTCAAAATGATGTATAATATTCATTGAAAAGTAGTAAGATAATACAGGTAAGTTTTCAACGGAGGTTACATCGTGGAAATCAAACGGGAACGCTATTTGAGCAAGCTCATCTCCTTTATGTGGGATGGTCAGGTAAAGGTGATCACCGGCATCCGCAGATGCGGCAAGTCCTATCTGCTGCGCACATTGTTCAAGAATTACCTTCTCGGCGCAGGGGTGGCCGAGGACCATATTCTATCCTTCGAGTTGGACTTGACCCGTGATATTCGCTATCGTAATCCGTTGGAGCTTGCCTCTCATGTTCGGGAAATCGTGGAACACAGCGCAGACCAATATTATCTCTTTGTAGACGAAATTCAGATGTCCGACGAGGTACCGAATCCTTATAATCCGGACGGGAAGAAGATCACCTTTTACGACGCCCTCAACGATTTGAAATCCTTGTCCAACTTAGACATTTATGTGACCGGCAGCAACTCCAAAATGCTGTCCTCGGACATCCTGACGGAGTTCCGGGGGCGCAGCGATGAGATCCGTGTGCATCCGCTTTCCTTTGCCGAATTCTATTCTGCTGTTGGCGGTGACAAGCAGGACGCCTTTGACAACTACGCATTCTACGGCGGGATACCGCTGATCCTCTCCCGCCCCAACGACGCCGCTAAAATGGCCTATCTGAAATCGTTGTTTTCCGAGGTCTATCTGAAGGACATTGTAGAGCGAAAGAAGATCAAGCGGGAGGATGTGCTGTCCGCGATTCTTGATCTGCTGTGTTCGTCCATCGGCTCTCTGACCAATCCGACGAAGGTTGCAGCCACCATCAACACCGTGCAGAAGCGCAGCGGTGAGAATGTCGTTGCCCTGAACACCGTGAAAGCCTATATGGATCACTTATCGGATTCCTTCCTCTTCACCGA
>ERZ827512.3682-NODE-3682-length-10470-cov-3.500528_pt1 | contig 10470 bp, 9 predicted proteins | sample MGYA00519916_ERZ827512 | MGnify/ENA primary metagenome ERZ827512 (study PRJEB31778, sample SAMEA3449335) | human gut metagenome | biome: human gut; feature: human-associated habitat; material: faeces | place: United Kingdom | collected 2010/2012 ... | reverse complement strand
TTGAACTTGCGTCTGACAATTGTTATTCTTTCGTCTGACAACTGTCAGACGAAAGAATAACAGTAGTCAGACGAATAGTTGTTGCCATAAATGATGCTAACTATCTGCATCTTTCATCTTAAAGTTCTGCATAAATTGGATTATATTAAGCGTGAGAAAGTGTTCTTTTATTCGATGATTCTGATTACATTTGTGTGGCTATTAAAAAAGAAGGAGGAATAGTAATGAAGAATCTGGTAGTTTTGACGGGTGCGGGTATGAGTGCCGAGAGTGGGATTAGTACATTTCGCGATGCAGGCGGTTTGTGGGATAGGTATCCTGTGGAGCAGGTGGCCACTCCTGAAGGTTATCAGCGTGACCCGGCTTTGGTGATTAATTTCTATAATGAGCGTCGGAAACAGTTGTTGGAGGTGAAACCGAACCGTGGACATGAATTGTTGGCGGAACTGGAGAAAAACTTCCATGTGACGGTGGTGACACAGAATATTGATAACTTGCACGAACGTGCCGGGAGTAGCCACATCATTCATCTGCATGGCGAACTGACGAAAGTGTGTTCCAGTAGGGATCCTCATAATCCCCACTACATAAAAGAACTGAAACCGGAAGAATATGAAGTGAAGATGGGAGACAAGGCCGGCGACGGCACTCAATTGCGACCTTTTATCGTATGGTTTGGAGAAGCTGTGCCGGAAATTGAAACAGCCATCCAATATGTGGAGAAAGCGGATATTTTCGTCATTATCGGTACGTCGCTTAACGTATATCCTGCGGCGGGGCTGCTTCATTATGTACCGAGAGGAGCAGAGGTGTATCTGATTGATCCGAAACCGGTAGATACGCATACTTCCCGTTCGATACATGTAATTCAGAAGGGAGCTTCTGAAGGAGTGGCTGAATTGAAACAGTTGTTGGGAGTTTGAGAGGTTTTCTTTTCCCGGTTTTATTCCAGTTCGGTGGCAAAAATATGATTGTTCCGGAGTACTTCCGATATTTCGAGTGCAGAGATATCCCTGCACTCGATTCTTAATATTTTCTCCCAGTCCTCAAAGTCCACATTCCATTTGTCTATTTGGGGGAACTCTGCCAAAAGCTCTCCTATGCGCTTGATGTCACGCCTTTGGGTGATAGAAGTTCGAAAAATCAGAATCTTATTTTCTTTTTCCATATTCTTTAGGGTTTTATTTTAATGAACGGAACTCCCGGATCGTCATACTGAAATGCAACCTGAAATTGCGACTTAAAAGTGAAAGGCTGCTAAAGCCGCAAAGACGGGCGATTTCGGTGGCGGAAAGTTCCTTGTTTCGTTTTAATAATAGGGCTGCTTTTTCAATCCGGGTGCGTTTGATATAATCCGTAGGCGTTTCGCCCGTCAGGATTGTAAATACGCGATGGAAGTGGAAAGGAGAAAAGCAGGCGATACCTGCCATTTTCTGTAATGATAACGGCTGGTCTATGTGATTGTGAATATAGTCGGTCACTTTATTGATCCGTAACTGATATTCCTGTTTATTGATATCTTTCGTCTCCATGTTTTCTGCAAAGTAAAGGATTATAAATGCCGGAGAGTTGTCCTATCTTGCTAACTTCTCCGGCAGATAATCAATCTTTTTTTTGTCCTATATAGAATACGTAGCCGTAGTATTCTTTATACTTATTATATAGGCTCTCTTCATACCGTTGCCCGGTGATGAGGTCTGCGGCTGCGTCATTTCCTGCATATTCCTTCAAAAAAGCTTCCTGAACAGGGAACTGGGGAGCGTAGAAATGCTCAAGCCAGCAATTTTCCGGTAAAATGAAATGGGCTGTCGGGATATATCCTGCTTTTTCCATTTGCATTATCTTTCTTGGAATCGTATCGATTTCCGGGTAATTGGCCATCCAGAAGTCTTCTATTTCGGAGGGACGTTCCGGGGTGAACCAGGAGGCTTCCGTTACAGCGATAAATCCGTTCTTTTTCAGGAATTTGTTCCATTCGTTCATGCCGCGTTCGAATCCTATGTTATAGATAGCGCCTTCGGACCAGATCAGATCGAGTTCTTCCTCTTGAAATGGCAGAGCGTCCATGGAACCGACGATACCCTTTACTCTGTCTTCACAATGGGCTTCTATTGCATTTTTGTTGAATAGCTCGATAAAGTCGGGGAAAAGGTCGATACCTGTAATTTGTCCTTTCGTATAGTTGGCTAATGCCATTGTCTGACCGCCTGTGCCACAGCCAATGTCGGCTATTCGTGCCTTGTCGGACAGTTCGTTGATGAAGCTTACGGCTTTTTGTGTGACTTCAGGACTTCCGGGACCTTGACGTTTTAATGCCTTGAAGTAATTACATATCAGTGTAAAATCGAATTCGTGGATTGATTTAAAATCGTTACTCATTGTTTTAATGTTTTGGTTGTACGGCGAATGGAGGCATATAATGATGCTTGCAACCATTTGACCATACAAATAGTTTAAAAATTTAGATATAGAAAATAACTCTGACAAGAGTATGTCAGAAAACATAAGGGATAATCTGTAATGAGAGGAAGGCTTACAGATTATTTACAGAACGGAATCCTTATGGAATGAAAATGAGTTAAACATCCAATTATTTCTTTTAGTTTGTGACAAAGATAGGGTTTTAGCTGCAAAACTCAATGATAACTTGATTGAAAAAAGACTGTAAACCTGTATTTTAGCAAGAATAGTCAAATAGGAATATGTTTATATATCCGGTTGCATGGATGAGATTGATCGTCCAAATTGATTGAAACTACATTTTTTTGAGTTATTTTTGTCGAATATTAAATACAAATCTCTCATTTAATGTATGATACCGATGAAAAGCAAATTATTACTCACATGTACCATCCTGTTTTTCTGTTCCTCTTTTCTGTGCGGACAGAATCAATCTTCTAAAGTGGCAAACTCTGTTGAAACGAATAATGGATGCATCCGGCACCCGTGGCAAGGAAAAAGAGTGGGATATTTGGGAGACTCTATTACAGATCCCAACTGTTATGGTGACAAGATAAAGAAATACTGGGATTTTCTGCAGGAATGGCTGGGAATCACTCCTTATGTATATGGTATCAGTGGCAGGCAATGGAATGATGTGCCCCGGCAAGCCGAGCAACTGAAGAAAGAACACGGTGGAGAAGTAGATGCTATCGTGATTTTGATGGGTACGAATGATTTTAATGACGGTGTACCTATTGGAGAATGGTTTACGGAAACAGAAGAACAAGTGATGGCAGCCCGTGGGCAAACCCAAAAGCTGGAAACCCGTAAGAAACGCACTCCTATAATGGATGGAAGCACGTATAAGGGACGTATAAACATAGGAATCAATAGACTGAAACAACTCTTCCCGGACAAGCAGATTGTGTTGCTGACCCCGTTGCACCGTTCACTGGCCAATTTTGGAGAAACGAATGTGCAACCGGATGAAAACTACCAGAACAGTTGTGGCGAATATGTGGATGCCTACGTGCAGGCTGTTAAAGAAGCCGGCAATGTGTGGGGAGTTCCCGTGATTGATTTTAATGCGGTAACCGGATTGAATCCGATGGTGGAAGAACAACTGATTTATTTCTACGATGCGGGATATGACCGTTTGCATCCCAGCACGAAAGGACAGATACGCATGGCACGAACGCTGATGTATCAGTTGTTTGCGTTGCCTGCTACATTTTAAATAGGTCGGACAGAATTCTATGAAATTGTACACTATTCTATAGCACATTTTCTACAAACTTGTAATTTTGTCTTCTATAAATAATAGAACCTATGAGACATAAACTTCTGTTTTCTTTTTTCATCTTTTTGATAGTTGCTTTACCGATTCGTAGTAAGGATTTTGTTTTGACTTCCGGTCAAACAGTTGTCATCGCTTGCAGCCCTTCTGAAGAACTGGTTGTACGAACCGCATTGGAAATGCTGGGGCGTGATATTCAGACAGTATTGTCGTCGACTACCCAAGCGAATGAGAAAACAGGTGAAATTGTGATAGGAACGGTGGGGCAGAGTGAGCTTATCAGCCGGACCGGCATAGATGTTTCTGCGCTAAAAGGCAAGAAGCAGGCTTTTCTATTATCTGTTTCTCCGGAGGGTAAATTGATCGTAGCCGGCAGTGACAAACATGGTACGGCTTATGGAATACTCGAAATATCCCGTTTGTTAGGTGTCTCTCCCTGGGAATGGTGGGCGGACGTAACTCCGGAAAAGAAGAAACTTTTTAAGCTATCTTCCAAATTCCAAAGTCTTCAGGCTCCTTCGGTGGAATATCGGGGTATATTTATTAATGATGAAGACTGGGGCTTGATGCCATGGAGCAGTCGGACCTATGAACCTTCAAAAGTGAAAGGTGAGATAGGCCCGCGTACCAACGAGCGTATTTTTGAACTCTTACTTCGTCTGCGTGCCAACACCTATTGGCCTGCAATGCACGAATGTACACTTCCTTTCTTCCTGACCAAAGGCAATCGGGAAGCTGCCAAGAAATATGGAATCTTCATCGGTGCTTCCCATTGCGAACCGATGGCTTGCAGCGCTGCCGGCGAGTGGAAACGAAGAGGAGAAGGGGCTTATGATTATGTGAATAATGCTCCGGCTGTTTACAAATTCTGGGAAGACCGTGTAAAAGAGGTGGCAGATCAGGAAATACTCTATACGTTGGGTATGCGTGGTGTACACGATGGCAAGATGCAGGGAGCGAAGACGGTGGAAGAACAGAAGGCCGTAATAGATCGTGTGTTTGCAGATCAACGCGGGTTGATTGAAAAATATGTTGATAAGGATGTAACTAAAGTCCCGCAGGTTTTTATCCCTTATAAAGAGGTACTCGACATTTATCATGCCGGATTACAGGTGCCCGATGATGTAACATTGATGTGGTGTGACGATAACTATGGCTATATCCGCCATTTTCCTACGGCCGAAGAATGCGCACGTAAAGGAGGGAATGGAGTCTATTATCATGTTTCTTATTGGGGACGTCCGCATGACCATCTCTGGTTGAGTACGATGAGCCCGTATCTGATTTTCCAACAAATGAAGCTGGCTTACGATCGAGGCATACAGAAGATGTGGATACTGAACGTCGGAGATATCAAGCCTGCCGAGTATCAGATAGAGTTGTTTATGGATATGGCCTGGAATATAGAAGCTGTGGCCTCGGAAGGAGTGACCTCTCATCTGAAACACTGGCTGGAACGGGAATTGGGAGCTTCGTGCGCAAAGGCAGTATTACCTGTGATGCAGGAACACTATCGTCTGGCCCATATTCGTAAACCTGAATTTATGGGAAATACGAGGGAAGAGGAGAAAGATCCTGTTTATCGTGTTGTCAAAGATCTCCCATGGAGTGAAAAAGAAATCAACGGACGTTTGCAGGCTTATGATAAATTGTCGGAGACAGTGGAACGGGCAGCTTCGAAAATCCCATCCGGCAGACAAAGTGCCTATTTTGAATTGGTGAAATACCCGGTGCAAGCTGCTACACAGATGAACCGGAAATTGCTATATGCCCAATTAGCCCGCCACGGAAAAGCGGACTGGGAGAAAAGTGATCTTGCCTATGACAGCATTGTAGTATTGACAAAACAGTATAACTCACTGGAAGATGGAAAGTGGAACCGCATGATGGATTTCCAACCCCGAAAACTCCCCGTATTCAATCGCGTGGAAAGAAAAACGGCTACTTCTCCGATGATGAAAGAGCGTGTAGCTATCTATAAATGGAACGGCTTGGATGGGAAGAATATCCCGAATAGTAAGACCTTGAATGCGCGGAAAGGAACTTTTGCTATTTGTGAGGGCCTGGGATATGAAAGCAAAGCGACAGGCATTGACAAGGGAGATGCACTGATGTTCTCTTTTGACAACTGGAAAACAGACTCGGTAGAGGTTGACATCCGCTTGTTGCCTAATCATCCTGTGAGAGGAGATCAATTACGTTTCTCAATATCGTTGGACGATGCAGCGCCTGAAGTGATCTCTTATGAAACGAAAGGACGGAGTGAAGAATGGAAAGAGAACGTGCTGCGCAATCAAGCCATCCGAACGGTTCGACTTCCGGTATCCGGAAAGAAGTCCCACAAATTGGTAATCAAGGCATTGGACGAAGGAGTGATATTAGACCAGGTGATGCTTTATATGCCTTCGCCTACTGGTGAGTAACTACACGGATCACGAACCATGCATGATGCGCCACGGTTCCAATCAGCCCGTAATGCTTTGCCATGATCCGAAATCTTTCTTTGAGGGATGCTTTCTGATTCCGGGTAGTCATTCCCTCCTCCAGATAGTCGATGATTGTCAGGTGGGTATTGTGCAAAGTACGTGCTTTCTTCATGATGCGGATGCACCAGTCGAAATCTGCAGAAAAGCGATATTGCAGATTGTATGGCCCTACGAGCGTGTGGCGGGGGAAGAATGCCTGGTGGCAGACTAACATTCCCTGTTTGAAGCTTTTCCAGGTGAGCGTTTCAGGGGCGGACAATCTGCGCATCCGCAGAAAATGCCTGTCCTTGTCTACGATAGCGGTTTCTCCGTAAAGTATATCGGGCAGTTCATTGCCGTTGATGGTGTGCACCATTTGTTGCAGCGTATCATCCTCATGAAAACAGTCGCCTGCATTCAGGAAACAGAGATAATCACCGCTGGCAAGGGCGATGCCCTTATTCATGGCGTCATACAGTCCTTTGTCGGGTTCGCTGACGACGGTGTGTATGCGTGACCGGTAGCGGTTGATAATAGAGAGGGTTCCATCCTTGGAAGCTCCATCCACGATAATGTATTCTATATGATGATAGGTTTGTGAGATTACACTTTGAATCGTGTCTTCCAATACCTTTTCAGCATTGTATGTCACCGTAATGATAGAGAACTTGGGAGTAGGATGGACACTATGCATATTTCCCCGTTATTTTATTGTAGACATCTGTATATTTCTTTGCAACGATGCTCTCCGAATAATTGCCCAGAACCTTGCGGCAGGCCTGTGCAGAGAGTTCGTTGTATTCCGGTTCCGTCAATATCCAATGTATGCCGTTGGCAAAATCTTCCGAGGATTTGTATTGTGCCACGTAGCCGTTGTGCAGATGATCGATCATTTCGGGGATACCTCCCACATTAAAACCGACACAAGGCACTCCACAGGCCATTGCTTCCATAATCATATTGGGAAGATTCTCTTCCAGAGACGGGATGGCGAAGAGGTCTACGGCATTGTAGATATTCACTACTTCATGCTCATTTTTGATATAAGGGAGCGGGTATACATGGAAAGGAAGTTGTTCCTGTAACTGCTGCGACTGGTTGCCGAATACGACTACACCCAGTGAGTCTTTCCATTCCGGATGCTTTTCTGCCAACAGTTTGCATGCCCCAATCAGATAGTCGACCCCTTTTCGTTTATCGGTGATCTTTAATGAGCCGAACAAAACTAGTTTCTTACCTTCCGGCAACATGAATTTGGCACGCGCTTCCTTCTTGTTCATGGGTTTGAACAAGTTGGTATTAATAGCGTTCGGAATATTGGTCACGCTTTTCCCTTCAAATAATGCACTGGTCTGGGCTTGTTCCTTCAGCCAATGGCTGCACGTGACGAAATGAATGGGAGCGTAGCTGTATAACTTTTGTTTTTTGCGGAACGTGCGATAGGATAAATCCTTTCGTCCCCCGCCTTTGTAGATGTACGGACAGTCGTGACATTCCTGCTGATAGTTGTTGCACTCCCGTGCGTAATGGCAGATGCCGGTGCATGGCCACATATCGTGCATGGTCCAGACTACGGGTTTGCCGGAGGTCAGTATCTTTCGTATATCGTTCAGTGAGAGCATTCCCTGGTTGATCCAATGCAGATGGATCACGTCGGCCTGGCGGAATTCCGGGAGTGAGGTGATGTCTGTACCTGTGTTGGCGATGTCTACGTCAAACAAATGGTAACGCCGGAAACGGTTGGCACTCCAGATCACAATCCGTTCCCACATGAACTTCCACACTTGCAACCAGTTACTTTTTAAGCGGACAACACTGATTTGGTCGGTCTGTTTGTCACGTACCAGCATTTTGGCTTTGATGCCGTTGTTTTTCAGTGACTCCATCAACCGGCTTGCTGCGATGGCTGCTCCTCCTATTCGTTCAGATGTATTTATAATCAGGACTCTCATGGGCAAAAGTTTATGCAAATGTACGGTTTTTAGAGGAAATGTTTGATATTTCCAGCAAGCTTTCTGCTATTTCGCGTGAAAAGATTTCGAGGTTGAAACGTTCTTCCGCCAGTTTGCGGGCATTCTCTCCCATGCGCCGTGCCTCTTCGGGGTGGTCGGCGATGTAGCGGATAGCGTCTATCCAGCCTTGTACGTCGTTATATTCTACGGTGATGCCTATTCCTTCCTTATCGATGTCTATTTCGAAGTTGGGGTTGCGCGAACAGATGACGGGGATGCCGAGGGCGAATGCTTCCACGAGCGTGGTCAGTCCTACGGTATAGGGGAAGTCCAGGCAGCAGATCACGATACAACTTTTGCGTGCCACCAGTTTCCCCAGTTCGTAGGGAATCACTCCGTCGGTATAATGGATGCGAATGGAGTCGGGCAATGCATACGGGTCGATGATCTTTTTATAGTTGATGTTACCGCATGAGACGGCAATGTACAAATCCAGTTTCTCGTTCGTTGCGGCAAATGCCTGGAGCAAGGTGTCTACGTCCCGGTTTTCTTTACCGGTGGAGATAAATCCTTCGGGCTTCCGGTCGGGCATTTCTGCAAGCAGGTGGTCGTAGAAAGGAAGATCCGGTCCCCAATGGATGAGTTTCAGTTTGTGGGACGGTGCTTTCCGGGTTTTCTGCGAGTCCTGAATCAGTTTCCGACTGAACAGGAACATTTGGTCTATACCTTTGTAGAAAAGGCGGGAGATTTGTTCGCGCCACGGTTTGGGATTGGTCACGACTGCCGTATGATGCCAGATCACGATGGGTTTGCGATACAGTCCCAGGGCACGGAGGAAGATGACGGGCTCTATACCCCGGAAAGAGGTGGCGTAGAGGACGTCGTATTTCTCCTTGCAGAAGAGAATCTCTTTGGTGGCGTAAAGCATGAGTTTCAGACGGCCGGAGAAATATTTGCATTTGTGCATCACGGAGTGTATTCCGTAATTCTCCAGTAAAGGAAGTCCGTATAAAATGTGTCCGGGGAATTTATATTCTTTCCATTCCTCGTAGCTTTCCCGTGTGAGGCGGGTATGGTAAAAATAAATAGTAAGCAACTTATTTAGTGGTGCTTGTTTCTTTTCAGCCATTTGTTGATTCGGTTTTTGACAGCTTTCGTAATGATGGAGAAATTGCCGTATTTCAGGTTGAGGAACAGTTCTTCGAACGAACGTCCGATCTTGATCCACGGATGATCCCAGCCCATGATGCGGTAAACGCTCTCTTTATAGGCAACGTTTTCGATGACGTAGCGGGGATGTTTCAGTGGAAAATCCACCTCATAGCGCTTCATCGTGAAGATGCGGCGGTAACCTTTGGGCAGGGTATGAATCGAGCCGGCGAAATGGGTGGAATCTGCCGTTGCTCCCAAGTTATTAATCATGTTGCGGGTAGGCACGATGCTTAGCCCGGAGTTGAACAGTATGGAGGCGTGGAAGATCGTTTCATAAAAGGCTTTCTGCTGTTCCCGGTGACGCTGGCACATGTAGATAAAGTCGCTCCGGAATTTGCGTTCCTTGATAAGCTGTTCCAGTTGTTGCATATTGAAGGAGTCGTCCAGGAAGTTGTAGAACTCATCCCATTGGTCGACTACCCGTTTCCAGCTTGCCCATCCCCAGATAGAGAAGGTGGTGGTAAAGAAATAGTCGTAGGGCATATCTTGGGTGATTTCTTCGGGGTTAAATCCGGCAATCATGCTGATGCGGGTGTCATGTTCGTATTTATCCAGCATCTCCTTGCAGAATTGGAAAAAGGAGACGGCGGGCACATCGTCGTCTTCCAATACGATGCACTTGTCGACTTTCGAAAAGGCCCATTTCTGCGAAATGTACTCCGAAGGGTCGCAGCCGAAATTCTTTTCCTGATAAAGCCGTTCTACTTCACATTCCCAGTCTATCTGTGATACAATTTCACGGCAGGCTTTTATTCCGGGCAGGTCACGTTCGTTTCGTGCTCCGTCCTGATAGAGGAAGAGGCGGGACGGACGCGCTTTCTTCACTTGCTCGAACACTTGCGACAACTGTTGCGGGCGGTTGAAGAACAGGATAAGTACCGGGACGTCTACTAAAGCGGATTTCATATTCATAGTTCTTGTTTTGGAGTCGTACTGAATGAAAGGGCGGCAGGGTAGTGATTGTTCACTTTCTCCTGTTCTTCCTCTGTATATCGGTGCAGGGTCGGGTAGTTGTATCGCAGGAAACCTTCCAGGTTGTCGGGAGCGTTCACTGTGAGCGGTCCGAACGGCACCGGTTGCAGGTGGCGGAGGCTTTCTCCGG
>ERZ827512.3678-NODE-3678-length-10486-cov-4.369284_pt1 | contig 10486 bp, 9 predicted proteins | sample MGYA00519916_ERZ827512 | MGnify/ENA primary metagenome ERZ827512 (study PRJEB31778, sample SAMEA3449335) | human gut metagenome | biome: human gut; feature: human-associated habitat; material: faeces | place: United Kingdom | collected 2010/2012 ... | reverse complement strand
ATATAAGGGGTAATACAGAAATGGAATACCGTATAGAACACGATTCAATGGGTGAAATGAAGGTCCCTGCCGACAGGCTGTGGGCGGCGCAGACCGAAAGAAGCCATGAAAACTTTGAAATAGGCGTAGGCATTGAAACCATGCCGCGCGAGATAACCCACGCCTTCGGCATACTTAAAAAGGCGGCGGCGCTTGCAAACGCAGAGCTAAAGCCCGAAAAAATGACGGCGCAGAAGGTAAAGGCTATTTCCGCTGCGTGCGATGAAGTAATATCGGGCAGCCTTAACGACCATTTCCCGCTTGTTGTTTGGCAGACGGGTTCGGGCACGCAATCCAACATGAACGCAAACGAGGTTATTGCCAACCGCGCTAACCAAATTGCGGGCGAAAAGCTTTGCCACCCGAACGACGATATAAATATGAGCCAATCCTCAAACGACACCTTCCCTACCGCTATGCACATTTCGGCGGTTATAGCTATTGAGGATAAGCTTTTGCCTGCAATTGAGCTTTTAATAAGCACCTTTAAAAAATTAGAGGCTGAAAACGAGGGCATTGTAAAATCGGGCAGAACCCATTTGCAGGACGCGACTCCCATTAAGTTCAGCCAGGAAATTTCAGGCTGGAGGGCAAGCCTTGAACGCGACGCAGAGCTTTTAAAAACGGCTGTAAAGCCGCTTTATGAGTTGGCGCTCGGCGGCACAGCCGTCGGCACGGGGCTTAACGCACCGGGGGGCTTTTCGGAGCTTGTGGCTAAAAAGGTAGCCGAGCTTACGGGCAAGCCGTTTGTAACCGCTGCAAATAAATTCCACGCCCTTACTTCAAAGGACGAATTTGTTTTCGCGCACGGCGCAATTAAGGCTGCCGCCTGCGATATGATGAAGATAGCGAACGACGTTCGCTGGTTAGCGTCAGGTCCGCGCGACGGGCTCGGCGAAATTCACATTCCCGAAAACGAGCCGGGTTCTTCAATAATGCCGGGTAAGGTAAACCCCACCCAGTGCGAGGCGGTAACAATGGTTGCCGTTCAGGTAATGGGTAACGACGTTGCAGTAGGTATTGCGGCGTCGCAGGGCAATTTTGAGCTTAACGTATTTATGCCTGTTGCGGCTTATAATTTCTTACAGTCAGCCCGACTGCTTGCAGAGGCTATTGTTTCCTTTAACAACAAGTGCGCTGTGGGAATTACCGCAAATAAGGAAAAAATGTATCACAATCTGCACAATTCACTTATGCTTGTTACCGCGCTTAACCCCTATATAGGCTACGAAAACGCGGCTAAAACCGCCAAAAAGGCGTTTAAGGATAATATTTCCTTAAAGCAGGCGTGCGTGGAATTGGGCTTTTTAACCGAAGAAAAATTTGACGAGGTATTCCACCCCGAGCAGATGGTTTAATTTTTCAGGGAGGAAAAATAATGATTAAGGTCAGTTATTTTCCCGGCTGCACGCTCCGCACAAAAGCCAAACAGCTTGACCTTTATGCCCGCAGATGCGCCGAGGTTTTGGGCGTTGAATTATGCGAGATAGAGGACTGGCAGTGCTGCGGCGGCGTGTTTGTAAGCAATAACGACGAGATAGCCTCAAAGCTGTCCTCCGTTCGTGCGCTTATAGCCGCTAAAGAGGCGGAAAGACCGCTTGTTACGGTATGTTCCGCCTGCCATAATGTTATTAAACAAACTAATTATCAGATAACGAACGACGAAACGTTCAGAAACCGCGCTAACCTGTACCTTGCGCAGGATAAGGAAAAAAGAGAGCCTTATTCGGGCGAGACAAAGGTTATGCACTATTTCGAGCTTTTGCGCGACGTTGTAGGCTTTGATAAAATCAAAGAAAAGGTTGTAAACCCCTTAACGGGCAGAAAAATCGCCGCTTATTACGGCTGTCTGCTTTTGCGCCCCGGCAAGGTAATGGCGTTTGACGACCCCGAAAACCCCGCGATTATGGAGGAGTTTATAAGGGCGATAGGCGCAGAGCCTGTAATTTACCCTTACAGAAACGAGTGCTGCGGCGGCTATGTTGCGCTTGAAGACCCCGAGAGTGCAAAGAAAAAAAGCAACGCCGTTACAAACAGCGCCGAAAGCCACGGCGCGGAGCTGGCGGTTACCGCCTGCCCGCTTTGCAAGTACAATTTGGTGCATAACGGCAGCAATATACCCGTTGTCTACTTTACCGAATTATTGGCCGAGGCGTTAGGCGTAAAGGAGGATACAAATGCCTGATAAAAAAGAGCTTTTAAAGGAGCAGGTTATAAGGGCAAGCGGCGTTAATCCGCTTAAATGTATGCGCTGCGGCAAATGCTCAGGCACCTGCCCTTCATATGATGAAATGGAATATCACCCCCACCAGTTTGTTTATATGGTGGAAACGGGCGATATTGAAACCCTTATGAAATCGGAATCGGTTTATAAATGTCTTTCCTGCTTTGCCTGCGTTGAGCGCTGTCCACGCGGTGTGGAGCCGGCAAAGATTATTGAGGCGGTGCGCCTTGAGGCAATACGCCGAAAGGGAAACAACCATATGACCGCTAACGATATTCCGGAAAAAATAAACGACGATATTCCCCAGCAGGCGATAATGAGCGCCATGCGCAAATATTCTAAATAGGAAAGGAGAAAATAACGTATGCAAAGAATTGGAGTATTCGTATGTCACTGCGGCACCAACATTGCGGGCACCGTTGATGTAAAGGCTGTTGCAGAGGCTATTAAAAATGAACCCGGTGTTGTTTTCTCCACCGATTATCAGTATATGTGCTCGCAGGCAGGTCAGGAGATCATTAAAAATGCAATAGCCGAGTATAAGCTTACAGGCATTGTGGTTTGCTCCTGCTCGCCCCGTATGCACGAGGCTACCTTCCGCAAAACCGCGGCTGCCGCGGGGCTTAACCCCTATATGGTGGAAATTGCCAACATACGCGAGCAGTGCTCTTGGGTACATAAAGAAATGCCCATAGGCACCGAAAAGGCAATTATTCTTGCCAAAGCGGCGGTTGCAAAGGTAAACCTTAACGCGCCGCTCACTCCGGGCGAAAGCCCCGTTACAAAGCGCGCCTTGGTTATAGGCGGCGGTATTGCTGGTATTCAAACCGCGCTTGATATAGCCGACGCAGGCTTCCCCGTTGATATAGTCGAGACCAAGCCGACAATAGGCGGCAAAATGGCTCAGCTTGATAAGACCTTCCCCACGCTTGACTGCGCCGCCTGTATTTTGACCCCTAAAATGGTGGACGTGGCGCAGAACGACAAAATTCGCATTTTCTCATACTCCGAGGTAACCGAGGTAGGCGGCTTTGTGGGTAACTTTGAGGTTACTATCAAGCGCCGCGCGCGTTACGTTAAAGAGGATATATGCACGGGCTGTGGGCTTTGCACCGAAAAATGTCCGCAAAAGAAGGTTCCCAACGAGTTTAACCTCGGTATGGATAACCGCAGCGCCATTTACATTCCGTTTGCTCAGGCAGTGCCGAAGGTTGCAACGATCGACCCGAACCACTGTATGAAGCTTAAAACGGGCAAATGCGGCGTTTGCTCTAAGGTATGCTCCGCCGGCGCTATCGATTACGAGGCAAAGGACGAGTATGTTAAGGAAAAATACGGCGCAATAGTAGTTGCTACCGGCTTTAACCCCATTTCTATGGAGAAGTTCGACGAGTTTGCTTACTCTCAGTCAAAGGACGTTATAACCTCGCTTGAATTAGAGCGCCTTATGAACGCGGCAGGCCCCACGGGCGGCACGCTTCTGCGCCCGTCAGACCATGAGCATCCGCACACGATAGTTTTCGTTCAGTGCGTGGGTTCAAGGTGCGAGGCATGCGCTGAAAAGGGCAAGGAATATTGCTCTAAAATATGCTGTATGTATACCGCAAAGCACGCAATGCTTATAAGGGATAAATACCCCGATACCGAGGTTTATGTGTTCTATATAGACGTGCGTACACCCGGCAAAAACTTTGATGAGTTCTACCGCCGCGCGGTTGAGGAATACGGCGTTCACTACATAAAGGGTATGGTAGGCAAGGTTTCCCCCGAAGGCAATAAGCTTAAAGTTCAGGGCTCCGATTTAATTTACGGCAAACAGCTGCATATAGACGCAGACTTGGTTGTGCTTGCCGCCGCTATCGAGCCGGATAAATCCGCCCGTCCGCTTGCTACAATGCTTACTGCCAGTATGGATACAAACGACTTCTTTACCGAGGCGCACCCCAAGCTCCGCCCGGTTGAAAGCCCGACTGCGGGCGTGTTCCTTTCGGGCACCTGCCAAGGGCCTAAGGATATACCCGAAACCGTTTCTCAGGCGGGTGCGGCGGCGTCGAAAGTTATCGGACTTCTCTGCAAGGATAAACTGACTGGCAACCCGTGTATCGCACATTCGGACGAAATGATGTGCAACGGCTGCTCAACCTGCGAAAAGGTTTGCCCCTACGGTGCTATTTCGTATGTTGAAAAAGAATTCAGAATGCCCGACAGAACCACAAAGGTTCGCCGCGTAGCGGTTGTAAACGAGGCTGTGTGCCAGGGCTGCGGCGCTTGTACGGTTGCCTGTATGTCCGGCGCTATGGACCTAAAGGGCTTTATGAATAAACAGATTATGGCGGAGGTAGACGCAATATGCAAGTAAACGAATATAAGCCGCTTATAGTGGCGTTTTGCTGCAACTGGTGCTCTTATGCCGGTGCCGACCTTGCGGGAAATAACAGACTTAATTACCCTGCCGACGTTAAAATAATCCGCGTGCCCTGCTCGTGCAGAGTAAATCCGATGTTTATTTTACGCGCGTTTCAGCGCGGGGCGGACGGCGTGATTCTTTGCGGCTGCCACCCCGGCGACTGCCACTACACATCGGGTAACTATTACACCCGCCGCCGTATGGCTCTGCTTTTCTCTATGCTTGACTTTTTAGGCATTGAAAAGGAGCGCACCCGCGTTGAGTGGGTATCTGCGGCAGAGGGCGCAAAGTTCGCCGCCACAATGAACGATTTTGCAAAAACCGTTGCGGCGCTTGGTGAAAATAAGAGATTGGAGGATTTAAGATGCAAGAAATAAAACGCGAAGTTTTAGTAAATAAAGCCTCCGAATTACTTAAAAACGGCACGGTTGACCGTGTTTTCGGCTGGAAAAAGGGCGAGTTTGATTACGATATTACCCCCGCGCTTTTTACATCTGCCGAAGATATTGAAAAAGAGTTTGTATGGGGCGATTTTTGCGGCGCTAACTTTTCAAAGTACCTTGTAAAGGAAACGGGAAAGAGTGAAAACAAGGTTCTTGTTTTCTTAAAGCCCTGCGATACATACAGCTTTAATCAGCTTTTAACCGAGCATCGCTTTGACCGCGAAAAGGTTTACGCCGTGGGCGTTCCGTGCGCGGGTATGCTTGATACGGGCAAAATAAAAAGCAATGCCGAGGGTGTTGCAAAGGTGACCGATAACGGCGATAAGGTAATAATAGAAACCCTGTTTGACGGTGAAATAACGCTTGACAGAAACAAGCTTTTGCCCGACCGCTGCTTAAACTGCAAATCCAAAAAGCACGTGGCTTACGACGAGCTTTTGGGCGAGGACGGTGTTGTTTTAGACTCTCACCGCTTTGACGAGGTTGAAAAACTTGAAAAAATGACGCCCGACGAGCGTTTCGCTTTTTGGCAGAATGAGCTTTCCCGCTGCATACGCTGCAACGCCTGCCGCGACGTTTGCCCCGCCTGCACATGCGAAAAGTGCGTGTTTGATAACCCCAATTCGGGCGTTGAAAACAAGGCGGCTTCAAACGAGTTTGAGGAAAAAATGTTCCACATTATCCGTGCTTTCCACGTTGTGGGCAGATGTACCGATTGCGGCGAGTGCTCAAGGGTATGTCCCCAGCACATTCCGCTGCACCTGCTCAACCGCAAGTTTATAAAGGATATCGACAGCTTTTACGGTGAATATCAGGCGGGCGCCGAGGTAGGCTCACGCGCCCCGATAGTAAACTACACCACCGAGGATATTGAGCCGGGCGACGCTGTAAGGAGGAATGAAAATGCGTAAAATATCGCTTGAAAAAATAGATTCGCTTTTCTCCGCCATTGCAGAAAACAATGTGCTTTATATGCCCGTTGATACCAAAACAGGCGCTAAATTTGAAAAATGGGAAAACGGCAAAAAGCCCTCCGATTCGCTTAACACCGTAAGGAGCGCAAAGGATTTCTTCTTCCCCCAAACCGAAAATCTTATGGATTTTAAGGTAGAGGGCAAAAAGATAGAGGTTATAGACACCCGCAGCGAAACCGAGGATTTTGTGGTTTTCGGCGTGCGTGCGTGCGATGTTAAGAGCTTTGACGTGTTAGATAAAGTATTTTTGGCAGAGCCGCAGGACAGCTACTATAAAAACCGCCGCGAGCACGGGGTTATAATGTCTCTTGCCTGCACAAAGCCGAATGAGACCTGCTTTTGCACCACCTTCGGTATAGACGCGGCAGAGCCTGCGGGCGATGTGGTATGCCATAAAACCGAAGACGCGCTTTATATGGACGCTAAAACCGAAAAGGGCGAAAAGCTTTTAAAGGTGCTTGAAGGCATTACGGAAAACGCCGATAATAAGGCGGTTACCGAGCAACAAAAGGTAACGCGCGAAAGAATGGCAAAGCTGCCGCTGGCGGGCCTTAAAGCAGACGCCTTCGGCGACGGCAAAACAAAGGAATTTTTCGACCGCCCCGAATGGAAGGAGCTTTCAGAAAGCTGCCTTGGCTGCGGCACCTGCACCTTTGTGTGCCCCACCTGCCAGTGCTACGATATTAAGGACTTCAACACGGGTCACGGCGTTAAGCGTTTCCGCTGCTGGGATTCCTGTATGTATTCCGAATTTACCAAAATGTCCGCCGGTCAGCCGAGACTGACTCAATTAGAGCGTTTCCGCCAGAGATTTATGCACAAGCTTGTGTATTTCCCGACGAATAACGACGGTATGTTCTCCTGCGTAGGCTGCGGCAGATGTCTTGCAAAATGCCCGATACAGATGAACATTGTAAAGGTAATGAAAAAACTGGGAGGTAATGCAAATGGCTGATATTAAAGAACCGCTTATTCCGAAGATCGGCGTTGTTACCGATATCAGGATAGACACTCCCGATGTTAAGACCTTTCGCGTTGTAACACCCGACGGCAAAAAGGCTTTCGAGCATATGCCCGGTCAGTGCGCAATGCTTTCCATTCCCGGTGTGGGCGAGGCTATGTTCTCAATCACATCTTCCCCCACAAACACCGAGTTTATGGAGTTTTCAATAAAGAAATGCGGCTGTGTTACAGAGTGGCTGCACTCTATGGAGGTAGGTCAGGAAATTACTATCCGCGGGCCTTACGGCAGACCTTTCCCCGTTGACACCGAATTTGCAGGGCACGACCTGCTTTTCGTTGCAGGCGGTATAGGGCTTGCACCGCTTCGTTCGGTTATTAACTACTGCCGCCACTACCGCGACCGCTACGGCAAGATTGATATTGTTTACGGCTCGCGCAGTAAGCAGGACCTTGTTGACTACAAGGAAATAATTGACGAGTGGGCAAATGATACGGGCGTAAACGTTCACCTTACCATTGACCGCGAGCAGCCCGAATGGGACGGCCACGTAGGCTTTGTTCCGAATTACGTTAAGGAATTGGGCTTTACAACCGATAAGATAGCAGTGCTTTGCGGACCGCCTATAATGATTAAGTTTACCCTTGCGGGGCTTCAGGAATTAGGCTTTGACAAAACTCAGGTTTACACCACTATGGAGCTTAGAATGAAGTGCGGCATAGGCAAATGCGGCCGCTGTAACATAGGCGCCAAATACGTCTGCAAGGACGGACCCGTTTTCCGCTTTGACGAAATAGACGAGCTGCCCGACGAATATTGACGAACATTAAGGAGGAAAACAAATTGGAAAATATGGTTGATGTTTACCTGTTCGGCAAGAAATACAGCGTGCCGGATAACCTTACAATAATGCGCGCAATGGAATACGCGGGCTATCAGTTAGTACGCGGCTGCGGCTGCCGTAACGGCTTTTGCGGCGCCTGCGCCACAATTTACCGCATAAAGGGCGACCGCGAGCTTAAAACCTGCCTTGCCTGCCAGACCAAGGTTGAGAACAATATGTATGTTGCAACTCTGCCTTTCTTCCCGCTGGTAAAACAGGTTTACGATATTGAAAAAATTAAACCCACCGAGCAGATTATGATGCAGCTTTACCCCGAAATTTATGCCTGCGTAGGCTGCAACGCCTGCACAAAAAGCTGCACGCAGTCGCTTAACGTTATGCAGTACATAGCGTATGCTCAGCGCGGCGAGTTTGATAAGTGCGCAGAAGAATCGTTCGACTGCGTTATGTGCGGCGTGTGCTCTTCACGCTGTCCCGCGGGTATTTCTCACCCGCAGGTTGCAATGCTTGCGCGCAGACTTAACGGCAAGTATATAGAGCCTAAATCAGAGCACTTGGAAAAACGCGTTGAGGAAATTAAAGAGGGCGCGTTTACCGAGATTATAGAGTCGCTTATGGGCAAGCCGGTTGAAGAGCTTAAAGAGCTTTACAACAATCGCGAAATTGAGAAATAAGGAGGCGCGCAGATTATGTATTCAAAAGAATTTGAAAAATCTTTAAAGGCGGTTGAGGCTGCAAGAGAAGATAACATTGCATTAGAGCCGCGCCGTATGACCGCGGACGAAAAGGACGCCCTTTTGGCGGCATACCACCCCGATTATAAAAAGAGTGAATTTTCCACCCTTAAAATAGGCCCTAACAAGGGCGAGCAGGTGCCGCACGAGCTTTGCGAAATGCTTGAGGCGCACAGCCGCATTAAGGCGGACGACGTTGATTTAAACGACGTTACATATGATGTTGACGTGCTTATAATCGGCGGCGGCGGCGCGGGCGCTTCAGCCGCAATCGAAGCGGACAATGCCGGCGTTTATGCTATATGCGCCAATGTCGGCCGCCAGAACATAATAAAAATCGCCCTCGGTTTTAAGCAGCACACGGCTTAAAAGTATTGCAACGGTATTTATTACTATATACGGGCGCAATGCGGAGCAGGTAGCAATAAATATATCGCTGAATTTACCCTCGCCGTTCATAAGCGATGTTACGCACCACTGCGATATGCACCAAATAAGTATTGCGCCTATAAGGAAAAGCGACATTCCAAACATATTATAGGTTTGCAGATTGTTTGTATTGAAAATAAATCCGGTAAACAGGTTTGAAGCCGACATTACAACGACTGCCGCGCCCAGCATTGCAACCGCGACGGAAACGGAACCGCGGTGTTCCCTTTTCATTTCCCAAAAGCCCCTTAACGGATGCGTACACACATACCCGGTAAATCCGAGTCTGCCGAGAAATGAATCGGGAGATATTTCGGCCGAGCTTTTCTTTCGCCGTTTTGACACAAACCAAATAATCGCTATTAAAACAACCGCTGCCGCCACTATTAAGGCTATATTGTTTTCAATATACTCACGCCTTACAAAAGAATACGCCTTTGAATAATCGGTGCGGTTTCCCGCCTTTTTATAATATTCCATAGCGGTTTTCATATCGTGACGCTTGTATGCGGCATTTGCAATTCCGTTCATTGCAAGTGTACAGTTGCTGTTGCTTTTGATTATCGCATTCCAGCCCGCTTCTTCCGCGTCGGAATCAATATTTTTCTGTGCTGCCGCCACATCGTTAAAAAGCTTTCCGTATTCGGTAAGCTCATAAACGCATATTGCATTTCTGCCAGAGTCACTGATATAAAACTTTCCGCCGTTATAAACAATCGACGTCGGAACGCTCATACCGCCGCTGTATTTCCCCGGTCCGCCGAAAACATATAAAAGCTCGCTGTTTTCGTTATAAACGAAAATCCTTGAGCGTTTTCGGTCAAGAATAGCGTAATTTCCGTATTCCAGCTCGCAATAGTCAATTATTGCGGAATTGCCCTTATAGGTCAAACCGCCTTCAACAATATCACCCTCGGGGTCTCCTATTCTTTTGAGTACGTCGTTTCCTTTTGCATTTAACTGTCTTAAAGCTTCTATATCCTTAGAGGTTGACTCGTTGGTTACATATATAAATCCGTCCTTTGAAACGGAAATGTTGGAATACTCGGTAGGTACTACCGATTGCGTTCTTTCGCGTTGCTCCTTGGTGGAGAGCTTTCTCCAGAACTGCTCGATAACGGAAAGTGCAACCTTCGGTGCACCTATTGATTTAAGGTATCGGCCGCCGGCGTCAAACTGCATAAGTCCCATATTATAGCCCGAAGAAATAACGAAAATTCTTCCGTGATCGTCAACAGCCACCTTGGTCGGCACAAAATTGAAATCGTCACCCAAAGAGCCGTCATTCGGTTTTTCGATAATAAGGGTACACTCATTATCCTTATTCAGCTTTACAATACGCGAATTTCCGGTATCGGCTATGTAAATTCCGTCATCGGTAACGCAAATTCCGTTCGGTTCCGAAAATTTATCGGTTTCGCCGTTATCGGT
>ERZ827512.3676-NODE-3676-length-10493-cov-2.093505_pt1 | contig 10493 bp, 11 predicted proteins | sample MGYA00519916_ERZ827512 | MGnify/ENA primary metagenome ERZ827512 (study PRJEB31778, sample SAMEA3449335) | human gut metagenome | biome: human gut; feature: human-associated habitat; material: faeces | place: United Kingdom | collected 2010/2012 ... | reverse complement strand
CTGGCCCGCATCTTCACCCCGGAACAGGAGCTGATTGACCTGGTCTCCCGGTCCATGCCCCTGTTCTTCGGCGGCATCTGGGCATTCGGCGCCCAGCGGGCCTGCCAATCCACCTTTATGGCCCTGGGCCAGGCCCGCACCAGCCTGTTCCTGGCCCTGCTGCGCAAATTCATCCTGCTCATCCCCCTGATTTTCATCCTGCCCCACTTCCTCGCGGACAAGGTGTTCGCCGTCTTCCTGGCCGAGCCGACAGCCGATATCCTGGCCGCCGCCACCACGGGCACGCTGTTCCTCACCCGTCTGTCAAAGATCCTGGGCGAGCGGGAACAGGCCTTGCGAGACCGCGGCGGCGCGTGATCCGCTCCGCGCGGAACCGTGCGCTTGAACAAGGAGTGGAGATGACGATGCGGTGACCTTCCTGTCAGCACCCTTTTTCTGCTTTTTCCCCGTGACCGCGCTGGTCTATTTTCTCCTGCCCCGGCGGGGAAAGAATCTTTGGCTTCTGCTGGCCAGCTGGTTCTTCTACCTGTGCGCCCGGCCGATCTGCCTGACCCTGCTGCTGGCGGTCGTCGTAACCTCCTACGCCGCCGGGCGGCTTCTGGCGAAGGGGCGGGGGAAGGGCGTGTTGGCGGTCTGCCTGGCGCTGGATATTGTGCTCCTTTTCCTGTTTAAATACGTCAATTTCGCCCTGGCGCTGGCAGGGCAGGTCCTAAACGGCCTGGGCTTTGATTTTTCGGCCCCGGTGCTGGACATCGTCCTGCCCGTGGGGATTTCCTTCTACCTGTTCCAGGCCATGGGCTATGTCATCGACGTGTACCGGGGCAGGGCGGAGGCCGAGCGGGACTTTTTGCTGTATGCCCTGTTCCTGTCCTTTTTCCCCCAGGTGGTGTCCGGCCCCATCGGCCGCGCGGACGAGCTGCTGCCCCAGTTCCGCTCGGAGCACCCCTTTGACTGGGACTGCTTCCGCAGGGGCCTTCTGCGCTTTTTGTGGGGCGCGCTGAAAAAACTGGTGCTGGCCGACCGGCTGGCGGTGCTGGTGAATACCGTCTATGCCGCGCCGGAGACCTTCGGCTCCCTTCAGCTGATGGGGGCGGCTGTGGCCTTCTCCTTCCAGATCTACTGTGATTTCTCGGCCTATACCGACATGGCCCTGGGCGTGGCGCACAGCATGGGCTTCACCCTGCGGGAAAATTTCCGCACCCCCTATTTCGCCCGCTCCATCGCCGATTTCTGGCGGCGGTGGCACATGTCCCTGACGTCCTGGTTCCGGGACTATCTGTACATCCCTCTGGGCGGCTCGCGGAAGGGGACGGCCCGGAAGTTCTGCAACGTACTGATCGTGTTCGCCGTCAGCGGTCTGTGGCATGGGGCGGCCATGACCTATGTGGTGTCAACGGCGTCTATCAGGTGGCGGGGGCGCTGACCCTCCCGGCGCGGGACAGGGTACTGGGCGCCTTTGGCCTGGGGCCGGAGAACAAGCTTCGGCGGCTGCTTCAGGTCGCGGTGACCTTTGTCCTGACCACCGTGGCCTGGGTCTTTTTCAAGGCGCCCAGCCTGTCCGGCGCCCTGGACATCCTGGGCGGGATGCTCCGCGGGCCGGCCTGGGCCTATCAGAGCATGGGCCTGGACCGCTGGGAACTGCTGGTGGCCCTGGCGGGGCTGCTGGCGCTGTTTTTTGTGGACCTGTGTTCCCTGCGCCGCAATTTGACGGAAGCGTGGCTGGCGGCGCCCCGCCCGGTGCGCTGGATGGTGCTGTGGGCGCTGCTGTTCGCCTGCCTCATCTTCGGCTGCTACGGCACCGGCTATGACGCCCAGTCGTTCCTCTACGGCTTCAGCTTTTAGGAAGGGAGGCGGCCCTGCGCGTGTTTCACAAGAAAAAAGAGCTGGTGTGGGCCGTTGGGCTCCTGCTGCCTACGGCGGTGGACTCCCTTTCCAAGCTGAAGCCCGGCAAGCAGATCGTGCTGCTGCTGACGGCGCTGCTGATCCATTGGACGGCCAATGTGCTGCGCCCGGCGCAAAGTACATACGGCTCCACCTGGCAGGCCTTTCTGGCCGAGCCGGAGGACAGCCTGGACGTGATCTATCTGGGCAGCTCCTATGCCTACTGCGATGTGAACCCCGCCCTGGTCTATGACAGCTCCGCTCTGACCGGGTTTGTCATGGCCGGAGGGGAGCAGCCCCTGTCCGTCACCTACTGGTATCTCCGGGAGATCCTGAGGACCCAGTCCCCCGCGGCGGTGGTGCTGGAGGGAACGGGAGTTTTCTTCGACACCTATCAGAATTACACGAAGCAGAATGTCAGCATGATGCCCTTTTCCGTCAACAGGCTGGGGGCGATCTTCACCGCCGCCGAGCCGGAGCTGCGCCAGGGGCTTTTGTTCGACCTGTATTTTTACCATGACCGCTGGAGGGAGGTCGGCACCGCCGATGCCAAGCGGGCGCTTGGCCTGGACCAGTGGGATGCCTATAAGGGCTTCACCCCCATGGCGGGGGTGCTGGACGGGGTGGGAGAGACCCCGGTGGTGGCCGACCGCCCGGTAGCCCCGGAGGTCTATGGGGACAACCTGGCCTGGCTGGGCAAAATCCTGACCCTGTGCCGGGAGAACGGGATTCAGGCCATTGTCGCCTTTCACCCCAGCTATACCCGCTGTACGGCGGAGACGTATGCGCGCATCGGGGAGGAGATCCGGGCCATGGACCCGGATGTGATCTTCCGCGACTGGAGCGCGGATTTTGCGCAGATCGGTCTGATCCCCACGGAGCACCTGTACGACGGCGGGCATCTGAACCGGGAGGGCGCGGCGGTGTTTTCCGCCTGGCTGGGCCGGGAGCTGACGGAGGAGCTGGGGCTGACGCCCCGCCCTCAGACGGCGGAGAACGCGGCGGCGTGGCTGTCCGCGGCGGAGCGCTGGAAAGACGGGGCGGATTCCGTGCCTCCTTTATAAAATCATAAGGATTTCTTTCGCTTTTTCTTTATTCTTCTGTGTTAGCATATCCTTGACAAAAGCCGACATGGAAGGAGATGCTCCCTGTGACCCTGACCAAGGCCCGCCCTGCGCAGCGGGCGACCCCGGCGCGTCCGGATTTTTACCACCTGTTCTGGGCCTTCCTCTGTGCCTCGGTGGTGGGCGTGTTCATCGAGACGGTGTTCATGCTGCTGGCATGGGGCGTTCTCATGAACCGCAGCGGCGTGCTGTACGGGCCCTTTTCCCTGGTGTGGGGCGCGGGGGCGGTGCTGTTTACCCTGCTGCTCTACCGCCTGCAGCCGTATGGCGCGTGGGCCCTCTTTTTTGGGGGCGCGGCGGTGGGCACTGCCCTGGAATATTTCTGCTCCTGGCTGCAGGAGGCCCTGTTCGGTCTGCGCTTCTGGAGCTATGACCACATGCCGCTGAACCTGAACGGGCGGGTGTGTCTGCTCTTCTCCTTTTTCTGGGGGTTGGCCGCCCTGGTGTGGATGCGCCTGGGCTGGCCCGCCCTGTGCGCTCTGTTGGACCGGCCCCGCCGCCCCTCCCGGCGCATGACCCGGGTGCTGGCGGTGCTGCTGGTCCTGGATATTGCCCTGACCGCCGCCGCCCTGCTGCGCATGGATCAGCGGCAGCAGGGGGCGCCGCCCGGCAACGCGGTGGAGGCGTTTCTGGACCGGCGATATCCCGATGAGCGGCTGCTCCGCCACTTTACCGACGTCAAGTATATCAGGTGATTCGCTTTCATGGATCGCGATATGTGGAACATGCGAACGGTTTTATTTCCTCGGCAAAAGGGAACGGGAGGTTTTGTGAATGAAGAAGTTAATCGGGGCGGTCATGGCCCTGCTCTGTCTCCTGACCCTGGCGGGGTGCGGAGATGCTCCGAAACCGGAGGAGAGTAAGCTGGACGCGATCCCCTTCCGGGAAGATCAACTGTATGCTGTGGCATATTTGGGATATGATGAGATCCATGATCTCTCCTTTTACACGGAAAACTATCTGGACGACGAAAACCCTGCCGATCCACTACCTTTCCAAGGGCGAGTACTATCTGGTCATACCGCGCTATGCAGATATGGCGGTACGCCTGTATCAAAATGACTTCGAAACGATGGACAAGTCCCTGCTCTATGAGGACATGGAGTGTCGGCCGTTTATCATCCAGTGCAATGTGAGCGATATTTTCCCGGACGCAACGATCCGTCTGACCCATCAAACGGAAACAGTGGAATTTTCACCCTGTATTTCCTTAAAAGATGGGGGCGTTATGGTGGGAGACCGAGGACTGAATATCACAAAATAGGCAAAGCGGCAGATGATTGGGATCAGCGGTTCCCCGGCGAGCGTCTGGTCAGCTATTTTACCGACGTCAAGTATGGGGGGAGATTTTCTCGCAAGGCGTCTTCTTTGGTTGCAGTTGACAAAACCTGTAACCAGATATAATATATAATATATTGGGTTATATTCTGACGTAATGCAGCCAATAGATAAGAAGAATGCTATGGAAGCATATAAGAGCAAGGTTGACATTATTTATGATTTTTTGCTGGAGAACATCGGCCGCCGAAATTATAAGCAAGGCTCCAAACTGGTGATCAGCCAGATCGCCCGTGAGATGGGAACCAGCGAGATCCCGGTGCGCGAGGCCCTGCGCCGGCTGGAGAGCGAAGGCTATGTGGAGATCCGGGCCAACCAGGGGGCGTTTGTCACCGGCACCACCAATGGAAAAATCCTGTCCGATTTTCAAATTCGCGGCGTTTTGGAGGGGTTTGCAACCCGGGTGGCGATCGACTACATGACCGAAGAGGTCTACAGCGATCTGAATGCGATCAACAAAAAGATGGAACAATGCTGGCGCGAGGGAGATCAGAAGCTGTTTGGACAGTATAACATGGAATTTCACCAGCGTATTTATCAGCAGATTCCGCAAACAGACCTGCGAAATATGATCAACGATATGTGGAGGCGCTGGAGCATTACCCGTTCGGTGTTTGCCCTGGCTCCCGATACCTCAAAAGAAATTCTGGAGCAGCATGAGCTGATCATTCAGATGATGCGGAATAAGCAGTATGACGAGGTGGAAATCCTGGTCCGGCGGCATAAGTTCCGCGCCGGTGTGCGCATGCACCGGGAGCTGATGCAGGATATTTCTTCTGAGAACATGGTCAACGAGCTGGATGAATTGCTTTGCGCTCCCAGTATGGAGCCATTTCTGTAAATGAATGACGAAAAAACCGGCGGTCCTTGGACCGCCGGTTTTTTATTGACAGCTTTAAGTTCGGCAGATGTCAAGAAGTACTGGCAAAACGTCCAAAAACAGAGCGCATTTCTACTGACCATGCTTTGCGCTTTGTACAAAACGGAGAAAAGCAAAAAAGGTATTGACATTAAAATCGTATATGATATATTATCCTTGAAAATCATATATGATTTATCATATATGAAATAACGGATGAAAGGGTGAGTATCATGCAGTTTCCCAAATGCAGATTTGTGGATCTCTCTGTTCCCATCAAAAATCCAAACGAACAGGAGATGGCACCCAATCTGGCGGAGAGCTTGGCTGCCGTCATTCAGTATTTGGATCACGAGGACACCTCGCAGCTGGTTCAAAACTACTTTGGATGCAGCAAGGACGATCTGATGAGCGGCTACGGCTGGGCCACGGAGCGGATTCGGATCTCCAGCCATGCGGGCACCCACGTAGATGCGCCGTATCACTATTATCCGGTCTGCAATGGCAAGCCTTCCCGAACCATTAATGAGTGCCCGCTGGACTGGTACTTTGGAGAGGGCGTCGTACTGAACATGACCCACAAGAAACCGGGGGAGACGGTCAGCGCTCAGGATGTGGAGGAAGAATTGAAACGGATCGGACACACATTAAAACAGGGCGACATCGTCTGCGTGCGGTTTGATACCGACAAGACCTTTGGCACCTGGGAGTACTGGAATTCCCATCCGGGTATGGGGGCGAGCGCGGTCCGGTACATTTTGGACCGGGGCGTGAAAGTGATCGGAGTGGACTCTCCGGGGTTCGACATCCCGTTCTGCATGACCAAGGAGAAATTCGCGCAGACCCATGACCGGTCGCTGCTTTGGGAGGCCCATCATGCGGGCAACGACTACGACTATTCCCACATTGAAAAACTGGCAAATCTGGACCAGGTGCCCTCCACCGGCTTTTATATTTCGTGTTTTCCGGTCAACCTATACCACGGCAGCGCAAGCTGGACCCGGGCAGTGGCGTTTATTCCGGAGAATACATGAGAAAAATAATATGAAAAAGGAGAGTTGACACATGAAAAAGACAATCAAAAAAGTATTGGCACTTACTTTGGCTCTTGCAATGGCTCTGACCCTGGTTTTGACCGGCTGCAGCGACAGCGGCAGCAAACCCTCCGAAAACACGTCCAAGCCTGACTCCGGCAGCGCGCCTTCCGACAGCGGCAGCGCCCCCGCCGAGTTGGAGTATCCGAAAAATCTGGTTCTCTGCTCCGGCCCCATCGGCGGCCCCTGGTACTCTTCCGCCACAAAGATCGCGGAGATCATGATGCGCGAGTGGACGGACATGACCGTTACGGTCGTGGAAGGCGGCTCCGAGAGCAACCTGGTGGCCGTGGATGAGGGAATTGACGCCCAGATCGGCATTACCAGCTCCCTGATCATGCAGCAGTCCCGGGACGGGTCCGGCAGCGTTGGCGCCTGTTCCAATGCCACTGCGGTCATGCCCATTGTGTCCAGCTATATCCAGACCGGCGTGCTGGCCGACAGCGACATCCATTCCTTTGAAGATCTGGTCGGAAAAGACGTATCCGCGGGCCAGGTGGGATTTGCTTCCGAGATCGTTTTCCGCACCATCCTGGAGACCTATGGGATCACCTACGATGACATTAAGGCCGGCGGCGGTTCTTACAGCTACCTGAGCTGGAGCGAATACCCCACCATGGTGGCCGACGGGCACCTGGACGCTTTCTGCCTGAACGGCGAGATTCCGCACAACCTGTTCAACCAAATCGAGGTCAACAACCCCGTGCGCGTTCTGAGTATTGACGGTGCTGGAGAAGCTGCCCGCCCTGTTCACCAAGACCTTTGAGGCTGGCTGCTACAAGGGCACCACCGAGGACATCGAAGTGTTTGGCTATTCCGGCCTGCTGATCGCCAACAGCAATCTGTCCGACGAGTTCCTGGTTGCCCTGATGAACCTGCTGCAGGATCATGTGGACGAAGTGACCGATGAGCTCTCTTTTGTGGACCTGATGGGCTGGGAGAATGCCATGTCCGGTATGGATGAGAGCTTCTGCCGTCCCGCTGTCTGGGCTGAACTGCAGGAGAAGGCAAAGTAACTGTATTCAACCTGCTTTGAAAAGGAGGTAATTGCCTTGGCTGAAGGAAATGCCGGGCTGCAGCCCAACCTGTTTGCAAGATGTGCCGCGCGGGCTGCAACTGTGATTGCAATTGTCATGTCCCTGTTCTATATCTATACGTCGGTGTTCGGCGTATTGGAGGCATGGCGGTTCCGCTCCATTCATGTAATTTTCATTTTGCTTTTGGCAAATCTGATCCCGAAGAATATGCCCAAGCGCGCGACCTGGCTGTACCAGAGCGCCGCCCTGGCCCTGTCCCTGTTCGTCAGTGTGTATATGCTGATCGACTACCGCAATATCATCTACCGCGAAGTGGCGCCCAACACGATGGATAAAGTCGTCATGGTGATCCTGGTCGTTCTGATGCTGGATATTGCCCGCCGGTGGATCGGCAACTCCATGGCTGTTGTGGCCGCCGTGTTCTTCCTCTACGCGTTATTCGGGTATATTCTGCCCGGGAAGCTGGCGGCGCCCATGTTCTCGCTCAAGCGGCTCACCGCGCAGTTTTTCAACTCCACCAACGGCCTGATGGGCTCTACCACCGGCGTGGCCGCCACCAGCGTGATCATGTTCATCATTTTCGGCGCCATGCTCAATCTGTCCGGCGGCAGCAAGTTCTTCAATGATATCGCCATCCTTGCCACGCGCAAGCTGCGCGGCGGTCCGGCCAAGGCGGCGGTGATCTGCTGCGCCCTGATCGGCATGATCCAGGGCAACGCCGTTTCCAACGTCGTCACCACCGGCACATTCACGATCCCGCTGATGGAGCATTCGGGCTACTCCAAGGAATACTCCGCCGGCGTGGTGGCTACAGCGGCCACGGGCGGCATGATCATGCCGCCCGTCATGGGCGCGGCCGCCTTTCTGGTGGCCGAGTATGTGGGCGTTTCCTACGGCTATGTGGTGAGATGCGCCATCATCCCCGCCTGCCTGTACTACCTCGGCGTGTTTATGATGGTCCATCTGCATGCCGTCAAGCTGGATCTGAAGGTGGAGAACCTGAAGCTGTCCCTGGACCGGAAGCACCTGATCTGGATGGGCATCACCTGCGTGCTGCCGCTGATCACGCTGATCTACATGATCCTGGCCGGCTACTCCGCCCAGCGTTCCGCTACGTTCTCCATTTTTGTCCTGCTGCTCATCTGGCTGGTCCGCCCGGTGGAGCGCCTCTCTCTGAAGTCCTTTCTGAAGTCCATGGAAGAGGGCTCCAAGGGTATGATCACTGTATCCGCGGCCTGCATCACCGCCTGCATCGTGGTGGCCAGCGTTTCTGTCACCGGGTTTGCGACCAAGATCGCCACTCTGGTCAGCCTGCTGGGCGCCAACGTGTGGCTGGTTCTCATCCTGGCCATGATCGTCTGCATCATCTTCGGCATGGGCCTGCCGGTCTCCGCGTCCTACGTCATCGCGGCGGTTACCCTGGGCGGTATTCTGGGCAAGGTCGGCATCGAGACGCTGAACGCGCACATGTACCTGATGTACTTTGCCACGTTCTCCGCCATTACGCCTCCCGTTGCATTGGCCTCCTATGCGGCGGCCGGTATCGCAAAGACTTCACCGAACGCCGTGGGCCTTCAAGCGGTAAAAATCGCGCTGCCGGCGTTTATCATTCCCTACGTGTTCGCGTTCGGCCCGGAACTGCTGATGCAGGGTTCCCCGCTGGGAATCATCCTTGCGGTCGTCTCTTCCTCTGTCGGCATCATCGCGTTTGCCGCGGCGATGGAAGGGTACTGCTTCACCACGGTCAAGCCGGTCTTCCGGATCCTGTTCGGCGTGGCCTCCCTGCTGCTGATTATTGTGGGCAGCATCACGGATTTGGTGGGCGCGGTGATTTTTGTCGCCATGATGGTCATCAATTTCCTGGAGGCCCGGAAGGACAAGAGAGGACCTGCCCATGCGAGCTGAATACGAGATTCTGTTTCAACCCGTACAACTGGCTGGGGTCACGATTCCCAACCGCTTTTTCATGGCTCCCATGGGAAACTTCGGCTACGCCGATGCAAACGGGGCCCCGACGGATCCCTTGATTGATTACTTCGAGGCGCGTGCCCAGGGAGGGACAGGCCTGATTTTCACCGGCTTCTGTGTGGTGGACGAGCGGATCGAGGACGTAAAGACACCGTCTATTTTGGTCATCCGGGAGGATCCGACGGTTTTTATCGCACAATGCAAAAAGCTGACCCGGCGTGTCCATGCCCATGGGGCAAAGATCTTTCTGCAGCTCACCGCCGGGTTTGGGCGGGGCGCAAAAGTGGTTCCCCTGACGAAGCATGTGGCCGTATGCGATATGCCCAACAAATTTGACCCGTCCATTCAGCACCGGGCCATGACCACCCGGGAGGTGGAGTTCATGGTGGCGGCGTTCGGCCGCGGTGCATCCATTGCCCGGGAGTGCGGCTTTGACGGCGTGGAAGTGCACGCGGTCCATGAGGGATATCTGCTGGATCAGTTCACCATGGAGTGCTTCAACCGCCGGACAGACCGCTATGGCGGCAGCTTTGAAAACCGCTACCGGGTCGTGTGTGAGATTGTGGAAGCCATAAAGACCGCTTGCGGCAAGGATTTTCCGGTTACGCTGCGGTACAGTGTCAAGCACTTCATGAAGGGGATCGGCGTCGGGATGCTCCTGGAGGAAGCCGGCACTGTGCCGGAGATGGGCCGGGATCTGGAAGAGGGCGTTGCCGCGGCCCGCTATCTGCATCAGGCCGGATATGACGCGCTCAATGCCGACATAGGCTGCTACGAGTCCCACTATCTCAGCCATCCCAACATCTTTACCCCGGACGCGCTCTATCTCCCCTATGTCCGCCGGATCCAGGAGGAGGCCGGCGTGCCGGTTCTCACCTGCGGGCGGATGGACGATCCCGCCGCCGCTGCCCGGGCGGTTGCGGAGGGCGGCTGCACCATGGTGGGCCTGGGCCGCCCGCTTCTGGCCGACCCGGACTATGTCAACAAGCTGCGGACAAAAGATCCCGGGGAGATCCGGCAGTGCATTTCCTGCAACTTCGGCTGCCTGACGACCCGAGCCAACCCCGGAAAGGTGCAGTGCGCGGTGAATCCCCGCGCCTATCACGAGGCTGAGACCCGGCTTGTCCCCACCGCCGCGCCGAGAACCGTCACTGTGATCGGCAGCGGCCCCGCGGGGCTGGAGGCGGCCGCG
>ERZ827512.3673-NODE-3673-length-10503-cov-3.112557_pt1 | contig 10503 bp, 10 predicted proteins | sample MGYA00519916_ERZ827512 | MGnify/ENA primary metagenome ERZ827512 (study PRJEB31778, sample SAMEA3449335) | human gut metagenome | biome: human gut; feature: human-associated habitat; material: faeces | place: United Kingdom | collected 2010/2012 ... | reverse complement strand
TCTGTTGCTCTCATATACGCCACTTCCTTCTTGATAACTAACTAATCAGTTAATTATAGTATAGCATAGTATTATGATATTTTCAAGAGCAGTCTGCAAAATCAGTACAAAAAATGCGGAAAAATCTTTTTCGTAGTGCTGCCGCAGCGAAGCCCTTAATAGGCTTGCCTAATGGACAATACTATAACATTTCCGTTAAAATTTTCCTGATCGGCTTTTTAAGTACCTAAAGTTTATAAAGGCTTTTTATGCAGAATTTGTAAATTACCGGTGGAAATTTACGCCAAACAATGATATAATAAAATTACAAATTTTCAAAAAAGGATGACGGCATATGAATATTACAGCCGATAAAATTGATTTCAATACAAAAAAGGGCTTTATTTGCGATATGGACGGCGTGATATACCACGGAAATAAGATCCTGCCGGGCGTGGCGGAGTTTATTCAGTGGCTGCACGATGAAAATAAGGAATACCTGTTTTTAACAAATAACAGCGGATATACTCCGAGAGAGCTGAATCAAAAGCTTGCCCGAATGGGACTGGACGTACCCGAAGAGCATTTTTACACAAGCGCTTTGGCAACGGCGGCGTTTTTAAAGGAGCAGGCGCCCGGCTGCTCTGTTTTCGCAATCGGCGAAGCCGGACTTTTAAACGCACTTTACGACGCAGGTATCACGATGAACGACGTAAATCCGGATTACGTCGTTGTGGGCGAAGGTCGGTCCTATTCCCTTGATACGCTTACAAAGGCAACCAATCTGGTTATGGCGGGAGCAAAGCTTATAGGAGCCAACTCCGATGTTTCGGGACCTATTGAAAACGGTATTGCCCCTGCCTGCCGCGCGCTGATTGCCCCGATAGAAATGGCAACCGGAAAGCAGGCGTATTTTTGCGGAAAGCCTAATCCGCTGATGATGCGCACCGGTCTGCGAATGCTCAACTGCCACTCGGCCGAGGCTGTGATGGTAGGCGACCGTATGGATACCGATGTTATTTCAGGTATGGAAAGCGGTATGTCTACGGTTTTGGTACTCTCCGGAGTATCTACCCGCGAAACGCTTAAAACCTATGCCTTCCGTCCGAGCATTGTCCTGAACGGCGTCGGCGATATTCCGGCTTTGGCAGCGAAAAACAAGAAATAATTTACTGCGCATACATAACTAAAAAAATCCGAATCGGGTTAAGGCTGATTTTAAATACAATTAAGCCTTACCTGATAAAGAAATTACTATGGACGAAATAAAGCTTGATCAGTTTTTTATTCATCGCGGCATTTCCGAAAAGCGCGACGATATTATTCTTGAAAACGTTATCAAGCTTGGCAAATCGCTTAATATGAAGGTAACACAAGAGGGTGTGCAGACACCCGAACAGCTTGAAAGAATTAAAAGCTTCGGCTGCGATGTTGTTCAGGGATATTACTATTCCAAGCCCCTGCCGCTAAGCGACTTCATTGCTTTTATGGAGCATTCGTCGCACAACAGTATGTTTACAGACAGGCTTTGATTTTTCTTTTTCAAATAAAAATATACCGCAAAACAGAGAAGTTCCCTGTTTTGCGGTTAATTTTGTATATTGATTTTCTTTTTTGTTTATGGTAAAATTATATTGTAATTTGACAATGAACAACAAGGAGAATAAATATGGATGTGCATACCGTCCGCCGGCAAATGCGGACTAAGAGCATTTACGATATACCGCTCAGAGTTACTTTTTACGCACGCGTATCCTCCGAAAAGGACGAGCAGTTAAACTCGCTTGACAACCAAATATCCTATTACCGCAATTTCATAAAGAAAAATGCTAACTGGGAGTTTGTTGACGGGTATATAGACGAAGGTCTTTCGGGAATGAGCACCAAAAAGCGCGAGAATTTTCACAATATGGTGAACGACGCTAAATCCGGACTCTTCGACCTTGTTATCACAAAGGAAATCACCCGTTTTGCCCGTAACACGCTTGACAGTATTCAGTACACCCGTGAGCTTTTAAGCTGCGGTGTGGGCGTGTTTTTTCAAAACGATAATATAAACACGCTCGATGAGGACAGCGAGCTGCGCCTAACCATTATGTCGGGCATAGCGCAGGACGAGCTGCGCAAGCTTTCAAGCCGTATTAAATTCGGGCATCAGGAGGCAATAAAGAAAAGCGTTGTTTTAGGCAACAGCCGCATATTCGGCTACCGCAAGGACAACAAAAGGCTTGTTATCGATGAAAAAGAGGCGGAAATGGTAAGAGAATTATTTACCCTTTACGCTACCGACAAATACAGTATGAAGCAGCTTGAGGATATTTTTTGGAGCAAGGGCTATCGCAACAATAACGGCAAAAAAATTTGTCACAGCACAATGTCAAACACCATTTCAAACCCTAAATACAAGGGCTATTATGTCGGCAACAAGGTAAAAATCGTTGATATGTTTACTAAAAAGCAAAAGTTCCTGCCGCCGGAGGAATGGGTAATGTTTAAGGACGAAACGGGAGAGATCGTTCCGGCAATTGTAAGCGAAGAGCTGTGGGAGCAGGCAAACGCCGTTTTGAAAAGGCGCAGCCGTGATGTTAAAAACAGGCAAAATCAGTGCAATCACGCAAATTTGTTAACAGGCAAAATGTACTGCACCCACTGCGGCAGGCTTTATTACCGTAAAGACAGCAAGGACAGAAAGGGAAACATGCTGTCACGCTGGATATGTTCGGGAAAGATTGCAAACGGCGCGGCCTCCTGCCCCTCGTTTACAATTTACGAGGAAGAGATCAAAGAGGTTTTGTACGATGTGTTTAAGGACACCGCCGAGGACGCAAAGCGAATAATTGAGGAATATACAAGCCTATACGCCGAAATGACCGAAAAGAACGCCTCGTCCGCCGACCTTAAAAGGCTGAAGGACAGACTTGATTTGTTATCAAGAAAAAAGTCAAAGCTGCTTGAATATAATATTGCGGGGCAGATAAGCGACAGGGATTTTATTGAAATGAACAGGCAAATTACCAAAGAGTCCTCCGAGGTTTACTCCGCAATTGAAGAAACGGAAAACGAAATAAACTCGCAAGCGGGGTTTAAAGAAAAAATTGAAGAAATTAAAACCGTTCTTCAAAAAGCGGAAAAAGACGCGTCAAAGGAAATGATAGACTCTGCCTTTGTAAACAAGTATATTGATAAGATATATGTAACCCCCGTTGACGACGGCGTTATTGATATTTCGGTAAAGCTTTTCACAGGCGATACGTTCGCTAAGGTCTTTGAAAAGTCAGGGCATCGACTTGCAGGTCGTACGGGACATACGTTTAAAAAGATGATCGAGTCTTACGAAAACAGCATGAAATAAGACTTCGTGTCGATAAAGGGGGCCCGGCAGCGGGCTCCCTTTTTTTGAATAAAACCGTTTTCTCAGTTAAAAATATTTATAAAGGAGTGATAAATAATGTTTGATAAAATTTGCCTTATACTTGTTATTATCGGCGCTCTTAACTGGGGTCTTGTAGGTCTTTTTGAGTTTGACCTTGTAGCTTGGGCTTTCGGCGGAGCAACGGCAATCATCAGCAGAATTATTTACACCGTTATTGCTCTTGCAGGCATATGGTGTATTTCCCTGCTGTTCAGAGAAAAAGCAACCGCCACGGTAAGCGATTAGCAAAAAGCGGCTGCCGAACGTTTTTACGGTTCGGCAGCCGCTTTTTTATTAGGCTAACCTATAATACCTATAATAAATATTGCAAGGATAAGCACGGGCAGCACCAAAAGGAAATACCACTTCATCCATGCGGCAACCTTTAACCCCTTGCCGATATTCGCTTCTTCCCTGTATTTTTCAAAGCCCCAGCCGTAACGCGTAACGCAGAAAAGCAAATACACAAGCGAGCCGAGCGGTAAAAGAATATTACTTACTATGAAATCCTCGCTGTCGAGAATATCCCTGCCGCCTATCGGGTGAATATTGCTCCAGACATTATAGCCCAAAACGCACGGAATACTTGCAACAAGAATTATAATGCCGTTTATAAGAGCGGCTTTTTTTCTGCTCCAACCGAAATTATCCATACACGAGGACATTATATTCTCAAATACCGCTATAACCGTTGAAAATGAGGCAAAGGTCATAAACAGGAAGAAAAGACTGCCCCAAATACGGCCGCCCGACATATTAACAAACACATTTGGCAGCGTAACAAATATAAGGCCGGGGCCCTGCGTAACCTCAACATTATAGCTGAAGCAGGCGGGGAAAATTATCAAACCTGCGGAAACGGCAACAAAGGTATCAAGAGCGCATATACGCGCGCCCTCGCCGAGGAGGGTATGCTCCTTACCCATATAGCTGCCGAAAATTTCCATTGCCGCTATACCGAGACTTAAGGTAAAGAACGATTGGTTCATTGCCGCCGCAACAACACTGCCCAACCCTACCGTTTTTACATTTTCCATATTCGGCACAAGGTAAAACTTAAGACCTTCACCCGCGCCCGATAGCGTAAAGCTGTGTATTGCAAGAACAAGTATAAGCACAAAAAGCGCGCTCATCATAACCTTGCTTACCCTTTCAAGACCCTTTTGCACGCCTATACTGCAAATAAGTATTCCCGCAACAACCGTAATTGCCATCCAAAGCCCCATTTCGGCAGGGCTTGCAAGCATATCGGAAAACACATTTGCACCGGCCGCCGCGTCCATTCCCGATTTAAACGTACCGCTTGCAAACTTAAAGAAATAGTTTAACATCCAACCGGAAACGTTTGTGTAATACATCATAAGTATGTAACAGCCGATTATTGCAAACCAACCGTGAATATGCCATTTCGATTTCGGTTTTTCAAGCGCTTTATAGGCTAAAACCGCGCTTTTTCGGCTTGCTCTGCCCACTGCCAGCTCCATAGATAAAACGGGCAGACCCATTATAACAAGCATTATAAGATAAATAAGTACGAATATGCCGCCGCCGTTTTGTCCCACAACATAGGGAAATCTCCAAACGTTTCCTATTCCTATGGCGCAGCCGGCGCTGACAAGCAAAAAGCCAAACCGCGATTTGAATGATTCTCTCTCCATTTTTAAACCCCTTAACATTATATAATATTAAAAACCGTTTTCAGTATACAAAAATTTTCAATTTTTGTCAAGTAAACTGTAACATATTTAGAATCTTACGCATATAATTGCGTAGCGGAGGTGCTTTATGAACAACAAAGATACATTATGCGAAATTCTAAGCGGCAGCCCGAAAGCGGCTGCAAAAATATACGGCAGCGACAGCTATCCCGATATTTGCGGCAGGGCGGCGTTTTATTCCTTCGGTAATGCGGTTTTGGTGCGTGCCGAGATAATGGGACTGCCGCAAAGCAGTGATAAATGCAAAAGCCCCGTTTTTGCGTTCCATATACACGCGGGCGGCAGCTGCACAGGAAATGCCGAAGACCCGTTTTCGGGCGCCGGCTCGCATTATAACCCTAACAGCTGCCCTCACCCGTACCATGCGGGCGATATGCCGCCCCTGTTCGGCGTTAACGGCAGGGCGCTTATGATTTTTATTACCGACAGATTTACAATTCCCGAAATAATAGGCAAAGCGGTAATAATTCATAAGAATCCCGATGATTTTATGACGCAGCCCTCAGGTAATTCCGGTGAAAAGATCGCCTGCGGCATAATTGCGGAATTATAAACCTAAATTCATATGGGGCAGCTGCGTTACCGCAGCTGCCCCACATTCTTAAACCAGCATTGAATAAGGAAAATACATACCGTCAAGATTTTGTTTAACCCTTGAATAATACATAGCGCGGCGTTCATATCCGCCGTCTTCCCTCTCACCGCGAGAAAGAGGTATAAAGCCGCCTGTTAAATTAACGTATTTATCGTTTTTCCTGTAACCTGCAATATTAAATTCGCAAAAGCCGAGCTTTTTGTAAAACGGTATAAGCTCCGCTTTTTCGGGAACCAGAAAAACCGTATCCGCACTGCTTTTAACCGATTCGATAAGCCCTGTCATAATTCCTTTTCCGCGGTAATCCCTGTGTGTTGCCGCGGCATATATATATACGGCGCTTTTTTTACCTTTTTCGCCGCATATTTCGCACGGCAGCGCAAAAAGCATAGAAACCGTATGCCCGTTTTCTTCGTGCGTTTTACAGTAAGAAAAACAGTTTTTAAAAAGCTTATCCTCAAATTTCGTATCGGGATCGCAGAACGCCTGCCTGTATAGCATACGGCAATCAAGCTCACTCATATCATATTCCTCGGTAAACAGGTATATTTTTTCAACAGTATATCCGGCTTATAGGAAAGCTTTGCCTTTCTTAACCCTTCAAGTCCCATATCGTCCTCGCGGTTTATATACATATAATCCGAAAGCTCGTTTTCGGCAAACTCGCGGTTTATTACGGTGTAAGCCTCGCCGTAATCGTCAAGAGCCTTTTCAAAGTGTATATCGTAAACCTTTTCGTTTATGGGCGAGCCTACCGTAAAGGCAACCGCCCTATCCTGCACATATATTGCGCCGCCCCTTGCACCCAAAAGCTCCATATTTTCAAGCACTGTTTCTACCCCGCGCTTTTCGCACTGCAAATGTCTGTCCTCGCGGTCCTTATTTTCAAAATACCACTGTTCCGCGCAAAGAAGTATGTCTTCCTTATTTTCCTTAGTTATCGGTTTATAGCACCAGTCGTACTTTTTTGAAAAGGAGCTTATATGGTTGCGCTTTGAATGGTATTTTTTGCCCTTAAGCTCCGCTAAATTTTCTCTTAAATATATATAATCGAACGCGTCGCGCTCTTCCTTAAGTATATAATCCCTGCCGAGGTATTCCTCTAACTCGTCAAGTCTTTTGCCGTCCTGCACCCAAAAGCACGGGTATTCCTCTTTGCTGTACTCGCGTATCAGGCTTATTCCCTTATGAAAATCGCTGCCAAACGGCAGGCGGAAAACCTGATTTTTTTCCGTTCCGGAGCTTATTACAAGCTGACCGTCGCTTTCCGCCCACATATTGGCGTATGCCTCCTGCCATACAAGCAGATTTATAAACGCGCTTTCGCAGGAAAACTCTTCATTGCTGCCTATATAATGCTTAAATGTGTTTATATCTGATAACTCTATCGGTTTAAAGCTGAGCATAATATCCCCGTATATTTATTAGTTTGACGACGCCGCAGAAGACGCAGCAGCGTCCGACGAGCTTGCAGCCGCCTTTGAAGCCGCCTCCGCCTCTGCCTTTCTTACGTCTGCCGGCGTTGCCGCGGCGTCTCCGCTGTGCGCGGTGCAAAGCGGCGGTACGTTGCTTTTTTTGTACCAGCCTATCGCCTTTGACGGGCAGGCGGTTGTAGCAATGTTTCCGGTTGAGGTGCAATAATACTTTTCAACCGCATAGCTGCTTACCTCAAATTCCTTCGGTTCAAGGTCGGCGTGTACCTTAGACATTACGGCACCCCACATCTTGTGGGCTATTCCGGCGTTGGAAATCTTTTGCTGTTTATCGTAGCCGCACCAGCAAGAAGCCACATAGTAAGGGCTGCCGCCGACAAACCACAAATCGTTAGAGTTGTTTGAGGTTCCCGTTTTTGCATATATTTTCATATTTTTAATATAGCCCTTGGCACCTGCGCCCGTTCCGCGCGAACCGTAAACTACCGTTTGCAAAAGCTTGTTCATTACCGTAGCCGTATCCTCGCTTATTGCCATTTGCGGCTCGGAATTGTACTGGAGCACCGTTTCGCCGTGCTGGTCGGTAACCTTGGTATAAAGCGTAGGCTTATGGAACTGCCCCAAATTGCCGAATACGGCGAAGGCTCCCGCCGATTCAAGCGTGGTTATACCGCCGTTGGTTCCGCCCATTCCGAGCGGCGAAAGATTTATATCCTCGCTGTTAAGGGTGGTTATTCCGAGCTTTTGCGTAATAAAATCATACGATTTCTGCGGAGTTAATTTGTTTACAAGATAAACGGGAATTGTATTTACCGAGCGTTCAAGCGCATACTGCACGGTAATATTACCCCAGTATGAATTATACCAGTTTACGGGAGTCCACCCGTTATAGTTGGTCTTGGTATCGTTTACAATGCTTGAATAATGAATAATATCGTCTTCTATTGCAGGCGCATATGCCGCTATCGGCTTCATGGTAGAGCCCGGCTGGCGCTTTGCGCTTGTAGCGCGGTTAAGACTGCGCTTGCCTACCTTTTCTCCTATTCCGCCCACAATACCCCTAACGTGACCGTTATAGTCCATAAGCGTCATAGAGCCCTGAAGCGTCGTACCGTCCGCTCCCTTTAAGCCGTAGGTTTTGCTGTCTGAAAAGACCTCTTCCATAATGCCCTGAATTTTATTATCGACAGTTGCGTAAATTTTATAACCGCCCGAATAAAAAATATTGGTCGCGTGGTTTTTTTCGTAGCCGTATTTATCCATAAGATCGGCTATAACCTGATCTATAAGCGCGTCAACAAAATAAGTATTATTCTCATTTTCCTTAAGCGCTTCCTTAGAAGCCACTAAGTTAATATCCTCTTCCTTGGCCTTTTCATACTGTTCCTTTGTTATATAGCCCTGATCGTACATTTCCCATAAAACGGTGTTGCGGCGTTTTTTATTTTCCTCCGGGTGATCGTCAGGCGCATAATAGGTAGGACTTTTTGTAATAGCGGCAAGGCAGGCGCACTCGGTAAGGGTAAGATCCTTTACGTTTTTGCCGAAATAATAGTTTGCCGCAACCTCTACGCCGTAGGTGCCGTGACCCATTGCTATTGTGTTTAAATAGCACTCTATTATGGTTTCCTTAACATAATGGTTTTCAATATACCTTGCGCGCATTATTTCGCGTATTTTACGGCTTGGGCGCTGCGAGGTATCGCCGGTAAGGTTTTTTACAAGCTGCTGGGTTATTGTAGAACCGCCCTGATTTGAAGAATAAAAATGCAAAAACATATTTGCAAACGCCGCAAACGTACGCTTCCAGTCTACGCCGTTATGATCCATAAAACGCTTGTCCTCAATAGCAACAAAGGCGTTTACAAGGTTTTGCGGTATGCCGTCGTAGGTAATATCGCCCGATTTTGCTTTATCCTTATCATAATTAACCCAAATGCGGTTAAACTGACCGTGCAGGCGCTGATACTCGGAATAATTGCCGTTACCGTCATCCGCATATATCGTAGTGGTAAAATTAAGCTTTAAATCGTCAAGATTTTCATCCATCGAGCCGTCAACCATAGTAAACGCATAAAGCAGGAATGCGGATATTACAATACTTACCGTAATGATACCCACAAGAAATACGGTAAGCACCGCCCTTAATATCCTTTCCTTGCGCTTTCCCTTACGTTTGGTTTTTTTACCGCCCGTTTTATTTTCAGTATGGGAAGAAAAGCTGTTAAGATCAAAGCTTGTCTCTCCGGTTTCTTCAAGATTACCGGAATTATCATAGCTGAACAAATCTCTGTCGTCCATTTAACACCTCCGCCGAAAAACGGCATTTGCTGTAAATATTTTTTCCGAAATTAAACCTATTATAGCATATATCCTATATAAAATCAATCACAATAAACCGTTCCACAGCGTTTGCCTATAAATCGGTTTGCAGACCGCCCGTAAAATCAAGCACGCAGCTTTTAAGCTGTGCCAGCCCTTCCGTCATACGTGCGTTTATATCTGTGCCCATTCCAAGCTCTCTTGCGGTAACAGGACTTATCGGCAATACCTTAACGCCGTTTGTTCTGCCCTTTATCATCATTTCGCTCATCATTGAAATGCCAAGGCCCTTTCCCACCATTCGTATAACCGTTTCGTCGTCCACGTGCGCCTGCCTGATATTGGGCTTTACGCCGTTTTTTTCAAGCGCCGCGTTAACGTCGATATCAAATTTGCCGTAAGGCATTAAAAACTCCCTGCCCTCGTATTCGGCAATTGAAAAGCTTTCCTTGGAAAGCGTTTTGTAATCCGACGGCAGTATGGCATACATAATGTCGCTGTAAAGCGGCGTCCAGTCGCAGCTTATCCTACTTTGCCTTGCCGCAAAAATAACGTCGGTACGGCCGCTCTCAAGCAGCTTAAACGGCTCTAAGGAGTTATCCACCATTCTAAGGTCAACGTTTATTTCGGGGCAAACACGTCTGAACCTATACAGTATTTCGGGCATCCAATGCATTGCAATGCTTGCATATGCGGCTACGCGTATGGTCTCGCTCCTTTTTTCGGATATTGCGGTTATTCGGTTTTCAAGGCTTGCGTTCGCCCTTAAAAACTCCCTTATGCAGGGCATAAGCTCCTTTCCCTCTTTGGTAAGCGAAATGCCGTTGTGGTCGCGCGTTATAAGGGTAAGCCCTATATCGCGTTCAAGGCTGTCTACCAAATGCGTAAGCCCTGATTGGGTGTAGCCGACTACCTCGGACGCCCTTGAAAAGCTTCCGAGATCGACTGCCGTCATCAGTATTTCAAGCTTTTTACTGTCCATAATTTTACTTGTATGATATAGTTAAGGCTACATCATACCCTTTCTAAATTATTTACGCTCAC
>ERZ827512.3671-NODE-3671-length-10506-cov-2.663860_pt1 | contig 10506 bp, 4 predicted proteins | sample MGYA00519916_ERZ827512 | MGnify/ENA primary metagenome ERZ827512 (study PRJEB31778, sample SAMEA3449335) | human gut metagenome | biome: human gut; feature: human-associated habitat; material: faeces | place: United Kingdom | collected 2010/2012 ... | reverse complement strand
CGCAAACTGAATACCACATCAACGGCCTGCCGAAGTACGACGGCAACGGCGAGGTTGCCACGTACAGCTTGACGGAGCAGTTCCCGGATGGTAGGGGCGACTACTCAAGCTCGAAGGAAACGGGCGAATACGTGGTGAACGAGCTGCACTTCCACGACACGCAGCAGTTCACGTTCACGAACAAGCGCGTCGGCAGCAAGAGCGTCACCTTCCATAAGGTGTGGAAGGATGCGTACGTCCACGAGGTGTTGAATCAGCGTCCGGATATCCACTTGACGCTGTACCGCATGGCAAATGGTAAGTTCGAGCAGGTCAAAGGCTACGTTCATTACGTGTGGTCGCACACGAAGGGCGAGAACGGAGAGTACTACCAGGACTGCACAATCGACGGTCTGCCAAAATATGACGACAACGGCGAAGAGATCATGTACTACGCGTCCGAGGCCATGTCGGCTGATGCGGAGGCGCTGTGGTACAACCCGGTCCAGCTGACGGCGCCGGATAACGTTTACTTTGCTGGGTGCATCAATGTTAAAGAACCCGACTTGACGACTCTGCAGGAAGGCCCTTTGTCGGTGACGGGGCCCGACTGGGCGGTCATCGAAGGCGGCACGTTCACGAACGCCCTGGGAGGCACGATCACGGTCGAAGGCACGAAGCTGTGGGAGAACATGCCCGCCGGCTTCCAGCTCGAAGACTTGCCCGAGATCACTGTCTACCTGCAGCAGCGCGAAGTGAAGACCGAAGCGGAGATGGCGACTCCGTGGCAGGATATGACCGTTGCATCGGGCAGCCCGAGCGGGGAGCTGGAAGCTCCTGCAGGCGACCAGAATTCTGGCTATCACGTGGAAGGCGCTCTCGCGTGGACGACGCTGTCCGGCAAAGACAATGGCGAGACGACGTGGAATTTCACGATGACCCACGCGGGTGAGAACACTGGCGCGGAAGCGGCAAACGAGAGCACGCTCCCGCGTTTCACGGAGGATGGCAACCTCTATCAGTACCGCACGCGCGAAGCCATCTGGGGCCTGATGGGCACCGAAGGCGGCTTCGAGATGGACGACTATCTGAATAACGGCACGTCGACCGACGGCAAGCCGACCGACGGCACATCGACCGGCGAGCCTGCCACCACCAATGAAGTGGTCTCGAAGGTGTACAAGGTTACGCACGGCGAGACCGGCTCATTCCTCATGCGCAACTTCTACCAGAGCCCCATGGGTGAACTGAAGGTCACGAAGACGTTTGCCGATGACAACCGACACGAAGGGGACTACTATCCCGACGTTACGTTCGAGCTGTATCGCTTCTATGAAAAGCCCACCAGCGAGGAGGCTCCGACGCCGTCCGACTCAGAGCCAACCCTGGTCCAAAGCTTCACCATGCCCGGGAATAGCATCACGGAAGAAGACAAAGGGTTTACCCATACGTTCAAGGACCTGCAGATTTACGCTCCGAATGGCAACAAGTGGCAGTACTTCGTGGTCGAAAAGTCCATTGGCGGCTATGGGTCGACGGTCAATCTTGTTGCTGACGAAAGCGCCGACGAGACGTACGCCAAGGGAATTGACGGCGTGGTATCAGGCGTGGTCACGCTAAGCGAGGATGCTGTTGACGAGACCAACCCAACGATTACCTTCTCGTTCACGAACACGTACAACCCGAGCGACAATCTCAGTCTTTCGGGTAAGAAGGTCTGGCAGGACTACAACGACATCTTCGGTTCCGACAGCACGAAGCGCCCCGACTCGATCGATCTGACGCTCAAGCGTGTTTCGGGCAAGGGTCAGGAAGAAAGCGTCTCACTTCAAAGCGAGAACAAAGATAACGCTGCATACTTGTTGTGGGACGCGGACGCCGACACCAATGCAGATACCTGGCACTTCACCATTTCCAATCTCGAGCGCTGGGCGCCTGATGGCACGTTGTGGACGTACACGGTTACGGAAACCGACACGAATCCTGACGGCTACGGTGTTGTCACAGGCACCGCGACGGTAACGGCAGATGCGAAGGAGGAGACGGTTGAGTTCCCTGCTTTGGTGAACGGCCTCAAGGGAAGGCTTTCGGTGGAGAAAACCTGGGAAGATGGCAACAATCAATGGGGCCTGCGCCCTGGTGCCGTCAAAGTCGAACTCCAGGCATCGATTGACGAAGGGAAAACGTGGGGCAATGCCTACAAGGTCGTGTCGGGCCTCGTCACTGGTAGTGGTACGGAGCACGAGGGCGGCCTTGATGCATTCGAGATTGCAACCGCCGATAAGGTGCTGAAGGCAGATCCTGATCCGGACAAGAATTGGTCTGCCTCGTGGGGTAGCCTGCCCGTTAAGGTTGGGACCACGGATATCCAGTACCGCGCGGTCGAGGTTGCTATGAGCCAGACCGCCGATGGGTCTAAGTGGACGCAAGTTTTCCCCGACGGTGAAGAAGGGGAAAAAGAGAAAACGAACCCGTCCGAGGATGTCTTGTACGAGGGCAAGAAGACTCTCTCGTATGCGACAAGCCAGTTTACCGCGGATGGCGTGACGACCATCACCAACGTACTTAAGTCCACGTCGCTCAGTCTGACGAAAACGTGGGATGACGAGAGGAACAAGTGGGAGTCGCGTCCGACTGATAGCAGCGGTGCATGGACGCTCGCGTTCCTGCTTCAGAGCAAGGCCGAGGGCGAAACTGCATGGAAATGGGTTACAAGGTCGGGCAATGAAGTCGAAGACAATGACGTCATGAACAACGATGACGTCGTAAAGTACACCATGTCTTCGGCCGACCTCGAGAACCACACGGTGAAGCTCGAAAACCTGCCGAAGTTCAACGCCGATGGCGACGAACTCACCTACCGCGTCGTCGAAAAGGTGCCGATGGGGTATAAGGTTTCCAACGCTGCGTCGGACGAGCTGCCAGAGGGCTTTGCGGTTGTCGGCTTCGACTCGAGCAACGAAGGCCAAAAGCTCGATAGCCAAACGTTCAAGAACAAGCTCGTGACTATCGATCTCAGTGGCACTAAGAAGTGGGAGGATTACGGAACGGGACTTTCTCCGGATTTCAAAGAAAGCGCGGTTCGCCCTGATTTGACGCTGTACAGGGCTGTGAACGGCGCGGAGCCCCAAAAAGTCGAGCTGGCCGAATCCCATTTGGCATGGAACCAGGAAAACGAAGACGGTTCCTGGGCATACACGTACAATAATCTGCCGAAATACGACAAAAATGGCAATGAATACGTGTACTCCGTGAAGGAAGAGCCGGGCTCGGTCGAAGGCTTCTACCCGACGTATGCGAGTAATGATGGCACCACCATCACCAACGTCGCCACGCGCTTCAAGCTCAATAAGGTGGATGACGTCGATAGCGACGCAACGCTCGGCAACATCGAGCTGGCCGTCATGGGCACGGGGGACAATGCCACCAAGGTGTACGCGGTCTGGAAGACGGATGCGGATGGCAAAGCCTCCAGCTGGGTCGCACCTGCGGGCGTTGAGAAAACCGACGTGTGGGGTGAAAACGGATTTGGCCTGGGCAATGCTAATGTTAGTGCAGATGGCTTCGAACCCATGGAAGGCGAAAACGCTGGATACATTATCGGCATCCCGGCCGGCAATTATCTGATTGTCGAGTCCGGCCCTGCTCCCGATTACCACGCTGTCGCAGGTGACGTTTCTCTGGTCATTGATGTTAATGGCACGGTTTCCATCAAAGAGTCGAACGATGCAAGCATCGCCACGGAGGACAGCGTTCCGGTCATCACGGTCGTTGACGACGTCTTCCGTGCACATCTGAAGATTCGCAAGGTCCTGGCGTCTGATGAGGAAGTCGGCTCCCGCGGCACCTCGGTCGGCCCGGTCGAGTTCGAGCTGTGGCAGGACAACGGCGAGGTCGGGGCAATCGACGGTGCGGACGTTAAGGTCGTTGAGAGCATCCAGACCGACGAGCGGGGCATCTGGCGCTCGTGGAACAGCGATATGGAGTTCGTGGACGGCGTTTTGCCCGAGTATTACCAAACCCTGAAAGACGGCCTTCCGGCAGGCTCCTACTATCTGAAGGAAGTCTCCGCGCCCGCAGGCGTCACCGTTAATGCGGTGGAGTACTTCATACTGGACGATTCCGCGCTGAACCATCACAACGCTTACATTGCGTGGGTCGAGAACGACAAGTTCGCCGCCTCGGTCAAGGTGCCGAAGGTCGACGCGCAAACGGGCGATCTGATTTCTGGCGCGGAATTCACCCTGAAATACTGGTCGGCAGACGGAGCGTTCGATTCGTTCGAGAGCACGCCGCCGACGAAGATCGCGACTGTCACTTCCGACGAGGACGGTAGGCTGCTTCTGGGGTGCCTCAAGAAGGGCACGTACCTGCTGACAGAGACCTCGAACAACGGGTACAAGAGCGAGTTCGAAGCGTCGTTCACCATTGAGGACGGCGACGAGAACAGGCAGTTCGACCTGACGAACCAGAATGACCGCACCACCATCGACTTCACGCTGCACAAAGGCTCTCTTGACGGACGCGGCATCCTGAACAACCGCGTCTCAACGGGCGAGAACAACGGCGTGGAGCTGACGAAGGAGGGCGAGGACGGCGCGCCGCTCAACGGCGCTGCCTTCAAGCTTCAGATGAAGCAGCCTGACAACAGCTTCGTCGACGTGCGTGGCGGCTTCGGCTTCGTGACGGGCAAGAGCTACGTGCTCAACGACGACGGCAGCATGTCCGAGACCGAGAGCGCCCAGTCGGGCGTCCTGCGGGTGTCCAACCTGCAGTGGGGCACGTACCGCTTCGTTGAGATCACGCCGGCACCGGGCTATCACGGCGAGGGCGGCCAGCTGCCTGTCTCTGGTGAGTTCGAGATTGCACAGGTCGGCAGCGATGAGGCTGTGTACGTGGATGCGGGCACCATCACGAACTATGCAAACGACATCGAACTTAAGAAGGTCAGCCCGTACGGCACGACGTTGCCGGGCGCGAAGTTCGAGGTCACGCCGGTCGACTCCTCGCGGTTCGCGGACGGCTCGACCGAGGTTCGCGTGGTGGAGACCGACGCCCAGGGCGTGCTTGATTTGGCGGGCGACCTGGTGGTTGGCGGCTCCTACACATTCAAGGAGACGCATGCGCCGGCCGGGTACGTGTGCATTTCGAGCGTGCTTAAGGTCATGGTAAGCGCCGACGGCACGCTGACGAAAGTCAGCGGCAGCAGTGCGTACACGGTGAGCGAGGACGGCACGCAGATTGTCGCGGTCGACCCGTTCAGGCCAAGCGGGCCTGACCCGGACGATCCGGACGAGCCTGATCCCGACGAGCCCGACCCGGACAATCCGCCGGACCCGGATAACCCAGACCCGGAGAATCCCGATCCGGACACCCCGGACCCCGATAATCCGAACCCGGACAACCCGAACGATCCGGACAACCCGAACGATCCGGACAACCCGGATCCGGGCACCCCGGGCAACCCGGACAACCCGGGCCCGAATAGTCCGGACCCGAACACGCCGACGCCGAATAAGCCAACGAACCCGACGCCGGCCACGCCGACGAAGACCACCACGCCGGCCAAGAAGACCACGCCGGCGAAGAGCACGTCGGTCGTCGCGATGGCGAAGACGGGCGACCCGCTGGCCATGGCGGCACTTGGGTCGGGCATCTCCGCGCTGGTCGCGGCAGCCCTCGCGATCGCTGTCCTGACGGTCCGCAAGCGTCGCGAGCACTAAGCGGCATCACCGCCTGAACGAAAAGGCCGCATCGAGGACTTCCTCGATGCGGCCTTCGTCATGCGTGGGGAAGGGCTGATTGACGACGCGCCGGTGGTTGACGACGCGCCGGTGGGCGGGCGAACGTCAAGCGCTCCTAGTCCAGCGGCACGTCCTTCGCCATGATGTAGTCGTCCATCACGAACCCGCGGCCGATGTCGCTCACGGACGCTTCCGCCACGTGCCACCCGCGACCTTTGTAGGCGCGGATGCCCATTTCGTTCTGCTTGTTCACGTGCAGGTACATGGAGGGCAGCCCGTTCGCGCGGCAGATGTCCTCGCAGAAATCCAGCATGCGGCTGGCGTAGTGCTTGCCGCGCTCTTCCTTGCGCAGGTACACCTTCGACACGAACAGCTTGCCGGCGCCCGACTGAATGTCGCATGCCTGCTCGCCGTCCTCGGTTTCAGGGCGCACCGAGAGGTATCCCACGCGCGCTCCCGTCTCGTCCAGCACGAACCAGTACAGGTAGCCCTCTTCGCGGATTTCGCGCTTGATGGACTCGAAGCTCTGCATGGTGTCCACCATGTAGTCAATCTGCTCGTCGGTCAGGACGATGGGCCAGTACTCGTGCCAGATCTCGGACGCCATGTCGGCCATGTCGCGGATGGCCACGTCCGTGCACGCGGGGACGAAGGAAACGGTGGGCATGCGCAGCTCCTTTCATAGTCGTACAGCGGCCGCGTTCAGCGCGAAAGGGCGATCGCCGCGCGGCCTGCTTTTCATTGTAGCCCTCTGGGGTGTTGGGCCGCACGGCGCATTTCGAGCGCGTAACGCTCGTGTGTACCCGGGGTTACAAGCCACGCACGAGCGAGTTAAACATCCCTGACGTGCGGTTTCTTTCCTAAAAGGCGTGACAAGATGATGGCAGCGGTCGCGCATGGCGGCCGTCGGCACCCGCGCAGGAAGCGCGCTCTGCACAGGCGCCGGTTCCATTCGTCGTCACAAATCGGAAAGGGAGGGACGATGTTTGATACCGGAACAACCGCGTTCATGCTTGTCAGCACCATGCTCGTGCTGCTCATGACGCCCGGCCTCGCGTTTTTCTACGGAGGCCTCTCAAGAAGGAAGAACGTAGTCAACACCATGGCCATGTGCCTGGCGGTCCTGGGCGTCGTGGGCGTCCTCTGGTTGGTAGCGGGCTGGTCGTTTGCCTATGGCGGCGACGGCTCCATCCCCGTGTTCGGCGGTTTCGACCAGCTGGGGCTTGCGGGCCTGGTGCAAAACCTGCTGGCCGAGGACCCTTCGGCCTTGAGCCATGACGCGTACCCGGCCATCGCAGATGTAGCGTTCCAGCTTGCCTTCGCCAGCATCACGTGCGCCATCGTCACGGGCGCGGTCGCGGGGCGCATGAAGTTCGGCGCGGTCGTGCTTTTCATAGGCGTCTGGTCGCTCGTCGTCTACGCGCCGCTTGCCCACATGGTGTGGGGCGGCGAAGGGTCGCTCATCGGCGAGACCATCGGCGCGCTCGACTTCGCGGGTGGCGACGTGGTCCATATCTCGTCGGGTCTGACGGGCCTGGTGCTCTGCTTGCTGCTCGGCAAGCGCAAGGGCTTCGGCATGATGAACTACCGTCCGCACAACGTGCCGTTCGTGGTCCTGGGCGCGGCGCTGCTGTGGTTCGGATGGTTCGGCTTCAACGCAGGCTCCGAATTCGCGGCGGACGGCGTGGCGGCGCTCGCGCTGCTCAACACCGTGCTCTCCTCGAGCGCAGGCCTGCTGGCGTGGATGCTCGTCGAGCGCGTTCGCACCGGCAAGCCCACGCTCGTAGGCGCGGCGACGGGCCTGGTCGCCGGCCTGGTGGGCATCACGCCGGCGGCCGGCTTCGTGGAGCCGTGGGCTGCCGCGGTCATCGGCGCGATCACGGCGCCGGTCTGCTACCTGGCCATCTCGTTCGCGAAGTCCAAGCTCGGCTACGACGACGCGCTTGACGCCTTCGGCTGCCACTGCGTCGGCGGCATCGTGGGCGGCCTGCTCACCGGCGTGTTCTGCGTGCCGGAGCTCTCGTGGACCGATTTCGGCGGCCTGCTCTACACCGGCGACCCCACGCTCCTGGGGGCGCAGGCGCTGGGCATCCTCGTCACGATCGTCTTTGTGGCCGTGGCGGGCTTGATTATCGGCCTGGTCGTCAAGGCGCTCTTCAAGGGCAGCCTGCGCGTGAACGAAGAGGACGAGGCGCGCGGCCTGGACGTCACCGCCCACGGCGAGTCCGCGTACCCGGCGTACCTGGGCCTGGACTAGACCGCGCGGCGCTCGCATGATGCGGGCGCGATTCACGGAAACGGCCCGTCGTTGCCCCTGCGCAGCCGCGCATGGCAGGGCAGGGGCGACGGGGCGACAGAGCAACGGGAGGAACGACATGAAGAAGATCACCGCCATTGTGCGGCCTGAAAAGATGGAGCCGCTCAAGGACGCGCTGTTCGCCGCGCGCGTCAACGGCATGACGATCTCGCAGGTGAATGGGTGCGGCGCCCAGCACGGCTGGAAAGAGTACTACCGCGGCACCGAAGTGCTGCTGAACATGGTGCCGAAGGTGCAGTTCGAGATCGTGGCGGAAGACGGGGAAGTGGACGGCCTGATCGACTTGATCGCGCGCACGGCGCGCACGGGGGAGGTCGGCGACGGCAAGATATTCGTGACGCCGGTGGAAGACGCGATGCGCATCCGCACGGGCGAGCGTGGGGCCGCCGCTGTGTAGCGGGACGGACCGCCCCTCCCGCAGCTCGAGCGGCCGCCTGCGCGAAAGGCGGCCGCTCGCGGGGAGGGGGCGTGGCTGCTCGCAGGGAAGGGGCTGGCTGCGCGCGGGAAGGGCGGTGCGATTGCCCGGTGCGCTATCCGATATTTTGAAGCGACTTTCGCGCCGGAGATAAGCGTGCTATTTTCTCGTGATACTCTGTGCTGGAGAGAAGAAAATCGCTCGCAGAAAGGCAACTGCCGAAAGGCGCCCGCAAAGACGTGATGACCATGAAAGCAGCAGAAGCTTCGAAACCGACAGCCCCCGCCACGCGCAATACCGTGCAGCGCGCGCTTGTTGAGGAAGCCGTGCGAATGCTGGGCGATCATCCCACGCCGTCAGAGGTGTACGAGAAAGTGCGCGAAAAGCATCCGCACATCTCCCGCGCCACCGTCTACCGCAACCTGAACCTGCTGGCAGAGCGCGGCGAGCTGGCGCACGTGGCCGTGCCCAACGGGGCGGACCGCTACGAGCTGCGCTGCGACCCGCACTACCACCTGTGCTGCTCGCAGTGCGGTAAGATTTTCGACGCCGAAATGCCTTATCAAGCGGACCTGGCGGAACGCCTGGGGGACACCCAGGGCTTCCGCGTCACCGGCCACCTGGTCATCTTCACCGGCCTGTGCGCCGACTGCCGCGCCGCCGCGCGCGAAGCGGCCCTGCGCGGGTAACGCCCCGCCTTCCTGGAATCGCACGCTGCCGCACGCTTCCCGAGAGGGCGCGCGGGCGCCCGCGCGCCGTGCGCGTGGTCGCTTCTTGGCAGGATGCGCTCTCGCCTTCGTGGCGCGTTCGTCCTGCTCGTTCGCGGCGCCATGCGCCATGGGCGCCGCGCGGCGTCCGTTTTGCGGCGCCCCTTGCCCGCCTGGGGCGTAGAGCTGTGCCCCTCTTCGTGGCGAACGTGTAAATATCCCCGACGCGCGGCAAAGTCGGGTGGTGCGCGCAGCGCGCTGTGATATACTGACCAAGCTTGCGCCAAAGGGGCGCAGGCGGAAGTATAGGCCCCCGAGACATGTTTGTTGCAGCATGCGCGGCTCGTGCAAGCGAACATGGATATGTTAGAAGCAACCATGGCGAAGGGTCCCCGATTTATCCGGAAGGGGTCCATTTTGACCGAAATCAAGAACACGTCCGTCATCGAGTTCGACGACATCTCCGACGAGCAGATGAACCAGATGATCGACGGCACGCTCACCGAGTTCGACGAGGGCGACCTGGTCGACGGCACCGTCGTGAAGATCGAGCACGACGAGGTGCTCGTTGACATCGGGTTCAAGAGCGAGGGCGTTGTCCCGTCCCGCGAGCTCTCCATCCGCAAGGACGCCGACCCGTCTGACATCGTGAACCTGGGCGACAAGATCGAGGCCCTCGTTCTCCAGAAGGAGGACAAGGACGGCCGCCTGATCCTCTCCAAGAAGCGCGCTGAGTACGAGCGCGCCTGGATTTCCGTCGAGGAGAAGTTCAAGGCTGGCGAGACCGTCACGGGCGAGGTCATCGAAGTGGTCAAGGGCGGCCTGATCCTGGACATCGGCCTGCGCGGCTTCCTGCCGGCTTCCCTCGTGGACCTTCGCCGCGTGAAGGACCTCGACATGTACCTGAACACCGAGCTCGAGGCCCGCGTCATCGAGATGGACCGCAACCGCAACAACGTCGTCCTCTCCCGCCGCGTGCTGCTTGAGGAAGGCCGCAAGAACGAGCGCGCCGAGATCCTCTCCAAGCTCTCCAAGGGCATGCGCCTCAAGGGCACCGTTTCCTCCATCGTCGACTTCGGCGCCTTTGTGGACCTGGGCGGCATCGACGGCCTGGTGCACATCTCCGAGCTCTCCTGGAGCCATGTCAACCATCCGTCCGAGGTCGTCAAGGTGGGCGACGAGGTCGAGGTCGAGGTTCTCGACGTCGACCTGCAGCGCGAGCGCATCTCCCTCGGCCTCAAGCAGACCACGGAGGATCCGTGGATTAAGCTGGTCGAGAACTACCCGGTCGGCTCCATCGTGGACGGCAAGGACACGAAGATCGTCCCGTTCGGCGCTTTCGTC
>ERZ827512.3669-NODE-3669-length-10521-cov-2.509555_pt1 | contig 10521 bp, 10 predicted proteins | sample MGYA00519916_ERZ827512 | MGnify/ENA primary metagenome ERZ827512 (study PRJEB31778, sample SAMEA3449335) | human gut metagenome | biome: human gut; feature: human-associated habitat; material: faeces | place: United Kingdom | collected 2010/2012 ... | reverse complement strand
CCGAAATAGTGAAGTTGCATAGAGTCAATAATCATATGCTTTATTTTAAATATAAAAAGGATTATTACTTTATTTATATTTTAGAAAAACAAAAAGATATTAGAGTCTATGAGCTTTCTAATGATAGAGATTTAAAATTTTACTTTGCTCCAGACCCTTTTGAAATGTCTAACTCTCAAACAAGTAATGAGGATACAAATGAAAGTGAGTCACAAAATCAAACAGAGGAAGCAAATCAAGAAACAACAAAACAAGAAAGTGATACTACTGATTTAGAAAATGATCCAGAAAGAGTTTATTTTGAAAAAGTGTATGACCTTTTAATAGCACAAAATAAATTAGACAACCCTTGTTTTGATTATCAATATGACGCTAAAGGTTATCCTTATGCAGTTGTAAGTACAAATGATGAATATACATTATCTCTTGTATTTAATAAATATAAAAATAATGGTCCAATTAGTAGAGAGAGCATTATGGCAGAAATAAAACAAAACTTACTTTCATCGGATATAAGAATAACAGAGGCAATGAGATTAGCATTATTAGAAAAGCTTAGCCAATCTGATTATGAAAGCAATGCTGATATGATTTGTGATGTAGAAACAGCTGAATTTTTGGTTAAGGGAGAAGAGTTTTTAGAAGGCTATAGCTACTTGGTTGGTAGTACACTGGCAAGACGAGTTTTAACATCAGATGTAGCTAATAAAAGGGATAAGATGATTGACATTACGAGAAACTTGGATTCTTATACTGCTATTGATATTATAGATTATTTTAATACTGATAATAAAACGACTGGAAAACAATTTGTCAAAAAAATATAGATGTTTTTGCATCTATATTTTTTACTAGTTAGAATTATTAATTTTCTCTTTAATAATCGTTAACATTTCTTGTTTTAACTTATCATCCGCACCTTGCCAGATAAGTTCTAAAAATACACCCATTCCAGGTAAAGTTTCTTCATCATTTTCTGCAATAGATTCATCAATTGCTCGCTTTAGTTCATCGAAATCATCACCTTTAAAATTATTAATAATATGACTTCTAATACTTAAATCCATAAAAATATCATCTCCTAGACATATTTTCACCAAATTGATGAATATTATACTAAAAAAGCTTTTGCTTTTTAAAAAATTAAGATATACTTGAAGTGTAAGGAGGGAAAGAAGATGCCAGTATGGTTAATCGTTGTTATCGTTATCGTTTTAATAGCTCTTTGGTTTATTGCTACTTATAACTCATTAGTAGGATTAAGAAATAGAGTAAAAGATCAATGGAGTCAAATCGACGTTCAACTAAAAAGAAGAGCTGACCTTATTCCTAATTTAGTAGAAACTGTAAAAGGGTATGCTAAACATGAAAAAAGTACTTTTGAAGATGTTGTAAAAGCAAGAAATGCCGTAGCTAATGCTTCTACTAAGGAAGAAGAAATGAAAGCAAATGGAGAATTATCTGGAGTATTAAACAGATTATTTGCCTTAGCTGAAGCTTATCCAGAACTAAAAGCTAACGAAAACTTTGTAAGTTTACAAAAAGATTTAAAAGAGTCTGAAGATAAGATTAGTATGATGAGACAATTTTATAATGATACAGTACTTACTTATAATAACAAAGTACAAACTATACCTAGTAATATAGTTGCTAATCTTTGTCATTTTAAAGAAGAAACATTCTTCAAAGTAGATGAAAAAGATAGGGAAGTACCAAAAGTATCATTTGAGTAGGACTTGCTATAGACGCAAGTCTTTTTAGGAGGACATATGAAAAAACGATATTTATTAATTCTTATCGCTTGTTTCTTTATACTTAGTCCTAGTACAGTTAAAGCTGTGGAGACGACAGAAAAATTTTATAGTAATATAGATATAGAAGCAGATGGCAGTATTAAAGTCAAAGAAATATTTGAATTAACTGGTAGTTATAATGGTTTGAGAAGAACTATAAAATATAGAAATGATAATGCTAAAGAATTTAGTGGAGTAGTAAGTGACTTAGAAGGAAGTAGTATTTATAATGGGAGTGGTATTACCGACTTAAAAGTTTCTAGTGTTAGTAGAAACGATTTAACTTTTAATAGTTTAAATGATGCTGTTAATTATTTTAGTTTAGTAAGTTATGCAGATAAGGGTGAGAGTGGAGTTTATACTAAGAACGATACTTCTTCTGGAACTAATTTACTAATTTATAATCCTTCTAACAGAAACGAAGCCTTTTATCTTGAATATACTATTCCTGATGTGATAGTAGTTCATAATGATATTGCTGAATTTGCTTTTAATATTTTTAGTAATGAGTATGAAGAAAATATTAGTGATTTTAAAGTAAAAGTTAATTTACCAGGAGAAGATAGTGACTTTAGGGCATGGTTACATGGACCTTTAAATGGTTATATGAAAAGAGTAGATAATAAGACTGCTCTTGCTACTTCAGACTTTGTTGGAGCTTATAATGCAGTAAGTGTCAGATTATTATTTAATAAAGATTTAGTACCAAATGCTACTAAGTTTAGTGGAATGATTGCTAAGGAAGATATTATTGCTTATCAAACAAAGCTAGCTAATGAAGCAAATGCTATAAGAGAGAAGATAAAAAAAGAAAACGATACTGTTAAGACTGTAACAATTATCTGGTATATAATAGTAATTATTCTAACAGTTTTAGCATTAAAAAAAGTAAAAGATTCTAAAAAGACCGACTTTGCTATAGAGTATTATCGTGACTTTCCAGGAGATTATGGTCCAGAAGTTTTAGAGTATTTATTAAATAAAAATGTATCAGAAAAGAGTTTATCTGCTACAATATTAAATCTTATTTATAAGAAAGTATTGAAAGTGGAAGCGATTGATGCAGATAAGAAAGACTATAGACTTATTTTAGATAAAGATAAAAGAACTGATTTAACTAAATCAGAAGACCTTGCTATTGAAATGTTTATTAATCATATAGGAGACGGTACTAGTGTTGAGCTTAATAAAATCAAAAAGTATTGTTCTAAAGAATCTAATGCTAGAAGTATTATCAGTCTATATAACAGTTTTACTAAGTCAGGAATAAGTGCTGGTAAGCAAAAAGCTTTTTTTGCTAATATGAGTACTGTTCAGATAATAGCAGTCATTATAGCTTTACTTGGTATTGGTGTAACACCTCTTAGCTTAGCCTTTGAAGTTGACTTTTTTCCAGCTACCATGGCCGTTATTATCGGACCTATTCTTGCTCTTATTATAGGAGGACAAAAAAACTATACTCCAAATGGGGCTAGAGAATATAAGATGTGGATGGCCCATAAAAAGTTCTTAGAAGACTTTTCAAGATTTGATGAAAAAGAATTATTAGAAGTTCCTTTCTGGGATAAGTACTTAGTATATGCAACTGTTTTAGGTTGTGCTGATAAATTATCTAAACAGATGAAAATAAAAATGGCTTCTATGGAAAATGTTAATGATATGTATCCATATTATTATGGTAATAATTTTAATTATATTGGTTATGCTGTAAGTAGTAGTATTTCCCATTCAGTTAATCAAGCAATTTCTTCATCAAGAAGTTCAATAGCTGCTTCATCATCTTCATCAGGAGGAGGATTCTCTGGTGGATCAGTCGGTGGCGGCGGAAGCTTCGGTGGAGGCGGTGGAGGAGGAAGATTCTAGATTTTACTCCGATTTTTAAATAAAAATAAAATATATGAGACTTTTTAATACTATGGGAGAATGATGAAATATGAAAAAATTAGAAGCAAAAGCCTTGGCACCAGAAAAATCAAAATTAGTTGTAGAATATATAACACAAATTTTATCAGATACAGAAAAAGTAAATTCTGTAATGAATTTTTGGTATGCTAAAATAGATGGTCAAGATATGTGTACATTAAGTATTTATGTACCTGAAACTAACTTTGAAAAACATTTGAATTTAGGAATAACTCTAGATCATAGTTTAGTTTTATATGAACAAATACTAAATGATTTTTTAGATACATTTTTAGAACATAAAACAATGGGTGTAACAGGATATTATTCTATTAAATCGATGCAAAATAATTTTTCAGGTGTTGATGCCGTTAATATGAATGGTAGTAGAATTAAAATTAATTTTAACACAACAAATCCAAGTTTTATGGATATAGTATCAGAATATACACGAAGATATAATGAATTTGCTGAAACATTAAAAAATCATGAGCAACAAAAATTAAGATAAAAATTTTATTAAAAATAATTACTATAGTGAATTAAATGCTAAAAATATTATTAATGTATCAAGCTCGTGGAATTAGTGAAGTGAAAAAGTATTCTTTACTAAATTGATAAATTGTCTAAACAGATGAAAATAAAAATGGCAGTTATGAAAAATTGCAATGATTAAGCTATTCTCTAAGTAGTAGTATTTCTAATTCAGTTGCTCAAGTCATTTTTTCATCTTTATCAGGAAGATAATTCTCTGTTGACCCATGTGTGAGAGTGGAAAAAATTTAAATTTACCTTTAATTTTATAAGAGAATAGAAAGGCGTTTTATAATAAATAATCTTATATATTTTCTTTATCTAGTAATAAAAATGTATAAAATGTACGAAAAACACTAGTAATTATGTATAAATTGCACAATGCAGTGTTTTAACTAGTCTTAAACTCTTTGATAAAACCTTTTAAAAAAGAAAATAAGCAAGCTAAGACAATGGTGCTATCAAGAATTAAGAAAATATTAAAAATAGCATAGAATCTATTGAAGATTAAGAATGATGAGATCTTATTCATTACTAACATATAAGGATAGTCATAATATTTACTAAGAAGAAATGATGGACCAAGTCCAATCATTAGATATTTAATAATAATAACTAATAATGAGAAGAGAAATCCTAAAAGGTAAGCTTTTCTCATTTTTTTAGCTTTATCTGTTAAAAAGATTGTAAGTAGAAGAAATGGTAAGTAAGTATAACAACTAAAAAGTAAAGCACCTTTAATAATATTAGAAGAGGTAAAGTTGCTATCTAAATAAGAAGTATCAATAGCATGTGTTGCTCCAGTTACTTGAATTAAAAATAAGAAAAAGAAGATAAGTAAAGAGATAAAAGCAAGATGTGCTATCTGATTTAGTTCTCTTTTAGAGATTAATAGTGATGTTAAAATAAGTAAAAGAATTAAATAGAATAAATTACCTTCTCTTAAAAAGTTACTCTTTATAAATAAAGCTGTATCTTTTAAAAGAATAATTGTAAAAATTATTATAATAGGTATTAATAAATAACTAGGTTTTATCTTTTTATAAATAAATTTCTTAGAAAATAGAAATAAAATAATATCTAAAATAATTCCTATTAAACAAGCGAGTAATGTATCATTACCACTTACTTTAATAATATTATTACCATATAAAAGAAAGAAACAGTGGGTAAAAAAGAAAACTAAACTAAAGATATATAATCGATTATTCTTAATCATTTTTATCAGCTCCAATTATTATATTTATATCATTAGAAGGTAATACTAGCTTAATATTATTATCATTCTGAAAAGTTAGTAATTCATCAATTTCCTTCCTAAATAATTCTTCTACCACTTTTTTTAACTCTTTAATCTTTTTATTTGAAGTATCACTACACTTAATATCCATTAACAAATTAACTTTACCTTGTTGATATAATGTTTTAACATTATTGAATTCTACTTCATAATACTTATCATTTAATTTAATACTTTGATGAAAAGAAGTAATCTTATTATTTAAAAGATAAGTAATCTTTGCTTGTTCTTTAGAAAGAAGAATATTCTTTTGATAAGTTTCTAAACCTTTTACTACTAAGTTATTATTATTAAGACTTACTACTGGTAAAGTACTAGTTCTTTTCTTATTAACAATATCCTTTAAATAATCTTCAAAAGTAGCAAGATGAATATCAGCATTACTAATTTTCTCCTTATTAACAGCTTTAATTATTTTACTGCTACTATTATATTTTTTAAATAAATCATTAATCCTACTATCTGTTCCAATGATTAAATAGTTCATTTCTTTAAACTCTTTTTGAAAGTAATTAACTATCTCTTTACCTAATAGCTTACTTTGAAATACAACTAACTTCAAATGACCGTAATAAGCTTTCTTGGTATTAATCTTCTTTGCTTCTAAAAAGACCTTTCCAAGACTTTTTCCTTTGAATACATAATCTTTATAGATAGATTTAGTAGCATTATTATCTTTCTCTTCATAAACCGTATTAATAGTTAAAATATAATCATTATCAACTTTTTCAAGTCCTAACATGTCAACTATTACTAAATCATTAACTTCAACATAAGGTGTATATCCAGTAAGTAATAATAATACTAAGATAGGTATAATAATTTTTTTCATTTTACACCTCTAATCTTATTTTTAGTTAGTAAGGGATTTCTTTTAAGGCGTTTTTTACTTCTAAGTTTAATAATACTATCTCCTAATTCTTCTTTAATTAATGGAGAAAAAGGGGCAAAGTAAGGGTAATCTAAGGCTTTCGTAGTAACTAGTGAGGAAAGTAAGAATAAGAAACCTATATAGATACCAAATATACCAAAAAACATAGCAAGGAACATCATTAAAAAACGTAACCAACGAAGGGATGCAATCATTTCTTGGGAAGAGAAAGCAAGCCCTGAGATAGCTGATATCGAAATAACAATAATCATAATAGGAGAAATAATACCAGCTGATACAGCTGCATCTCCTAGTATTAAACCACCAAGAATAGAAACAGCACTACCAGTTGATGATTGCTTTCTAATATCACTTTCTCTTAATATTTCAAAAGAAATACTCATAAAAAGTGCTTCTGTTAAAGCAGAGAAAGGTACACTTTCTCTTTGGGCCATAAAGTTAAGAAGAAAAGGTAGGGGAAGAGCTTCTTGATTATGAGTAGTAAGAGCAATATATAAAGCAGGAGTAAAAATAGAAATAATAAAAGCAAGTAATCTTATTATCCTAATGAAACTAACATTAATTGCTTTTTGATAATAATCATCAGGAGTATGTAAAAAATCAATAAAGAAAGAAGGAGTTATTAAAACATAAGGGGAATTATCAACTACAATACACACTTTACCTTCAAGAAGAGCTTGACTAACTCTATCAGGTCGTTCAGTCATTAAAACAGTTGGGAAAAGGAAATTTTTATCATCTTCTAAATAACTTTTTAAACTACCACTATCAATAATACCATCTATTTTTATCTCTTTAAGAATACTTTTAACTTTATTAACTGTATTAGAAGAAGCAATATTTTGCATATAAACAATAGCTGTTTTAGTTCTTGATTCTTTTCCAATAAAGAAAGATTCACTAAAACAATTTTCACTTCGTAATCTTCTTCTAATAAGACCTAAGTTAGTATTAAAATTTTCATTAAAAGCATCTTTACTACCTCTAATTGTAATTTCACTACTAGCATCATTTATTCCTCTATCAAGATTTGCTTTCGCTTCAACCGCTATTGCTTTATCTTGATAAATAATAAGTACAAAACCTTTATATATATAATCAAGCATTTCTTCTTCCTTAGTTAAAACTTTAACTGTATTATCAGGAAGATTATTATAAAGAAAAGTAATAATATCATCATTAACATTTACTTTTAAATTAGTAAGTTTCATTAAAATAAAATGATTAATAAAGTCACTACTACATAATACTTCGTTATGAATAAGATTTAACTTATTACTTCCTAGATAAAACTCATGCGTAACTAAGTCACCATTATCTTTTAACTTCTTAAAAATTTTTTCATACATAGAAAGTCACCTCTAAAAGTAGTATGACCAATAATAATAAAAAATATTAATACTTCCCACAATTTCCCATATTTTCTAGATATTTCTACCAAATTTATTAGATATACTTAACTCATGAAAGGAAGTGATAGATGAATAAATAGAAAAAATGAAGCTGTTAATGTTAATTAGATAAATCGTAAAAAGAAGGTGATAATTAGATAGATAGATGATATACTAGTGGTGGTGATTTAAAGATGTATAAAATATGTTTTGTAGAAGATGAAGTTGATTTACAAACGGTTGTAAAATTATATCTAGAAAAAGCAGGATATGAAGTTACTTGTTTTGAAAGAGGAACTGATGCCATCAACTACATTGGTAATCCGGTTGATGTTTGGATACTAGATATTATGTTAGGAGATGATGTGAATGGTTATGATGTAATCAAAGCAATTCGCGAAAAATATCCTGATGTGCCAGTTTTGTTTACTTCGGCAAGAGATCAGGATTTGGACCGAATTTTAGGCCTAGAGTTAGGAAGCGATGATTACATAACAAAGCCTTATTCAAGTAAGGAATTAGTCTTACGTGTTAACAATATAATAAAACGTGCTTACAAACAAAAAGAAAGTCATATATTAACCATTGCCTCTTATCAGGTTGATTTAGATAGACGTGTTGTAAGCAAAAATGATAAAGAAATAAAATTAACAACTCTTGAATTTGATTTACTAATTCTACTTTCCAAGAATATTAATAAAAGCTTTTCAAGAGATGAAATACTAGAGTCAGTATGGGGAGATGACTACTTTGGGAGCGACAGAGCTGTCGACGATCTTGTTAGAAGGTTAAGAAAAAAATGTAGTGATTTAAATATATTAACTGTTTATGGTTATGGATATAGGTTAAGTTTATGAAAATATCAGGAAAACTAAGCCATCAGTTATTCTTATTAATCTTAGTAATATTTGCTATTACCTTCTTAATGTTAGGAATAATTTTACCCCAAGTTGTAGTACCCATAACTGAGAAAAATATTTATAATTATTTAAAAGAACCGTTAGAATTTATCGAGTCTGATATTGATAAGAACTTAGGAGATAGCGAAATTGCGTATATCTATAAGTTCGGTGAAACCTCTGCCTATAGTGAAAACTTACACGACTTGATGAAATTTAAAAATGTAAATGATATTTTATCTTATATAAAAGATGATTATGGAAGATTTGTCTATCGCAATCAAGTTTATTATTATTACACACTCCATAATGATGATGTAACAAAGATTGCTCTTACCAACGATAGTTATATATTAAAAACCAAGACAGATATTCTAAATTCAATTCTACCAGTAGTATTAATAACATTCCTAATAATTGCCTTTTTACTAATATTGTGGAGCAGTATCATTGTTAAAAAAATCGAAAGATTAAAACAAAAAATTGATCATATTGATGATGATACTTATGACCACTCCCTATCATTTGCCGTTGAAGATGAAATAAAATCTTTAGAAATGGCAATCGAAGATATGCGGGTTTCTTTGAAAAACCAGGAAGAATACCGCAATCAAATGTATCAAAATATATCACATGACTTTAAGACACCTCTCACCGTTATAAAGTCATATATTGAAGCATATCATGATGAAATGGAAGATGCTTCAACCGTGTTATCAGTTATTAGTGAACAAACAGATAAACTAGAATTAAAAGTACATTCACTTTTATATTTAAATAAACTAGACTATTTAAAAGATAATATGAAAAAAGAGTATACCGTAGTTGATATGAAAAAAATAGTAGAAGCTGCAATTCGTGAATTCAAATTTCGAAGACGCGATGTCAAGTTTATTGTTTCTTTTGATAAAAATAGTAAATTCTATGGAACGGAAGAATACTTTGAAACGATAATCGATAACCTCTTAGCTAACTTTTTACGGTATGCTGATAAGACGATTAAGATAACTGCCAAGAATAATCGTTTAACTTTATACAATGATGGTCCAAATATTGAAGCTTCCTTACTTGATGGAATATTTACTCCGTTCCGGAAAGGTATAAAAGGAGAGTTTGGACTAGGTCTATCCATAGTTAAAAAGACATTACTACTTATGGATTATGACATTACAATTAAAAACGAGAAGAAAGGTGTATCCTTTCATATATTTAAGACTTCTAATAAATAGGAGTCTTTTTGGTTATGTTAATACTGGGTGATAAAAATGAAAATATTAATTACAGGTGGTCTTTCAGGACTGGGTTTTAGTGTTGCAAAGTGTCTTTCTCTTAAAGGACATATTGTTTATCTTGGTGTTAGAACAAAGAAGGAGGAAGCTTATCTAAATGAGAAACTAAAAAGAGAAAAGTTAATAATGTTTCCCTTGGTTCTTGACCTTACGACTGATAATTATACTATTCCTAGTGATATTGATATTCTTTATCTAAACGCTTCTATCGGAAAGGGTGGTAGTGTTTTAGAGTTAAATAGTAACTATCTAATAGATACTTTTAATGTTAATATCTTAGGAAATATTAAATTAATAAAGAAATATTTAAAAAATAGAAAAAAGGGGAGAATAGTACTTACTTCTTCTCTTGCAGGTTTTCTTCCTCTTCCTTATCTATATAGTTATACTTATACTAAGTTAAGTCTTTATCATTTAGCAAATACTTTAAGATTAGAATGTTTGTATCAAGGCTTAGATGTTAGTATTAGGGAACATTCAAAAATAAATGTTAATATTTTCTAATTTATAATTTGATAAAA
>ERZ827512.3665-NODE-3665-length-10536-cov-12.103998_pt1 | contig 10536 bp, 10 predicted proteins | sample MGYA00519916_ERZ827512 | MGnify/ENA primary metagenome ERZ827512 (study PRJEB31778, sample SAMEA3449335) | human gut metagenome | biome: human gut; feature: human-associated habitat; material: faeces | place: United Kingdom | collected 2010/2012 ... | reverse complement strand
TTCCTCGAAACCGCCTCGCTTCTTCCGCCGCAGGCGGCGCTTCGGCGCTTTCCTCGTCGGAGAGGGCTTCCTGACAGACAGGACACACGCTGGCGGTCTGCGTGTCCTGCTCGACGGTGCGCCGCTGTGCGAGGTACCTGAGAGCGGCGGCGTTACCTGCCGAATGGAAGACGTCAGTACGCCGGAGCGGCTCGCTTTAGCCGCACAGTACTCACAAATTTCATGGCTGCTCATAAACCGACCCATATCTTTTCGTATCCCTGTATCGCGCCTATAATGAGCACAACGAATGAGCCGCACGGCTCAAAAAGCAAGGTGGACGCTGTTATGCTGAATGAAAATGTGGTGAAGCTGCTGAAGGCCGGGATGTGGGATCTGGCGACCTGCGCCAATGGCGCACTCAATGTGGTGCCTGTGGCGTTCAAGGACGTGACGGCCGAAGGCAAGCTGGTTGTCGGTGGTGTGTTTCTGGACACCACGCCGGAGAAGGTCATCGTCACCACCCCCGGCGCGGACAACAAGAAGGAACTTTGAGACCATAAGCGGGTAGACCATAAGCGGGTGTAAAAACACCCGCTTATAAATTTCATAGTGACTTGAAAGTGCCTGCATATCCCACTATAATAAAGAAGACACAGGAGGTGTGGATATGTACCAGAGAAAGCTGGAAAAGGGCGCTTCCGTGGTGCCGATCCTGCAGAGCATCTGCCAGTGGGCGGGTGTGTTTTATAAAGACGCGGGTGAAACATCCATGATACAGTGTCAGAAATGCGACCATCACTGAAAAAGAAAGGAGCAACCACAATGACCTACAACTTTGACGAGATCATCGACCGCCGCCACACCAATGCACTGAATACCGACGGCTTCCGGGGCTATATCTTCCATGCCGGCCCGGAGAAGGTGTTCCCCTACAAGGATGAGGAGTTCGTCCGCATGTGGGTGGCCGACATGGAGTTCGGCGTGGCCCCGGAAATTCTGGACGCTCTCCGCGGCCGTATCGACCGCCGCATCTTCGGCTATACCGGCCTGTATAACGACGAATATTACAATGCTTTCTCCAAATGGTGCAGAAACCACTACGATTGGAGCTTCCCTGAAGAGCAGCTGTGCGTGACGCCGGGCATCATTCCCGCCCTGTACCAGCTGACGGAGACACTGTGTACCAAGGATGAAAAGGTGCTGGTGAACACCCCGGCCTACGGCTACTTTGTCCACGCGGCGGAGTACGCCGGTGTGGGTGTGCTGACCTCCCCACTCCATAAAAAGGCCGACGGTACCTTTGAGATGGACTTCGAGGACTTTGAGAAGAAGTGCGCCGATCCCGCCTGCAAGCTGGTATTCTGGTGCAATCCCCAGAACCCCACCGGCCGCATGTGGACGGAGGAGGAGCTGCGCCGGGCCGGTGAGATCATGCGGAAGTATAACCTCTGGGTGGTGTCCGACGAGATCCACTGCGACCTGATCCGCTGCGGCCGCCGCCATATCCCTATGGCCAGGGTGATGGAGGACTATCCCAAGCTCATCACCTGTATGGCTCCCAGCAAGACCTTCAATCTGGCGGGTCTGGCCTTCTCCAATATCATCATCCGTGACGCGGCGCTGCGGGCGCGGTTCAAGGAGCGGGACAAGCTGTTCGGCGCGGTGAACCCCATGTCCCTGACGGCGGCCAAGGCGGCCTATGAGCTGGGCGGCGCGTGGCACGAGGCACTGAAGGAATATCTGGACGGGAACTTCGCCTTTGTGAAGGAGTTCCTGACCCGTGAGCTGCCGGAGGCGGTGATGTATATCCCGGAGGCTACCTATCTGGCATGGGTCGACCTGAGCAAATGCCTGCCGGAGACCACGGACCTGCCGGACTTCTTCGCCAACAGGGCGGGCGTGCTGCTGGAGGGCGGCAACGGCCTGTTCGTGGGCAACGCCGCCGGTTACGTGCGGCTGAATCTGGCCATGCCCCGCAGCATCATCGAGACCGGACTGACCCGCATGGTGGAGGCCATCCGCAAGGAACGGGAGTAAATCAGAAATCGTATGCAAACCATTAGAAAATATCTCCCCGGCATGGCGGTGTGCCTTGCCATCGCCGTGCCCTCGTGGCTGCTGGGCAAGCTGGTACCGGTCATCGGCGGTCCGGTGTTCTCCATCGTCATCGGCATGGTCATCGCCCTGTTCTGGACGCCCGGCACAGCCTGCAAGCCGGGCGTGGGCTTCACCTCAAAGAAAATTCTCCAGACCGCCGTGGTGCTGCTGGGCTTCGGCCTGAATCTGAACGTGGTGCTGCAAACCGGAAAGCAGTCCCTGCCCATCATCATCTGCACCATCGCCACGTCGCTGCTGGTGGCCTTTGCCCTTCACAAGCTGCTGCATATCGACGGCAATATCAGCACCCTCATCGGCGTAGGCTCCTCCATCTGCGGCGGCAGTGCCATCGCCGCCACCGCGCCGGTGATCCACGCCGACGACGAGGAGGTGGCGCAGGCCATCTCGGTCATCTTCTTTTTCAATGTACTGGCGGCGCTGTTGTTCCCGCTGCTGGGACAGGCCATCGGGTTTGACACTGCCTCCGGCGAGTCCTTCGGCATCTTCGCCGGTACGGCGGTGAACGATACCTCCTCCGTCACGGCGGCGGCCTCCACGTGGGACAGCATGTGGGAGCTGGGCAGCCAGACGCTGGACAAGGCGGTGACCGTCAAGCTGACCCGCACGCTGGCCATCATCCCCATCGCACTGGTGCTGTCGCTGATGCAGGCGAAGAAGGCGGGAACGGGGCAGGGCGGCTTCCGGCTGAAGAATGCGTTCCCCCTATTCATCCTGTGGTTCGTCTGCGCATCGGTAGTCACCACCATCTGCACGTCCCTGGGCGTACCGTCAGCGGTGTTTCAGCCGCTGAAGGAGCTGAGCAAGTTCTTCATCATCATGGCTATGGCGGCTATTGGACTGAACAGCAACGTGGTCAAGCTGGTAAAGAGCGGGGGAAAACCTCTGCTGTTGGGAGCCTGCTGCTGGGCGGGCATCACCGCCGTCAGTCTGCTGATGCAGCGTGTGATGGGGCTGTGGTAATGAAATGAACTCCGTTTTTCGAACATTCTTGCCGAAAAGCGGAGTTCTTCTCATCTGCAAAGCCTTGATATAGCAAGGCTTTTTTCTTTTACTGCTTGTGAGTATGCACAGCAAAACCATCAAAATGCGGAACAATCATTATTGTACAAGGCTGCTATTTGGACACGGTTTTCTCATAAATTCTTACCATCAGGTGACAAGGGCGAACACGCCCGCTAGTGCGCCTTTTCGGCGCATTTCTGCCCGTCAAAACCGCGGCTACCCTTGTCGACTGATGGCATGGTAAGCGGATTCAAAGGCCTGTGGAGTCTTTATGCCATTGTAATAGCATCATACAAATGGACTGATGCATGTATCGCGTGTCAGCTTTGCAGCAGCCGTATGAATTCCTGGCACAGCAGAGAGGTTCGGCCCTCGCCGCGATGCACCAACAGAATCTGGCGGGCAGGGATGGGTTCTGTATCGAGCGCGAAAAAGCCCTCCTGCGCCAGAAGGCTCTGTGCGAACAGGGATGGCAGAATGCCGATGGCCAGCCCCTGCTCCACAAACGGGATAACGGTGGAGGAGGTACGCACGGAGTAGTTGGGCAAAAACGGGATCCCCTGTTCGGCAAACCATGTGTCCAGATTGCCCCGGGCACTGGTGCCGGACTCCACCGCCACGATGGGGAACCGGAATATCTCATCGTAAGACAAATGCCGTCCGGCCAGCGATTTGAATCTGGGCCCGGCCACAAACACGTCACGAAAAGAGGCAAGCTCAGTCACGGACAAGTCCTCCACATCTGTCAGCGGAGAAACTGCCAGCACTACGTCCGCCTGCTCTGCGCGGAGCATCTGGATCGTCTCATGTGTGGAGCTGCCCTGCACCTGAAGCGTCACATTGGGATGCATCTCCCGGAACTGTCCCAGCTTCGGCAGCAGAAAATGGTACAGCGGCGTCTCCGCAGCGCCGATGATCAGCGTACCTGCTTCAAAAGCGGCCAGCCGCTTCAGCTCGCGTTCGCTGTTGGACAGAGATTTGAAAGCGCTGTCCACATGGGAAAAAAGCGCCGTGCCTTCCACGGTGAGCCGCACGCCGCGGGAAACGCGGGTAAACAACTTGCAGCCAAGAGACTCCTCCAGTCGGTGGATGGAGCGGGTTACGGCGGGCTGGGACAGGCACAGCAGCCTCGGCGGCCTTTGTGACATTGCCGGTCTGTGCCACCGTATAAAAGGCGCGGTAATATTCCAGATTGAAGGATTTCATGGGCAACTCCCTTGTGAAAGGAAGGAGAATATGCTGGCTCGTGACCACACCCTGCTTTTTCATCTGTTGTTAGGTATTGCACTTTTTGTCTATATGCAGTATAATTGAGCGATAAAAATGGCTTAATTCAAACGTTTTTTCGGGTGGGAAGCAGCAATATGCCAGATCGATGAACTTGCATATTGCTGCATGCCATAGTGGCAGAAAGACATGACGCGGATTCACTATACTTTTGAACACGACCAACATGCCCGACAGAAGCATACTTTGGCATCCGTTGGACAAAAAACACAGGAGCGGAAAATGGATAAACGACTTTTGCTGGCCAGCCCGCATATGTCGGGTGAGGGCTATGAACTGGAGTACATTAACGACGCATTTCGGAAGAACTGGATCGCGCCGCTGGGCGAGAATGTTAACGAATTTGAAAAAGCGATGGGTACCTACATGGGCAAGGGCTATCCTGTCGCTCTGTCTGCCGGCACGGCGGCGCTGCATCTGGCGATGATCCTCGCGGGCGTGAAGCGCGGCGATGCGGTGTTCTGCCAGAGCCTGACCTTCTCCGCTTCGGCCAACCCTGTCGTCTACTGCGGCGCGAAGCCGGTGTTCATTGACTCCGAGCAAGAGACATGGAATATGGATCCCGCTGCTCTTCGCCATGCCTTCGAACTATACGGTGTGCCCAAGGCGGTGGTCGCGGTGCATCTGTACGGCAACCCAGCCAAACTGGATGAGATTACTGCTATCTGCCGTGAGCACAATGTTCCTTTGATCGAAGATGCTGCTGAAGCGCTGGGCTCTACATACAACGGCCAGAAGTGCGGCACCTTTGGTGACTTTGGCGCGCTTTCCTTCAACGGCAATAAAATTATCACCACCTCCGGCGGCGGTATGCTGCTGTGCCGGACGGAAGAGGAAGCCAAGCATGCCCTGAAGCTGGCAACGCAGGCCCGCGAAAACGCGCCGTGGTACCAGCACGAGGAAATCGGCTACAACTACCGCATGAGCAACATCTGCGCGGGCATTGGGCGCGGGCAGATGAAGGTGCTGCCGCTGCGCGTGGAGCAGAAGCTGGTTATCTTTGAGCGCTACTGCGAAAACCTGAAAGGTTTGCCGCTCACCATGCAGCCCAAGCTCCCCTGTGCGGAATCGAACCGCTGGCTGTCCGTCGCCCTGCTGGACGAGGGCTGCGGCGTGACGCCCGGTGAGATGCTGGCAAAGCTGAATGAGGCTGGCATTGAGGGACGCTACCTCTGGAAGCCCATGCATTTGCAGCCGGTCTTTGCGGATTACCCCTTTGTCCGCGTCAGCGAAAAGACGGTGTGCGACGATCTGTTTGCCCGCGGCATGTGCCTGCCCAGCGACACGAAAATGAGCATGGACGACGTTGACCGCGTGTGCGAGGTCATCCGGGGGATGTTCTGATGCGGCACAAGGCTGGATTTTACGAGAAGTTCGTCAAGCGATTCCTTGACATTTTTCTCTCCGGAATGGCGCTGATCATTCTGTCTCCGATGCTTTTCGTGACGGCAATATTGGTGCGCGTGAAGCTGGGCAGTCCTGTGATCTTCTGCCAGGAGCGTCCGGGAAGGGATGAGAAAATTTTCAAACTCCATAAGTTCCGCAGTATGAGCGATGCACGGGATGAAAACGGCGACCTGCTGCCAGACGAAATCCGGTTAGGGAAGTTTGGCCGCAATTTGAGAGCAACAAGCCTGGATGAGCTGCCGGAGCTGTGGGATATTTTCCGCGGCAAGATGAGCATCGTGGGGCCGAGACCGCTGCTGGTTGAATACTTGCTCTATTACACAGCGGATGAGCGCCATAGGCACGATGTGCGACCGGGACTCACAGGTCTGGCTCAAATAAACGGAAGAAACACGTTGACGTGGGAGCAGAAATTTGCATATGACTTGGAGTATGTGCAGCATATCAGTTTTATTACGGATTTACGCATTCTACTGGGGACAGTTGGCAAGGTGCTCAACAGGTCGGGAGTGCAGGTCAACACCCAAAGTAGTGAGGGAAATCTCGCACGGATCAGAAGTTGTGTTGGAGAAAAAGCGGAGTGATTTATCATGAACATTCTAATTCTTAGTTGCGGAACGAGAAATAAAGTTGTTCAATATTTCAAAGATGCGGTCGGCCCTTCTGGCAAAGTTTTTGCGACCGATTGCAGCCCGTATGCACCTGCGCTTTATGATGCAGATTCTTTCTATATCGTCCCTCGAATGACCGCACCTGGTTATGTCGATGAGATATTAACGATTTGCAAAAGTGAGCACATCGATGGTGTTTTATCTCTGATTGATCCGGAACTGTCGCTTTTGGCTCAACACAAAGAAGCGTTTGAAGCTATTGGCACAACGGTTGTAGGTTCCTCCTACGAGTTGTGTGAAATGGCCCTTGACAAATGGGCAATGTATAACTGGCTGACGGAGCACGGCTACCGCTGTGCAAAAACCTATGTACAATTCTCGGCGTTTGAACAGGCGTTGGCTGATGGCGAGGTTGCATTTCCGGTTTTTGTAAAGCCACGCTTTGGCAGCGCGAGTCTGCACATCTCCAAGGCGGAGGATATGGAAACGGCAGCCTTCCTCTTTCGGCACCAGCCAGACATGATCATTCAGGAGTTTCTGAATGGGCAGGAAATCGGCGCGGATGTTTACACGGATATGCTTTCCGGGCATGTTGTTGCCGCCTTTACGAAGAACAAATTGGTGATGCGGGCCGGAGAGACGGATAAGGCGATCTCCTTTAAGGACGAACAGCTGTTTGCGCTGATTTCGCGTTTTGTTGAAGAAAGCGGGTATCGTGCGCAGATCGATATGGATATCTTCAAAATCGGGGATGCGTATTATATTTCCGAGGTCAATCCGCGCTTTGGAGGCGGTTATCCGCACGCCTATGAATGCGGCGTAAAAACGCCGCAGATGATCGTGAATAACCTGAGCGGGCAGCAAAATGTCCCCTCTGTGGGGAAATATAGAAGCGATGTTGTTATGATGAAGTACAACGAGCTAAAAACACTTGCGTTGGACGAGAGACGATGAAAAAGCGAATTGCAATACTGGCCAATCACAGCGGCGGCCTTTACGATTTCCGCAAGGACTTGATCTCAGAACTGAAAAAACACGCGAATGTTACGGTTGCTGTCCCACATAATGACCGCTGGGAGGAACTTCATAAGTTGGTGGACGAGGTGATTGAACTTCCCGTTGACCGCCGGGGAATGAACCCCATCCATGACAGCAAACTCTTCCGGCAGTACAGGGCCATGCTGAAAGAGGTCAAGCCGGATTTGGTCCTGACATACACCATCAAGCCCAACATCTACGGTGGCTTAGCCTGCCGGATGGCGCACATCCCCTATGCCGTGAACATCACGGGACTTGGCAGCGCCATCGAAAACGGCGGCTGGCTCAAGAAGTTTGTGCTGGCGCTCTACAAACCGGCGTTGCAGGGTGCGAGGGTCGTTTTTTTTGAGAATGCCGGGAATCGGGACACCCTCGCTGCCACCGGCGTTGTGCCGAAGGGGCGCGACGTGGTGCTGAGCGGTGCAGGCGTCAATTTAGAAGATTATCCTTATCAGCCCTACCCGCAGGAGGGACCGGTACGGTTTCTTTTTGTGGGTCGCGTCATGCACGAAAAGGGTGTGGACGAGCTGTTTGCCGCCGCAAAGCGAATGAAGCAGGAATACGGCGACGGCGTGGAGTTTCATATCGTCGGCTCATTTGAAGAGGAATATAAGCCCCTCATGGATAAATTGGAGCAGGCTGGCGTGGTCAAGTATCACGGCTATCAGTCGGATATGAAGCGCTTTTACGCCATGGCGAGCTGCGTCGTGCTGCCATCGTACCATGAGGGCATGTCCAATGTTCTGTTGGAGGGGGCCGCCACTGGCCGTGCCCTCATCACCAGCGATATCCCCGGCTGCCGCGAGGCGGTGGAGGACGGTGTCAGCGGATATCTGTGCCCGACAAAGGATGCAGACGCGCTTTGCGACGCGATGCGGCGTTTTGCAGAGCTGCCGGAGGATCGGCAGGCTGAAATGGGTCGCCGCGGTCGGACGCGGATGGAGCAAAAATTCAGTAAAACCGCCGTTGTGGCGGAGACGATCAAACACTTGGAGATCTGAAATGCGAGAGTTAGTCATCCTCATGCTCATATCGGTTGCACTGGCGTGGTGTGCGGATCATGTTACGATGGGACCGATGAACCATGCCCAACGGCACAGACTGGTTTTCTGTACCCTGCTGATCATCATCCTGCTGGCAGGTTTTGCGGGACTGCGGACACAGTGCAATGACACGGAGGCGTATCGCCATGCTTATGAGCTGATCACAGAAGGCTCGTGGAAAATGACAGACAAGAGTGTAGGCGCGAACCCTCTCTTCAACTGGATCAACTACCAGCTGAAAATATGCGGTGTATCCACACAGAATTTTCTGATGTTCTGGGCTTTCCTGACGGTTGGCTGCTACTTTATTTTTGCGCACAGATATTCTGTAGATTATCCGCTGACGGTTTTCCTACTGTTTACCACCGGCTGTTATACGTTTGTTTTTGCGGGTATCAAGCAGGCCGCCGCCGTCGGTATTGCAGTCATTGCAGTAACGTTTGCGCTTAAAAGGAAGTGGGTTTTCTTTCTAGCGGGCGTCCTGATCGCGTCGCTGATCCACCCTTATTCGCTGATGTATCTGCTGGTGCCGTTCATGGAGTTTCGTCCGTGGACAAAGAGGACCTACTGGATGCTGGCATTTTTCCTTGCGGCGGGATTTTTCCTCCGCCCGCTGCTTGGCATGATCGTCAATATCACAACACTATTGGGAGAGGGATACACGATTTCTGAGTTTACAGGCGAGGGCGTTAATATTTTCCGTGTACTTGTCTGCAATGTGCCGCTGGTGCTGTCATGTATTTATCGCAAGAAGCTGTTCGCAGACAGCTCTGAAACGGAGAACCTCATGGTGAACCTGACCATGCTCAATGGCGCCATTATGTTTGTGGGCCTGTTCGGTACGGCAAATTATTTTGCGCGGCTGGCAAACTATTTCCTGATTTTTCAATCACTCTCACTTCCGTGGATGTTAAAGAAGATCGGCGGCAGGGATAGGAGGATGCTGACCATCCTGATGCTACTGGGCTTTGCTGCGTATTTCTACTATGCCAATGTGATCAACCAGCCGTTTGATCAGGATTTTGCACGACTGAGCGCAGCGGAGTACATGAAATTAGCAGGAGGATAACTTGATATGAAGCCAACACCAAGGGTAAGCATCATCGTGCCCGTCTATAATGTCGCGCCCTATCTCCGGCAATGTATGGACAGCCTGATCAACCAGACATACCGGAATATCGAGATCATCTGTGTCAACGATGGGGCAACAGATGAGAGTGGTGAGATATTAGATGAGTATGTGGCAAAAGGCAGCACGATTAAGGTGATTTCCCAGAAAAATGCTGGACTTTCTGCGGCACGCAATGTTGGTTTTTCTTTTGCCACCGGCGACTATGTTATGTATGTAGACAGTGATGACTGGATTGATTTAGAAACCTGTGAAACCGCTGTTGCCATGGCTGTAAAGCATGAGGCGGACATTGTCTTCTGGCCGTATATCAGAGAATTCCAGAATGCGCAACGGCCAAAGACGCTCTTTTATGATGACTACATTGTTTTTGACGAAGAAGAGTTTTTTACACAAGTTTATGAAACCATAGTTGGTTTGCATGGGGCGTTTTTAAAACATCCGGAAAATGCAGACACGCTTGTAACTGCATGGGGAAAGTTGTATAGAAGAGTGCTCCTCATCGAAAACAATGCAGAGTTCGTTGATACGAAGAAAGTTGGAACGGAAGATGCATTGTTCAATATGCAAGCTTTAAAATCAGCAAGGTGTGGAGTATATATCCGAAGATATTTTAGCCATTACAGAAAGAACAACACAATATCTCTGACGAGTACATATAAGCCTAAACTCAATGCGCAGTGGAAGCGCCTATTCGAGTGCATGTATAATACCGTCGTACTTGCAAGTGGTGAGCGAAAGGAAGAGCTTTTAATTGCGCTCAATAATCGCATCAGCCTGAGTATCATCGGCTTAGGGCTAAATGCGCTGGCACTTCCAAACCGTGAAGCCTTGAGGGAAATCAGAGGTATCCTGTCGGAGAAAGAATATCGTGCGGCAATCAAAACGCTGCCCATGCGATATTTTCCTCCGCATTGGT
>ERZ827512.3663-NODE-3663-length-10537-cov-2.915188_pt1 | contig 10537 bp, 8 predicted proteins | sample MGYA00519916_ERZ827512 | MGnify/ENA primary metagenome ERZ827512 (study PRJEB31778, sample SAMEA3449335) | human gut metagenome | biome: human gut; feature: human-associated habitat; material: faeces | place: United Kingdom | collected 2010/2012 ... | reverse complement strand
ATGTTATTTCATCATAGTTTTTTTCTTCATCCTCTCCAAGTGGTGTTCGTACATAAATGTAATTATGTTCTCCCGGTATGGAAGCCAGGGTGTCTTTTACGGCTGTCATGGAAAGATCATTTGCAGAAACAGGTCCTGAAAGCAGGGCTATGGCAAATATAAATAATGATATATGATTTTTCATATTTCTTGTTCTTTTAATAGGAATTTACAGAATACCGATAATCATAAGCCTTTATGGTTCGCCCATAATTATCTTTTTGTCTATTGAGCCGCTGTAAGAGGTCATATTCATAATAACTGACCACTCCGCACGGATCCGTTACAGAGGTAACTCCGGTCATCGGCTGATACGTATAGGATGTTATTTGCGCCTGTGGCAAAGAAGCTCTTAGACGCACCAGTTTCGCACGATCCGGTGTGCCGGCTTGCATGAACGGCACGAGGTCTCCTCCCATAGCTGTTCGGACTTCACTAATGGTAGCTCCCTTTATTTCCGCTGCCAGATGCAAATAGTTGTAGCTCCAAAGGTAAACCGTCTTACCCTCGTTTCTGACAACATATAAAGGATGTCCCAAAGCATCATAATCAATACAATTGTACACTTCTCTCAAAGCGCCCTCACCTACCCTTTCCCAGGCAGAATAGCAAGGAAAAAAATGATCGGATACTCCTTTTATAGGAACATATTCATATTTCACCTGTTTCAGTTGCCGGCTGGTTCCATCATCGGAAATAGAATATTCCTTTTCTTCGACAATCGGAGAAAGTATATGCTTTTGTACCATTTGAGTATATATATCCGAGCTGGACTCACAGATCCTTTTATAGGTTTGTTTTCTTATTCCTCCATTGGCACTTTCTGAAATTACTTTTATCAAGCCGTCCGGATCATATTCATAATCAGTCTGCGTACTTATCGGAAAAGAGGGATTGTCGTATAAAGTATCACTCTCGCTTTTCAGCCTGTAATCATACAAATAGACCTTGTATGAGCAACCGTCGGCATAAGTTATAAATGAGGTCGGGCAAATATAATCAAGAGATGTCCTCATTGATTTTACGTAAAGGTCGGAAGAGCGTTCATAGGTCAGATACTTGCTCGATTTTAAAATACCGCCTGCCGAATACAGTTCTTCACAAAGAAGTTTTCCCCGTTCTACCGATCTGGAAGCACAAGGTTCATAAGGCGTTCGGTTCGGAAGTATGATTGCTTCCGGGGCTTCGTCCATGTGTCCATTATCGAAGTTGGTATATTTAGAACGGATAAAAGATCCGTCCGGTCTTTTTTCAATCACCTCACTGTAGCCGATATGATTTCCGGAAGAATTGATACATGCCGGTAGCACAGACTGGCTGCTGAATCTTCTTATTATACGTTTTACATCTTTATCCGCCCCGGTACCTTCTACCTGATAATCATCAAAATAGTACTTCACCTGTCCTCCCAGACAACCGCTTGAGATTCTTGCTTTTTCTTTATTAACTAAATAATCATCCACATAAAAGTACTCTTTTTCTACTTTTTCACCACTTTCCAATCCTGTATCACTATTTATTATCTTCTTTATTCTTAGTCCTCCCGCTATTTTCGGCTGGAATGTATCCTCGTACCCTTCCCATCGATTCATTTTCACTTGCTTACAATACTCGTGAGGTTCGAAAACGAAACGTGTATATCCTCCCGTGGGATAGTGCAGCCTTTTCAAAACGCCAAATGTCAAAACATCCGCATTAGGTTCGCGAGAATCGTAATGAGTGGCATAATTATCGGTCATCAAACGATTGTTGTAAAATCCCCAGTGATCTACTTTTCCGGACAGATAAGGGGGCAACTGCTCCGGAAAGTCATACTCCATATTAAAATTTCGTCCGTTTGCTCCCCATACAAATTCAGAAACAGATTGTAATATCAGGCGCTGTGAGGCGTTGTCATTGTACGAGAAACGGTAATCCCGAATCCACTTTCCTTTCTTATCTTTTATTTCCAGGTTACTCAACTTATACCATTTCAACTTGTCCAAACAATTCGGATAATTATCATCCAAAGGATTATCTGCAAGAAAATTCAGAAAACGATATTTTGGATTTTTGCGCCATAACATATATTGAGAAGCATAAATATCCTGTGAATATCTCAATTCCGTAGTCACTTCACGCGCAAAAGTTATTTCACATTCGGGAAAAGAAATACGGTTGAGATAAACCGGAGATATAAGACTTCCCTGATAACTGTCTTCAATGGCCGTATGGCTCGAAGATGAGCACTCCGGAGTCAAGATTCCGCCACCAAATGTAAAAGACCCCAAATCATCATACAGTGAAATAAACATTTGATTGATAAAATCACCACGCTCGTATGTGTAAGTTATTTCCTGACCGTTAGTCAGGATGATTTTTGTCAGATACCAGGCTGTAGCTGTCCAAAAATCCGTAGCTTGCTGAAAAAATCCGATAGAATATTCAATGGCATTCCGTTCTTTACCAAAGATATATTGAGTGCCATCTTCAGTAGTCAAAGTAAAACCATCAAAAGAAGGCGAATATCCGGAATATTGAAATGCCGTATTCGCTTTTTCAAACGGAACATCCATCCAATTACCACTAAAATCCACTTTTACAGGCCTGTCACATTGCACGATCCATGTTTTGTCACTATTCAACATAAATTTTCCATGGTAATCCAAAAAATTGAAATCGAACTCGTCCGGCTCAAAATCTGCTCCACCATGACTTTGAGCTGTTTCTTTGAGATAGTCTTGCGTATTCCATTGAGGCGTATTTAATGTTTCGGAATGAAAATAATATCCCATATTCATCAAATAGGTATGATTTTTCACATTACAATCATCAGGCTTGCCCTTCACCGTTCTGGATACAACTCCTCCGGTATTTAAATTCCACCCCATTCCTACCCATCCCGGATGTTGGTCAGGACGTATCCCGGCGGCATGATAATGGAGAGAAAACGGCAATTTAAAATCTCCGACAGGAACTTCATATATAGGAACGGATATATCCGGCATACCTGTAAATTTTGAAACCGGAATCTCACCATAAAGTCCCAAGGCCGCTACATTAGGACTAGGTAACGATTGTGAGGAAGCAGGAATCTGCGCATACATAATATTGTTGCCTAGTAACCCCACTAAAAAAATAAAGATATATAATCTTTTCATATACAACTCATTATTAATTATTTCATTCTAAATAAAAAAACACAGGCCACACATCAACTATTATCAAATTAACAACCTGCAAAAGGAGCTAACCAAACAACTATTTCGTGCGACCTGTGATCACTTTTACAGATTCATCGCATTACCGCCCACAACGCCCAGCACTGCCGAAGCCACCGCAATGACGACTTTCAGAATCATATCCCAAAGGGATCTCTTGACTGCCATAACTTTACACACCTCCTTTCCATACGCTCTTTGAAGAATTAATTACTTTTAATCACTAATTACATTTAATGATTAGTTACTTTCAATGATCTATCACTTCCTGAAAACTCTCTTACCTTATTTTCCTGTTATCCTACTGAAAATTAGTCCTCTACGTGACTGGAAGCTCCAAACTCCGCTTTCACCTCAAAGCACGGACACGCTTTGATCCATTCTTCCGGCTCAATCTCCCCGTTTCCGTTGCGGTCGGGACTTAAATCGCGATGACCGCACACCCGGCAACCGGGATAGTCACGCAGCAACGTAAGCACAAGCACATGCATCGAGTGTACCTGCCATTCGGTACGGGTGTCGGCAGGCCGCCCGTGACAGTCAAGTCCGCCCGTTGTTCCGGTGTCCGCGTGTCTGCCGGAGAGCCGTGGCCATCCAAACCGCCTTCGTAGCAGATACCTACACTGTTCAAGTTGAATCCTTTCACGTGCGCACCGATACGTTCAATCGGTCGGGTGAGGTGCACTGTTCCGTCTTTGCGAATGTAGTAGTGATAACCTGTTCCGTTAAACCCACGCCGCCGATGTTGAGTTTCCAGATCATCCGGGGTGAGCGAACGGTCGGCACGAGTGGCGGAACAGTGGATCACGATCAAATCAATCTTTCTCATCATAGTGCCACTGTTTTTCTTATCAGTTGTAAGCATTATCTACACTCTATGAATTAAGCTGCCGGGTCCGGAGCTTCACCGCTACCGCCTCCACTGCCTCCACCGACATCTTCTCCACCACCTTCATCACCGGGATCTTCACCATCGGTTTTCTTCTTCTTGGGTGCGTCGAGATCCAGAAACTCGATTTTCTCACCGGCACGGGTAGACGTCAGATTAGGACGAACACTACTCGAAGGACGGAAATTGATATTGACCGTTTTGATGTTCTTCATCGTACACTCATCTTTCGTGTCCACTCCCCGCGTGGTAGCGGAAAGGCTGAATACACCAAAATCATGGATATTGACGGATTTACCGTCGAACAGCGCCGTACGCATCGCTTCTACGAGATTAGTCAGCACACTCTGAATGTCACCCAGCGACAGGGAACTTTTCTCTTTCATCGTGTAAGCAAGTTTATCCAGGTCTACACTCTGTCCCTGCGTCACAAGTTGCGGATGATACTTCACCACCCCATCAACCTTTCTCGGGTCTTTACGACCCATTCTTTTAAATGGTATTGCCATGATAAATTAAAAATTGAGAATTAATAATTGAAAAATAAATATTACAAACCGCGGTTACCGCAATCAATATCGGAAGAGAGGAACGAGCTCTGTTTCTTTTTCTTTCGATACCTCAAAGATAGCGTATTATAAGGGGATGAAATGACGTACTTTGTCTTACTTTGACCTAGTTTGTCTTACTTTCATTCAGAATGTATTTACTTTTATTCAGAGTGATTTTATTTGACTTATATACTTGGACAAGCGGGAGATTTTCCGTATATTTGGAATACGATAAAATTAATTTTCCGAAGATATGAAAGCAGAAAAAGAAGAGATAGCGGAGGAGCCGTTTGTCATACGTCCGTATTTGAAATCGGAGCTGGCACATTTATACAATCCTTATGTACCGTTGGTGTATGCCATGCGGAAAATGAGGGAGTGGATCAGAAATAACAAGGAATTATATGACGCAATGTATAGCGGCGGCGAAGGAAAGAACGACCACGCTTACAGCGCAAGACAGGTACGACTCATCGTGAGGTATCTCGATGAGCCATGAATCTCTTTAGGGCAAGTGCTGATTAGCTATAACGAAAATAAAATTAGCTATAATGAAATCGAGATTAGCTATAATGAAATCAGAATTAGCTATAATGAAGCTTATATAATAATGTACACGTGCGCGGGCGCGAGAGAATATTCTTTTTATATAGAAAAAAGCGTGTAATTGAGGTGGAGGGGTTCCACCTCAATTACACGCTTTTTCCATCAAATAAAATCTATAAAGAGAATAAACAGCATAAGTAAATGACAGGAACAAAATAAAACGTACCTTTGCGTCTTTTTAAACCAACATTTTTTAACAGTAATCAAATAACACTTAAAATCATGAGAAAAAAGACATTTTTTCCGAAGGCTTCGTTTATCAGAACAAGCAGGCTGTAACACTCGAAAAGGAAGAGTTTCCCCAAGTATCCCAGTTTATCACGCAAATGCTTGGCACTGTCAACAATTTGTATGTCAACAGAATAGAGGTAAGTCCGCGCGACCGCAAGAAGTTTCTCCTTCCCTTTGTCCATCTCTGTTATGACCATGACTCCCCTTTTAAGATTAAAGGTCCCAAATACTTTGCAGAATTGTTGTATCTGGCTGTTGATTTCAAGAAATCAAACGATTCGGACGAATCATTAAGCGTGGAAGAGATTGATTGTGAGATACAAAGACTGAAAAGAACGCTTTTTGACGATTAGCATTAAAGAACCGACTGTTAAAAAACTGCTTTTTGAGTACAAAAAGCAGTTTTTTTTATCTACAAGAAAAGCCGTCCTTTGCAGCGTGTTAATATTGACACAACTTAAAATCATATCAACAATTAAAATGGAAAATATCTCAATAACGACATACAGGGGATTATCACTCGTATCAGGAAGTATCAGTATCCGGCAAATGTTCGAATTTATCCGGGGAGATGTCTATCGCGACAGAATCCGGAGACTCCGGGAAGCAATGGATGCAGGAGACACGGTGAAAGCAGACCACATGAAGAAGCAACTGCCCTACTGCACCATCACGGCTACTTACGCCAAGGAAAGGCTGGCTTACAGTCTGGACAAGTATCAGGACATCATCACGCTCGACTGTGACGATATGCCGGCAGAAAAGATCCCGGAATTCCGCCAACTGGTGAACGATTGCCCCGACACGTTAGGCAGTTTCGTCAGCCCACGGATGCACGGGCTGAAGATCTTTGTCTACCTCACCGGCAATGAGGCGGAAGCCTTACGCACCGAACTGAACGCATTGGGAACCGTAGACTTCACCCCCCTCGAACGCTATCACCACCGCATGTACGCCCTGGCAAGCAGCCAATATGAAAAGCTGCTCAATACCAAAGTAGACACCAGCGGGAGCGATCCGGGACGCGGATTCTTCGTGTCGCACGATCCGGATGCTTTCCTCTCTCCCGAACGACTGGAAAACGTGAAGCCGCTGACCGTAAAAGTGACATTGCCCACTGAAGAAGAATGTAAAAACAAGAAGCGCAAAAATCCGGGAAAACGATCCCCGCTCCTCCCCGTGCAGGAGAATGCGTCGCCCATCGACCTGCAAGTGCAACTCGACTTCCGCAAGGCGCTGGAGTACACCAAACGCAAAGAACGTCTCGAGATAGGCAACCGGGACAATTTCTTCTATTGTCTCGGCAATCAGTGCTACCACCGCCATATCACGGAAGAGGAGTCCGTCAGTCTGGCACACAGCCATTTCGGCGACCTACCCGATTTCGACCTCGAACTGCCCTTGCACAATGCTTACCAATATACCTCAAAGACCGATCAGGCGGAAGAAAAAGAGAAAGAACCGAAAATCTGCCAGATTATCAAGTTTATGGACGAACACTACGAAACCAGAAGAAACGTAGTGAAAGAACAAATCGAATTCCGGAAGATAATGCCCGCCCTGCCCGAAACAGAGTTGCCGCCTTTCAACGCAGTTCGTACAAAGGATATTAATACATTCTATATCAACGCACATATAAATAAGATTTGCTGTACGCAAGCTGATTTGAAAGCTGTTGTAGACTCGGACTACGCAAAGCCGTTCAACCCGTTTGTCCATTATTTCACCTCCCGCAAGGCATGGAACGGGAAAACGGACTTCATCGGACAAATGACGAAAACTGTACAAGCGGCAGACCAAGCTTTTTTCGAAGACAGTTTCCGACGCTGGCTGGTGGGAATGGTAGCGTGCGCCATCGACGACAACGTGCAAAACCACCAATTGATGCTATTACACGGCGCACAGGGAAAAGGAAAGAGTACCTTTATCCGACATCTCCTCCCGCCGGAACTGAAGGATTATTATCGTAATGGCATGATTATTCCCGAGAACAATAACCATTTGCTGCAACTGTCGTCTTGCCTGCTCATCAACTTGGATGAATTTGACACGCTCTCCCCCGAGCGTATGCAGAACCTGAAAAGTCTTATCACCCAAGACGTGGTAAACGAGCGTAAGGTCTATGACATCCAGAACTATACGTATATCCGCCGCGCATCGTTCATTGCCAGTACCAACAATCCGCACTGTATGCCGGATGTCAAGGAAAACAGGCGTATCCTGTTCAGCACTCTTCTGAACATAGACTATCACACGCCTGTCAATCATGAGGGGATATACGCACAGGCATACGCACTCTACCGGCAGGGATTTCAGTACTGGTATGAGAACGAGGAGATTACGTTTCTCAACAACCGCAATGAGGCGTTCCGCCAAAAAGATCCGATAGAGGAGAATCTTTTCTTCTATTTCCGGGCAGCCAGACAGAATGATATTCAGGCGCAATGGTATCCTGCCTCCTACCTGCTGTCGGTATTGAGCATGAACGGGCGCACACAGGCCAATACACAGACGAAAAAAATGCTGGTCACGGTACTGGAAAGCAATCATTTCCAATCACGAAAGACCTCCAACAACATAACGGAATATTGGGTGGTGGAGTATTCGGCCGAAGAGCGCAAAGAAAATTCAATACGCCCGCAGCTTCCGGTGCAGACGGGGTTGGAGTTGTAGTTTTTCCGCGGATAGCAGTTTTCCCACGAAATGGCAGTTTTCCTCCGGATAGTCGTTTTTGCACAAAATAGCGGATAAACGGATAAATTAGTGGCATTAAACGTGTCACATTCATCCGTTTTTCCGTATATTTGCTTCGATATGAATGATGAATAAAGAAAGGAATCACAATATGATAAAGCAAATACCATACGGATTGACGGATTTCGGTCGCATCCAAAAAGAAAACTATTATTATGTGGATAAGACGATGTTTATCGAAAAGATAGAAATGCAACCGTCTTATCTGTTCCTGATCCGTCCCCGGCGCTTCGGGAAAAGTCTGACGCTGGCGATGCTGGAGGCTTATTATGACGTTCGGTATGCCGACCAGTTCGACGAATTGTTCGGCCATCTGTATATCGGGCAGCATCCTACGCCGATACATAACCAGTTTCTCATCATGAGATTCAATTTCTCGGAGGTGAGCTCGAATGTCAATGAGGTGGAGGAATCTTTCCGTTTGCATTGTTGCGGGAAGCTTTCTGATTTTGTTTATAGATACGAGCATCTGTTGGGAAAAGACATTTGGAATGTTCTGGATGAAAAAACGCAAGCGGATCCCGGCGCCTTTTTGTCCTCAATCAATACCTATGCTACCCGTAAGGGAGACCTCAAAATCTATCTCCTGATTGATGAATACGATAATTTCACGAATACCATTCTTTCTACTTACGGCACGGACTTATATCGGAAAGCGACACATGGAGAAGGATATATCCGCAGGTTTTTCAATGTAATCAAAGCCGCCACGACGGGAATGGGCTCTGCCGTCAACCGCCTATTCATCACGGGAGTAAGCCCGGTGACAATGGATGACGTAACAAGCGGATTCAACATCGGAACGAATATCACCACCGACCCATGGTTTAACGACCTTGTAGGTTTCAGCGAGAAGGAATTGCGCGAGATGCTGACGTATTACAAGGAACAAGGCGCTCTCCCGATGTCGGTAGACGATGCGGTGACAATGATGAAACCTAACTATGACAATTATTGCTTCAGTGAAAATAAATTAGCAGATTGTATGTTCAACTCGGACATGGTGCTCTACTGTATGAAGTCATTGATATTGCACGGAGTGAAACCTAAAGAGATTGTAGATCCCAATATCCGCACGGACTTTAACAAGCTTGCCTACCTTGTCCGTCTCGACCATGGACTGGGAGAAAATTTCTCCGTCATCAAGGAGATTGCGGAGCAAGGCGAGATAGTGACTGAGATAGTCACCCATTTCTCCGCACTGGAAATGACAGACGTGGGCAACTTCAAATCTCTGCTGTTCTATTTCGGACTGCTTTCTATCAAAGGGGTGGATATGATGGGGCGTCCCATCCTGCACATTCCCAATCTGGTGGTTCGCGAACAGCTATTCAATTTCCTGATTCAGGGATATGCCCGTCATGACATCTTCAAGCTCGACGTGAACCGCTTGCGCACTCTGTTTGAGAATATGTCCTTCAAAGGAGACTGGAAACCGATGTTCGAATTTCTGGCAGAGGCCATTCGGGAGCAGAGCCGGATAAGGGAGTACATAGAAGGGGAAGCTCATATCAAAGGATTCCTCCTCGCCTATCTAAGTATGTTCCGCTATTATCAACTATATCCGGAATATGAGATGAATAAGGGTTTTGCCGATTTCTTCTTTAAGCCCAGTCCGGCGGCACCCGTATCTCCACCGTACACGTATCTATTGGAGGTGAAGTATGCGAAAGCAGGAGCGTCGGAGAAAGAGATACGCGCGCTTGCCGATGATGCGCGGGAACAGTTGATTCGCTATAGCAAGGATGAATGTGTAGCGGAAGCTCGTGAGAAAGGAGGACTGAAATTGACTACGATCGTGTGGCGCAGTTGGGAACTGGCGCTGATGGAGGAGGTAGAATAGACTACCAGCCACATGAAATGTGCGGATGAATCTTATAAATGAATAAAGAGGACCTTCTTAATAGTATTTTTCAATTCCCCCAAATCCTTTTATCATTTTATTTTCCTTCGTTTTATTGATGAAGTTGTTCAATCGCTTTTCAAATTCTTCCGGTCGTTTTCTGGCAGCTTCAATGTATGCAATTCGGATACGTCTATACGCATCGGAAAATTGTTGGTAATTCTCCCATACTGTTTTATCCTCTTTCAGTTTTCCGATAATATCATTCCCGATGAAGCTTCGACGTTGAATTTTCTGTATAAGAAAGAGTCTATTGACGATGCAGATCATGGCAAATATATTTATCGGGCTTTTAAGGATGAAAACAACGGTTATGGCCTTAAGATAAAGGTTGACGGGGATGCAGCCTATGTGGTTTTGGAGA
>ERZ827512.3652-NODE-3652-length-10567-cov-2.651256_pt1 | contig 10567 bp, 11 predicted proteins | sample MGYA00519916_ERZ827512 | MGnify/ENA primary metagenome ERZ827512 (study PRJEB31778, sample SAMEA3449335) | human gut metagenome | biome: human gut; feature: human-associated habitat; material: faeces | place: United Kingdom | collected 2010/2012 ... | reverse complement strand
TGTCAGAACCAAGGATCATCTTGCCGCCGCCTGCGAGCATTTCACGGGCAAACTGGTGGATAACGGCCTGATGAGGCGGAACATAGACACCGCCGTACTTCTTCGCACAGGTCAGTCCAAACATGTGGTCATCTTCATTGATCGTACCGCCGACTGCACACAGAGAGTTATGGCAGTTGGTCAGAACATAAGGGATCGGGAATTTTTCCAGTCCGGATGCTCTTGCAGTCTGGATGATTCCGACAAAGGTAATGTCGTGCGAAGTCAGCTTGTCAAATTTGATCTGAAGCTGCTGCATATTACCGGAAGTATTATGCGCACTTAAGATCCCATAAGCCATTGTCTCTTTTGCAGCAGCTTCTTTTGTTGTCTCAATCCCTGTCTTGCTTTTTACGGCAGCAAGTGCATCGGGTGCATCTGCAATTACCTCAGTACCGTGTAAAAGATAGGCACCGCCTTCGTATAATTTCACCATATCATGTCCTCCTATTTTCTGTTTTCTATGAATTTCATGTGGTCTGCGACCATCAGAGCAATCTTAAATGTCAGGGCGTCCTCAAAGACTCTGACATCCAGCCCGGTCTGTTTCTGGATCTTCTCCAGCCGGTAGACGAGCGTATTCCGGTGGACGAAAAGCTGTCTCGCTGTCTCCGAAATATTCAGGCTGTTTTCAAAAAATTTATCAACTGTGGATAAGGTTTCTTCGTCAAACTGATCAACGGTATTTCCGGCAAATACTTCTTCCAGGAACATCTCGCATAAGGAAACGGGAAGCTGGTGGATCAGCCGTCCGATACCGAGTTCGCGGTAGGATAAAATATTGCGTTCCGGATAGAAGATACGTCCCACATCCAGAGCCATGCCAGCTTCTTTGTAAGACTGTGAGACCTCTTTGAGTTCGGGAATGATGGTTCCGAAGGAAAGCCGGACATTGACCATAGCTTCGGTGTTGATCGCATTCACCAGCATATCGGCAGTCGAACGGATCGTATCATAATCATCCGTACTGTCAAGGGACTTGATCAGAATAATATGTCCCTCATCTACGGCAGTAACAAAATCGCCGGTTCCCGAGGAATAAATCCCACGGATCATATCCAGGACGATCGTGTCATCCGGATTCTTCGGTTCGATCAGATAGACGACTCTGCGCTGCTCCACTGTAATACCAAGCTTTTTCGCCTGATTGTAGATATCTACGAGAAGCAGGTTATCCAGGAGCAGGTTCTGGATAAAACGGTTACGGTCAAGACGTTCGCTTCCGGATCTTAAAAGGCTCTCCAGCTGGCAGACACTTAAGCGTCCGCTGGTATGCACATCAATCTCATTATTGTGCTCGATCACGAAAATATAAGTCAGTTCATCATCATCATAAACCGGGAACAGACCATAGCATTCATCCAGGTGCTCCTCCGATACGCCGGTAACCTCCAGCTCTTTTAAAAATGAGCAGACAGCTTTTTTTACTGCAGGCTTCTCCTTACCTACAGCTGCAAGCATCACTCCGTCTGTGTTCCAGATGGAACAGTTACACTCGATGATATCCCCTATTTCATTGATTGTTCTCTGTAAAATCTGGTTGGATAACAATCCGTTCACCTCTCCATTCTTTTCAATATATGACAAATGGGAGAATTGTGAAATTCCCCCATCTTCTTCTGACAATACAATCTGATATTATTTTAGCAAATGTTTTACACTTTAGCAAGTTAAAATGAAAAACGTTCTCTCTTATTCGTCTTCGTCATCGCGTCTGTCAAGCATGGCAGCAACGATTTCAAGAATCACAGCAAGACCGATGATGGATGCGGCAGCAATCTTTCCGGCAGTGCCGGTTGCAGCCTGTGCGATACCGCCGACAACCGGCACAGAAAGCTTTACTTTTCCGATGTAGTTGTTGTAAGGGATCGGATTCATATCTTTTTCCTCATTGGCATCCCCTTTGGTGATAAACTGTCCCATCGCCGGGCTGTTGGATACTACGCGGTGGGTGATGATCGAGCCGTCTGCATTGTTGCTGTAAAAAGCAATGACATCATCTTTGACGATCGTGTCTGGTTCTTCATACCGGACATAGACCAGGCTTCCCGTCGGGATCGCCGGTTCCATGCTCCCACTGATCACGGTGTATATCTGAAAACCAAAAGCTTTCGGAAGCGTCAGCGGAATACAGGCAAGAATCAGTACTGTCAGTAAAACAGTGCCCAGTGCACTGCAAAATGCAGCCACCGGGCTTTTCTTTTTCTTCGTTCTCTTCAAAAAAGACTTCTCCTTTAGTGCCGCGCTTTTTTATTTTGCACGTTTTTTCAAGAATACGATCAGTCCTGCGAGAGCTGCTACCGCAACAACGATAATGCCGATTCCTGCTGCGATCGGAGTCTTGCTCGTCTTGTCTTTCGCATCGATATTTCCTTTTGGAGTGTCTTCATCATCCAGATCTACTAGAGACTTTGGTGTCTGTTCATCCTCAGATGTTGCAGTATCTTTATCTTTAGCTGTCGTATCCTGAGAATCGTTATCTGTCGTTGTACCATCGGTTGTACCGGTTGTGGTTCCGTCTGTTGTGCCACCGGTAGTTCCGGTTGTAGTTCCACCGGTAGTTCCGGCAGTTCCACCGGTTGTGCCGCCTGTCGTGCCACCTGCTGTACCGACATTACCGGTACCTGTGCCAGGAGTTGCGGTTCCAGGAACTGTTGTTGTGACGGTAGTTGTTGTCTCAACGATACGGTCTGTAGCTCCCGGTGTGTAGGTAAACGTAAATACATTCTCAGATTCATTATCACTCAAAGTCTTCGTAAGTGCAAGAGCATCCGGAATATAATTTTCAACGTAACGGTAAGCAACGACCGGCTTGTCGCCGACGTTTCCGTAGAAGGTCTGGCTCTCTGCCAGTGATTTACCGGATGCATCCTGATAATTTACGGTATAGGCAACCATGTTGCCTTTGATTCCATAAGCGACTACATAGTCGGCATCACCTGTGACGATAAAAGCAGGAGCATCAAGTCGTTTTGAACTTGCATTATCACGTCCGCTGAGGCGGATTCCTTTGACATAATATCTATCGTCTGTTACCTGAATATTGTACAAAGCAGTATTGTCAAAAGAAAATTTAGATCCATAAGAAATGTCAGATTTTTCAATTTTGTTCTGACCATTGATGGTTCCTTTGTTACCTGCGGATAATGTTACCTTGTAGGTATACGGTGTAGTATCATCTGCCATAACGCTCATTGTGGATGCACCGAGTGTCATGGATACAGTCAGAAGAGAAACCAGTAATCTTTTCCATTTTTTCATCTGCTTACTCTCCTTTCTGTCTGCGTCTTTTTGTGTTCTTATTGAGTGTGTAGATACCGTATGCAAGAAGGATCAGTCCACTGATGAGTGCAAGCAAACAGAAGAGAAGAATTCTTGCGGTATCACCGGTCTTAACGGTGTTGGTTGTCTTAACAATCTTATTCTTGGTGATGGTTTTGCCGGCTGAAACCTTTTCTACTGCAAAGTTCATGCGGAGCTTTGCGAGTGTGAGCTGATAACCGTTGCCCTGTGTCTCACCTTCAACACCGACGGTAAGGTGTACCGTTCCGGTATTATTGGAAGCAAGTCTTCCGAGGTAGAAATATTCTTCGGTTGAGCTATCAATCTGCTTCAGACCTTCTCCGGCTTTGGAAGAACCTTCCCCTCCGACAGTTGAGCTGTCATAGAGTACCTTTTCGGCATTGTCACTTCCAATATAGGTCAGCTTGTATTCGTAAGCACCACCCTCTGCGGAAGACTGTGCATCCTCCAGCGTCTGGATCACTTCGTTGGTCATGTACCAATCGGTATCCGTACTGTCGGAGTTCTTAAGCTGAACCTTGAGCTCGATGCTGTCACCCGGCTGGATCTTTGCCAGCTCGTCAGTCACATCGGAGCTTTTAAAATTACTTTCCATCTTGCCGCCGGTGAAATTAACCTGCCATCCGTCGGCTCCCTGATAATCCTTTGCAAATGCAGTTGTGTGTACCCCTGCTGCCATTATCACTGTCATGGCGAGGCACAAAATTTTCTTTTTCATACTCTGTACCTCCCTACTGTAAGCTCATTGTTGTTTCGTCGTCTGATACATTCACGTCCACGCCCCAGGCACTCTTGATCGCGTCCTTTGCGTTGTGTGTCTGAACTGCATCTACCTCTGCGTCAATGTGGAAGGTGTAGCCATTGTACTTGTAAGTATAAGTGATGGTTTTACCTTTTTCAGATTCTTTTTCAGATTCGGGTACAGGCTTTGTTACATCCGATGCAATCGAAGGATTGATTCGGAGTGTATCCGATAATGCCGGTGTCGGTTTACCCGCTTTGAGAGCTTTGGTATAATAAAGAACGGTACGCTCTCTCGTGGACTGTGCTTTTGCAACCTGCCATCCGTTGTCTGTGAGGAAGTTCAGCTCGATCAGATCCGGTGAAAGGTTCGTGTTCTTATTGCCTTTTTCGTCCTGCCAGCTTTTTGTGATGATCACACGTACAAAGGTGTCGATCGTACCGCTGTTCTTGACGCTGATTGCTTCGTTATATTTCTTGCCGGGTGTAAATGTCTCATCCTTTCCAAGAAGGTCTGTGAGAAGTGTACCTTCTGAGGTTCCCTTCCATTCATTGTTCGATACATAATCCCGGCTGCTGACTACTTTGTCATTTTCCAGAAGAGATACGCCGATACTCTGCATATTCATCTGTGCGGAATAATTCTCACTGTAGTAAGTGAGTGCGGCGCGTGTACTGCCGACAGTGCTTCCAACCAGCAGGAGTGCTGCGGCTGTCAGGACCAGGGCAGGTTTCTTTGGAAATGATTTCTTTTTCTTTTTCATTCTCATTACCTCCTACTCTGTCGTCTGTGTGCTGTCGTCTTTGATTACGTGATTCCAGTCGGCGTATGGATTGCCGTCCTCGTCGTAGAGAACCGGGGTGCATTCCTGGATGACTACGATGTTGAATTCTTCCGGTTTATCATCCTCTGACGGGAATGTGTATTTGATGTTGAGTTCTGTTGTGGTTGCCTTTGCCGGAAGGACATCGTCGTAACACCAGTAGGAGACATTCTTGTCATTCTCGTCGACCATTTCGGTCCATCCGCCGTCCGGAGTGTTGTATGTAAGTGCTACCGGAGCGAATGCCGTTACTCTTACGAAGCAGTCATAATCACCGATATTGCTGATCGTGACATGCTTCCCGTTTTGATCTACTGTTTCATTTGGGATGGTTTCTGTAAATCCCATATTCATTTTCACACCGCCACCGGCTGTCGAATAAGTTGTAAAATACGCCATCGCACTTCCAACTGCCAGGGTTCCGGTAAGAGCAAGTGTTGCTGCTGCCATGATAAGTGGTTTTTTATGTAACTTTCTCATTCCGATTCCCCCTTTCTAGTTCTTTGCTGCCGGTTTGGTGTACTGATACTGACCATTTTCGTCCAGCTTGAAATTATTTTTTACACCGTAGCCGCCATTGGTACGTCCATCGTGTTTGTTGATAAATGAAACCTCTGCCGGTCTGAATTCTACTTCGGTTTCTTTTTCAGGATTAGCAATGATGTCTGTTTCCTGACTTTTAGCAGAAGCGAGTTCATAGCTTGCACCGCTGTAAACCTCCGTTACCGTGACATGAGATCCAGCAGGAATTTTTTCGATTGTTACAGAATGGCTGCCTGCTGCGCTAAAGGTAAGCTCTTCGATTCTGGTTTCTTTTTTCTTATCCAGTGTTGTGATATCGATCTGGAATACGAACGTTGCATTGTTACCGAAGGTAGCATTGTGATCTACCAGTTCCTTATTGATCACCAGATTACCGTATCTTACGTGCTGTTCCGGTTTCAGACCAACTGCACTGTTGTGTTCTTTGGTCAAATCGTAGATCCAGTCATCACTTGCACCGTTACCACTGTAGTAATTATTGGTCGGAAGTGATACAAGGTAAGGAGTAAAGGTATAAGTATAATTGGTTGTAATCACTTTTGGTGTATCTACAAGGTAAAGTCCGGTCTTCAATTTATCTTTGTAGCCTCTTCCATTCTGCAGTGTAACGGTTTCGGTTGGATTAATAACCGTATTCCCCTCAGAATCTGTCAATTTACCTTGTGCTGTTTTGGCATGGTCTGCCCATGTAGTGGCTGCAGTATCCAGGTTATCAGCACTTACGGAAGAAAGATCCAGTCCGGTGAATGCATCCGTTACGGTATAGTTGCCGGATACATCAACTGTTGCAACTTTGTACAGATTGACCTGAACAGTAACGTCGTCATTTAGAAGTTCACTGTTTCCACCAATGTCAAATTGGATGGAGCACTCTTTATCGGTATCGATCGCGCTTGCGGCTTTCGCACCCGGAAGAGTGAGCAGTGGAAATGTAAGAGCGACAGCTAAGAGAAAAGTACTTCCCTGTTTTAATCGTTTATTCATCATCGCCTCATGTCCTCCTTAAAAATCTTGGTTATTCTTTGTGAGCTTTTCTCTTGGAAAGGAATCGCAAGAGAATGATCACAAGAATCGTGATTGAAAGTCCTAAAATTAAATAGAGCATATAATAATTCTGAATGGCTTTTACCATAGAATCTGTAACTGATTCGGTAGCATCCTCTTCGCCGTTATATGGAACTCTGGTTCCTCTTACGAGAAGACGATGGGAGTTGACTCCATATGGTGTACAGGTAAATAAAGTTACCTGATCTTTTCCTTCTTCTATCTGGAGTGCTTTCTCCAGTGTTTCATGATCGTCTTTGTCTACCATCGGAAGAATCTGATCTACCTTGTAGGCAAGGACTTCATCCAGTACATGGATGTAAAATTTATCGCCAACTTTGAGCTGATCGATATCGGTAAAAAGCTTTGCGCTTGGAAGTCCACGGTGAGCTGCGAGAACACTGTGGGTACTCTCCCCTCCGATCGGAAGCTTTGTGCCGTTCAGATGTCCGACACCGGTCTGAAGTTCATCATCACCGGTACCATGGTAAATGGCAAGCTTGATGTTGATCTTCGGAATGGAAAGATATCCCATTACTCCGTCATCTGCAACGTTCAGGATCTTCCAGTATTCGGTATCTTTGATGTCATTTTCATCTTCACCAAATACATCTCCGTAGAGGTTGTTCTGCTGAATGGTATCATTGAAAGCTTTTGCCTTTTCCCACTCAGAGGTGAAGTCCTCCGGTTTCATGTCCTGTATTGTATTGTCATAGCTGCTGATCAGCTGATTCTGTCTGTAGGTGTTCCACTGGTTGGATACCGTCGGGTAGATCAGAATCCCAAATCCTATCAAGAATAACAGACCGAAAAGGAAGGTTGAGATTTTTCTTTTCATAGGCATATTCCCTTTCTCGTTCTTATTCTCTTTTTAAGAGGTCTCATTTTTCTTCTTTTGAAGCTTCTTCTCCTTTAAGTATAACACAAGGATGAAGATTGTGGTAATTACAAGACCAATAATTACCCATAAAAGATAATTTGTATGAAGACTGATTCCGCTGAGCGGTGTCTTCTCATCGGCAACTTCCTGTTCCACATAAGGTACTCTGTGACCACGGACCAGAAGCCGCTCGGTATTGACTCCGTATGGAGTACAGGTAAGAAGTGTTACAAGATCTTTTCCTTCTTCTACTGCAAGAGAGGAAGTTTCTTCCGGTTTTACTACGGAAATCTTGTCGACTTCATAACATAATGTTTCGTTTAATACATGGATCAGAAAATGATCGCCTTCTTCCAGCTGATCCAGATCGGTAAAAAGAGACGCACTCGGAAGTCCACGGTGTGCGGAGATAACGGCGTGTGTACTTTTACCGCCGATTGGAAGAGAGCTTCCTTCTAGATGTCCGGCTGCCTGTTTGAGAACATCTTCCTCGGTGGTGTGGTAGATCGGAAGCTTGATGTCAATCTTCGGGATTTCCACGATTCCCATCATCTCATCACCGGCAATATTCAGAGCATCCATGTAGGACTGGTCTTCTTTGTCACTGGCTGCGGCTACTGCAAATGAGTCAGGAAGGATACTTGGAAGTAAGGCTTCGTTGTAAGCTTCTGCTTTCTGCAGTTCTGCGTCATAATCAATCTCATGTGCTGCATCCTTTTCGGATACAGTCTGTTCATAACTGCTGATCAGTTGCTTCTGCCTGTAGTTATTCCACTGGTTTGCAACGAATGGATACAGCAGTAAGGACAACCCGGCTAAAAATATGATGCCAATAATAAGTTTGTTTGCTTTGCGTTTCATCCGAACTCTCCTTGCTGTTGTATTATTTTTTAGGAATCCGGGGCGACCTGCCCCGGATTCAATATCTGATTATAAATAATTATTGCAATTATTTGTTGTCTGATTTCTTGCGGCTTGCGAAGAACAGACCAGCTGCTGCGATCATGATAGCGCATCCAGCGATTGTGAAGATTGTTGTACCGATGCCACCGGTTTCTGGTAAAGCAGAAAGCTTGTCGTCAAGCATTTCAATTTTGTCAGCATTCTGTGCTTCAACACCGGTAATAACATCATTTGTTTTCTTTTCAATCATTGTAAACTGTGTATCAACTGGATTGATAGAGTATCCGTCTGGTGCAACAACTTCTTTGAAGAAGTAGGTTCCGACTGTGAGACCTTTTACAGTAGCTTTTCCATTATCGCCAGTAGTAATTTTTCCTGCTGCTGTTGGAACATTACCATTTTCATCTTCTTCTGTCCATGTTCCTGTAAACCAGCCCTCTTCATCGATGGATGCATAAAACTTTTTGCCCTCAACAATCTTATAAACTACAAACTGAGCACCTTTTAAGCTGTGTTTAGTATCTTTATCCAATTTGGTGATTGTTGCATTACCATTGTAGGTGTGGGTTGTTGTACCGTTTGGATCCTGGGATGAAGTTGCTTTATTATCAACTATATTTGCTTTTCCAACTAAAGCTGTGTAGGTAAGAATAACTTCCTGACCAGCGTAAGTATTATCATCATTTACAAGAGCAAGTAAATTGAGATCGAAAGATGACTGTTCGTGTAATGTAGCTGCCTGGATAAGTCATTTTTATTGACACCATTTACTGTAAGGGTGTAAACTGGATCGACACCTTTAACAGCATCACCTGTGAGGTAGAATGTTGCGTTTGTTAATTTATCAGAGATTGTAAATGCAGTTACTTTTTTGGTTCCGTTTGCATCTGTTGACTGGTAAGGAACAACTGTTTTTACTGTGTATGTAACTAATTCTCCAACTTCTGCAGTAGCTTTGTCTACGTCTTTGTCTACTTTATAGGTTTCTGCTTTAGCAACTACTTCTGCATCTAATGGTGCGATTAACTGATCATTATCGTATTTGTATGTCTTTGCAACCATTGTACTGTAAGTTGTTTTACTTGAAGAATCTGTTACAAGTACTAAGTAAGCGCCGGCCTGTAAACCGGTGAAAGAAACAGAACCTGCAAAGCCGTTATCTGTTCTGGAAGAAGCTGTTTTCATAACGGTTGTATCAGTTACATTCAGGGCTTTTTCTTTCAAAGCTGCTAAAATATCAGGTGTATTTAAGTTTTCAGGTTTAACACCTGTGCCATCAGTCCAGGATGCTGCTTCCCAGCTATTATCAGTAGCATTTAATCTGTAAATTTCGTAAATCTTTACAATCTGTTCTGCGTTTGTTGCGAGACCTTTAACGGTAAGTGTTGCACCGTCTTTAGCTGCAAATGCATTCATACTCATTCCGAATACCATTGCAAGTGTCAATAACATTGCGAATAATTTTTTCATCTTCTTCATAGTGTTGTCTCCTTTTCTTTTTTTAGGGCTATGCCCAATTTATTGTCCCCTCATAAGGGAGAATAACGTTGGTTGTGGCTTGGGAGCCACTGAAAAGTAAATTGTTCAAATTATCTTTTCAGCACCTCCCTGCATTTGTTTATATATAAGATCCAGGCGGCTGCGAACATCAGCAGGACTCCGCCGATCATATACAGGTAGATTCCATTGCCTCCGGCTGATGGAAGGTCATAAACTGGAGTGTTTTTAAACTGGTAAAGAGTAATTGTCTTTTTACCATCTGCGGATGTCTGAGTCAGAGTTGAGAGTGTTTTTCCAGAGGAAGATGTTATCATTTTCAGAGATCCGTTTCTCTTGATTTCAACAGTCCAGATTTCGTTGCTTCTGGCATATCCGGCTGGAGCTTTGGTTTCTGTCAGGGTATAAGTGCCAGGATTCATTTTGCCAGTTAAAGGAACATTGGTAGTTTCATCCGTATAGGATGTATACCAGTTCACATATCCTGTATTGCTTGATACACCGATATATGTAGTGTCTGAATTTTTAAGTTCAAACTGCGCACCGGAAAGTACCAAATTACTATCTGATGAGCTGACTTTCTGAATACCCCAGTCACTTATAACTGTTTCATTGGTGTAAGTTACAACACCCAACTGACCAGCACCATTGCTGTTGTCGTGTTTGTAGGTGTGTGCTGTATTATCTTTTACGATAACATTGGCATCAGCTGCCGTTTTGTTATAACCCATTCCAAAAGTTGCTTTTTCATCAGTGATGGTTAGATTGTTACTCCAACAGTTGGTTTGGCTGT
>ERZ827512.3639-NODE-3639-length-10591-cov-2.882498_pt1 | contig 10591 bp, 13 predicted proteins | sample MGYA00519916_ERZ827512 | MGnify/ENA primary metagenome ERZ827512 (study PRJEB31778, sample SAMEA3449335) | human gut metagenome | biome: human gut; feature: human-associated habitat; material: faeces | place: United Kingdom | collected 2010/2012 ... | reverse complement strand
GGTACGGGGCGTTCCGGGCGCTCGCCCGGGCAGGCCTCGCGTGCCGTCAGCGGCGCCAAGAGAGGATTGCCCATGCTCGTATCCACGAAGGACATGCTGGAGAAGGCGCACGCGGAAGGGTATGCCATCCCGTCGCCCGACTACGTCGATTCGAACTCCGTGCGAGCGTTTGCCCAGGTGGCGGAGGAACTTCATGCGCCGCTCATCCTCAGTTTCGCCGAGGTGCACCTCGAGCAGATGAGCGTTGAGGAGGCCGCGCTGCTCGGCACGTACTACGCGCGCGTATGCGATGCGCCCATTGCGCTCCATCTTGACCACGGCGTCCATTTCGACGTCATCGAAGCGTCCATCCGCCAGGGTTTCACCTCGGTCATGATCGATGCCTCGAGCGAAGAGCTCGACGAGAACATCCGCCGCACGAAAGAGGTGGTGGAGCTGGCGCACGCGCACGGGGTGACGGTCGAGGCAGAGATTGGCCATGTGGGCACCGAGGAAGAAGGCAACCCGCACGCGCTCTCTGAGAATGTCTACACCGAAGTTGCCGCGGCGAAGGCGCTCGTGGACGCCACGGGCGTTGACTCGCTTGCCGTTTCCATCGGCACGAAGCACGGCTCCTACAAGGGCGAACCGCACATCAACTTCGAGCGCTTGGCGGAACTGAACGAAGCGCTCGGCATCCCGCTCGTCCTGCACGGCGGCTCGGGCTCGGGCGATAAGAACCTGGCCCGATGCGCCCAGGGCGGCGTGGCGAAGGTCAACCTGTACACGGACTTCATCGTGGCGGCGCGCGACGCCGTCTACGAGCAGCATCCCGACAACTGGGTCAAGCTGCTGAACACGGGCGACGCTGCTATGAAGGATGTCTTGCGGCACTACTACCGCGTGCTGCGCTGCGCAGGCTAGCGTGACGAAGGACGGCTGTGCGCAGAAGCAGGCTCCAGGGGATTCGATGCGTCTCGCGCTCACGGGCGGGACGCTTGGCACGAAGGAGGCACGTTTTGATTACGAGAGACGAATTGGCTGCGCGCTTGCAGCATGCGTGCGCCGAGGTGGTCGCCGCCGAGGCGGAGCTGACCGAAATCGACTCGCACTTCGGTGACGCCGACCATGGCCTCACCATGGTCAAGATCGCAAATGCCATCGAAGGCGCCATGGCAGAGGCTGACGGCGGCATCCAGGAGATGCTCGACGACGCGGCCATGGCGGTATGGTGCTGAACGGCGGCAGCGCGGTGCCGTTGTGGAACACGTGGCTCGACGCGCTGCAGGACGCGACGCACCCGCAGAACGGCATGTCCTTCGGCGACTTGGGCGAGACCGACCAGATGGAGATTGGCGCCGGCCAGCACGGCGAGGGCGGTGGCGTGCGCGTGCCCATGGCGTCCTCTAAGGAGACGGTGGGCCTTATCGCGCCGAAGCTCGTGGAGCATCTGGGCCTGGCCGCCGGCGACAAGGCGTTCGTCATGATCAACGGCTGCGGCGCCACCACCATGATGGAGCAGCTCATCCTGTTCAAGGACACGGTGGAGTACCTGCAGGGTCTGGGCGTCGAGGTCGTGGCCAACATGGTAGGCGAGATTCTCACCGTGCAGGAGGCCGGCGGCTTCCAGATGAACATCGCCAAGTGGGACGACGAGTTCGTACGCCTGTGGAACACCCCGGCGCACACCCCGGTGTTCTTCAAGGAGTAAGCGAAGCCCTGGGCGCTGGGCGCGCCGCGCGCCCAGCGCTCCATGCGCCCGGCAGGCCCCGGGCGCTTGAACCCTTCGATAGAAAGGTGACCATTCATGTCCGCTGAGTACATGCACATCGGCATTCCGGTGCTGAACAAGAAGCCCAACATGGTCTACAACGAGTGGGGCGGCTTCTGGGTGAACGAGAGCGTCGACGAGTACGACTACAAGATCGAGTACCTGAAGTTCGAAGAGGGCACCCGCTTCCCGGAGATCCTCTCGAAGCAGCCGCACGTGGCGTACAAGGTCGATGACCTGGATGCGTACGCACAGGACGCCGACCGCATCATCTTCGGCCCGGAAAGCCTGGGCGAAGGCGTGCGCCTGGCGTTCGTCGTGAAGGACGACGCCATCATCGAGCTCTACGAAGAGAAGTAGGGCGCGTTCGCGCTACGCGAGATACAAAACGACGTCAAATAAAGAAAACCCCAGGCAAGGGGGAGGAGGCCTGGGGTTTTAAGATTGTGGTGGACAGCCAGACGAGAGGAGCTTCCACCACCCGGTTAAGCAAGGTTCGCGTCCTTCGGAGAGAGGAGGTTTCGTTCCTTGGGACGACTGTTATACTAGGTTAACTCTTGCTGGCTGGCAAGGGGGAGTTTGAAAAGTAAGCCATGGTTCACAAGTTCTTCACACCCTGCCGCAGCGCGTGCAAACATAGCGTGACATGCTGCCCGTGACGTTTAGAAAGGCGTGCACCGAGGGTGTGCCCGCGTGTTATTTCCGCTCAGGCTTCGAGGTGAGGTGCCAGCCGTTGCAGAAGGGGCATCGGTAGCTGTGCAGGCCGGTCGTGCCGTGGTCGGCGCATGCACGGATGGCTTCTTCGGCTTCAGAGCGGCAGGAGTAGCGGTTCTTCGAGCGGCACGCTTTCTCGCGCAGGGCCTCTTCGTGCTCTGCGGCGCGTTGCTCGCGCCGGCGTTCCTCGCGGGCGAAGATGTCGTCCATGCCGCCGAGCTCTGCCTTGAACGCGGCGACCTGTTTTGCCTTCGCGGAAGGCTTCCTGCTTCCCATGGTCAGTCCTTTCGCGGCACCGTGCGATAGATGCCGCCGTCCACGCTGCCTGAGGGGCGCGCTCCGTGCGCCCTGTGTCCGCTCGGCAGCGTTCCTGCGTGCGCGTCCAGTCTAGCGTGCGCTCCCGGCGTTCGGGTGCTTTTCACGACGTTGCCACGAGACAGGTGTCGCCCGGCGACTTCGCGCTCGCCGCCCTTTCGCTTCCGTAACGGTTCGTTCAAGCTGCACCGGCGGCTCTTGCCGTGCGGCATCGTGCTGCGGGAAGATACGGTTCGCACCGTTCAGGCATGGGCGGCGCAGCGCGCTCCATGTTGTGAGCGCGCAGGTTTTGAGGAGGTTTCGCATGCAGGATCGAGGACAGGGGCTCCACACGTTCACCGAGGGCGTCGCGGAGGACTTCAAGCGCGCGCTCATGCAGCGCTTCGACAACGACCTGGCGCGCAGCATCCTCAAAGAGTACTCGCTGCCGTTTCGCGAGCTCATGGCGTACTACCGCTGCGCGCTCATGGAGGTCGAGACGAAATTCCGCGTGCTGAACGAGGAGCTGTCGCTTGACAGCGAGCAGAACCCTATCGAGGGCATCGAGTCGCGGCTGAAGTCCGTGGAAAGCATCCTGGAGAAAGCGGAGCGCAAGGGGATCGACCTTACGCCCGAGGCCATCGAGGCCGGCATGAGCGACATCGCGGGCATCCGCGTGCTGTGTTCGTTCGAGTCCGACGTGTACATGCTGGCGAACGCGCTCTTGCGCCAAGACGACGTGCGGCTGGTGGAGAAGAAGGACTACATCGCCCACCCGAAGGAGAACGGCTACCGCAGCCTGCACCTGATCGTGTCCGTCCCGATCTTCCTGCATGACCGCCGCAAGACCATGGAGGTGGAAGTCCAGCTGCGAACGCTCGCCATGGACGTGTGGGCGAGCTTGGAACACAAGCTCCTGTACAAGAAGGACGAAAGCCGCAAGACGGAGCTTGTCCGCAGTAACCTGCTCGAGTGCGCCAAGCTCACAGCGCGCATCGACCAGCTCATGGGCGAGGCGGACCAGGAGATTACCGGCAGGGAGGTTCCGCCGCTACGGGCGGAGGGCCGGTAACACGGACGTGCGCTCTGGCGGGCGGCGAGCAGAATCGTGCAAAACGGCCGGCAGGTCTCAGCCCTGCCGGCCGCTCGTTTGCAAGGGGTGGCCGCAGGCGCGGCGCGAATAGGCGGGCGTACCCCCCGACTTGCCGCCCGGTCGCGTGCGCGGGGTGGTGTGGTACGTCCGTGTGGCGCTGTTGCGCGGACGTGCTACTCGACAGGCGCCTGCTGCCCGAGCAGAGTTCCTGCCTCGTAGCGCTCCATGAACGCCTGGTAGTCCAGCTCGTTCTGGTCGGCGTACGCACGGGCGTAGTCCCACAGCGCGTCCTCGAAGGCATGCTTCTCGTCCAGGTACGCGGCGATTGCTACCTCGTCGCCCGTGCGCGCGTGCGCGTGGGCGAGGGCCCAGGCGCACAGGCGGGCGGTGTTCTCCAGGCTTTCGGGACCGATTTCTTCCAGGTCGATGGAGCCTTTCCCGTTCCAGAGCTGGCGGACGTAGTAGTCGCGGCGCGACCCGTCAGGCGCGGAGATGTCCGTCCAGCCGAGCAGCACGTCGCTTGTCGACTGGATGAGGCGTTGCCCCTGCACGACGCGCTCGCCGTGGTGGGCGTAGGGACTGGGCTGGTAGAACCGCTCGACCACGGACTGGTTCGCTTCCTTGATCTGCAGCACGAGCGGGTCGTCGGCGTCCTTGCCCGCCAGCAGCGCGACCCACGCGCGCATGCCGACGCTGCCCACGCCCACGACCTTGCGCGCCGCGTCCTGCGCAATGTAGCCGCCCAGCAGGAAGCGACGGTCGGCGGGCAGGCTTTCGAAGTACGAGCCCACCAACGCGCCGAGCGCGCGGGAGAGCGCTTCGGGGCTTTCGTATCCCTCCGTGGCCATGAGCTCGGCGAACGGCACGAGCTCGGGCGGCTGGGAGTTGAAGCGCAGCGCGCCGTCCACTTCGTGCGCGAGCTTGTCGGCGGCGCGGGCGTTGTCCTTCGCGCGCGCTTTCTCCACGGCGCGGCGGATGCTGCGTCCCTTTTTGCCGTTCAACTCGTGTTCGAACTCGTCGAGCGACTTGTCGACGTCAAGGTGCGCATGCCACACGTCCAGGTCGCTCATCTCGGCGAAGCGCGCCATGGCGTGGCGGTACTGCTTCGCGCACGCGCGCACGGCGTCGCGGCGCTCGTCCTTGGAGAAGCCGCGGTCGCGGCCGCAAATCTCAATGCTCGCGGTCAGGCGCTTGATGTCCCATTCCCACGGGCCGGGTGCGGTTTCGTCGAAGTCGTTCACGTCGAAGACCAGATGGCGCGTCGGGCTGAGGAAGATACCAAAGTTCGCGATGTGCGCGTCGCCCACGCACTGGACTTCGATGCCGGAGGTGGGCTGCGTGGCGAGGTCGTGCGCCATGACGATGGCGGAGCCGCGGTAGAACGTGAACGCCGAGGCGCTCATGCGCTCGTAGCGCAGCGGCACGAGCTCGGGCACGCGCGTGGAGGACTGCTCCTCCAGAAGCGCGATGACGTCCTGGCGGTTCGGTGTGCACGTCCAGTCCGCCAGCGACGACACGGGGCAGGCTTCGCGCGCTGCGATGCCGCGCGCCTCGCGCTCGGCGACGTCGCCGCCACGCCTGCTGCCCAGCTCGTTGCTGCAGCTGGCGTAGAACCCGCGCTTGACGCTGGCGTGCGCGGCGGCGCTGGGGGTGGCCGCTTCGCTCGCGGCGGGGGAGTGCTTACTCACGGTCGGTACCGGCTTTCTCTTCGGGGGCGTAGTAGTGCAGGCACATGCCGATGAAATCGCGCATCTCGCGCTTGAAGTCGGGCGTGCGGTTTTCCAGTCCGGCGATCTCCATGGCTTGCGCCACGAGCTCGTTCTCCGAGCACCAGCCGTTCAGGCTGACGGCATGGAACAGCACGGCGTTGAACAGGCGGTCGGCGTTGGCGGCGTCGATGACGCCATTTTCCGCGAAACGCTGGATCAGGCGGTCCATGTCGCTGAAGTACGCGCGCTTGAACGCGGCAAGGCGCTCGGGGCTCACGTTCGTCTCGATGATGGAGAACAACAGGTCGCTGTACGCCAGGTAGTCGCGGTGGCTGTTCAACTGCTCGGTCCAGACTTCCGCCAAGACGTCGGGCGAGTAGGAGCACCCCGTGGGGTAGGCTGCCAGCAGCGACGCGACGTAGTCCGCGCGGGCGTCGGCGCACAATTCCAGGAAGATGTCCTCCTTGGTGGTGACGTACTTGTACAGCGCCGCGTGCGACCAGCCGAGTTTCTCGGCGATGGCCTTGAGCGTGATCTCGTGATATCGCCGCTCGTGGAATAGGTCGTTCGCGGCGTGCTTGATCTCTTGCATGCGCTGTTCTTTTTGCGCGCTGCTGCGCGCCCGGATGAACTCTGCCACTGGTGATGCCGCCTTCTGTTTGTGCTGTCGTGTTTGACGCCAGTATAGCGCAGGCGACTATCTCGTTGATACAAATGGAAGTTACGCCAAAATAGTTTGCTAGTGACAATATGTTACGAAAATGAGTGGCTAGACTGCTGTGGTCCAAAGGAGCCATGCGTTCGAGCGTGCATCGAAGGGCTGGGTGCTTCCTTGTAGCACGCTTGGTCACGACCGCAGAATTTGGCTCCTCATACACACGGAATTTCACGGAAAAGTGTGTGTTTGAGGGGCCAAATTCTGTGGGGTGGATTGATGACGAGGCGGCAGAGGAAAAACGGGTCGCCGTCCTGGGGCGGTCCTGGATATGATGGCGCCTCGTCGGAAGGAGGCGCGCGCCGAACGAAAGGACGCCGCCCTGGGAGTCCCGGGGCGGCGTCCTGCTTCGGCATCTCGGTTCAGCTTCCGAATTCGGCCACTCGTTTCGGCCTCTAAGTACAGCCTCTTAATTCAGCTCCCGAATTCGGCCTCTGCCAGTACGCGGCTTAGTAGTTCTCGGCGCGGACCTCGAAGAACGAGCGCGGGTGAGCGCACACGGGGCAGACCTCGGGCGCTTCTTTGCCGATGTGGATGTGGCCGCAGTTGTTGCACTTCCAGACGGTGACGTCGTCGCGCTGGAAGACCTCGCCGGCCTCGATGCGCTCCATGAGCTTGCGGTAGCGCTCCTCGTGCTCCTTCTCGACGCCCGCCACGCCGTCGAACAGCTCGGCGATGTCAGCGAAGCCCTCTTCGCGGGCGACCTTCGCGAACTCGGCGTACATCTGGGTCCACTCTTCGTTCTCGCCGGCAGCGGCGTCGGCGAGATTCTCCATGGTGGAGGGGATGGCGCCGCCGTGCAGCAGCTTGAACCACAGCTTCGCGTGCTCTTTCTCGTTGCGCGAGGTCTCCAGGAAGATGTTCTGGATCTGGACGTAGCCGTCCTTCTTGGCCTGGCTGGCGTAGTACTGATACTTCGTGTGCGCCTGCGATTCGCCGGCGAACGCGTACGCCAGGTTCTTCTCGGTCTGGCTTCCCTTGAGCTCCATTGGCGGACTCCCTTCTCTTGGGTGAACGTGGCTTTATTGTAGCCGACAGGCGGTGCGGGGTGTTTTACAGCTTGGGGTCATCTCAGGCGTTTCCGAACTGTGGGGCAGCTGAAGGCGCGGCGTTTCGGGCGGTGCGTATAATGGGCGAAAAACCCTCCGAGGGAAGGCGCTCCAATGATGGGCTCTCGCCAGCGGAACCACCGCACGAATCGTTCGTACACTACCGTCGGCTTCAACCCTGGCGTTGTGCCGGCGAGCAACGTCGTGGTGAGCGATGTGCCGGATTCTACGGCACAAGCCAGTTCCGCCAACGCGACAGCGACCGTCATCTCCGACGGCGTTCCTGCCGCGCAGAAGATCAAAGGCGCAGCGCAGATGGCAGGAGGCGCGGCGCTCGTTGCCGCCGGTGTGCCGATGTGCATCCTACCGGGTCCGGGCGTGGCTGCCATTGCGGGCGGCGCGGCGCTTGCGAGCAAGGGGCAGCGCAATTTCTCCGGTCGCGCGGCAACGCCGGTCGAGGAGAAGCTCGACGCCGCCGCCGCGAAGCTCGGCGAGGTGGCGAAAGACCAGGCGACGCAGGCGGCTCGCGCGGCGGCGAAGAAGGCGCCCGAAGTCGCGGACAAAGCAGCGCGCACGGTCGCCCGCCAAGCGCCAAAAGTGGCGGACGCCGTCGCGAAAACCGCCCCAAAGGCAGCGGACGCGGTGGCAAGGACGGCACCGAAGGTGGCTCGCGCGGTGGCGAAGGCGATACGCGAGAGAAGCAAGTAACGGTGCGTCGCTTGCTTGTATCCGCTACTTCCGGTCGAAGAAGGGACTCTTGGACGAGATGCTCACCGGGATGGCGTAGACCTGCCGTGCGTCCGCGCCGAGCATGCCCAGGCTCTGGGCGGCGAAGCCGGCGGAGAACAGCACGCGCGTGTCCACGCGGTAGTCGCACGCCTTCGAGCATGCGGCGCCCAGCGCGATGCCCACGTCCACGCTGTTGATGGCGCACGGCACGCCGTCGGCGCGCGAAGCGCACGTGGGAAAGCCGCAATGGCCGCAGTCGAGCGCTTGCGCCTGCTCGCGCGTGCCAACGAGCAGCGTGCACAGGCTCTGGCGTACGTTGCCCGCGTCGCGCAGGAAGAACCTATGGCCGCGCTCGGCGCCGATGCGCTCCATCTCCTGGGCCAGGCGCTCGAGGTCGTCGCCGTCCACGACGGCGCATTCCACGATGTCGGCGCCTTTGCTCTTCGGTGCCGTGCGCGCGGCTACCAGCATCTTCTGCGCGATGTCGAGCGCCTGGTCGTGGCGTAGGTCGCGTTCGTTCCTGATCATATGTCCCCCTTGTGCTCGGTGCGGAGTCTTGGAGGCAGCATAGCACCCGGCGTGCCCCGCGGATTATTTCGCTCGCGTAACAACGGATGGCGCGTTCTCACGACTCGCCGAACTGCCGCCCATATTCCCAAAAAAGACCCTTGTGAGCAGGCAGTACGTATGATATCCAGGCATCAACAGTCAACATCCGACCACAGAAAGGACCACTATGTTTGCTCAGGCTGTTGTGTATCTTGCGGTGACGACCATCGTTGCAGCGCTTGTCGCTGTCGTCGGCATTCAGCTGTCCGCCGTTGCTGGCATCATCGCGTGTCTTGTCGCTATCGCTGCCGAGGTCGGATGCATGGTCCGTATCGAGCGAAAGGCGTCCGCGCTGGCTGCGTAACATCACGTCGCGCGCGCTTCGGGGCCCTTTGTTGTCGGGGGTATTCCCGTTTGCGCGATCGAGCCGACAGCGTGAGGCTTATTTGTACAGCACCGTGAACAGGGAGTTGCCGCTTCCCGAATTGGTGCTCGGTTTCACGTCGACGATCTCACGGCCGTTCTTCTGCAGAAACTCCAGCACGCCGTCGAGCACCATGCTGATGCTCGCAGCGTCGGCGATCATGCTCACGCCAAAACAGCCGGCATGCAGCAGGCCGTCAGGCTCCTTCAGGCGCATCTCATCGAGCGCGCGGGCGATCTTCTCAAGGTTCTTGTCCTCTTGCGTCCTGCCTCCGTCGAACAGTCCCATCTTCTTCCTTTCGTGCGGGATTGGCGTGTGCTCTGGTGGCCTACAGATGCAAATCAAGCCACGTGACGATGGTGTCCTCCACGTCGAACTTGATGTCGTCGTAGTTGTGAATCTCGTGGCGGTAGCCGGGGTAGAGCTTGGTGATGACGTCGTCATGGCCGGTGTCCACGAGCCAGTTCGCGCACTGGTAGACGCCCTCGCCGTAGTTGCCCACGGGGTCCTGATCGCCGGCGATTAGGAGGATGGGCAGATCGTTCGGCACGCGTTGCGCCCATTCGGGGCCCTCGATGCAGAGCATCATGTCGATGAAGTCGCGCAGGCTGACGTTGTGCACCGGGTGGGTGAACGCGTCGAAGGGGTCTTCAGCGTGATCTTTCTGCACGTACGGGTCATGGCAGATCCACTCGTTGCCCAGGCTCGCGCCCTCTTCGCAGCGGGCGAACATCCAGCCCATGAGCTCGCCGGTGAAGGAAGGGTCCGCATCGTGCGCGCCGCCTTCGGCGATGACGGCGTCCAGCTTTGCGCGCACTTCGTGCGTGTTCTTGAAGATGCCGGTTGTGCCGCAGTAGATGGCGCCGGCGAGGTCCTCGCCGTACCGGGCAGAGTAATCGCGCGCGATCATGGAGCCCATTGAGTGGCCGAACAGGAAGTAGGGCAGGTTCGGGTACTTCTCGCACACGAGGTCGTGGAAGCGCTTTTCGTCTTCCATCATGGTGTGCGGGCCGCCGTCGCCCCAGTCGCCCCAGGTGTCGTTGGCGATGGCCGTTGCGCCGTGGCCCACGTGGTCGTCCGCTGCCACGATGTAGCCTGCGTCCATGAGCGCCACGATGAGGTGGAAGTACCGGCGGGAGTGCTCGCCGAAGCCATGGACAAGCTGCACGATGCCCTCCGGCTCGCAGGCGGGGACGTAGATCCAGCCCGTGACGGTGTCTCGCTCGTTGGACGAGGGGAAGTGGATTTCATGAAGCATGGCTCATCCTTTCGTTCGGACGTGGCTGCATCGAGCCGCGCGCTTGCGCCCAGAGGGAGCGCGCCTTGGCGCCATTATAAAGAGCGTCGATGCGAAAAGGCCCCTTCCGCGGGCGATTGGAGAATCGTCACGCGGGAAGGGCCTTGAGAAAGGCGGCCGCGCCGCATCACGTAAGGGTGCTTGCGTTAGCCGACGGGCAAGATGCGCTCGATGCGCAAGATGACGACGGCCGGGTTCATGCGGGGGAAGCTGCTCGCAACGCGCTCGTATTCTTCGGCGGTTTCGCCGTCCTGCCGCACAAGCGACA
>ERZ827512.3636-NODE-3636-length-10596-cov-58.797837_pt1 | contig 10596 bp, 10 predicted proteins | sample MGYA00519916_ERZ827512 | MGnify/ENA primary metagenome ERZ827512 (study PRJEB31778, sample SAMEA3449335) | human gut metagenome | biome: human gut; feature: human-associated habitat; material: faeces | place: United Kingdom | collected 2010/2012 ... | reverse complement strand
GCAGCACGGCCACCGATGCGGCCGAGGTGTGCACGCGGCCCTGCGTCTCGGTCTGCGGCACGCGCTGCACGCGGTGCACGCCCGACTCGTACTTGAGCGTTCCGTAGACGTTCTGGCCCGTAACCTTCATGACCACCTCCTTGTATCCGCCTGCGGCACCTTCCGACGACGAGGTGATCTCGTAGCGCCAGCCCTTCGACTCGATGTACTTGGTGTACATGCGCAGCAGGTCGCCGGCGAAGAGTGCGGCCTCGTCGCCGCCCGTGCCGCCGCGGATCTCGACGATGGCATTCTTCGAGTCCTGCGGGTCCTTCGGGATGAGCAGCAGCTTGATCTGCTCCTCGAGTTCGGCGATTTGCGGTTCGAGTTCGGCGATCATCTCGCGGGCCATCTCGCGCATCTCCTCGTCCTTGTCGTTGGCGTAGGTGTCCTTGGCCTCGGCGAGGTTCGCCAGGGCCGTGCGGTAACGCTCCGAGGTCTCGATGATCGGTTCGAGCTCCTTGTACTCCTTGGTGAGCTGCACGAACTGCTTGACGTCGGCGATCACTTCGGGGTCGGTGAGCTTCTGCCCGGTCTCCTCGTACTTGAGCTTCAGACCGTCGAGGCGGTTCAATATGGAGTTGTCTGCCATAAAAGTGGAATGATTCGTTTTTTGTTTTGGGGCAAAGATACGGAAAATGCGCGAAGAATGAAAAACCCGCCGTGCGATTATTCGTTCTGCCGGGAGAGGCGCCCGAGCCAGTCGAGCACCGCCTGCTGCCACGCCTCGCGGTAGCGGAAGTCGGAGCGGATGCCCCATCCGTGACCCCCTTCGGGGTAGATGTGCATCGAGGCGTCGATGCCGTGCTCCTTGAGTGAGCGGTAGTACTCCGTAGCATTGACTGGCGGAACCGTGCGGTCGTCGTCCGAGAGCAGCAGCAGGGTCGGCGGCGTTGCCGGTGTGACGCGCCGCTGCAGCGAGTAGGCCTCGCTGTCGGTCCGGCTGCGTGCTGCGCCCAACAGGTTGTCGAACGATCCGCGGTGGCAGCGGCCCTCTTCGGCCGTGATGACCGGGTAGAAGAGGATCGAGAAGGCGGGGCGGCATGATCCGATCGTCGATGCCATGGCCGCGAGGTGTCCTCCGGCCGAGAAACCTGCGATACCTACTTCTTCAGCCGTGAAACCTTCGGCTCCGGGGACTTCGCCCGAGAGGATGCGGAGCGCCTGCACGGCATCCTCGAGCGGTACTTCGGGATGGCCGTTGGGCATCCGGTACTTGAGTACGGCGGCCGTGATCCCGTGTGCTGCAAACCATTTGGCCACGTCGTAGCCTTCGTAGTCCATGCAGAGCAGCCGGTAGCCGCCGCCCGGGCAGATCACGACGGCCTGTCCGGTGGCTGTTGCGGGGTCGGCCGGGAAGATGTAGAGTTCGGCCTGAGACGTATCGGCGATACGGTCTCTTTCGGGTTCCGTTTCGGGGGTCGTGATGCCGTTGGAATGGGGCGCGGTGCGGTTGTCCCAGATCCGCACCGTGGCGGCCTGCCCGTAGTCGCGGGCTGTGGCTGCGGCCGTCAGCAGCGAGAGGGCTGCAGCCAGCAGGGTCTTGTGTCTCATCTTGGTTCGTTATTTCAGGAATCCGCCCGATCGGGAGGGATCCCGATCGGGCGGAAACGGTTCATGACGGGCGGTGTGCCGGATCAGATCACGATGTTGATGATCTTGCCCGGGACGACGATCACCTTCTTCGGAGCCTTGCCGTCGAGCCATTTCTGAGCCTCGGGGGCCTGTACGACGTCGGCCTGGATCTCGGCCGGGGCCATGGCCGTCGGGTACTCCTTCTTGAAGCGCAGCTTGCCGTTGATCGATACGGGGTATTCGAACGAGCTCTGCACGAGGTACTTCTCGTCGCATGCGGGGTAGCTGGCGTCGCAGATCGATCCGGTATGGCCGAGCGCCTCCCACAACTCCTCGGCGATGTGCGGCGCGAAGGGGGCCAGCAACACCGCGAGGGGTTCGAGGATGGCTCGCTTCGAGCAGTCGCCCAGTTCGTTGAGGCAGATCATAAAGGCCGCCACGGAGGTGTTGAACGAGAAGTTCTCGATGTCGTCGGTCACCTTGCGGATCGTCTTGTGCAGCGTGCGGAGCTCCTTCTCCGTGGGAGCCTCGTCCGTCACGACAAGCCGCCCGTCGCGGTCGAAGAAGAGGCGCCAGAAGCGACGCAGGAACTTGTGTACGCCGTCGATGCCGTTCGTATCCCAGGGCTTCGACTGCTCGAGCGGCCCGAGGAACATCTCGTACATGCGCAGCGTGTCGGCGCCGTAGTTCTCGACGATGTAGTCGGGATTGACGACGTTGAACATCGATTTCGACATCTTCTCGATGGCCCAGCCGCAAATGTACTTGCCGTCCTCGAGGATGAACTCGGCATCCTTGAAATCGGGCATCCAGCGGCGGAAGGCCTCCAGGTCGAGGATGTCGTTCCGGACGATGTTCACATCGACGTGGATCTCCTGCGTCTCATACTGGTCGCGGAGGCCGAGCGAGACGAACTTGTTGGTCCCGACGACGCGGTAGACAAAGTTCGAGCGGCCCTGGATCATGCCCTGATTGACGAGCTTGCGGAAGGGCTCCGCCTCGCAGACATACCCCAGGTCGTAGAGGAACATGTTCCAGAAACGCGAGTACATCAGGTGTCCCGTGGCATGCTCGATGCCACCGACGTAGAGATCGACGCTGCGCCAGTATTCGTCCGCCTCACGGCCGACGAGCGCCTTGTCGTTGTGGGGATCCATGTAGCGCAGGTAGTAGGCCGACGAGCCGGCAAATCCGGGCATCGTCGAGAGCTCGTAGGGATATCCCTCGGGGGTGCACCAACCCTTGACACGGGCCAGGGGCGGTTCGCCCTCGGCCGTGGGTCCAAAGTTTTCGATCGGCGGCAGCTCGAGGGGCAGCTGCTCCTCGGAGAGCGGGCAGGCCGTGTTGCCCTTGTAGTAGATCGGGAAGGGTTCGCCCCAGTAGCGCTGGCGCGAGAAGATGGCGTCGCGCAGGCGGTAATTGACCAGCCGCTTGCCCAGGCCGCGGCGCTCGACCTCGTCGAACATCCGGGTGATGGCCTCCTTGACGTCCATGCCGTTGAGGAAGTCCGAGTTGATCATCCGCCCGGACTTGGCGTCATAGGACTCCTTCTCGATGTCGCCTCCCTCGACCACCGGGACGATCTCCAGCCCGAAATGGCGGGCGAAGGCGTAGTCGCGCGAGTCGTGGGCCGGAACGGCCATGATGGCCCCCGTGCCGTAGCCGGCGAGCACGTAGTCCGAGATGTAGATCGGAATGGCGCGTCCCGTGAAGGGGTTGATGGCGTAGGAGCCTGTAGCCACGCCACTCACGCGCCGCGTCTCGGCGATGCGCTCGCGTTCGGACCGCTTGCGGGCCTGGGCGATGTACTCCTCGACGGCACTGCGGTTCTCTGCCGTGGTGAGCTCGCCGACCCATTCGTGCTCGGGAGCGATGACCATGAACGTTACGCCGAAGATCGTGTCGGGGCGTGTGGTGAAGATCTCCAGTTTGCGCTCCGAACCCTGGATGTCGAAGAAGACCTGGGCACCGACCGAGCGTCCGATCCAGTTGCGCTGGATCTCCTTGAGCGAGTCGCTCCACTCGAGGCTGTTGAGTCCGTCGAGCATCCGCTGCGCATAGGCCGTCACGCGCAGCAGCCACTGCTTCATGCGCTTCTGCTCCACGGGGTAGCCTCCGCGCACCGAGAGCCCGTCGCGCACCTCGTCGTTCGCGAGCACCGTGCCCAGTTTCGGACACCAGTTCACCATCGTGTCGGCCCGGTAGGCGAGGCGGTAGTTCTGCAGCACCTGCTCGCGGCGCGCCTCGTCCCATGCGTTCCACTCTTCGGCCGTGAAGTGCAGCTCCTGCGTCGAGGCGGCATCGAGCCCCTCGGTGCCCTTCTCGGCGAAGGCGGCCTTCAGTTCCTCGATCGGACGGGCCTTTTGAAGACGGTTGTCGTAGTAGTGGGCGAACATCTCGAGGAAGGCCCACTGTGTCCATTTATAATAGGAGGGGTCGCACGTGCGCACCTCGCGGTCCCAGTCGAACGAAAAGCCGATCTTGTCGAGCTGCTCGCGGTAGCGGGCGATGTTGCGCTCGGTCGTCACGGCGGGGTGCTGCCCCGTCTGGATGGCATATTGCTCGGCCGGCAGACCGAAGGCGTCGTAGCCCATCGGGTGAAGGACATTGAATCCCTTGAGCCGCTTGTAGCGCGAGTAGATGTCCGAGGCGATGTAGCCCAGCGGATGGCCGACATGCAGGCCTGCCCCCGAGGGGTAGGGGAACATGTCGAGCACGTAGAATTTGGGGCGCGAGGGGTCCACCTCGACGCGGTAGGTCTTCCGCTCTCTCCAGCGTTGCTGCCATTTGGATTCGATCTCCTTGAAATTGTATTCCATATCTCGTTTCGGTTTATTGTCGATTTTCCCGCAAAATTAAGGAAAACTTTTCGGATTTTGCGCTTTTCGGGGGCTTATTCCCCGATAAAAGGGGTGGATTGCATGCTGTTCCGCTTCCGGTGCCTGCAGCCGGCCTCCCGGCCCGGCTTTTGCACGGCTCTGCATGGCTGTTTGCCGCCGGTCCCGGGACGGGCGGCGGGTGGGGGCCGCGGCGCCTTTTTTGTCATCTTGTGCGCCCTCTGGCGGCAGGGCTTTGGAAAAATGCGGCGCGGACTTCGGCGGGCAGATGCTTTTCGTGAGGCTACCGCCCGGATATAGGGATAACCTATTGGTATATAAAAAATAACGATTTGACAAATCGATCCTGTTGTATTATCTTTGCTGATGGAAAACAAAAACAGTATTAAAAATAACTATTAACAACTTAAATTTTACTACTATGAAAACGATGGATTATCTGCACCTGAATGCGTCGGCCGTCAATGGCGTTGTAAACTCGCTGAAGAGCCTTTTGGCCGACTATCAGATCTTCTACGCCAACCTGCGCGGACTGCATTGGAATATTCGTGGACGGGCCTTCTTCGTCCTGCATGCCAAGTTCGAGGAGCTCTACGACAATGCGGCTGCCAAGGTCGATGAACTGGCCGAGCGGATCCTGATGCTGGGCGGCGAGCCCGAGAACCGTTTCAGCGAGTACCTCAAGACGGCGCGGCTGCAGGAGGTTTCCGGAGTTTCGTGCCCCGATGAGGCGGTGAAACTCGTACTCGAGAGCCTCGGCCATCTGATCGGCGAGGAGCGCAAGCTGCTCTCCGAGGCGTCGGAGGCCGGCGACGAGGCAACCGTGGCGCTGATGAGTGACTACCTCCGTGAGCAGGAAAAGTTGGTTTGGATGCTGGTGGCCTCTTCCGATTGTGATTGCGCCAAGTGATTGCCTGACTGAGGTTGGTGGGACCGGGGTTTTGCGACCCCGGTCTTTTTTTTGTCCGTAGCTTGCGTCAAGACGGTGCGGGCTGGGGCGACGGGCGGTTCCCGGGTTTGACCTGCAGACGGCGGAGCGGCCGACGGCGTGTTGCGGCGTTGCCCGGACCGGTGGTATGGTATTGTCGGTATCGGCTTCCGGATCAGTCGGTTGCATCGGGACTCCGGTTGTGCAGGTGCCTGCCGCAGCCTTGTTGCGGCAATTTGCGGCAACGTGTGACAACCCGCTGAGAAAAAGCCGGTTAAAACATCATGTATAAATAAATGCTTATTTGTTTTTAGGAACGATAAGAAATAAGTATCGATAAAGGCGCAAAATGCCCGAAAATCACGAAAAAAGAGGTGCATATATATTGTAATTCCAAAAAAATGCGTACCTTTGCAGTCCATTTTGGACAATGGAGATAGATTTTTTAACCATTAAAGGACAGTTTAAGAAATGCCAACTATTCAACAGTTAGTGAGAAACGGTCGAGTAAGCATGGAGGACAAGTCGAAGTCCCCGGCACTCGCAGCGTGCCCTCAGCGTCGCGGCGTTTGTACCCGTGTGTACACGACGACCCCGAAGAAGCCTAACTCGGCCATGCGTAAGGTGGCGCGTGTCCGCCTGACCAACGGCAAAGAGGTCAATGCCTACATCCCGGGCGAAGGCCACAACCTGCAGGAGCACTCGATCGTGCTCGTCCGCGGCGGTCGTGTGAAGGACCTCCCCGGTGTACGTTACCACCTCGTGCGCGGTGCGCTCGACTCGGCCGGTGTGGACGGTCGTCGCCAGCGTCGTTCGAAGTACGGCGCCAAGCGTCCCAAGGCCGGCAAATAGTCTAACGAGAAACATTTAATTCGAACATTTATTTAGAGCAATGAGAAAAGCTAAGCCAAAGAAGCGAATTCTACTTCCGGATCCGAAGTTCGGAGACGTGGCCGTGACCCGTTTCGTGAACAACCTTATGCTGGATGGTAAGAAGAGTATTGCCTACACGATCTTCTACGACTCGCTGGAGATCGTCGGCAAGAAGATGAAGGATGCTGATAAATCTCCGCTGGAAATCTGGAAACAGGCCCTCGAGAACATCACGCCTCAAGTCGAAGTGAAGTCGAAGCGTATCGGTGGCGCCACCTTCCAGGTACCTATGGAGGTTCGTCCGGAGCGCAAGATCTCTATTTCCATGAAGAACCTTGTCCTCTATTCCCGTAAGCGCGCCGGCAAGACGATGGCTGACAAGCTCGCCGCAGAGATAATCGACGCCTACAACCAGCAGGGTGCCGCCTTCAAGCGCAAGGAGGAGATGCACCGCATGGCAGAGGCCAACAAGGCATTCGCACACTTCAGATTCTAAAACAAGGACACAGAGATGGCAACCAGAGATTTACATTATACTCGCAATATCGGTATCATGGCGCACATCGATGCCGGTAAGACCACCACGTCCGAGCGAATCCTTTTCTACACGGGTAAGACCCACAAGATCGGCGAGGTGCACGAGGGTGGCGCCACCATGGACTGGATGGTCCAGGAGCAGGAGCGCGGTATCACCATCACCTCGGCCGCAACGACCGCCTTCTGGCACTACAAGGACCACCAGTATCAGATCAACCTGATCGATACCCCGGGACACGTCGATTTCACGGTCGAGGTGGAGCGTTCGCTGCGCGTGCTCGACGGTGCGATCGCCACGTTCTGCGCCGTAGGCGGCGTGGAGCCCCAGTCGGAGACCGTATGGCGTCAGGCCGACAAGTACAATGTTCCCCGTATCGGTTACGTCAATAAGATGGACCGCACGGGCGCCGACTTCCTCTCGGTCTGCGCGCAGATCAAGGAGCATTTCGGTGCAACGGCTCTGCCGGTGGTTCTCCCGATCGGTGCCGAGGACAAGTTCGAAGGTCTCGTAGACCTTATTTATAATAACGCGATCTATTACTTCGACGACAAGACCGTTCGCGACAACTTCGAGCTGCGCGAGATTCCCGAGTCGATGAAGGCCGAGGCCGCCGAGTGGCGTGCGAAGCTCATCGAGGAGGTTGCCTCGACGGATGATGCCCTGATGGAGAAGTTCTTCGAGGATCCCGATTCGATCACCCCCGACGAACTGCTCGCCGCTATCCGCAAGGCCACGATCTCGATGCAGATCGTTCCGATGCTCTGCGGCTCGTCGTTCCACAACAAGGGCGTGCAGAAGCTGCTCGACTACGTGATGGCTTTCCTTCCCTCGCCGCTGGACGTTCCCGCTGTTACGGGTACGAACCCCAAGACCGAGGAGGTGGAGACCCGTCAGGCTTCGGAGGACGAGCCCTTCTGCGGTCTGGCGTTCAAGATCGCAACCGACCCCTTCGTGGGCCGTCTGGCATTCGTGCGCGTTTATTCGGGCAAACTCGATGCCGGTTCCTACGTGCTCAACGCCCGCAGCGGCAAGCGCGAGCGTATCAGCCGTCTCTATCAGATGCACGCCAACAAGCAGAACCCGATGGAGACTGTCAGCGCCGGTGACATCTGCGCCGCTGTCGGCTTCAAGGAGATCCGCACGGGCGATACGCTCTGCGCCGAGAACGCCCCGATCGTCCTCGAGCAGATGACCTTCCCCGAGCCGGTGATCGGTCTGGCCGTAGAGCCCAAGACGCAGAAGGACCTCGACAAGCTCGGCATCGCCCTGGCGAAGCTGGCCGAAGAGGACCCCACCTTCACGGTTCATACCGACGAGGATTCGGGCCAGACCGTGATCAGCGGTATGGGTGAGCTCCACCTCGACATCATCGTGGACCGTCTGCGTCGCGAGTTCGGTGTGGAGATCAACCAGGGTGCTCCCCAGGTGAACTACAAGGAGTCGCTTACCAAGACGATCCAGCACCGCGAGGTCTTCAAGAAGCAGACCGGTGGTCGTGGTAAGTTTGCCGACATCATCTTCGAGATCGGTCCCGCCGAGGACGGCAAGATGGGCCTTACGTTCGTCGATGAGGTCAAGGGCGGTAACATTCCCAAGGAGTTCATCCCCTCGGTTCAGAAGGGCTTCGAGTCGGCCATGGCTAACGGTGCACTGGCAGGCTATCCGATGGACTCGATGAAGATTACGCTCAAGGACGGTTCGTTCCACCCGGTGGACTCCGACCAGCTGTCGTTCGAAATCGCTGCCCGCAACGGTTACCGCAACGCCGCTCCCAAGGCCGGTTCGGTGATCCTCGAGCCCGTGATGTCCGTGGAGGTCGTAACCCCCGAGGAGAACATGGGCGACATCATCGGCGACCTGAACAAGCGCCGCGGTCAGATCACCGGCATGGAGTCGAAGGGCACCGCCCGTGTGGTCAAGGCCAAGGTTCCCCTGTCGGAGATGTTCGGCTACGTGACCGTGCTCCGTACGATCTCGTCGGGCCGCGCCACTTCGTCGATGGAGTTCTCGCACTTCGAGGAGGTCCCTGCAAACCTGGCCAAGGAGATCATCGAGAAAGCGAGTGGTAAACGTAAGGATATAGAATAAGCAAACGATATGAACCAGAAGATTAGAATCAAGTTAAAGTCATTCGATCACAATCTCGTGGACAAGTCGGCCGAGAAGATTGTGAAGACCGTGAAGAGTACGGGCGCCGTTGTGAGCGGCCCCGTGCCCCTTCCCACGCACAAGCAGATTTTCACGGTGAACCGCTCGACCTTCGTGAACAAGAAGGCCCGCGAGCAGTTCCAGCTCTGCACCTTCAAGCGCATTCTCGACATCTATTCCTCGACGCCGAAGACCATCGATGCGCTCATGAAGCTCGAGCTTCCTTCGGGTGTGGAGGTTGAGATCAAGGTCTGATCCGCCCCGCAGGAAAATCGGAATGAAGATCACTTTTACTATTTATAACAAACAATTGACAACAAATGTCAGGACTTATTGGAAAGAAAATCGGAATGACTTCCGTTTACAGTGCCGAGGGTAAGAACATACCATGCACTGTCATTGAGGCTGGTCCCTGCGTTGTTACGCAAATCAAAACCGTTGAGACGGATTCGTATGCAGCGGTTCAGATTGCCTATGACGAGAAAAGTGAAAAGCACACCAGCAACAGTTTGTTAGGTCACTTCAAGAAAGCCGGCACCACCCCGAAGCGCAAGTTGGCTGAGTTCAAGGGGATGCCCGAAGTGAATCTCGGCGACACGCTGACCGTGGACCTCTTCACCGAGGAGGACTGGGTGGATGTGACCGGGATCTCGAAAGGAAAAGGCTTCCAGGGCGTTGTGAAACGTCACGGTTTCGGCGGTGTCGGCGGCCAGACCCACGGCCAGCACAACCGTCAGCGCAAGCCCGGTTCGCTGGGTGCATCGTCCTACCCGTCGCGCGTATTCAAGGGCAAGCGTCTGCCCGGCCAGATGGGCGGAGAGCAGGTTAAGGTGCTTAACCTGAAAGTTTTGAAGGTTATTCCCGAGAGCAACCTGATCCTCGTGAAGGGTTCGATTCCGGGTGCAAAAGGTGCTTATTTAACGATTGAGAAGTAGTATGGAATTAGCTGTTTTGAACACCCAGGGAAAAGAAACGGGTCGTAAGGTAGTCCTTTCGGATGCCGTTTTCGGCGTGGAGGCTAATGACCACGCTATCTATCTCGACGTAAAGCAGTACCTCGCCGACCAGCGTCAGGGTACGCACAAGGCCAAGCAGCGCAACGAGGTTGCCGGTTCGACCCGCAAGCTCAAGCGTCAGAAGGGTACCGGCGGCGCCCGTTGCGGCAGCATCCTCTCGCCGCTCTTCCCGGGCGGTGGCCGCGTCTTCGGCCCGCAGCCGCGTGACTACAGCTTCAAGCTCAACAAGAAGCTCAAGCAGCTGGCCCGCCGCAGCGCACTGACCTACAAGGCTCAGGCAGGTGCCATCACCATCGTCGAGGCCATCTCGATGGAGGCCCCGAAGACCAAGTCGGTGGCTGCTCTGGCCGAGGCTCTGAAGGTAGCGGACAAGAAGGTTCTGCTCGTGCTGCCGGAGTCGAACGTAAACCTGCAGCTGTCGTGCCGCAACCTCACGTACGTGAAGCCCGTGCTGGCTCAGAACGTCTGCACGTACGACGTGATGAACGCTTCGGCAATCGTCATGGTCGAGGGCGCCGAGAATGTATTGAATACGATGTTAGCTTAAAAACGCAAGACAACAATGGAGATTATTATTAAGCCGGTTCTGACCGAGAAAATGACGATTCAGGGCGAAAAGTTGAATCGCTACGGTTTTATCGT
>ERZ827512.3628-NODE-3628-length-10624-cov-2.804712_pt1 | contig 10624 bp, 19 predicted proteins | sample MGYA00519916_ERZ827512 | MGnify/ENA primary metagenome ERZ827512 (study PRJEB31778, sample SAMEA3449335) | human gut metagenome | biome: human gut; feature: human-associated habitat; material: faeces | place: United Kingdom | collected 2010/2012 ... | reverse complement strand
TCTCCGGACACTATCAATATCTTGGTGTTCTCTTTGGTCTTATCCAAATTGGAGGTAACGCTGTCCTGTACCGCCGCTTTCAGATTTCCACTACACCACCGTCCCTGATGTGTACCGCCTTTTGCCGGAAATTTAAGCCGCTTCCCACCCAGTTCGGCAAGCTGATCCAGTCTGTCCAGGTTACTCATAACCGAATCTGCCACGGCAATCTTTAGGTAAGCGCTGCACCACCTACGGCTCAAATCTCCACTTTTAGCAGGGAATTTCATCCGATAGCCGTATTCTTTTAACCGTTCCTCCATGTCCTCGGTACACTTTTCTTTCAGCTCCTCGCATTTAAGGTAATTCTGAGACGGTTTACACCGTATTATTTCCCCCGTTTCCGGATCAATCCACTCAATCGGTTCGGATGCTCCTATGCGATATAACTCGCCGAAAAATCCATTTACCCGATATGATAACCGCAAGGCTACTTCCTCCGCATCTGCAAAGGATTTTACATAATTTTGCGTGCATCTCCAGTCCATCTGCCTTGTAGGATGCCCACCGTCTATATCATGATGCCAGAGTTCTATTTTCTCCTTAGGTACTCCTAGCTCCAGCAGCTTGTAGTAGCATGCCGTACTGTCCTTTCCTCCAGAAAAGAGAACCACGATTAAGTCATATTCCTCTAGCGGTAGTAATTCCGGTAGGTATATCTGTTTAAAATGTTGGCTTCCTGTTCTGCCCGGAAGTCTGGGCTTAATGCTCTTGCCCTGCCCATATACAGGGCAGTCTTTGATCCCTCGAATAACCGGTGTTCTCACGGTGCAATCTGCATCCTTGATAAAGTCCGGCTCTATAAAACTAAGCTGTCCGGGGCAGTCATAATTAAATATTTCAAGACCCATTTTTTTCTCGGAGTAAAGAGCTCTTTCACGCTGGACAGCAAACCTCTCACTCCTTTCCGCTTTATTTCTTGCTATTCACAATATTTTTCAACACATCTACGCCTGTTTCTTTTGCCAGTTCCTCATTCATCGTCACGAAGTAATCTGGATATTCTTCCACGAAGCGCATCTGCTCAACTACATAGTCCACAAAATCTAACAGACGCTTTTGTCCAAACTTCTGCTTGTCATGCAGATATGCCACCGAGATCACCATAAAATTGTCAAACGCCTGCTCTATCGTTTCATCCAACTGCTTTTTCTGCGCTTCCTGGTATCTCGGATCGTTCATTGCTTCCTCGACCATCTTGTGTATTCTGTGCTTTTTCAACTGCTTGTCCGCCCAGCTCATTTTCTCCCTCCCTTGATCTCTTTTCGCACCACATCGGGCTTGTGTGTATGCTCCTTGGCACTTCCCAGATCTCCGAATCAGACACCCGGCATCCCCACACCTGCCGCCCGGTTGTATTGATGACACAACACCGTTTTTCACACTCATTACACTGCGGAATGTATACCCGCCCGTCTCTGGCTCCCTTTGTCACGGTCGTTTTTAATCCGTTTGTCCGGATGTAGTAGTACACCGAGGATTCCGTGATGTATGTTTCAAAATGCACCTGCATGGCATCTGTGATCTGACCTGTCGTACATCCGGCGGCAAGCAGATGCTCGATCTCACCGCGGTACGAATCAAAACGGCTGCGGCGGCGCTTATATATCTTTTTATCCATCCCTGTTCCCCCGCATCATCTTGTTTATGATCTCCGCTTTATGCCGCTCTGCGATGTGATCCCGAACCGATTCTTCCGGAAACGCGATCTGGTAGGTCCGCTCCTTGATCCGGTTTGTGATCCGGTCATCGTACTGCAAAGTTTCCAGTGATTCATTGCTTGTAAAAATCGTCACTTTCCGGTTTATGTACCGCTCGTTGATGATCTGATACAGTTTGTCGTTGATCCAGTCCGCCGGACGCTCCACTCCGAAATCATCAATAATCAGCACATCCGTGGTGCTAAGTGCATCCAGCAACCGGCTCTCGCTGTACTCCGCCCCATTGCTCCATGTATTTTTTATTTCCTGCAGGATGGTCAGTGACACCGCAAACTTGACCGCATAGCTTTTCATAAGCTCATTCGCGATTCCTGCGGCGATCCTGGTTTTTCCACTCCCTTTGGTTCGGGACCAGATAAAAAGTCCCATGCCCTGATCCTTCTGGTTTTCAAAATCATCCAGATAGGTTTTTATGATCTTGCATGCATCCGATACTCTCTTTTTGCTGTCTGAATTCCGGTACACATCCATCCGAAATGTCTTGAGATCCATCCCCCGGAACGCTTCCGGAATGTCCGCGAACCGTAACCGCCGTGACATAACCGCACGCTCCCGGCACTGGCACGGCTTTGCCGCTTCTACGCCGTTCTTTTTCACTAAGATCCACTCGCTGCCATGACAGATCGGACACACGTCAGAATCCCTGGAACTCTCTGGTGTCTCCCCGCTCACGCATGAGCTCGTTGAGTGATTTTTCATGCGTTCCAGTATCTCTTCCAGCTCCATCGTTCTCTCCTTTCAGATATTGCATAAATAAATTCTCGCGAAGCCAGTTCTCCGGCTTCTTGATATACCGCTCCGCCGTTTTCTCCCGTCTGCAAACAACTGCGTAATTCTTTGCCGCCCGTATCAGGTCCTCTTCCGGCACACCCGCCAATACCGCATCGCAGTATTCGGTCTCAACCAGATAGCCAGTACACTTTTTCGGATAAGCTGCGGCGAAATCCGCAAACCGTTCCACGGGGGATACAGGGGGTGTTTTTGTTTCGTTTTGTTTATGTTTATTAATAGGTACACTTTGTGGTTCACACTGTGGTACGCTCTGTGGTTCGGTCTGTGGTACATTTTGTGGTTCACACTGTGGTACATTTTTTATGCTATTTTGTACCACAAGGCTATTGAGATGATAAACTGCTGACAGATTTCCGCCTCTGGATTTCCATGTAATATATCCATCCTGTTCCAGCCGGTTCCTTGCCCTTTTAATCGCCTGTGCGTTCAATCCCGATTTCAGCACCAGGACTGATACAGCTACCGTAAACTCTTGCTGCCAACCCGTTTTATTTGCTATGGACATAAGCGCATGCCATAAAGCAATGGCGGGTGAGGGCAGCGGATTTAGTTCGAGCCGATCGTAGAACGCTTTTATTTCGGCTAAGTAATTCAAGACATCACCCCGTTTCCAAGTCCGTTATTGTCACTTCTGTTCGGGGATTCCATTTATCAACATCCACATAGCTACCATCCGTGGAAACAATAATCTTGGAGTTATCATCTACAAGCACTCCATAATGCACCAGAATGTCGTGCAAGGCTTCATGCAGATTCGTGAGATCAACTCTGCGGTTATTCGGCATATAATACACGGATTTTACATTTACCTTATGGGCGATCGTGTCTATATGCGGCATATACGGTTCGCACTGCTTTTCGTATTTCCTGTAAGCCGATGATTGAATTATTCTTGGTCGCCCTGTTTTATCTTTGATAATCTGCTGGCTGTTCTTTTTCGTGATTGGCTTTAAAGGAATTGTAAATTTATACTGCACACGCGCCACCCTCCATTCCGATCTGTGCATTACAGTCACATATGATCTCCTGCAGATATGCCGACAGTGTATAGCAGTCAATAAATTCATGCGCATCTGCCAGATCCTTACGTTTCAAAGCCTTATAGCTCTTTGTCTTGCCGTCATCATCATAAATACCGAATTCACGCTTCAACTGGCTGTAAATGTCACGGTATACCATCTGACGCACCTTTTTATCCAGATATGTATTCTCTGTAAAAAATTCAACGTGGGAAATATTCCCCTCGTTAAATTGAGATGTATATCTCCTAATATCTTTCATTAAATCGTTATGTGGTTTCCCAACCATATCAGCAACCTCAACCGAGGTAATTGCTTTCTGTTCTAAATTCTCCATATTGCTCCTTTCTCCCGGTGCCGAAGCACCGGGCAATAGTCATGGCTCGTGATACCTTTCTCGCATGAACAGTTTCTTTCGCTAACGCGGGTGTCTCAACCCTAGTCTTTTACGACTATCCCATAAACCTTATAATCTCTCTGGAATGCATCCATCCCTTTTTGATGCGCTATTGTATGATGTGTACGGCACAGGCATATCTTCCGGTAATTGCTATCAACCACTTTCCTGCGATCATTTCCCATGCCGATCGTATCAACATGATGTATCTCACCATCCCGGCCGCACACGGCACATTTTCTGTTTTTCAGGCAAAAGTACAAATATCGCCCAATATCATCTGTCCGCTCTATTGCATTCTCTGAAAGCTGTATTCCGTTCTGTATGGCAAATTCCAATATGGTATTGATAAATTCCCTTGCGACATCCATAGAACAGTTGGAAAGACTGAAATACCCATCACCTGTCCGGATCATATGCTCATATTTCATGATCTCTTTCATTTCTTCCGGTGGATAACCGGTATAATCAGCAATATCACGGATGGTCGCATATGCCTTTTTCCGTTGCTCCGCAGAAATATGTCTGCCATCATCAAAACGGATTTCCGCTTTACTGATCTTCTTACGGACCAGCATTTCTGCAATATGTTTTTCCGGTATTACCGCCCGGATCTCCGTGCCGTCTTTATCCTCACGGCATTGCTTCAAAACTACCAATTCATGCATTAAACATCAGCCGCCTTGTCTGGTGTGATTTTAAACAGCTCCATAGCACGCTCAAAGCTCTTGATTGTGATCTCATTCATTGATCTGCAGCCAATGTTATAAAGCAGCTTCTTCTCGCTTATACCGGTACGTTCCATCTCTTTCTGCAAAGTGATGATATGTGCCTTGTCAACAGGCTTCGTCAGATTTTCATCCTTTTCCATATTTGGCAGATCTTCTCCGCTGTATATGTAAAGTCCCAGGCCAAACATTGCCAGATTTTTGGTAAGGCACCGCATGATTGCCGTATTAATATCAAACATAGTAGCTGCTTCAACTGTTCCTCCGCCGGATCTTGTTTTATATTCATACGGAGTTGCTTTCATTGCCTTATTCTTTCCGTCCATCACCGGTAGCCACATTTCATGCGTAATGCACTCAATCGTAACGGATGTGAATACCATATATCCTGTATTTTCATCATATACATAAGGAAGATCACTCTCCCCAAAACGTTTGATCTCATAGGTAGCACACGGATAACGCTTTTTCACTTCCTCCCACGCTTTAGACCATGACAAATAAGTAAGCTTCGTTCTTCCTGTGTCCTTTGTCTCCGTATAATCATTTACATTTATTGCGTCCAGTGTTTCAAATACGCTCTGTTTTTCCTCCATTCTCAATCCTCCACATAAATCTCATGTTCATCTAAACACCTGTTACAAACATTCTTATCAAAAAGCCTGTGATAGCTTTCATCCTGTATCGGTTCCCCGCATATCTCACATACCGGACGATTTGCCAGCCATACCGCCTGTTCTTCATCCCGCCGGAGAAAATCATCGTACGGATCACCCATCATTTTCGCCATCCAATCCGGCAACTGTTTTTAATGACTTCGTATCAATATAAATCTCATCCTTGCGCGATCTGATATAATCGTTCAGTGCCTGCGATCTTGCCGAAGCATACAGCAGTGCGCGGTACTCTGATTTCGGGATTGTTATTGTTTCATCGCAACTCATATAAATTCCTCCATTTCCATCTGTTTAAAATCCTTGGATGCCACCATACACTGCATCCGGTACACGATGTCCTTTCTTTTTTCCTTTTCTTCCAGACATTCGCGGCAGTAACCATTGACTGCTTCACCGACGTCCAGATGATCCCCGCATCCTCGGCAAACTTGATATTTCATAATTTTCCCTTCCGTTTCTCCGAAAACTGTGCTATAATACACAAAAATACATAGACGTATTTTTTAATCAATAGCACCGGATCTCGCCAAAGAATCTGACGGTGCTATTTTTCTTTTTAATCTGCAGCGGAGATTTACTTTCTCACGCTCCGAATGGATCTTCTTTAATTTATTTCCGGTCCCGAGCATCACAAGCCCCGCCAGAAACACGATCCCGCCGATCACAGGTTGTCCATCATAACCGCAGGCTGACAAGATCGCCGCCGTGGATCCGGACACCATGAGAATGTTTCCTGTCTTAATCACTTTTCCATCTCCTTTTCATCAGCCGCCGTTTTCAATGGCACTCCCGCCACGTCTGCAACCAATTCCGCGTGATCGGCTGTTATGTGTACTCCAATGTACGGATCACTATTTTTCCTCAACCATTCCGCCACCGGCTGGCAAACCTTTTCCAGTTCTTCTACACTTATGCTCACTTTCCCTCACCTCCTACCGGTTCTGCTGGATAATTCTCGATGAATTTCTCCAAATCCGTACCTCTCACTTTCTTTGCTCCGTTAAGTACCAGATACGGTAACTTTCCACTATTCATAAGGTTGTAAACCGCATTTCTGTTTGTCCGAAGCACTTCTGCTACTTCTGATACCCTGTATATGGGGTTATATGTCTTGACCATTCCTTTCCTCCTCTCGTTTACATAACATATGTACGTTTTATTTGATAGCATTTTTGCTATCCTAATCGAGTAGCTCATCCACTTTAACTTCAAGGATTTTTGCTACGGCATTAAGGTTGTCTACCGTCGGGCTCGCGTTATTCCACTTGGAAATTGTTCCGTGACCAAGCCCAGCTTGTTTTTCAAGCGAGCCAACACTGATTCCTTTTGCTTTGCAGATTTCCTGGATTTTGTCATAAAGCATTTCTTCACCTCCGTAGTGATTTTTTTCTACATTTACATTGACACAAAGTAGAAAATATTCTATAATTGTTTCAACGACAAAACTTAAACAGAAATTTTTCTACCATGTGTCGTGAAGTAGATTTTTTTCTACCTCATGTCTGTATTGTATAGCTTTTTTTCTACGTTGTCAATACTCTTTGTAGAAATTTTTCTACTTTTCTTGTAAGGAGGTAGCGATGTCTACATACGAAGTAATAAAAAAGCTATGTGATGAGCGCGGAATTGCGCTTACGGCGTTGGAAAAAGAATTGGAATTCGGGAGAGGTTCTTTAGGAAAGTTGAAAAGCGGAGGAACTTCTGCAAAAAGACTTCAGAAAGTAGCAGATTACTTTGGCGTTTCCATGAGTTACCTAATGACAGGTGAAAGTTCTTCTGATAAAAAGGAATCACAGCTTAATCCAAAGGATGAACGCGACATTGCCAAGCGTCTCGAAAGCACGCTCGCTGCATTGGAAGAAAATCAGGAAGCCTTAATGTTCTCCGGTGAGCCATTAGATGATGAGACAAGAGAACTTTTAAAGGCAAGCCTGGAAAACAGCTTAAAAATAGCAAAAATCAATGCAAAGCAAAAATTTACACCGAAAAAATACAGAAATGATAACGAATAGGATGTGACCTTTATTTGAATATTCAAAGCACAATTTCACACCTGATAAAAAAATATGGTACAGACAATCCGTTTGAACTAGCAGATGTGATGAATATTGCCATATTTTACGAAGATTTAGGAACCATTAACGGTTACTACAATAAGCCATTGCGAATGAAACAGATACATATTAACGCGGCTCTGGATGAACATATGAAAAAATTTACTTGCGCACACGAACTTGGACATGCTGTTTTGCATCCAGACGCTTCCACTCCGTTTTTAAAAGCAAAAACTTTTTTATCTATCGATAAAATGGAAATAGAAGCAAATACTTTTGCTGTGAATTTGCTCATATCAGATCAAAAAATATCTGAAAACAGCAGATTAACCGCAGATCAGTTGTCACGGCTCTTGGGATATAAAAAAGAATTGATCGAACTTAGATTGAAATCGTATCGAGGAACCGACTAACCACTGGAAAGGATGAATTATCATGAAATCATTCTTAATTGTATTGGGAAAATTTTTTGCGTACTTCTGGGCTGTTATATTCGTGCTGTCCAGTATTGGGGGCATAATTATGTGTGCTGCTGCAACAGATACCATCACACTTGTTTTGTGCATAGTTTTTTCGATTTTATTCTTTTTCATTGGGATTGCAATTTTTTATACTGTTTCAAAAAGGAACTCCGCAACCGTTGATTGCAATACCGCAACAAGTGTACACAATAATTTTAGTACAGAAAACATGAATCCATCTATTGATGTACCTGACCGCTTCAATCAGTCTCTCACTACGGCACCTTTAAGCACCAATACTCATTATCCAAAATGCAACTGCGATGGATGCCCTAATCAGTCTCTTTGCGAATATGGGCATATAATTTATGACGAATTTACCAAAGAAAGAATGACCTTAGCTGATAAATTTATTATGCTAAACACCTTTGAGATGGATTCTTTTACTCCTAACCTCGAACCAATAAACATCATTTCAGATATGCAGGATCTATATGATGGAAAAAGAATTGACACCTACCCAAAAGATATTGTGGAAAATACCCTCTCTTACTTACAAGAGGAAAAGAAATTATATCTATCTTTCGGAAAATGTGGACGCGCCTATTTTAACTATATGAAAATGAATGGACCGATCAATAATTTAAAATCGGTTCTTAAGAATAAATAAAAACCGCCCCACTTTTCAGCAAGGCGGCATGCTCCTGATGATACAGAAGCCCTAAGCAAGCATATTGTATCATTCTCGGAGCAGCTACGCAAGCGGAACACCCGTTCCATGCTGGCTGTTATTTTTATACACATTTTTAAGGAGGAATGATATTATGGCAACTATCAGCACAAGAAACAGAAACAAAGGAAAACTTGATCGTAATGGCAAGCCAAAGGCTCCTAACTGGGAATACCGGTTTGATCTTGCCCCTGTTGATGGCAAACGTCAACAGGTGAGCAAAGGGGGATTCAAGACAAAAGGTGAAGCCGAAACTGCCGGGAACAAGGCACTTGCAGAGTATAATAACGCAGGTACTCACTTCTCTCCCACTGAAATTTCTGTGGCAGACTATCTGGACTATTGGATCAAAAACTACTGCATGGTAAATGTATCAGACAGCACTCTTGTGGCATACCGGAACATTATATCCAATCACATCAAGCCACGAATTGGTAATTACCGGCTCCGCAGTGTCACAACAATGGTGCTCCAGGAAATGATAAATGATATTTACGTCAATCGAGGATTTACCAAAAGTTTTATGAAAAATATTCTGAAAGTAGTAAAAGGCTCCTTTAAATATGCGAAGGTTACGGCAAAGCTGATCCAGACAAATCCCGCAGAAGATGTTACACTCCCAAAGATCACTCAAACATCCGACCATGAGGAAATTATCATATTAAGCAAACCAGACGTTATACGGATACTCGAACGCTTTAAAAAGCATACATCACACTACTATGCTATACTAACTGCATATTATACTGGGTTGCGAATTTCTGAAGTATATGGTCTTACATGGGACTGCATTGATTTTGAGAGTAGAACACTGACAGTCAATAAAATATGCAAAAAAATACCTGTCAATGGCAAGGCATCTGATTCCACAAAAAGATATGGCACACATGACAAAGCACTTACGCGCTGGTATTTTGGTACTTGTAAGACACCAACATCCTATCGAACAATATCTATTGGTGATACTCTCCTTGCTGCCCTTAAAGAATATAAAGCATGGCAAGAAGATAATGAATTGCGCTACGGGGAATTTTATACGAAATATTACATAAAAGATGAAATAACAGAAACGCATAAAGAAGTGAAACGACTAATTCCAATGCAGGATGCCAATTTTGAAGTTCCGCTAGAAAGATCATATCCAGTATTTATAAAAGAAGATGGAAGCTTTCAGGGAACGGATTCAATGAAATATCCATCCAAAGTTATCAATTATGAACTCGGCATACATTTTAACTTTCATGCGCTACGACACACTCACGCCACAATGCTCATAGAAGCCAATGTACCAGTCAAAGCCGTATCTGAACGTCTCGGACACTCTAACACAAGAACCACCCTTGAAACCTACGTCCACGTCACAGATTCGATGCGTGAGGATGCAGTAAACAAATTTGAAACATTCGGCAGCCTTGAAAATGATAAAATCGTCACGATCGGTGAAGCCAAACGTTCCACAAAGACTTCTTAAATCTGTGGACACAAAAATTTTGTGGGCAAATTGTGGGCAAGACATAAAAAAACCGGTGTTCTGACATCGTTCAAAACACCGGAAAAGCTCTATTTACTGCTTGTTCATGCAGCAATGTTTATATTTCTTACCGCTTCCGCATGGGCACGGATCATTACGTCCGACTTTCTTTCCAACGATAACAGTACCGGACTTCTTCTGCTCTAAGAACAGTTTCTTTCTGGTCAGATCGTCAAAGATCTCCTTCCACATCGGGAGTTCATATAACCAGTCTGCCTTGGCATCCACCATGTTCTTATAAAGCTTTTCCTTGTCGAACGCAAGGCTTACATGCGTATCCTCTTCCATCGTATCGATCGGATTCGGCTCAATAAGGCTGTCATTGATTCCGTCCAAAAAGCCGGTCATGTCCATAATGCTCAGATCATATTTCTCAGCAAGTTCCTTTACCGTTCCCTCTACTTTTTCGTCCGGGTTGGTAAGGAGCTTTTCATATACACCTTTTTCCAGGAGAAAATATCTCTGCCAGAATTTC
>ERZ827512.3626-NODE-3626-length-10628-cov-3.745673_pt1 | contig 10628 bp, 10 predicted proteins | sample MGYA00519916_ERZ827512 | MGnify/ENA primary metagenome ERZ827512 (study PRJEB31778, sample SAMEA3449335) | human gut metagenome | biome: human gut; feature: human-associated habitat; material: faeces | place: United Kingdom | collected 2010/2012 ... | reverse complement strand
GGAGCGTCCCAAAACAAGCCTTTAGGGCTTGTGTGCTCTTGTCAACTGATGGTAAGGGTCCCTGATAAAGCTTTGGTTGCAAAGTATAGCACTATGATGCTAAAATTAACCTTTAGCAGGGAAAGAACAGGAGGAACCGTCATGCGAAGTATCCAAACCAGAACGATAGTGCTTTACGGGCTGTTTATCGCCGTGATTTTTCTTCTGGGACTTACGCCGCTGGGCTATATAAACCTTCCCATAGCAGCCATAACCACGGTGCATATCCCGGTGATAGTGGGCGGATATGTGCTGGGCAAAAAGGGCGGAGCGGTACTGGGATTCTTCTTTGGCCTTACCAGCCTCATGCGCTGCTTTACCACACCGGACGCCACGGCGGCGGTGATACTCGGAACAGGCACAGGATTTGGAGCGTATAACCTGCTTCTTATTCTGGCGGTCATATTTCTTCCACGTATACTCACCGGACTGTTTTCCTCCGCGCTGTATGAGCTTATAGGCGGTACCGGCAAGAGGCAGATAGCTGCCATGGGTGTAAGCGCTTTCGCAGGCAGTATGACAAATACGGTATTTTACCTCGGCGGCCTGTATCTTCTGGCCTTCGAACAGACCGCAAACATAATGGGCGTGGCGGGCAGCGCGCTGCTCAAGGTGCTCATGGGCATAGTGGCCTTCAACGGCGTGCTTGAGGCAATGGCCGCAGTGATACTTTGTACTGCGGTAGGCAAGGCGTTGAGCGCGTACATCAACAAAAAATAAATATACGGAGATAATTACAAACAATGCTTCTGGTAATGGACATAGGCAATACCAATATAAAGACCGGCCTTTTCAAGGACGGCAGGCTCCAGAACTCATGGCGTCTGCGTACGGATTCTCTGCGTACAGCGGACGAGTACGGCACCCAGATGGAGGGCTTTTTCGGCCATTTGAATATAGATACCCGCGAAGTAGACGGCATAATAATGTCCTCTGTCATACCGTCCATGAACTACACCATGGAGCATATGTGCGAGCTGTATTTCCATCAGCAGAAGGTCATGGTGGTAAACAGCGAGATGAACCTGGGAATATCCATACGCTACGATATGCCTTCGCAGCTGGGCTCCGACCGTATCTGCAATGCGGTCGAAGCTTACCATATCTACGGCGGCCCCTGCACAATAGTGGATTTCGGCACTGCAACCAACTTCGCCGTGGTATCGGCTGAGGGCGAGTTCCTGGGCGGCCTCATATGCCCCGGCATAATGGTATCAGCAGACGCCCTCATAGAGCGGGCTGCCATGCTGCACAAGGTGGAATATATAAAGCCCGAGAAGGTCATAGGCACCAACACCCGCGACGGCATACAGTCCGGAGTTATACGGGGCTATGTGGGCCAGGTGGACTACATACTCCGGCAGATAGAGAAGGAGCTGGGCGTAAAGCAGACGGTAGTTGCTACAGGCGGCATGTCCAACATGATAGCCAGCGAGACAGACAGGATAAACTACGTCAATCCTACCCTAACCCTGGAAGGCCTTGCACGCATATACGACATGAACCGTTAGCGGGAGAACCACTCAACAACGTAACATGCGCTGAGCATCAACTGGAGAAAAAACAGAACATAGCATACGCTGCGCCGGGTGTTATCATTCCGGCGCTTGTATATTTCTGCGCCTATGAGCGGCACGGCGGGTATTATCCCCGCATAAAGCAGAAAAAGCACAGTCATATCGATACCTTCCTTTATTGTGATAGATAACCGCGTTGCACGTATATACAGCATAACATCTGGGTATAAGCTTATTCGATAGTGGAAGTTTGGCAATATGGGAATAATATAGTACAAACATTTGTGCGATTGTGCTATAATGCTATACAGGTGGGTAATGCGACCAACAACCCCCAAATTATCGAAGGAGAATAAAACCATGGTAACTCATATCGTTTGCCACAAGTACACCGACAGAGAAGAAGCAAAGAAGATAGCCCCAATGCTCAAGGGCCTGGTAGGCAAGGTTCCCGGCCTTATCAGTATGGAAGCCGGCGCTGACTTCATGGGCAGCGGCAGGAGCTATGATTTGGCGCTTATCGCAAAGTTTGCGAACCGCGAGGATCTGGCGGTTTACGCCGACCATCCGGAGCATGTAAAGGTAAAGCAGTATATCCATAAGGTGCTGGTAAACGGCATATCCGTGGATTTCGAGGATTGATTTTTTTCGGGAGTTTAAGGTATCAGCATGGGAGAGTTCAAAGTAGTATCCCCCTTTGAGCCGCAGGGCGACCAGCCCGAGGCCATAGCCGCCCTGAGCGAAGGCGTAAAGCGGGGGGACAGGCTTCAGGTGCTTTTGGGCGTCACCGGCAGCGGCAAGACCTTCACCATGGCGAAGGTGATAGAGCAGGTGCAAAAGCCTACTCTTGTCATCGCCCATAACAAGACCCTTGCAGCGCAGCTTTGCGGCGAGCTGAGGGAGTTCTTCCCGGACAGCGCGGTAGAGTATTTCGTCTCGTACTATGACTACTACCAGCCTGAGGCGTACATAGCCTCGTCGGATACATATATAGAAAAAGTAGCCACAGTAAACGACGAGATAGATAAGCTGCGCCACAGCGCTACCTGCGCCCTGAACGAGCGCAGGGACGTTATAATCGTGGCTTCCGTAAGCTGTATATACGCTCTGGGAGACCCGGCGGAATACCTTAAACTCTCCATATCCCTGCGCCGTGGCATGGAGATAGACCGGGATGAGGTAATGCGGCGGCTGGTTGATATACAGTACCAGCGCAACGAATACGACTTTGTCCGGGGCACCTTCCGGGCAAAGGGGGACGTGTTGGAGGTGTTCCCCTCCAACTGGTCGGATAAGGTGCTGCGCATCGAGTTCTTCGGCGACGAGGTGGAGCGCATAAGCGAAGTAAACTGTACTACCGGCGAGATACTTCTGGACAGGAGCCATGTGGCAATATTCCCCGCATCCCATTACGCTACGGGCCGGGACAAGCTGGTAAAGGCCCTTGGAGAGATAGAACATGACATGCAGGTCAGGGTAGAGGAGTTTAAGGCGGAGGATAAACTGATAGAGGCACAGCGCATAGAGCAGCGCACTACATACGATATGGAGATGATGCGTGAGATAGGCTACTGTCAGGGTATAGAGAACTACTCCCGCTATTTTGACGGCCGCAAGCCGGGTCAGCCTCCATATACGCTGCTCGACTATTTCCCCAAGGACTTTCTTATGATAATCGACGAGTCCCATGTGACGCTGCCCCAGATACGGGGTATGTACAGCGGGGATTTATCCCGAAAGACAGCCCTCGTGGATTACGGCTTCCGCATACCGAGCGCCTATGACAACAGACCCCTGAAGTTTGACGAGTTTAAGGAGCGGGTAAATCAGCTCATATGCGTATCTGCTACACCCGGCGAGTATGAACTGAGCCGGGCCAGCCAGGTGGCGGAGCAGGTGATACGCCCCACAGGACTATTGGATCCCGAGATTGAGGTGCGCAAGGTAGAGGGACAGGTGGACGATCTGCTGGGCGAGATAAAGAAGACCGCCGCCAAGGGGGAAAGGGTGCTGGTCACTACCCTTACAAAGCGAATGGCGGAGATGCTGACGGAATATCTTGACGGCATGGGCATACGGGTGCGGTACATGCACTCGGAAATCGAGACAATAGAGCGAATGGAGATAATCCGCGACCTGCGCCTGGGGGAGTTTGACGTTCTGGTAGGCATAAACCTCCTGCGCGAGGGACTGGATCTTCCGGAGGTGGGCCTCGTTGCCATACTGGACGCGGACAAGGAGGGATTCCTGCGCTCCGCAACGTCGCTGATACAGACTATAGGCCGCGCCGCGCGGAACGCGGACGGCAGGGTAATAATGTACGCGGATACCATAACGCCTTCCATGAAGGAGGCAATAGACGAGACTGCCCGCCGCCGCCAAAAGCAGCAGGCATATAATAAGGAACACAACATTACGCCGAGGACAATCACAAAGGCGGTTCACGACATAATAGAGATAAGCGGCAGGCCCAAGGAGGCCCGGGAGGACAGGGAAGCCCGCGCAGAGATACTGCGTGAGCAGATGCGGGCAGCGGCGGCCGAGCTGGACTTTGAAACGGCTGCAAGGCTACGCGACAGGCTGTTCGACCTGACGGGAGAGGATAAGCCCAGAAAGATAGCTCCCGGCATGCCGGGCAGCACGAAGAAGGCAAGAGGAAGAACGAGAAAGTAAAGTGATGAATGAAAAGCTTATAATAAAGGGCGCAAGAGAGCACAACCTAAAAAATATAGACCTTACACTGCCGCGCAACAAGCTTATAGTGTTTACGGGACTCAGCGGCAGCGGCAAGTCCTCTCTGGCGTTCGATACCATATACGCCGAGGGACAAAGAAGATACGTGGAGTCGCTGTCATCTTATGCCAGGCTGTTCCTGGGCCAGATGGAAAAGCCGGATGTGGACTACATCGAGGGCTTGTCCCCTGCCATAAGCATAGACCAGAAGAGCACCTCCAATAACCCGCGTTCCACTGTTGGAACTGTCACCGAGATTCACGACTACATGCGCCTGCTGTATGCCCGCGTAGGCATACCTCACTGTCCCAAATGCGGAAGGGTGATAGAGCGGCAGAGCATAGATCAGGTAGTTGACAGGGTGATGGCCCTTGATGGACGCATACAGATAATCGCCCCTGCCGTGCGGGCGAAGAAGGGCGAGCACGCAAAGCTCTTGGAGCAGATACGCAAGGACGGCTACGTCCGCGTCCGTGTTGACGGAGAGGTGTACGACATAAACGAGGTGCCCCCTCTCGATAAGCAAAAGAAGCATACCATAGATGTGATAGTGGACAGGCTCATCATAAAGCCCGGCATAGAGGGACGCCTTGCGGAATCCATGGAGACCGCCTTCGCCTTCGGCGACGGCCTTGCAAAGGTGGACGTGATAGGCAAGGAGGAGCTTATCTTTTCCGAGAAGTACTCCTGTCCGGACTGCGGCATTTCCATTGAGGAGCTCACGCCCCGCATGTTCTCCTTCAACAATCCCTACGGCGCCTGCCCCTGCTGCAGCGGACTGGGTATGCTGATGAAGATAGACCCGGACATAATAGTGCCCGACAAAAGCCTGTCTCTAAATCAGAACGCCATAAATGTCAGCGGCTGGCAGAGCGGTAAAAACGGCGGCAGCATGTCCAACATGTACTTTTCGGCCCTGGCTGAGCACTACGGCTTTTCCATGGATACACCCTTCATAGAGCTGCCAAAGAAGGTACAGGAAATATTGCTCTACGGCACAGGGGAGGAAAAGCTGGAGGTAAAGTACCAGCGAGAGTTCGGCAGCGGCACCTTCCAGACCACCTTCGAGGGAGTGATAACAAACCTGGAGCGGAGGTACAGGGAGACAACCTCCGACGCTGCCAAGCAGGATATTGAGGCGTATATGTCCAACATACCCTGTCCGGAGTGCAGGGGAAAGCGACTCAAGCCGGAAAGCCTTGCCGTTACGGTGAACGGCGTCTCCATCGCAGAGATGAGCGACATGACAGTCACCGAGGCGCGAAGGTTCATAACCTCATTGAAGCTTACGGATACCGAGCGCATGATAGCGGAGCGGATACAGAAGGAAATAGACGCACGGCTTGGCTTCCTTGAAAACGTGGGCCTCGATTATCTGACCCTTTCAAGAGGCGCTTGTACGCTGTCCGGCGGCGAGGCTCAGCGCATTCGCCTTGCCACTCAGATAGGAAGCGGCCTTATGGGCGTGCTGTACATACTGGACGAGCCGAGCATCGGACTGCACCAGCGGGACAACGCCAGGCTTTTAAGCACGCTAAAGGGAATGCGTGACATGGGCAACACACTTATCGTAGTGGAGCACGATGAGGAGACCATGCTGGACGCGGACTATATAGTCGATATAGGCCCGGGCGCAGGAGAGCATGGCGGAAGGGTAATCGCTCAGGGCACGCCGGAGGAGATAATGGCGTCGGAGAACTCCATTACCGGCCAGTATCTATCCGGACGCAGGTTCATACCCCTGCCTGAAAGCAGGCGCCGCAACGGCGACAAGTGGCTCAGGGTAAAGTGCGCGCGGGTAAACAACCTTAAAAATATAGATGTGGACATACCCCTTGGCGTGTTCACCTGCGTTACAGGGGTATCCGGCAGCGGCAAGAGCAGCCTGGTGAATGAGGTCGTCAAGAAGACACTGCTCCACGATCTGAACAGGGCTAAGTATATCCCAAAGGACGTGTGCGACGGCATAGAGGGAATAGAGCAGCTGGATAAGATAATAGACATAGACCAGTCCCCCATAGGCCGCACGCCCCGCAGCAACCCGGCTACATATACCGGCCTTTTCGATATGATACGCGACGTATTCGCCATGACGCCCGATGCGAAGGTGAGGGGCTACAGCAACGGCCGCTTCAGCTTCAACGTAAAGGGAGGAAGGTGTGAGGCCTGCCACGGCGACGGCATGCTCAAAATAGAGATGCACTTCCTGCCGGACATATATGTGCCCTGCGAGGTATGCAAGGGCAAACGGTATAACCGTGAAACTCTTGAGGTAAAATACAAGGGCAGGAGCATTTCCGACGTATTGGATATGACGGTGGAGGAAGCGCTTGAGTTCTTCCGTCCCATAGAAAAAATAAAGCGCAAGCTGCAAACCCTGTATGACGTGGGCCTGGGCTATATAAGGCTGGGTCAGCCCTCCACCCAGCTATCGGGCGGCGAGGCGCAGCGGGTAAAGCTCGCTACCGAGCTTTCCCGCAGGGATACCGGTAAGACGCTCTACGTGCTGGACGAGCCTACCACTGGACTTCACGTTGCGGATGTGCAGCGGCTTCTTGATATACTGCAGCGGCTTGCGGACGGCGGCAGCACGGTAGTGGTCATAGAGCACAACCTCGACGTCATAAAGTGCGCGGACTATATAATTGACATGGGCCCCGAGGGAGGCGCAGGCGGAGGTACCGTTATAGCAAAGGGCACGCCCGAAGAGGTGGCAAAGGTAAAGGAAAGCTACACCGGTCAATACCTTGCCCCCATACTCCACAGGGACGCCGAAAGGACAAAACGAAAATAACAATACCGGCGGCCATCCTTCAAAATACCGCGCAATTATTATGCTTGAAAAATAACAATTATGAATGTATAATATCTCTGGTTAAGCTTATGTTTCCAAAGATGGAGGATTATAATAGATGGAGTTTCGTAGGGTTTCCGAAGCGGTCATAAGGCGCATGCCCAAGTATTACAGGCAGCTTACTGTTCTGCGGGATCAGGGCATGGAGCGTATCTCATCCGGGCGTCTGGCCCAGATGATGCGCCTTAACGCTTCTCAGGTAAGGCAGGATTTCAATTGCTTCGGCGGATTTGGCCAGCAGGGCTACGGCTATAACGTAAACACGCTGCTTGCCGAAATAAAGAACATACTCGCTATAACCCACCCTTACAACGCCATAATCGTGGGCGCCGGCAACATCGGTACCGCCCTTGCCAACTTTGACGGGTTCGAGCAGGAAGGTTTCATAATAAAGGCGCTGTTTGACGTAAAGGAAGAGCTGTTGGGCACAGAGATAGACGGGAAGCCAGTGTATCATATAGACGAGATGGAAAGGTACGTTCAGGAAAACAATATCACTATAGGCGTTATCGCTGCGCGCAGAAGCGTTGCTCAGGAAATTGCTGACAGAATGGTAGCCTCCGGTATAAAGGGCATATGGAACTTTGCCCCGATGGACGTAACGGCTACGGTACCGGTTGAGAACATACATATGACTGACAGTCTTATCTGTCTGATGTACAAGATGCACCACAATGTGATAAGCGAAAACTAATGCAAATACAGCAAGGACCGTCCGGAAAGGACGGCCCTTTGGATTAATATGGCGAAACGCTGATTATGCCTGTTATAGAGCGGTAAGTATCCGTGCTTACAAGCTCTTTTTTTATCAGGTTGTTATCTGCATCGTAATACAGCTTGTAGCTTTCCGCTACGCTGCCCCTTCGGGGCTTGCGGGTAATCTTACTCTGGCCTGGGGCCAGGGAATAATCAAATTCGGTATTTGTTATAGGACTGCTCAGCGCCCTTATCTTTTTTGAAGTAAGCTCTATGTGCTGCCCATCGGGCAGCGGGCGGCCGTATATCCTTACAGTGACAGTCTTTGCCTTGGCGTCGGCAGTTGCCGATACGGTCACGGGTACCTCCTGTGTGTTCCTGAATTTGAAGTTAGGCCCGCCGGTGGATATGGTGGCGTCGCGGCCTATGCCGACATATCCCAGCGGCCAGGAATGGTGACTTCTTTCCGTCACCTCAAGGTCGGCCATCAATACCGCGTTGTACAGCGTGGTGGATACCTGACATACTCCGCCGCCGTATTCCTGAACGTACGTACCCTCTTTTATGGCTGTGGCGGTCTTCCAGCCGTTATCCTTATTGCGGTCGCCTATGGCGGCGTTCATATCGAACTCCTGGCCGGGGGCAATGGCGGTTCCGTCTATCATGTCTGCCGCTTTGCATATGTTGAATACCCGGTTTGCCTTGCCGTATGTGCCGCCGGCAAACGATGTGGAAAATTCGGATATCAGCTGTGTGTCCGCTTTAACCATGTCGGTGGTGTATTCGGGCAGGATGGGGGAGGACTTGGCTGTGACGCTGCCGCCGCTGCTGCCCGTGATAAGGGCGGAAATCTGGGATGTAAGGTCGTCAAAATCTATACTGCGTCCATCCCTATGCTCGGTGTAGCGAAAGCCGCCCTTAGCCTTGTCATAGTTTGCACCGGCGTTTTCCGGGGCGTATTGCAGCGATGCGGATTGCTGCTCAAGTGCAGCCTTCAGCTCACCGCTGTCTGCCGTCATGGAAGTATGAAGCTGGCGGGCCCCGTTGGCGGCGGGCCAGTATTTTTTCAGCAACAGCGCCTCGAGTATGACTTCACGTGTATTGAATGCGACGGGCAGCAGGCTGCCGGATATGTCAAGGCTGTCCTCGCCGGCGGATACGGTGTAGTATAGTGCTTTGAGCGCCTCTGTATGGGCGGTTTCCACAGCTTCGAATGCCTCGGCCGGGCTCATACCTGAGACATTTACTCCGTCTATTGTTATGCATTCTCCCAAACGGGCGCCGTCGGCTTCCGCCTCCTCTATGGAGGAATAGCCGGAAGAGCAGGCGGCACAGCATAGGCAGCACAGCAGAATGGAGAACATAGCAAATATTTTTTTCATGCCAAAAAATATCCTCGCGGTCAAATTATTGTATGCTTTAGTATTGCCATATGCTTTATGGCCAATGCGCGGGGTATTTTGGATAGGGACGCATTATGTGTATACAAAGAATACACGTATGCTTGAATGTTTTAAATATCGGGTGTACAATATACATATAAGCAACCTTGCTCCGAAGGAGATGCAGAGATAGATATGTTTTTTGATTTGAGCGATAAGCAATCGCTGACTACAAAGGTATACAATCACATTCGGAACGGCATACTGGACGGAAGCTATAAGGACGGGGACTTTCTCGTGGAGACGCGCCTCGCCGAGGAGCTGGAGGTCAGCCGTACACCTATAAGAGAAGCTTTGAAGCAGCTGGAGCTGGAGGGCCTTGTGGTATCCATACCAAATCGTGGCTCAATGGTTCAGGCCATATCCGAAAACGATATAGACGATATATTCACAATTCGCCAGATACTTGAGGGTCAGGCGGCTTATTGGGCTACTCAGAGGATAACCCAAGAGCAGATGGACAGTCTGACCGAAAAGCTGGAGCTAATGGATTTCTACACCAAAAAAGGAGACGCCAACCAGCTTACAAGGCTTGACAACGAGTTCCACGATATAATCTACAAGGCCAGCGACAGCAGAATGCTTAAGCATATTCTGGGTTCGCTGCATCAGAACATACGTCGGGCGCGCACCAGCAATCTTAACCTTCCTGCCCGTTCCAATGAATCCCTTGAGGAACACAGGGCCATATTCGCCGCTATGGAGGCGAAGGACGCGCTGGCCGCCAAGAAGGCGATGGAGGAGCACATAAAGAACGCTCACAGCGCCAAGGGTTAGGTCATTTAATGCGCTCCAATAGGGCGCATTTTTCTTATTTTACATGAGGAGGGCAAAAGCATGCTGCGCATGGAATACACAGCAGAAATTCACAGCACAGGCGGCCCGGGACTGTTTATATTCGGCAGGGCGGAGGAGTCGGGCGAGAGGCTGCTGACTGAGTATCGCGGCAAAGTGCAGCTAATTTATCTCGACCCTCCATTCGGTACCGGCGACGCCTTTGAGATAAGCCGGGGGACAAAAGGAAAAAAGATAAAACCAAAAGAAAAATTTTTTTCATCTCTCTGTTCCTTTCATATTGCAATGATGCGAATAGTATCGGTTATATATTGTTTGAACAGTTTTAATTTCCTATTATTTTATTTTTAACAGTCTTCAAATAACCGCGTTTCTCAGCTATTTCAAGAGATTTCGCAAGATGTTTTCTTACCTTTTGAGTAACACGCGTAAAACCGAGAATTTTTATCAACTCTCTGTCAGCGGCGTCAATCGCGATGAGTTTATACTCGTCCGCTATATACTTATAAACGTTAGCGAGTTCCTCAGGAGCGATATCGACTATCTCTCGGC
>ERZ827512.3622-NODE-3622-length-10635-cov-2.440359_pt1 | contig 10635 bp, 9 predicted proteins | sample MGYA00519916_ERZ827512 | MGnify/ENA primary metagenome ERZ827512 (study PRJEB31778, sample SAMEA3449335) | human gut metagenome | biome: human gut; feature: human-associated habitat; material: faeces | place: United Kingdom | collected 2010/2012 ... | reverse complement strand
TTTATGGATTTTTTATAAAAAGGGGGTTGCATTTTTTTTGTCTGGTGTTATACTAAAGAACATAGAGTTAGCACTCGATATAAGTGAGTGCTAACAAAAGATAAAAAGAACAATAATTCTAATATATTTAGGAGGTAATATCATTATGAAGTTAACACCATTAGGAGATAGAGTTGTATTAAAACAGCTGGAAGCAGAAACAACAACTAAGTCAGGAATCGTCCTTACAACAGCAACACAGGAAAAACCACAGGAAGCAGAAGTTGTTGCAGTCGGACCTGGAACAGAAGATGTAAAGATGGAAGTTTCTGTAGGACAGAAAGTTATTTATTCTAAATATGCAGGAACAGAAGTAAAATTAGAAGATGAAGAATATATCATCGTAAAACAGAATGATATTTTAGCAGTTGTAGAATAGTTTTATTATAATACACAATTATTTAATTTCATTAAAAAATTTAGTCGGAGGTAATGAAGATCATGGCAAAAGAGATTAAATACGGAATTGAAGCAAGAAAAGCACTGGAAGCAGGAGTTAACCAGTTAGCAGATACAGTAAGAGTTACAATCGGACCAAAAGGACGCAACGTTGTATTAGACAAATCTTTTGGTGCACCGCTGATCACAAATGACGGTGTAACGATCGCAAAAGAAATTGAATTAGAAGACCCATTTGAGAATATGGGAGCTCAGGTAGTCAAAGAAGTAGCAACTAAGACAAATGATGTTGCCGGAGATGGTACAACAACAGCTACAGTTCTTGCACAGGCAATGATCAACGAAGGAATGAAAAACTTAGCAGCAGGAGCAAACCCAATCATTCTTCGTAAAGGAATGAAGAAAGCGACAGAAGCAGCTGTTGAAGCAATTGCCGAGATGAGTAGCAAAGTTACAGGAAGAGATCAGATTGCGAAAGTAGCAGCAATCTCTGCAGCAGACGAAGAAGTTGGAGAATTAGTAGCAGATGCTATGGAAAAGGTATCTAACGACGGAGTTATCACGATCGAAGAATCTAAAACAATGAAAACAGAATTAGATTTAGTAGAAGGAATGCAGTTTGATCGTGGATATTTATCAGCATATTTCTCAACAGATATGGAAAAAATGGTTGCTGAATTAGATGATCCATATATTCTGATCACAGACAAGAAGATCACTAATATTCAGGAAATCCTTCCATTATTAGAGCAGATTGTACAGAGTGGTAAGAAATTACTGATCATTGCTGAAGATATCGAAGGTGAAGCATTAACAACACTGATCGTTAACAAATTACGTGGAACATTCTCTGTATGTGCAGTGAAAGCACCTGGATATGGAGACAGAAGAAAAGCAATGCTTGAAGATATCGCTATCTTAACAGGTGGTACAGTGATCTCTGAAGAAGTTGGTCTGGAATTAAAAGACGCAACATTAGATCAGTTAGGACGTGCAAAATCTGTCAAAGTTGAAAAAGAAAACACGGTCATCGTAGATGGTGAAGGAGATAAAGATGCAATCCAGGCACGTCTTGGACAGATCAAAGCACAGATCGAAGAAACAACATCTGAATTCGACAAAGAAAAATTACAGGAAAGATTAGCTAAATTATCTGGTGGAGTTGCAGTGATCCGTGTTGGAGCAGCAACAGAAACAGAGATGAAAGAAAGCAAATTACGTCTGGAAGATGCCTTAGCAGCAACAAAAGCCGCTGTAGAAGAGGGAATCATCTTCGGTGGAGGATCTGCTTATATTCATGCATCTAAGAAAGCAGCTGAGAAAGTAGCAGACTTAGAAGGAGACGAGAAAACAGGAGCAAACATCATCCTCAAAGCATTAGAAGCACCATTATTCCAGATCGCAGTCAATGCAGGTCTTGAAGGAGCTGTTATTGTCAACAAAGTAAAAGAAGCAGAAATCGGAAAAGGATTCGATGCATTACATGGAGAATACGTAGACATGGTAGAAAAAGGAATCATCGATCCAGCCAAAGTAACAAGAAGCGCATTACAGAATGCAACATCCGTAGCTTCTACATTATTAACAACAGAATCAGTTGTTGCGAATATCAAAGAAGAAGCACCAGCAATGCCAGCAGGAGCACCAGCCGGAATGGGAATGATGTAGAGACATTGAGTACTTAGAGAAAGCAAGCCAAAGGCGCAGCTTGAACTTAGTGCGAAAGTCCGTCCCGAACCTTAGCGAATCCGAGCCACAGGCGAAAGATGAGCTTAGTTGAGTGGGCGTCTACAGGGAGCGAAGCGACTCAAAGACTAAATATCAAAAATCCTACAGAAATTCGAATGAATTTCTGCAGGATTTTTTTTCTCCATAAAAAACTAAAATCGATACGTATTCCCTTTCTTCCAAACCACCCAATATTCCACATTCGCACAATCATCCACGATCGGAATCCTCTTCCGATCATTTAAAATCTCATCCGGATAAGAAGCATAATTCGTAGAAAAACAAAACAAAGTCGAAGATTTCACCAATTATAACCATTCAGATCATGAAATGTAAGTTTGTCATAAGAACAAAGACTATGCCCAAAAGGAATACAAACCGACAAATTAAGATTAAAGCCATTTGAAACAGTTGTAGTCATTGGTGCAGGAACTATGGGATTAATTAACGCCCAGACAGCGAAAGCTTACGGATGTCGTGTGATCGTATCAGAGATGATTCCTAAGAAGATTGAGACAGCCAAAGCGATGGGATTTGAAGTGATAGACTGTAATGAAAGTGATCCTGTAGAAAAGGTAAAAGAGTTAACGGAAGGAATTGGAGCAGATGCTGTGATCGTAGCTGTTGGATCAACCAGTGCCAACAGTCAGGGACTTGAGATGTTAAAACAAAATGATGGAAGAATGTTATTATTTGCGGCAGGATATCCAGTTCCAGAGTTGAAAGTTGACTCAAATATGTTACACTATAGAAAGATGGAACTGATCGGGACATTCGGGGCAGATCATGAAGACTTCAAAGAAGCTGCCCAAGCATTAAGTACCAAGGTTGTGGATGTGTCTAAATTGGTAGAAGAGAAGAAATTTCCACTAAGCAGACTGCAAGAAGCTTATGAAGAGGCAAGCAAACCTGGAATGTACAGGGTCAGTGTCATGTTAGACGAAGAATAAATGAAACATTAAAAACAGGAGGTAGCCATGAACAATTTTACGTATTCTATTCCAACAAAGATTCATTTTGGAAAAGGACAGATTTCTCATCTTAGTGAACTTTCAGAGAGCGGTAACAAAGTTTTACTATGCTATGGCGGTGGAAGTATCAAAAAAGCAGGAATTTATGATGAAGCCGTGAAGATTTTAAAAGAAGAAGACATCGAAATCTTTGAATTATCAGGAATTGCACCAAATCCAAAGATTGAATCTGTTAGAGAAGGTGTAAAACTTTGTAAAGAAAACAGCATCGATATGGTACTTGCTATTGGAGGAGGATCTGTCATTGACTGTGCAAAGGTTGTAGCGGCAGGAGCTTGCTATGATGGGGATCCATGGGATCTGGTTATTACACCAAGATGGATCAAGAAAGCATTGCCAATTTACAGTGTCCTGACATTATCAGCCACAGGATCAGAGATGGATAAATTTGCGGTTATCTCCGATATGTCAAAGAATGAAAAATGGGGAACTGCAAGTGATCATATGAAACCAAAGATGTCAATCCTTGATCCGGAATATACCTATTCTGTATCAAAAAAACAGACAGCGGCTGGAACAGCAGATATCATCAGTCATATTTGCGAGAATTACTTTACCAATGTGAAGAATGCAGACGTTCAAGCAAGATTTGCGGAAGGACTGTTAAAGAACTGTTTTAAATATGGTCCTGTTGCTTTAGAAGAACCAGACAATTATGATGCAAGAGCTAATCTGATGTGGACAGCAAGTATGGCAATTAACGGAATGATTCAATATGGAGCTGAAGTCGCATGGTGTGTACATCCAATGGAACATGAATTAAGCGCATTCTATGATATCACACATGGAGAAGGATTAGCAATCTTAACACCTCACTGGATGGAATTTGCACTGAATGATGATACAGCATATAAATTTGCAGACTATGCAAGAAATGTCTGGGATGTTGTAAATGACGATGATATGGCAGCAGCCAAAGAAGGAATTGCATGTACAAGAGAATACTTTAAGAAGATGGGACTTCCACAGACGTTAACAGATGTTGGAATTGATAAAGAATATTTTGACATTATGGCACAGAAAGCGGCCGATGGATGCAAGGGATCTTTTGTACCATTGAGTAAGGAAGATATTGTAAGTATTTACGAAGCAGCTCTATAATAATGTAGAAAGTAAGCAGCATGGCAGCAAAGAAAGCAGTTATGCTGCTTTTTACATAAAAAATAACAAAATATAAAATAAAATTTCATTAAATATTGCAATACGAAATAAAATTTTATATAATTTTATTGTCGACAAAAAATAAATAAAAAAACACTTTCTTATTGTGCAGATTCCATGTATAATAAAAAGAAGATATTTTAAGAAAGAGGTGTACGTGGTGTATAAGATTGTCAAGAAGCAGACACTTAACCAGGCAGTTGAGTTAATGGAGATTCATGCTCCTTATGTGGCAAGAAAATGTGAACCGGGACAGTTCATCATTATCCGAGTAGATGAAGATGGAGAAAGAGTTCCTTTAACGATCGCAGATTATGATCGTGAGAAAGAGACAGTAACGATCATTTATCAGGTTGTAGGATATACAACAGAATTGTTAAGCAAGAAAGCAGAAGGAGATTATGTACAGGATTTCGTGGGACCATTAGGTCAGCCAGCTCCTTTGCACAAGTGTGACCGTGTCATCGGTGTAGCCGGTGGTGTAGGTGCAGCCCCATTATATCCACAGCTTCGTAAGTTAGCGAAGATGGGAGTACCAGTTGATGTGATCATTGGTGGTAAGAGTGCAGAATTTGTTATTCTTAAGGAATTATTCGAAGAATTCTGCGATAATGTATATATTGCAACAGATGACGGAAGTCTTGGAACCAAAGGTTTCGTTACAACAGTATTAGAAGACCAGATCAAAGCTGGAGTAAAATACGATGAAGTTATCGCAATCGGGCCACTTATCATGATGAAGAATGTGGTTAAGATCACAAAAGAATATGACATCCCAACTATGGTATCTTTAAATCCAATCATGATCGACGGAACAGGAATGTGCGGTGGATGCCGTGTCAACATCGGTGGAGAAACAAAATTCGCATGTGTTGACGGACCAGATTTTGATGGATTTAAAGTAAACTTTGACGAATGTATGCAGCGTCAGGGTATGTTCAGAGAAGAAGAACATGAATGTAGAATTGGAAGGGGGATGTAAACGATGGCAAATATGAGTCTTAAGAAGGTACCTATGCCAGAACAGGACCCAAATGTCCGTAATAAGAACTTTGAAGAAGTTGCTCTTGGATATACAAAAGAGATGGCAATGGAAGAAGCAGCTCGTTGCTTAAACTGTAAGAATAAACCTTGTGTTGGAGGATGTCCGGTTAACGTACCAATTCCAGCATTTATCGAGAAAGTAGCAGCAGGAGATTTTGAAGGTGCATACGAAGTGATCACAACAGAGAATGCATTACCTGCAATCTGCGGACGAGTATGTCCACAGGAGAACCAGTGTGAGGGTAAATGTGTCCGTGGTATCAAGGGAGAGCCTGTTGGTATTGGACGTATGGAACGTTTCGTCGCAGACTGGCATATGGCAAACGCCAAAGAAACAGAAGTTAATATTGAGAAGAACGGAATGAAAGTAGCAGTTGTCGGATGTGGACCTGCTGGTATCACATGTGCCGGAGAACTGATCAAAAAAGGTTATGATGTAACAGTGTTTGAAGCATTACATAAACCAGGTGGAGTATTAAGTTATGGTATTCCAGAATTCCGTCTGCCAAAAGATCTGGTAGCAAAAGAGATCGAAAGCGTTCAGAAGTTAGGTGTAGATATTGAGACAAACGTTATCGTTGGACGTTCTATCACAATTGATGAATTAATGGAAGATGGATACAAAGCAGTCTTCGTAGGAAGTGGTGCAGGACTTCCAAGATTTTTAAATATTCCTGGAGAAAACCACTTAGGAGTATACTCTGCAAATGAATTCTTAACTCGTGTGAACTTAATGAAAGGATATAAATTCCCAGAATGCCCAACTCCAGTCAAAGTTGGTAAGAAAGTAGCAGTCGTAGGTGCTGGTAACGTAGCAATGGATGCTGCCAGAACAGCAAAACGATTAGGTGCAGAAGAAGTTTACATCGTATATCGTCGTAGCGAAGAAGAAGCACCAGCACGTTTAGAAGAATTACATCACGCAAAAGAAGAAGGAATTATCTTCAAATTCTTAAATAACCCAGCTGCGATTAAAGCAGATGAAAACGGATGGGTAAGCAGCATGGAGGTCATTAAACAGGAACTGGGTGAACCAGATGCATCTGGAAGACGTTCTCCACAGCCAATCGAAGGATCTAACTATGATCTTGATGTTGATACAGTCATCATTGCGATCGGACAGAGCCCTAACCCACTGATCCGTCACACAACACCAGGACTTGACACTCAGAAGTGGGGTGGAATCATTGTCAACGAAGAGACAATGGAGACAAGCAAAGATGGTGTGTACGCAGGTGGAGATACAGTAACTGGAGCAGCAACAGTTATCCTTGCCATGGGAGCAGGAAAGAAAGCAGCAGCAGCAATCGATCAGAAATTACAGGGTAAATAAAAGGAGGATTCCAAATGGGAAAAGCAATATTTCAGACTGAGATTATCGAACTGGGAGAACAGGTAGATGCTTTTTTTGAGGAAGGTATGTTTGTATTATTCGGAGACAATGTACCAGATACATTAAAAGATTTCTGTCATTTCATCGATCAGAAGAAGGTAGACGGAACAATCAAAAAAGGAGATAAACTGGTTGTGGATCAGAAAGAATATCTCATCACTGCCGTAGGAGATATTGCCCAGTCTAATTTGGAGACACTGGGACATTTAACCGTTGTCTTCAGTGGAGCGAAAGAAGCAGGTCTTCCTGGAAGTATTTGTGTTGAGGCAAAGCCAATGCCAAAACTTGCGATTGGAAGTAAAATTTCTATCGTAGAAGAGTAGAGATTACAAGAGATATCAAGCGGATTGATATCAAGATTATAGAAAAGGAGTTATTGTGAAAGCAGTAATTCCTTTTCTTGTACTTAAAAAGATGTAAAGTGTGGATTGCTATATTTAGAATATTCAGATAATTCCATACATGTACAGAAAATAATCCATACGTTTTAAAAAAAGTATAAAATAATCTGTTGACATCAAAGAAACTATTTGTTAACATATCTAACAATACAAATCAGATATTAAAATACAAGAAAGCGAGGAAAACAAGAAAATGGGTAAGTTAATTGGTGAAGGAATTACATTTGATGATGTTTTATTAGTACCAGCATTTTCAGAAGTGATTGCGAATGATGTGGATACACGTACACGATTGACAAACAAGATTCAGTTAAATATTCCATTGATGAGTGCCAGCATGGATACTGTTACAGAACACCGCATGGCAATCGCAATGGCAAGACAGGGTGGAATTGGTATTATACATAAGAACATGTCAATTGAAGAACAGGCAGAAGAAGTGGATAAGGTAAAACGTTCTGAAAACGGGGTTATCACAGATCCATTTTCATTATCACCAGAACATACCATTCAGGATGCTGACGACTTAATGGCGAAGTATCGTATTTCCGGTGTACCAATTACAGAAGGTACAAAGCTTGTTGGTATTATCACAAACCGTGACTTAAAGTTTGAGACAGATTTCTCTAAGAAGATCAAAGAATCTATGACTTCTGAAGGACTAGTAACAGCTAAAGAAGGAATTACATTAGAAGAAGCAAAGCAGATTTTAGGAAAAGCAAGAAAAGAAAAATTACCAATCGTTGATGATGACTTTAATTTAAAAGGATTGATCACGATCAAAGATATTGAGAAACAGATCAAATATCCAAATGCAGCGAAAGATGATCAGGGAAGATTATTATGTGGAGCTGGTGTTGGTATCACAGCAGACGTTTTAGATCGTGTGCAGGCATTAGTGAATGCTCATGTTGACGTTATCGTTGTTGACTCAGCACATGGACATTCTGCAAACGTATTAAGAGTCGTAAGAATGGTCAAAGACAAATTCCCAGATCTTCAGGTGATCGCAGGTAACGTTGCAACAGGAGAAGCAACAAAAGCGCTGATCGATGCAGGTGTTGATGCAGTAAAGGTTGGTATCGGACCTGGATCCATCTGTACAACCCGTATCGTAGCCGGTATCGGTGTACCACAGATCACAGCTGTTATGGACTGCTACGAAGCAGCAAAAGAGTCGGGAATTCCGATTATTGCAGATGGTGGTATTAAGTACTCAGGTGATATGACAAAGGCGATCGCAGCCGGAGCCAACGTATGTATGATGGGAAGTATCTTCGCAGGATGCGATGAGAGCCCGGGAACATTCGAACTTTATCAGGGAAGAAAATACAAAGTATATCGTGGAATGGGATCTATCGCAGCAATGGAGAACGGAAGCAAAGACAGATACTTCCAGACAGATGCGAAGAAGCTTGTACCGGAAGGCGTAGAAGGACGAGTTGCCTATAAAGGATCTGTAGAAGATACTGTATTCCAGTTAATGGGCGGTCTCCGTTCCGGAATGGGTTATTGTGGAGCACCAGACATCGAAACTCTCAAGACAACAGGACGTTTCGTAAAAATTTCTTCTGCATCCCTCAAAGAAAGCCATCCACACGACATTCACATCACAAAAGAAGCACCAAACTACAGCGTAGATGAATAAGATGCAAAATTAATCAAGAGAGAAGAATCATTTCCGTAAGAGAGACGATTCTTCTCTCTTACATTATCCAACTATTTTCAAACTTCACCCAAACCTTCAACAGTCAACTGAATCACCGGAGAAAGGGAGAATCAGTGTGCGCCGGAGAAAAAACAATTGCCGTTGGATTCGATTGTTGTGCAATGGAGATGAAACACAAAAATCGTGGAAGCCTCTGCTGAACACGATTTTCGCCCTAAGTGGTTCATCGGAATGGTTTGCACAACGGAATCCAGCGGCAATTGTTTTTTCGGAGGGGTACACGTCCCCTTTCGACTACCTTAATAAAAAAATAATAATTTTTTCAACAATTTCTCATCATTTTATGATAGTCTGGATATAGTTAGGATTTCAACAGAAAATTTGCAAAAAACACAAAAGATTGAGATGACGAAATGAACCGAAGAAAGAAGAAAAACACCAGAGCCAACCTGTACAGGGGTGGCGATGGAAAAAGCTATTATGAGGCGAATAAGAGACGCAGAATGAGCCGTTATATAAAGGTGGGGAGTACGATCCTGATCACACTGCTTCTTGCACTTTCTATTATGAAGATCAGTGGAAGAGGAATCTTTGCACAGAGAGCATACAGTGAGCTTTCTGATGAAGTGCTCAGTGCCCAAAAGCCGGATATTGATGTAGAACTGTTAACTGTGAATGAATATTCAAGACCGGGACTTTCAACCAATGAGATTACCGGAATAGTCATTCATTACACTGCCAATCCTGGTTCGACAGCGATGGAGAACAGAGACTATTTTGAGGGACTGAAGGACAGTCACATTACGCAGGCAAGCAGTAATTTTGTAGTAGGACTGGACGGGGAAATCGTACAGTGCGTACCAACCTGGGAGGTTGCATATGCGTCCAATACACGGAATTTTGATACGGTGTCCATTGAGTGCTGTCATCCGGATGAGACCGGAAAGTTCAACGAGGCAACTTATAAGAGCATGGTACAACTTACAGCATGGCTGTGTGAAAAGTTTTCGCTGACAGAAGAAGATGTGATCCGGCATTATGATATTACAGGGAAAATCTGTCCGAAATACTTTGTCGAAAATGAAGATGCCTGGAAGCAGTTTAAAAGTGATGTAAAAGCGGTCCTGGACAACGCAAAATAAAAAATATCTATTGATTCACTTCCAAAGTGTCTGCTATAATGTTTTAATATAACGGGCAATTGAAGGCACCCGGAAAGCAGTAGAGTGAGAAACGAGGAATTGATAGATGAACGATTTGGAATTATACCGTGAAGAGCTTGCAAACTGTGATGCGAAGATCACAGAGGCATTAAAAGAAAGATATGCGATCATTGAAAAGATCATGGCATACAAAGAAGAGTATGGCATGCCGATCCTGCGGCCGGAGCAGGAAGAAAAGCAGAAGAAGAGACTGATGTTCAGCCTTCACAATGATAAGCACAGAGACGAGATTTATGATGTATTTGAGCGTATCCAGCGCAACAGTAAGAAGATCCAGGCTAGAAAGCTTTTTGATTACAACATTGTCCTGATCGGGTTTATGGGAGCTGGAAAAAGTACGATCTCTGATTATCTTAGTACCATGTTTGCCATGGAAGTGGTTGAGATGGACCAGCTGATTGCAGAACGCGAAGGCATGAGTATTTCCGATATTTTTGAGACTTACGGAGAAGAGTATTTCCGTGAGCTTGAGACAAATCTTCTTATCGAGATGCAGTCTCAGTCCAATGTTGTAGTATCCTGCGGCGGCGGTGTTCCAATGAGAGAG
>ERZ827512.3617-NODE-3617-length-10645-cov-3.392823_pt1 | contig 10645 bp, 9 predicted proteins | sample MGYA00519916_ERZ827512 | MGnify/ENA primary metagenome ERZ827512 (study PRJEB31778, sample SAMEA3449335) | human gut metagenome | biome: human gut; feature: human-associated habitat; material: faeces | place: United Kingdom | collected 2010/2012 ... | reverse complement strand
TGGAGATCGCTCTCGCAACGCTCATCATCAACGCGCGGTATCTCCTTATGAGCTGTGCGCTCAGCCAGCGCATGAGCCCCGATATGCCGTTTTACCACCGGTTTTTCATCGGCTTTGATGTGACCGACGAGCTCTTCGGCATCACGATCGCCCGGCCGGGCTGCGTGGAGCCGCGGTATTTCTACGGCGCGATGACCGCCTCCATCCCGATGTGGGCGGCTGGCACGGCGCTCGGCATCTTCATGGGCAACCTTCTCCCGGCACGCATCGTGAGCGCGCTGAGCGTGGCGCTTTACGGCATGTTCCTCGCCATCATCGTTCCCCCGGCGAAGGAAAACCGCGTGGTGCTCGGCTGCGTGCTCTCGGCCTTTGCCGCGAGCGCGGCGTTCGCCTTTCTGCCGGTGCTGCGGGATCTTTCCTCCGGCAACCGGACGATCATTCTCACGGTCGTCATTTCGGCGCTTGCGGCCGTTTTGTTCCCGCGCCCGGCGGAAGAGGAGGCGGCGGCATGACAAAAACACTCCTCTCCATCCTGACGGCGGCGGTCGTTACATACCTTGTCCGCGTTCTGCCGCTCACGCTCATCCGAAAGCCCATCCGCAGCCGGTTCCTCCGCTCGTTCCTGTACTATGTGCCGTATGTGACGCTCGCGGTGATGACGTTCCCTGCCATCGTGCAGGCAACGGAGCAGCCCATCGCCGGCGCTGCAGCGCTCGTGGCCGGGATCCTTATCGCCTGGCGCGGCGGCGGACTGATCACCGTGGCGGCCTCGTGCTGCGGCGTGGCGTTCGTCGCGGAGCTTCTGCTCGGACTTCTTTGAGTTTTCCGGCAAAAGCTGTCGCTTTTTTACGGGTGTACGCTATGATCACAGCACGATGCTCTATAGGGAAAAGGCTGCCGCAAGGCGGCTTTTCCTATGCCGAAATGCAGATTGTCCGGCTGGATTTTCTGCCGAAGGGATAATCCGATTACATCTTTTCTCCCCGACGCCTCTGGCGCCGGGGAGTTTCGCATAAATGCACAATGCTGCCGCAAAACCTTCCTCTTGAAATTCGCTCAATAAGCTAATATAATAGAGAAAAGCCAACCGCGAAGGAGGTGCGCCATGGGAGAGCGGACATATCTTGCCATCGATCTCAAGTCGTTCTATGCCTCGGTGGAGTGCATGGAGCGCGGTCTTGACCCGATGACGGCGAATCTTGTTGTGGCGGACCCGACCCGCACGGAAAAGACGATCTGCCTTGCGGTGTCTCCGGCGCTCAAGGCCTACGGCATTCCGGGCCGCGCCCGGCTTTTTGAGGTCGTGGAGGCGGTGCGGAAGATCAACGCCGCGCGCCGCGCCGCCGCGCCGGGCCATGCGTTCACCGGAAAATCGTGCAGCGCGCCGGAGCTTGCGGCAAACCCCGCACTGGAGCTGGATTATGTCGTAGCGCCGCCGCACATGGCGCACTACATGCGCTACAGCGCCGGAATCTACAACATTTATCTGCACTACGTAGCGCCCGAGGATATCCACGTCTACTCCATTGACGAGGTGTTTATGGATGTGACCGATTATCTGCCCACGTACCGCATGTCGGCGCACGATCTCTGCCGGAAGATCCTGCGCGAGGTGCTGCATACGACCGGCATCACCGCCACGGCGGGCATCGGGACGAATCTCTATCTCTGCAAGATCGCAATGGACATTGAAGCCAAGCACATCCCGCCAGACCGTGACGGCGTGCGCATTGCGGAGCTTGACGAAATGAGCTACCGCCGCAATCTCTGGGGCCACCGGCCTCTCACGGATTTCTGGCGTGTCGGTGCGGGCACAGTGCGGCGGCTGGAAGCGTTGGGAATGCACACGATGGGCGATATTGCCCGCTGCTCGCTCGGGAAGAGCGGGGATTTCTATAACGAGGAGCTGCTCTATAAAACATTCGGCGTGCAGGCGGAGCTTCTCATTGACCACGCCTGGGGCTGGGAGCCTTGTACGATCGCGGATATCCGCGCCTACCGGCCGGACTCCAACAGCATCAGCTCCGGGCAGGTGCTGCAGGAGCCGTACGACTGGCACAAGGCCAAGCTCATCGTGCGCGAGATGACCGACCTTCTTGTGCTCGATCTCGTGAAAAAGCGCCTGTGTACCGACCAGCTCACGCTCACGATCGGGTACGATATCGAAAATCTCTCCGACCCCGCCCGCGCCGCGGAGTATGCCGGTGAAACGCACGTGGATCGCTATGGCCGCCGCGTGCCGAAGCACGGCCACGGCACGGCAAATCTCGCGGGGTACTCGTCCTCTACGCGCGAGGTCACAGACGCGGTCATGGCGCTCTACGACCGCATTACGGACAAAAACCTTCTTGTCCGCCGCGTGACGGTCGCGGCGAACCGCGTCCTGCCGGAGAATAAGATCCCCCGCGCCGCCGAGAGCGGCGAGCAGATGGATCTCTTTTCCGCTGCGGAGGAGAAGCCGGGCGCACCCGGCGCGCAGAAGGCGCGCGAGCGCGAACGCCGGCGGCAGGAAGCTATTCTTGCCATCCAGCGGCGCTACGGCAGCAACGCCATACTAAAGGGCATGAATCTCGAAGAGGGCGCAACGACGCGCGAGCGGAATAAACAGATCGGAGGACACCGGGCATGAAGCGCGAGAAATGCCACGACTATGATGATATCATCACCCTGCCGCACCATGTTTCCGATGTGCACCCGCCCATGCCGCGGCGCGACCGGGCGGCGCAGTTTTCCTCGTTCGCCGCGCTCACCGGGTACGAGGCCGTTGTTGCGGAAACGGCGCGGGAATTCGGCGAGAAGGAGACCGGGGAATACGAGACGGAGAGCGAGCAGTGACTTGTATTCCGCTCTTTGCTGCGGTACAATAAACGCATATCACAGGGAGGAAACAAAATGGAAAAGATCGCACTTATCACCGGCGCGAGCCGCGGCATCGGCCGCGCGACGGCGCGCCGTCTTGCCCATGAGGGCTATACCGTTGCCGTAAACTATCACGTCCGGCAGGACTGCGCCGACTCGCTCGTGGCGGAGCTTGCCGCCGAGGGACTGCGCGCCGCTGCGTTTCAGGCGGACGTTGCCGACCGCGCGCAGGTAGAGGATATGGTGCACCGCGTGGAGGATACGTTCGGCTCTGTGAGCCTTCTCGTGAACAACGCGGGTGTCGCGGGGCAGGCGCTTTTTCAGGACGTGACGGAGGAGATGTGGCGGCGCTATTTCGGCGTGAACATCGACGGCGCGTTCCACACCATCCAGGCTGTCCTGCCGCCGATGCTCCGCGAGCACGCGGGCTGCATCGTGAACGTCTCGTCCATGTGGGGGCTGCGCGGTGCAAGCTGCGAGGTGACGTACTCCGCCACAAAAGCCGCGCTCATCGCGCTCACGCGCTCACTGGCCGCCGAGCTTGCGCCCACGCACATCCGCGTCAACTGCGTTGCGCCCGGCGTAATAAAAACCGACATGCTGGATGCCCTGCCGAGCGAGGTGCTGCCGCAGCTTGCCGAGGAAACGCCGCTGCGCCGTCTCGGACGGCCGGAGGACATCGCCGCCGCAGTTTCCTACCTCGCGAGCGACGACGCAAGCTTCGTCACCGGACAGGTGCTCACCGTGGACGGGGGATTTATCCTGTGATTGACATAATAAAGCAAACATAATATTATTGACATAACATAAAAGTCTGCGCAGAAAAACCATTCTCTGCGCAGACTTTTATACTCATAAAGTTTACATAATACTGAAAAAGAAGATCGCAAATATAGATGATGCGCCGGATCCTTCCGGTCCGACCACTCGACGATCATTTTGCCGTTCAGCTTGATCTCATAGGGAAGCTGCTCCGCAGCGAAATGACGATGGGGAAGAAGCACGCGGTGCGGAACACCTGCGCGCATGAAATAAAATGGATCGAAAATTCGCCAGTTTGCCGATGCATTTCTGCAAAATGAGGTGATTTTTGGCGAGTATTTGTGTTGACAAGCGGTATATGGGACGCTAAAATGTGGTTGTGCTCGAAAGTGTTGATTAACAAGGGCATAATGAGTAATAGGTTGCTTTTCATATCACGAAAGGAGAAACATTACTATGGCAAACAGAATCATGCTCAACCAGACCTCATATCACGGTGCAGGCGCCATCCAGGAGCTGCCCGCCGAAGTCAAGTCCCGCGGCCTGAAAAAGGCGCTTATCTGCTGCGGCCCCACTCTTCTGCGTCACGGCGTTATCGCCCGCGTGACCGATGTGCTGGATGCCGCCGGACTGAGCTATGAGATATTCTCCGATATAAAGCCCAATCCCACCATTGCGAATGTGACCGACGGCGTCGCCGCGTTCAAGGCTGCCGGTGCGGATTACCTGATCGCCATCGGCGGCGGCTCGCCCATGGATACCTCCAAGGCCATCGGCATCATTATCAACAACCCCGAATTCGCCGACGTGCGCTCTCTGGAGGGCGTGGCGGACACAAAGAAGCCCTGTGTGCCGATCATCGCCATCCCGACGACCGCCGGCACCGCCGCCGAGGTCACCATCAACTACGTTATCACAGACGTGGAGAAGAAGCGCAAGTTCGTATGCGTCGATCCTCACGATATGCCCATCGTTGCGATCGTCGATCCGGAGATGATGAGCTCCATGCCCGCGGGTCTCACCGCCTCCACCGGCATGGACGCGCTGACCCATGCCATCGAGGGCTACACCACGAAGGCCGCGTGGGAGATGACCGACATGTTCCATCTAGAAGCCATCAAGCTCATCTCCGCTCACCTGCGCGACGCCGTTAAGGGCACGAAGGAAGGTCGCGAGGGCATGGCTCTCGGTCAGTATATCGCCGGAATGGGCTTCTCGAACGTCGGTCTCGGCATCGCGCACTCCATGGCGCATACCCTCGGCGCTGTGTATGACACGCCGCACGGCGTCGCCTGCGCGATGATGCTGCCGATCGTCATGGAATACAACGCCGACTGCACCGGCGAGAAGTACCGCGAGATCGCGCGCGCCATGGGCGTGGCGGGTGTCGATTCGATGACCCAGGCCGAGTACCGCAAGGCCGCGGTCGATGCCGTGAAGAAGCTCTCCAAGGATGTCGGCATCCCCGAGAAGCTGGAAGCGCTGAAGGAAGAGGACCTGCCTTTCCTCGCGGAGAGCGCCTACGCCGATGCCTGCCGCCCCGGCAACCCCAAGGATACGAGCGTCGCCGATATGACGGAGCTGTTCCGGAAACTGATGTAAAAAAATTGCCGAAGCCCTTGGGAATACGCAAGTATTCCCAAGGGCTTTGTACGTTTTCAGAGTTCCAGCATATCTCGGAAGGCTTTAATATACCCGTCCGCGACCGCCTGTTCATCGGCTTCGGCGGCCATGCGGAGCAGCGGCTCCGTGCCGGAGAAGCGGCAGATGACCCAGCTTCCGTCCTTGAAGTACACCTTGCAGCCGTCCTCAAGACTGATGTGATCGACAGCCGTGCCGAATTCCGGCACCCTCTTTTCCGTGAAGAGAAGCTTTTGCAGCTCGGCCTTGCGCTCCGGCGTCATGCGGAAGTCGGCCTCGGCCCAGCAGGGGTTGCCGTACTGCGCGGTGATCTCGGCGAAGAGCTCGGAAACGGATTTTCCCGTAACGGCGAGCATTTCCACGAGCAGCGCCGCGGCGTAAATGCCGTCCTTACCGGAGATGTGGCCGCGCACGGCCATGCCGCCGGACGACTCGCCGCCGATGATCGCGTCGGTCTCGCTCATCTTCGCGGAGACCCACTTGAAGCCGACGGGGACTTCGTAGCACTTCTGCCCCAGGCCCGCGGCGACGCGGTCGAGCAGACAGGAGGTGGAGTTGTTGCGCACGCAGGGGCCTTCCCAGCCGCGGTACTTCACAAGATAGTAGTAGAGCAGCACGAGCAGCTTGTTCGGGTGGATGAACTGCCCTTCGTTATCGATGACGCCGAGACGGTCGGCGTCGCCGTCAGTAGCAATGCCGAGATCGCAGTGCCGGTCGAGCACAAGCGCGGCGAGGGGCTTGAGCGTATCGACGTTCGGCGCGGGCAGCTTGCCGCCGAAGAGCGTATCGTGGCGGTCATGAATGACCTCGAGATCGCACCGGCACGTTGTGAGCAGCATGCTCAGACTTGACCAGCTCACGCCGTACATCGGGTCAAAGCCGATGCGCAGCGAGGCTTTCTTGATCGCCTCCACATTCACGGCGGAGAGGATGCTGTCGAGATACTCGTTCATCGGGTTGCCCTCAACGATCTTTCCCTCGGCGAGCGCGGTGTCGTAATCCACACTCTTCACATCGGCGGGGGAGAGCTTTTCGATCTCGGCCTCAATGCGGCGCGTTACTTCCGCGTCGGCATCGCGCCCGCCTTCGGTGAATACCTTGATGCCGTTATAAATGGCGGGGTTGTGGCTCGCCGTCACGGCCATGCCGTAGGGCATGTTCCGGCGCTTCACGGTGAACATGATGAGCGGCGTTGGGCTCGAGCGGTTGATAACGTACGGGCGGAAGCCGTAGCCCGCGAGCACCTCGCACGCCCAGTGCGCAGATTCCTTGGAGAGAAAGCGGCGGTCATATCCGACGCAGATCTCCGCCCCGGCGTGGCCCTCTTTTTCCATGAGCGCGCACAGCCCTGCAGTGAGCAGGCGGATGTTCTCCTTTGTGAAGCCGTCGGCGATGATGGCACGCCATCCGCCGGTACCGAATTTGATCATGTGTATCTTACTCCTTTCGGTTCATTACAACTTCCACGCGGCACTACGTCCCGGCGGGGAGCGGGGACAGAGCGTCCACGGATTTGGCGGCTGAAGATCGTGCCGGTTTCCTTGAGCCAGGGATAGACGCGCATTGTCCGGGAATGGAAAGAACCGAAAATGCACCTTTCTTGTCTCTTGCTGCGCAGAACGCTTTTCAGTCGGTTGCCATAATTAAATAAACATAATTAAGTAGACATAATATTCAACTCAGCTCGCAGAGCAGTGCGCGGCAGCCGTCGTTCACGTCACGCCAGGTCGCTTCAAAATCGCCCGTGTACCACGGATCGGCGACGTTCCCGCCGCGCCCGGCGTGGTCGAGCAGGAGAGAGACTTTGCCCTCCGGATCGCCGGAGAAGACGCGCCGCATGTTTCGGATGTTCTCCTCATCCATGCCGATGAGGAGATCAAAGTTAACATAATCCTTCGGCGTGATCTGCCGCGCGGCGTGACCGGCACATGGGATGCCGTGCTCGGCGAGCTTTTGCCGTGCCGGGGGATAAACGCCGTTTCCGAGCTCCTCACGGCTCGTCGCCGCGGAGGCGATGAAAAATTCGTCCGCCCGCCCGGCCTTTGATACAAGATCCTTCATCACATATTCCGCCATCGGGCTGCGGCAGATGTTGCCGTGGCAAATAAAAAGTATCCTCGTCATGGTGTTCTCCGTTTCGTTTCGATGCGCCTATTGTACCACAACGGAGAGAAAATGCGCACCACAAATTTTCGGTGTAGTGTGTCACTGCGGCGAAGGCCTGCTGCATTACGGCCCGATCACAGTGCCGTTCCTTTCTTCGGCACAAAAAATCCGGTCATATCGGCCCGTTCCAGTTCCAGCAGCTTCACTTTTCTTTCGATTCCTCCGGCGTACCCGGTCAGACTGCCGCTTGTGCCGACAACGCGGTGGCAGGGAATGATGATCGATATTTCGTTATGCCCGACGGCACCGCCGACGGCCTGCGCGGACATCCGCGAAAGACCCGCCGTCCCGGCCAGGTGCCGCGCGATCTCGCCGTAGGTCGTGGTATGCCCGTAGGGGATCTGCAGAAGCATTGTCCATACGGCCTGGCGGAACGCCGAGCCGATGGGGTGCAGCGGCGGCAGAAAGTCCGGTTCTTTGCCGGTAAAGTATACGTCCAGCCAGCGCTTGGCCTCGGCAAGGGCGTGCGTTTCCTGCTCGATGCGTTTTTCCGGCAGATCGCGGGCAAAGTACTTTTGACCGTCAAACCACAGGCCCCGCAGACCGATTTCGTCCGCCGCAAGCAGGATACCGCCCATCGGAGAGTCATAATGCCGGGTGAAAACCGCAGCCGTGTTATTTGCCATTGGCTTTTCCTCCGTTTTCTGTTTTCGGCTTATAGTCTTTCCTTTCCGGAATCGCGCCGCCGGGCGGATATAGGAAGTCGAAAAATAGGACTGACACAGTCAAGCGACAGTCCTATTAAATTTTGCTGCATCTGCCGCACGGATCGCCTGCTCCGGCTCCGACAGTCTTTCGGAGATCAATCCAGCTCGAAGGCGCCCGTATAGAGCTGGTAATAGGTGCCTCGCTGGGCGATCAGGTCATCGTGAGTGCCGCGCTCAATGATGCGGCCGTGGTCGAGGACCATGATGCAGTCGGAGTTGCGGACCGTGGACAGCCGATGGGCGATAACGAACACCGTGCGCCCCTTCATCAAAGCGTCCATGCCGGCCTGCACCAGCGCTTCCGTATGGGTGTCGATGGAGGAAGTGGCCTCGTCCAGGATCATGACGGGGGGATCGGCCACGGCTGCGCGGGCGATGGCGATCAGCTGCCGCTGCCCCTGGGAAAGGCTGCCGCCGTTTGCCGTCAGCATGGTGTTGTAGCCGTCGGGCAGACGGGTTATAAAATCGTCCGCATTGGCGAGCCTGGCGGCCCGGATGCACTCTTCGTCGGTGGCATCCAGTTTGCCGTAGCGAATGTTATCCATGACCGTGCCGGTGAACAGATTGGTCTCCTGAAGCACGATCCCGAGGGAATGCCGCAGATCGGGCTTGGCGATCTTGTTGACGTTGATGCCGTCGTAGCGGATCTTGCCGTCGGCAATGTCGTAAAACCGGTTGATGAGGTTTGTGATCGTGGTCTTGCCCGCGCCGGTAGCGCCCACAAAGGCGATCTTCTGCCCGGGGTGGGCATAGAGCGTCACGTCATGCAGCACGGTCTTGCCCGGCACATAGCCAAAGTCCACATCCTCCATGGTGATGTCGCCCTTCAGCTCCGTGTAGGTCACGGTGCCGTCTGTCCGATGGGGATATTTCCAGGCCCAGTGACCGGTGTGCTCGGGGCATTCATGGATCGTTCCGTCCGGATCCACATGGGCGTTGACAAGCGTCACATAGCCTTCATCCTGCTCGGGCTCCTCATCCATCAGAGCGAAGATGCGCTCGGCGCCCGCCAGGGCGGAGAGGATATTGGTCAGCTGCATGGAGATCTGGTTCATGGGCTGGCCTACCTGGCGGCAGTAGGTCAGATAGCTGACCAGGCCGCCGATATCAAAGTTCGTGAGCGCTGTCAGAATGCCGCCCACACCGGCGGTCAGAGCAAAGCCGATGTTGAACAGGTTGGCCATCATAGGCATGGTAGCGCCGGAGGTGAAGTTGGCCGCCGTACCCGCCTTGCGGTAGTTCTCGTTCAGAATCGCGAATTGCTCTTTGGCAATGTCCTCATGGGTGAAGGCCTTGACCACCTTCAGCCCCTCGATCATCTCCTGGATGTTGCCGTTGACCGCGCCCAGGGCCGCCTGCTGCTGCTGATAATAACGGCGGCTGCGTCCACCCCAGGTCTTGATGACCAGAAAGGCCGCCGCCAGCACCAGAACGGTCACCAGAAACAGGAGGGGGCTGATGTAGATCATCATCACCACGATGGACACAAACAAAAGCACGCTGGACAGCAGGGACACCAGAGACTGCTCCAGCGCCGTCTGCACATTGTCCGCATCATTGGTAAAACGGCTCATCAGTTCGCCATGGGTGTGCTGGTCAAAGTATTTCAGAGGAAGGGTCTGGAGTTTCTCAAACAGGTCCTGGCGCAGCCGGTTGATCCCCTTCTGAGCCAGGCGTATCATGGTAAACGACTGGAAATAGGAGGCCACGGCGCCCGCCACATAGATGCCCGCCAGCAGCGCGATCAGCGCCACCAGTCCGGAGACCTTTTCCCCCGCGCTCTTGGTGGGGTCTACCACCAGATTGGAGATGGGCCGCAGCAGGTAGGAACCGCCCACACTGGCCAGAGTGGACAGTGCCAGGCAGAGCAGCACCAGCAGCAGCGGCAGCTTGCTCCGGGTCAGATAGCCCAACAGCCGCTTGACGGTCTTGCCTATGTTCTTAGGCGTCTGGTAACCACCGCGGGGCCCGCCGCCGGGGCCATGAGGGGCTTTTCTCTGTTCCGCCATTATGCCGACACCCCTTCCTGCTGAGACTGATAAATCTCCTGATAGATTTGATTGCCCGCCAGCAGCTCCTGATGGGTGCCCAGGCCGGCAATGTGGTCGTCGTCCAGCACCACGATCTTGTCAGCGTGCTCCACCGAGCTGATCCGCTGGGCGATCATTATAACCGTCGTGCCTGCCAGGTTCTCCTTAAAGGAGGTACGGATCTTCGCCTCAGTGGCGGTATCCACCGCGGAGGTCGAGTCGTCCAGAATCAGGATGGCGGGCGCCCGCAGCATGGCCCGGGCGATGCACAGCCGCTGCTTCTGGCCGCCTGAGACGTTGACGCCGCCCTGCTCCAAATGGGTATCGAACCCATCGGGGAAGGACATGATGAAGTCGTAGGCCTGGGCATTTTTCGCCGCCTGAATCATCTCTTCCTCCGTGGCGTCCGGCTTACCCCAGAGCAGGTTCTCCCGGATGGTTCCGGAGAAGAGCACGTTATTCTGCAGCACCATGCCAATA
>ERZ827512.3609-NODE-3609-length-10661-cov-7.449085_pt1 | contig 10661 bp, 10 predicted proteins | sample MGYA00519916_ERZ827512 | MGnify/ENA primary metagenome ERZ827512 (study PRJEB31778, sample SAMEA3449335) | human gut metagenome | biome: human gut; feature: human-associated habitat; material: faeces | place: United Kingdom | collected 2010/2012 ... | reverse complement strand
CTAGACATCTTTTATTCTTAATTTCTCTTTCTACAACAAAATTTTCGTTAAAATTTAGATTTTTATCTTTCATATTTAATAATTTTAGTATAGAATTATTTATAGACATTGACAACACCTCGTACTTTGTATTTTTTTGATTCTATAAACATTGTATCATAGTAGTGTGTCAATGTCTTTTGTTTTATATAAAAAAGTTTAGTCCGTTAATTTGAACTAAACTTTTCTTTAGGTCCCCTCAATTTCGAAGAACCTTTTTTTGTAAGTTTTAAAGTTTTATTTTGATTTAGTTCTTGTAAATCTGATGGAACAAATATTCCATCCTGCATGATTAATTCATCATCAAAAAATATTTGTCCACCTCCATTTTCTTTTTTATGAATTTGTACCATATCCCAATGAATACCAGATTCATTACCATTGTTGCTAGTTGGATGACTCGCACCTAAAGCCAAATGAATAGAACCTAACATTTTTTCATCGTAAATTATATTTTTTACAATTCTATCAATTTTTGGATTAGTACCGAAAGCAAACTCACCTACATATCTTGCTCCAGCATCTGTATCTAATATTCTATTCAAGTCTCTAGTAGTACTACCAGATTCCGCCTTAATAACTTTACCATCTTTAAAGTCTAACTTTATGTTAGAAAAAGTAATATCTTGATATAAAACATCTGCATTATAAGTTATTGTACCATTTACACTTTCAAGTTCAGGTGCAATAAATACTTCTCCATCAGGCAAGTTGATTTTACCATTACAAATAACTGCTTTATATTTTCCAATATTAAAGTCTAAATCTGTTGTAGGAGTCAGTATTTTTACTCTATTAGTCTTATCCATTCTTTCTTTTAAAGGCAACATAAGTTTACCCATTTCTCCATAGTCCGCCAAAACAGTATCGAAATAAAAGTTTTCAAACTTTTCTGTACTCATACCAAATTTTTGTGCAAAAACTTTTGAGGGGTATCGAACTGTTACCCATTTTGTCTTTGGCAAACGTATATCCCAATGAACTGGTTTATAATATAAATTATGGTATAAATTCCATTTTTCTGGTGGAATATCACTTAATTCAAATAAGTTGTCATCATCTTTTATTTCTATATAAACATCCATTTCTGACATCATTACTGATTCAAATGCACTTTGAATGTTTATTTGTTCGGCACTAATATTCCTTAATAGTTCTCTTTGTATATCACTTTCTTTTAATAATACAAATGGTAATGCTCCTCTTTCATAGCATTTGCTGATAATATAGTTTATCAACGGTGCACAACTTCTGCTTGATTCAATAAGAACTCTCTCTCCTTGCTTTACTTCACAAGAGTGATTTACTATTAAATCTCCTAATTTCTCTAATCTTGGATCTCTCATTTACAACCACTACCTCCTTCTACTTTTTGCATCTAAATTATCAAAACTTGCTCCCATATTCATAATAAATTCTTCTTCATTTCTAGGGTCATTGCCTATGTATTCTTTACTTATAATATTTTCACCAACATATTCAGTGTATCCATAAGGTTTTTGTATCATTGAAGCGTGTCCGCCGCTTAATCTCATAATTGATGTTGGCAAATCAACAATTTCTCTTAATGGTGCAATACCAGAGAATTTAACATTCATTCCATCATAATCAATTGAATCATATAATACTCCATAATTTGATACTAAACTCAAAATACTTTTATAATTATCTTTACTACTATTTATTGTATAATACATATTTGGTTCTAATATTTTCATTCCTGCATCTTTAAATGCTCTCATAAGGGCAATAGGAACTGCTATATTAAAGTCTGCTGGATCTGATCCAACATTATCACATTTACCATTAATTAAGGATATTTCAGCATCAGTTACTTCCCAACCAAACAAACCTTGCTGACAATAGGATTTAACCAATCTTTCCACTTGTTTTTGATATTTAGGGAATAAATAATCTGTTGAGAATTTAGATTGATATTTTAACCCACTTCCTCTTGGCAATGGCTTTACTTCGAAACCAACACCAGATACTCTTGTATAATTAGCCTCTCCGTAACCTGTCTTAATTGGTGTTTCTTTATGAACAATAATAGGATTTGAGAATTTAGTCTTTATTCCAAACCTTTCAGATAAAATATTGTCAATAACTTCCGCCTGTAATTCTCCCATCAATTTTATAACGATTTGTCCTGTTTGCTTGTTAAACATAGCTTGTAAATCTGGATTTTCATCATTTATTATTTCTAAAGCTTTAATAAGTGCCATTTCTTGAGAATTATCTACTGCTTCTATGGTTGTTTGAAATAATGGATTTATGAATGATACTCTTTTATATTCATTAATTTCCTTACCTATTATTTCTCCACATTTTGCTGATAAGCCAGTAATAATTCCAATTTGACCACTCTCTAAACGATCTACTTTTTTCTTGGTAAAACCATCTATAACACTCATAGTTCGTATTCTTTCTGTTTTACCATCTTTTGTAGGAATTTCTTCCCTATTTTCTAATTGACCTGCTAAAGTTTTAACATATAATTCTCGAACTTCATTTTCTCTCTTAACGGTATAGACATATCCAGAAAATTTATCTGATTTTCTTTCTTTATAAGTTGGCAAATATTGATCAATTGCATCAATTAACAATTTCATTCCTGCATCTAATAATGCACTTCCACCATAGACGCAAAATAATTCGCCTTTCATAGATAGTTCTCGAATTTTTCTTTCAATCAAATCTTTATCTATTGTTTCATCATTGATATATTTTTCCATTATTTCGGAATCAATATCAGCAAGTTTTTCTTTAACATCCTCTTGGCTAGGTTCTATATAAGATAATCCATCTTTTGAAGTATCATCCTTTTCTACTATTATTTTAGGTAATATTCTACTATCTAATTTAGTATGAATTTCATTCAGTGTTCTCTTATAATCAGCACCCATTCTATCCATTTTATTTATAAATATAACCGTTGGAACTTGTTTTTCTTTCAACATATTCCAAATAACTTGAGTTTGAGGCTCTATACCTTCAACTCCTGATATAACTAAAATCGCTCCATCTAAAACATTAATTGCTCTTTCTACTTCTGCTGAAAAATCAACATGACCTGGTGTATCTATGAGTTGAATTGTTTTATTTTGTAATGGAATAGTAACCAAGGAAGCTCTTACAGATATACCTCTACTTTGCTCTATTTTCATATTATCTGTCGTCGTATTACCATGGTCAACTCTACCTGTCTGTTTTTTTACTTTTGTGTGTACTAACAATTGCTCTGTTATAGTTGTTTTACCAGCATTTGCATGAGCAAATACACCAAGTGTCATTATGTCATTATTCATTTTTATCATCTCCCCCTAATAACTGTCTTAATATTTCATTTTCTAATATATAATATTTTTTAGTTGAATATTTAGAAAAATCACTTAAAATATAATTATTTACTAATTCGTTTAAATCTCTTACATTTTTAATTGATAATTGATTTAAAGGTCTACTAAATATACTGTGATCTTTAATTAAATAAAAACTATCATTAATCAAATCTATCCATAAAGGAAATATTATTGATTTTGTCCTTAAAAATATTTTTGTGTCTATTTTATTAAAAACATTTGAATGTATTTTTATATTATAACCTGTTTTTCTATAACAATCTTCAATTATACTATTGAGTAATTTTAAATCTATGCTAGAATCCAAATTATTGCTTATGCTTCTTCCCTCATCTAATAAACAACATAAATTAATATTCTTAACTTTTAAGGAATTTAGCAAATCAATTACATCGGATATTTCATTTAAATTATTTTTTGTAACAGTTACTTGAATAGTAACGCTTTTTTTGTTAAGTTGTAAATATTTAATTGTATCAATTGTTTTTCTAAATCCCATAGAATTTCCACGTAAATAATTATGATTACTTTCCAACCCATCTAAACTTAAACAATAACTATCTACATAATTAAGTATTTCATGATTAAATGCAAATCCATTTGTAAATATTGACGGCTTTATTTCATTTTCTTTACAATATTGTAGCATTTTCAAAAATAAAGGAGAAATTGTACATTCGCCACCAGTTAACATAACCTCATTAATATTCATTGCTTTTATTTTTTGAATTGTATTTTTAAATTTATCAAATATAATATCACAATCTTCAAATTCTTTATTTCCAGCATTCATATAGCAATGTTTACACATTAAATTACATTTATGGGTTATAATTATATTCACCTTATTCATAATTTTTCATCACCTCTATTAAAAATGCAGTGTAATCAATTATTGAATATGGACATTGATTAAGTAAATTAATAAATAATCTTTCATTATAGTAAATGAATTTTTTATATCCATCTTGACTCTTACAATTATCAAGAATATAACTTATAGTATTATTATTTATGTTTCCAATAACAATTTTTTTGTTTTTTATACTCATACAATATACAAATCCAAAAGAATCTATAAAAATGTTTCTAGGGATGTTATTTCCATAGCTTCTATTGCTATTTTCATTATTCAAATAAATATTATACGGACAATCATATATCAATTCTTTTTCCATAAATAAATTAGAAAAATTAAGTTCTTTCGATTTAACACCAGCAACTATCTTATCGAGTGCAACATTTATATTAGTCAACTTGCTCAAATTATAATCTATATGTAATAAAATGTCGTCATACTTATTAACAATATCTATTATTTTATCCTTTTCAGTGTATTTAAAATTTAGTTCATAAAAACAATCTTTATTATTTTTGATCTTTAAAAATGTTTTGACATCACAGTAAATAATTGTATAAAAATCTTTATTCACTTCATTCATGATATTTGAATACTTATCATCGTAATCGCTAATTTTAATAAAAACCGTTATATCATTAAAGATTAATTTTTTTAATTCTTTATAAACATCTACTAGGTTACTTGCTTTGCATTCGATAAATAATCTTTGAAAACCTCGATTACATACCATAGAATCTTTAAATAATGTAACCAATATATCATTCGAATATTCCACAGTTATAGAAGCATTTTCAGTTTTAAGATATTTATTCATCATACAACCTACAATTTGGCAATGATTTTTCTATGCTTTTATAAATTCCATAACTAATACCAAAACAGCCAGTATTACATCCTCTAATTTTGCAATCCTTACAACCTTTTTTTGTTCTTCTCGTAATATTATTAAATTTCTTAACATTTTCGCTATTCCATATTGTTGACATATCATCATTTAAAATATTTCCCATTTTAAATTCAGGATATTTCATCATATCACAAGGATATACATCTCCGTTAGAATCAATATTTATTCTTGTTTTACCACAATTACATTTTAATAAACTAAATTTATAACTTTCTTCTTCAGTAAATTTACTATTTTTATACAAATCATTATAAAATTTATAACCATCTATACCCATTCCTAGCTTTTCAAATTTAGTTCCATTTTCATGTTCTTTAATATATATTAAATCTTTTAATAAATTTTCATCTATTGTAACTAATTCAGTTTTCTTACCTCTACCCATTGGTAAAACTAAAATAGTTCCAAAGGAAGATGCACCTTTTGAAGAAACATAATTATACATATCAATTATGCCATCTTTGTTTTGATTGGTTATAACCATCTGAGTTCTAAAAGCCCATTTCATTTTTTCGCAAACATTAATTGCAGATACTGCACCTTCATAACTACCTCTACCTCTTAATCGATCATTCAATTCTTTATTTGTAGAGTCCAAGCTTATTTTAATTCTTATTAAATTTTTATTTAATTGTTCAAACTTGGATAATAATTCTTCTGTTATTCCAGTACCATTTGATACTAATTCGACAAATACTCCATTTTCATTAAATAATTTTACGCATTCTGGTAATTGATTAACTAAAGTTGGTTCTCCGCCTCTTATTGAAACGTATTTTATACCACTTGATATTAATTTCTTTGCAATTTTAATAACATTATTATCATCTATCTTTTCTTTATTTCCTAATGCTGAAGCACTACAAAATATACAATGCAAATTACAATAATTTGTTATATCCCATGTTGCATATAACGGATATGGTAATCTAATCTTTCCATTATTAATATAATGTTCATGTATTAGAACCAAAAAGCCATCTGGCTGATACTCTAACTTATTATTCTCACATAATTCATTATACTTTTTAAATAAATCATATAACTTACTCAAAAATATCACATCCTTCAAAATATGGTAAATATTCTTCTATTTCATTCTTTGTTTTAGCATTAATTATTTTATTAAAATAATCTACCGCAACAGAATCTAGTTTTAATATTACATTGGTTTTACAGTTTAAAACAAAACCAGTTTTTTCATCTAAATCATCAGTAATATAATATATTATGTTTTTATTTATTTTCATTAAAATTACACTCCCCACATAAAATACAAGAATTTAAATCTCTACCATATAAACTTTCTTGAAATAGCAATGCTCTTGCTCTACAACCACCGTTACACAATTCTCTTTTTGAACATTTTTCTTTGCATTTTAAATCACCATATTCATCCACCATTTTGCTCCAACATAAAGATAAATTAAATTCATTATCATTTATATTGCCAAATATAAAGCGATTTGTAATAAGACTTGGACACAAGCAAACATTTCCATTTGATTTAATGTATAAAAATCTCTTACCAACACCACAATCTGTTATTTTTAATTCAACATTTAATTCTTTATTCTTATATAAATCATGTATTATCTGAACACTTCTAAAAGTATTTTCATCTAATTTATTAGCTCTACCATTTGGGATAATAGCGTCTAATACACAGGGAACATTCAAATCTTTTAAAAACATTATTGTATCATCAATATTTTTTTCATTATGAGTTCCAACCATAGTATTAACAGACAATTCGATACTAGTTTGTTTTAATTTGTTTATATTGCTAATTGTTTTATCTAAAGCTCCAATCATTCCTCTAAATTCATCATGATTTTTAGCAATATTTGAATCTACTGAAGTAATAATTTTTTTAACACAATATTTTTCAAATAAATCTAAAACTTTGTTGCTTTGAATCGTTAAATTACTAAAAATTGTAACTAGCATTCCTGCATCATATAATTTGCTTAATAAGTATTCTAAATCTTTATAGGCAATATCCAAAAATAAAAGTTACAATTTGACAAAATAAAAACAACTTCGTAAACTGTTGTTAAATACAAAAAAATACAGTAGGAAGTTGTTAATATGAGTATAGCACAAAAATTAGAAAATGGTTATAAAAATCAAATTGAAAATATAAAAAATGAAATAAATCGTGTTTCTAAAATGAGACAGATTGGAGCATTAGTGTTGGATATAGGTGGACATTGTATATCTGCAATAGCAAGTAAAATTAACTGTAGCAGAAAGTTTATAAAGAAATGCTATATGATTGTAAGAGATAGCCTAGAAATTAAATCAAATAGATGTAATTGTGGTAGAAAAAGAATTACAAGCACTTATCCTGAACTTGAAGCTGATATCAGAAAGATTATTGAAGAAAAATTGTATGTTGATCCTCATTTTCAGACAGAACAGTTATTCTGTAGTTTAACAATTGACCAAGTAATGATGAAACTATTAGAAACAGGAAAATACAAAGAAAAATTTATTAGCAGAAGTTCACTTGGAAATCTTTTAAACAAAATGGGATATAATCTAAAAAAAGTTAAGAGAAATAAGCCTTTAAGAAAGATTGATGAAACGGATGATATTTTTGAAAATGTTAATATAAAGAAAAAAGAAGCATTAGATAACGATAATATAGGTCTTATATCAATCGATACTAAAGACAAAGTTCTGATTGGGCCTTATTCAAGAAAAGGAAAGTCTAGAATTTTAGTGGAAGCTTGTGACCATGAATTAACTAATAATTGTGTTATTCCATTTGGAATATTGGATTTAAAAACAAATAAAACATACTTTTATAATTTTGAAAATAAACCAACTAGTGAAGCAATTGTCGATTGTATTGATGACTATTTTTCTGACAAATCTTATACGAAATTAATGATTTTGCTTGATAACGGTCCAGATAATAGTGGCGTTAGAACAGCTTTTTTGAAATCTTTAGTAAATTTGTCTAATAAATACCAAATCAAAATAGAATTAGTTTATTACCCTCCATATCATTCAAAATACAATCCAATAGAAAGAATATGGGCAAGATTAGAAAAAATGTGGAACGGAATGCTTCTTACATCTTGTGAAATTTGCAATAAAGTTATGCAACAATTAACTTGGAAAGGAACAAAATCAGCCGTTAAATATATTACTAAAAGATATGAAAAAGGTATCAAATATTCAAAAGAGATAATGAGTCAATATGAAGGTACTAACATCCATAGAAATGAGCACTTAAAAAAATGGAATATTCTAATTACTCCATTAATCTAAATTGTAACTTTTATTTTTGGATACTGCCTATAGCAGTGGTTCTCCACCCGTTAAATCAAATTGATAAACATTCAATTTAACAGCTTGTTCTATCAAATTATCTAACGCTTCTAAACTTAATGTGTGTTGATTTTCGAGTTTGAAATCACCATAACAATGTTTACATCTTAAATTACATTTATCAATAAGTTCAACAAAAAGTCTTGCTGTATCTAAATTAGTAATCTTTTTAATATTATTGCATCTCTTTTGTTTTTCTTGTTTTAATGTTTCTAAATCCAGCAACTGATTTAACACATCTTCTAAATCACAATAATAATTTGAAAATTCTTTGATAGTTATACCTTCATGTTCATAAATAAAATTTAATATTTCGAACATATCTTCATTTATAATACTTTTTGTTCTACTTTTTCTATCAAAAAGAAATATAATATTTTCTTTTTGATTGTTTACAATAATAACATCTTGATTTATATACAGTGGCATAGGTACCTCCTTAATCACAATAATTGGAGAAACAGGATAACCTGTTTCTCAAGTTAAGCACTACAATGACAAGTTCCAGAAGCACAAGCAAATGAACTAGAATTTGCTTTTACAACTGAAATTGTTGGCTTAACAGCTTTTGTAGTTTCTTTTTTCATCTAAACTACCTCCTTATATTTAGTTTTTTTATATGAGATCCCTATAAACTCATGTCTTAATTATTTTTGAAATATAACTCTGCTCTATTGTATTTACCAGTATGTTCTAATTTAAAGTTTCCATTTGTATAGTTGTTCACTGTTTTTTTCCAAAAAGACTCTGCTTTTGGTGATAATGGAACAGCTTTTATAGTCCAATTGCCTTTATATATGTCAAAAATTTTCTTTACTGCTTCTTCACCAACTTTTTTTCCTTTATAATTATTTAGAACAAACATTTCACTTATTTCGTAATTATTTTCTGAATTGTCATCTACTAATACAAAGCCTAAAATATCATTGCCTGACTTAATAAAATATGCATAATTATTATCAAAATATTTATTCAAATCATATTCATATTCACATACTTTTGAGTCAAAAGTAATTGAAAAATATAAACTTAAATCATGTAAATACAATTGTAATAATTTTTCTAAATTTGTCCTTTCACTAGACGTTACTTTTTCTACACTAATATCCATTTTTTCCTCCTCATTTTTTAGTGCTTCATTATTTTAATAAAAAAAGGGGGGGGACACAAAACAAGGTCCTCCTCCTCCAAAATATTAATAATAAAACACTAATTGAATTTAATCGAGGTCTATTCTACCATTTTTTTCCAACTATGTCAATATTTTTTTGCAGCAAATGTCGACTATTTCAACATTTATCAAAAACTACAAACTTAATTCAAACTCTTTTTCATCTTTTTCCTTACTATCATAATCTAATTCCGAATGTTTCATTCGAACATATTCTTTTTCAACTCCAACATAATTAAATAACTCATCTTCCTTTGTAGTATCTAATGATATATTAACTACATCTTTTCTAGTAAAGTTTTTATTATCATAATGTGCCATTATTTCGTTAGTAGTTGCTTCTTTTGCTTTATCATTGCCAAATAATAGTATTTGTCTAAAAAACGTTTTTATTGTCCTTAAAATGGCTTTTATTTTATTTCTTAAAGTTCTATTTTCATTTTCCAATTTTTCATTCTTATATTGTAAATATTCTACCTCCTTTTCTAAATTATTTTTCTGTCTTTCTATACTTCTATAACTATAAGAATAATTATCTATTTCTTTATAAATATAATTTAACTTAGGTTGCATATCCATAACTTTTTTAGACTCTTTAATAACATTATTCATGCTATCAAAAGTATCTTTTTTTATTTTTACATACTCTTTATTTAGTAAGACTTCTTTATTTGTTTTCATTTTCTCATTAAAAACCTTGAGCGATTTATTTAATCTTTCATTTTTAACATTTAGTTCATTATTTAATTTTCTAGTTATTTTTTTGAACTCTTTTATATTAATATTTTCATTATCAGAATTTTTAATTCCTCTTTCTAAATCATATCCTTTACTAATTAATCTCTTATGATACTTATCTTGCAGCTCGGATAAATGATTTTTGTCTTTAATATATTGTTTCTTTGAAATAGTATATCTTTCAGAATTACTCCTTTTATCTAACTTTTTTACAATTGGGATTACTACACAATGAATATG
>ERZ827512.3603-NODE-3603-length-10682-cov-3.299614_pt1 | contig 10682 bp, 10 predicted proteins | sample MGYA00519916_ERZ827512 | MGnify/ENA primary metagenome ERZ827512 (study PRJEB31778, sample SAMEA3449335) | human gut metagenome | biome: human gut; feature: human-associated habitat; material: faeces | place: United Kingdom | collected 2010/2012 ... | reverse complement strand
ATACTTCGCAAACCTGTTATCGATAACTGAAGGGTTCTTGGAATTGGAGTTGCTGTTAGTGTAAGAACATCAATGTTACTTTTATACATTTTAAGCTTTTCTTTTTGCTTAACCCCGAATCTCTGTTCTTCATCAATAACTAGCAAACCTAAATCCTTAGGCCTAATATCATCATTCAAAAGTCTATGCGTTCCGATTACTAAATCAATTGTGCCATCCTTTAGAGAGTTAATTATTCTTGTCGTTTCTTTAGGAGAAGTAAATCTATTTAATAATCCTATTTTTATAGGAAATGAAGAAAATCTTTCTAATGCAGTTTCATAATGTTGATTTGCAAGAATAGTAGTTGGACAAAGAAACAAAACTTGTTTTTGACTTAAAATAGCTTTAAAAATTGCTCTAAACGCAACTTCTGTTTTTCCAAAACCAACATCTCCTACTAATAATCTATCCATTGGATGTGGAGCTTCCATATCTTTCTTAATTTGATTTGTAGCAGTCAATTGATCTTTTGTCGGTTGGTAACTAAAGTTTTCCTCAAATTGTTTTTGTAAATCATCATCTTCTAAAAATGCAAATCCTTTTTTACTTTCTCTTTCTGATTGAATTCGTAATAAATCAAGGGCCATATCGTGAACTTTTGTTTTTACCCTATTTTTAACTTTTTGCCATTGATTACCACCTAACTTATATATCTTAGGTACCACTCCTTCTTTAGAAGAATATTTAAGTAGTAGATCTATTTTTTCCACTGGTATATATAACTTATCTTTATCCTGATATAGTACCTCAATATAATCTTTCAATTGACTTCCTTGTTTTAATGTCTTTAAACCGTTATATATTCCTATACCACACCCCTGATGAACAACGTAATCACCAATTTCCAATTTATTAATATCAGTTATTTTTGTTCCATATTTAAAGTTTGTTTTATATTTTTTAATTAACGTCTTATTTTGAAATAATTCATTTGCTGTCAAAAAAATATAATTTTTATATACGAACCCACTTTCCATATCTAATGAAATGTAGTTTATATGTGTTGGTACAATATTTTCTAAAGTAGTAGTGACAGATGGTAGTTTTATTTTATTTATTAAACTTTTTTGTTGATACTCTTTGAGAGAAATTATTATTGTTTTTTCATTTGATAATTCATCCTTTAAATATTTTTCTATCGCTTCTATATTCTCATAAAACTGTGGTGGATTTTTTGTATTAAATGATATTATTTCTCTATTAAATTCAATAGCGCTATCTACTGAAAAATACAATATAGAATTTTCAGTATATTCTTCTTCGTATGGAAAAAAATACCTTTTTTGTTCTATAGATTGTTCCTTTACATAGTCTAAAACTTCAATTTTAGTAGTTTCATATACATTTTTTATTGTATATGGATCCTTATAAATAATAATGGGTTTGTTCAAATATTCTTGAATTGAACTAACTTCTATGTAGTCTTCTAAAGTACTTTGAGATTTATTTATCTCTATTAACTCATTAGTTAAGTATTCTGTACAAGGATAAATTATTATTTTCTTTTTATATTCAAGTGAACGTTGATTATTTTCGTCAAAAATTCTTATTGATTCTATATTATCTCCAAAGAACTCTATTCTTATTGGATGAATTTCGCCTAATGGAAATATGTCCACTATAAATCCGCGGACTCCAATTTCTCCAGTCTTTGTTACCATAGTTTCCCTTTTATAGCCTAGTAATGATAGTCTATCAATTAAATCATCCCGAGATATTTCCATATTAACTTCTAAATTCAATATTTTTGAATCATAATTTTTCTTAGTTGGTAAAAAATGTAAATATCCCATTAAGTGTGTGACTGTAATCAGAGGTCTATTTAAACTGATTTCTTTCAAAGTCTCCAATCTAGTAATGAGTAAATCAGGCGAAACAGCGATTGCTTCGCTTGTTAAAAAATCATCCATCGGAAATAAATAAACATCTTCAGTATATAAGCTTATTTTTTGAAATAACTTATTTGCTTCTAACAAAGTTGAAGTAACTAACAATATATTTCTTCTTTCTTGTTTTAATAATTTCCATATATACATCGCAAAAAGTTCTTCAGACATATTGTCCAAAGAAATAGAGTCTACTTTTATTGGTTGTAATATATTATCTATAAAGTTCATAAGTTCCTACTTCCTGTGGTTGTATTTATTCATAACTATGTTAAAATTTTCATTAGCGTAATCATTAATTATATTATTAACTATTGGTTCTATTTCTATTAATTTTTTTTCTTCTTCTGAACTAAACTTGGAAAGTACAAATGATATTTGATCCATTGTATTTCTAAGTTCAGAGTTTATTCCTATTCTCAATCGATTATACTTACTAGTTTTCAAACATTCTTCTATATTTTTTAATCCATTATGTCCTCCACTACTTCCTTGACTACGTAATCGATAAGTGCCAATTGAAAGAGCTAGATCATCACTAATAATTAATATTTCTTCTGGTTTTATCTTATAATATTTTGAAAAGAGGACTACTGATTCTCCAGAAAAATTCATATAAGTTTGTGGTTTTAAGAATATTACTTTTTCACCGTTTATTTTTTTCTCACAGTATAATCCTCTAAATTTACTTTTCCAAATAATATTTTGGCCTGAAAAATATCTATCTATAAAGCGAAAACCTATATTATGTCTTGTATTTTTATATTCATTTCCATAATTTCCCAATCCTACTATTAATTTCATTGTTAACCTCTTTTCAAAATTATTTCCCGGGAAATAATTATTTATCTTTGTGATATTCTTTATAAATAATAGACTTAGCTAATCCACGTTCCTTTGCCACTTTTTTCATCGCTTCGTTTAATGTCATATTATCTTGTAAATATAAATCAACGTGTTCTTTTATTGACAAATTTTGGTAATTTTGTTTAATTCCTTCTACTACTAAAACTATTTCTCCTTTTATTACAAATTCATTATTCAAATATTCATTTATATCAGTCCTTATAACTTCCTCGTATTTTTTAGTTAATTCTCTAACGAGTGCTATCCTTCTGTTTCCAAATATTTCCAGCATATTTTTTAAAGTATCGTTTATTCTTTTTGGTGATTCATAAAATACCATCGTAAACGTATAATTTTTCAATGTATCTAATTCTTTTAACAGCTTACTTCTTTTTGAATTTAAAAAGCCATAAAATAAAAAGGGTTGAGGAGATAATGCAGATAAAGTTAACGCAGGTACAAATGCAGTTGCTCCAGGTAAGCTTACAATACTGTAGTTCGCTTTTGCTGCATTTGCTACTATTTTATAACCTGGATCACTAATAATCGGAGTTCCCTGATCTGTCACCAATCCTATGTTTAATCCATTATCTAAATATTCAATAACCTTACTACACATTTGCTCCTCGTTATGATCATGACAGCTTACTAACTTTTTTTTGATATTAAAGTTACTTAATAATTTACCTGTTTCTCTCGTATCTTCACACAACAGAACATCTACAAATTCTAAAATTCTTAATGCTCTTATTGTTATATCATCGTAATTACCGATTGGAGTTGGAATCAAATATAATTTATTATTTTTCACTTTTTGCCTCACTTTCTAAAAAAATTGGTGGTTCTATTTTTAAACCAGATTTTCCATAATATATTGCATCCATCAAAAACAATGATGATAAAGAATTTTTATTATGATGAATAAATTTAATTCTTTTTGGCTCTAAATTATACTTTTTTAAAATTGTCAATATTTCAATAAAACGTTCCGTCCTTTGTATAAAATAAAAATGACCATTTTGCTTTATTATTTTGCTCACATACAAAGCAATTTCATCAAAATTTATTTTAATTTCATGACGTGAAATTGCTTTTGAAATTGAAGTACTCATCTTTGTATCTTCGTTTAATTTAAAATATGGCGGGTTGGCAACTACTGTATCTACACTATTTGGAAAAAAATATTTTTGACAATTTTGAAATCTATCTTCAATAATTTTTACTTGATCAGTTAAATTATTATTTTGAATATTTAATTTGGCAATTTGTGCCAATTTTTTTTGTACTTCTATCCCATAAATTTTATTATCTATTTTTATACTTATTAATAAAGGAATTAAACCTTGTCCTGTTCCTACATCAAGAATAATTTTATTATTATTATGCGGTAGATCAATAAAATCAGTTAATAAGATACTGTCACTAGTTAGCAAAAAAGAATCAGATAATTGAGTATAGCTTATTGTCCCTTTATTATGCTCAATTGTTTGTGTCTCAGTTTTCATTCTTTATTTCAACTACTTCCTTATTTTTTAATTCTATCTTGTATGTATTATTTAATACATTAATTTCTGTGACTTTTCCTTCTAAATTTCCAATTATTACCATTTTTCCAATATTTGGAAAATTCTTTTTTAAATTTTTGTAATTCTCATCTTCATACTTTAGACAACATAACAATCTACCACAAATTCCATTAATCTTTGCGGGATTCAATGCTAAAAATTGATTTTTGGCCATGCCAATAGATACACTGGAAAAATCTGTCAAAAAAGTATTACAACATAGAAATAAACCACATGGTCCTATCCCACCTATTTTCTGAGCTTTATCACGAACTCCTATTTGTCTAAGTTCTATTCTTGTCTTATATTTTTGTGCTAAAATCTTGGCCAATTCTCTAAAATCAATCCTAGTATCTGATACATAACTTATAAACAATTGTTTTCTATCAAAAGTATAAAAGGAATCAACAAATCTCATTTCTAGCTTTAATTCGTTAGCCTTACTTTGTGAGTAAGTCAAAACTTCTGTGGAGTCAAGTTCATTTTTTCTCTGTTGTTTTAAATCATCAGCTGTTGCTATCCTAATAAACTTTGTTTTTTTCTCCAAAATGAGATTAGGAATATTACTCTCTATTTCAAATTTTACTATTTCTGCCAATCTAAAAGTTGATTCTGTTTCAACAACTATTTTTGTTCCAATATACAATTTTTCACCTTTTTGAGGTTGTAATTTTATTACAACAGTTTCATTTTTTAAATATGAATTACTGTACCTAATCATTAGAAACTTCATTTAATACCTCCATGAACTTAATCAGTAAAGAATCAAGCCAAAGTTTAATATTTACATTGTATTGTAATTTAACTAGAAATTCATCAATAATTCCAATTATCTTTAATATTTTTACTTTTGATAAATAGAACTCATCTATATTTATGTTTTGAATTTTAATATTACTGTTTTCTAAATAATTTTGAAATATTTTTGATAGTTCCTTCAAAGTCTTTATTGACTGCTCTTTGGTTTGAAATAAATTTTCATAATATTTATTAAAGTTTAGTATAAGCGGTTGCTCTTTTGACAAAAAATTGTTAACAAGGTCTAAAAATATAGGACTATAGTTCTCATTCAAAAAAAATGTCTTTTCTTTTGTAAGTGACATAACTATACATCTAGATAAAATTGTTGGTAAAACTTTATAACGATGGGTAGATAAAAAAATAGCAATAATATTTTCTTCTGGCTCCTCTAGAAATTTCAAAATTGTGTTTGAAGCACTTATGTTCAACATTTCAGCATTATGAACTACATATATTTGGTAGTTATCATAAATGGATTTACTGGAAAATTTTTCCATAACTTGTAATAATTGCTCCTTTTTTATTATACCTGATTCCGGATAGATATCTATTATTTCTGGATAATTATTTGTATCTATAAGATTTATCAACTTGTCCCTGTTTAATAAATTAGTATCTTCATTTTTTAACAATATAATTGTCTTACAAAATTCTTTAATATAGGAATCAATTAATTGTTCTTCATTATTATTTGTTTCAATCAAGTATGCATGATGAACTTTTCCTAAATAGAGTGGAGCAATTGCTTGTTCATAAAATAATTGTTGATTTTTCTCTAACTGTTCTAACATTTACTGGTTCCTATCAAACAATAGAATGACTTTCTATTAAATGATTCCTTTCTAAAAAATTAAAATAATAATACTTTTAACAAAACAAATACAAAAAGTATTGGAAATCCCAATATTCCGACAGAACTAACAGTAATTATATTTATTGGTATTACTAAGTTAAATCTTGTTGCAATTAAATTATAACTATATAGTATTAAAACACTTAATATAATTCTTTTTAAAATTACAATTATTATTTTCATATTTTCACCCAATAATAATTATGTTTTATTTAGCAATTTATGATATTTCTTTTCTGTCTTCTAGTGCTTTTGATAAGGTTAGGACATCAATATATTCCATATCTGCTCCAATAGGAACACCACTTGCCAATCTTGTTATTCTTATTTCTGAAGATTCTAATATTTTTTTTATGTATAATGAGGTTATTTCTCCCTCTACGCTTGGTTTTAAAGCTAAAATTATCTCTTTATATTTTTTTTCCTTTAATCTATCTAATAGTTTTTCAATACCAATATCTTCTGGATTAATTTCATCTAGAGGAGAAATTAATCCATTTAAGACGTGATACTTTCCTTTATATATTCCTATTCTTTCAAATAAAAATACAATTTTAGAATCCTCTACAATACACAATGTTTCATCATCTCTTGTTTTATCTGAACATATTGTACAAATTTCTTTATCTGTTATGGTTTGGCAAATAGGACATTTATGTATATTTTGTCTTACATTTTTTATTCCCTCTTCTAAAGATTCAATCCTATCATTATCAAAATCTAATAAGTTAAATGCCATTCTTTCTGCTGTCTTTTCACCAATTCCAGGAAATGATTTAAAATTATCTATCAAATTTTTCAAACTTTCTGGATACATACTACATAATGCCAGGAATACTACCTGCTAGTGCTCCCATCTTATCTTGAATAGTCTGATCTATTTTTTTACAAGTATTATTAATTGCTATTTTTACCATGTCTTCTAAAATATCTTTATCATCTGATGTAAACTCCACATCTAGATCAATTTTTAATGATATTACTTCTTTCTTTCCATTCATTTTTACTGTTACAAATCCTTGTTTTGTTTCAAATTCCATTTTTTCTATTTCTGCTTGTTTATTCATTAAATCTTTTTGCATTTTTTGTGCTTGCTTCATCATTGCTTGTATATTCATTATATTTTTCTCTCTTTCTTTTATCTAATTTCTACTAAATCACCAAATAATTCTTTTGCTATTTTATATCTATTACTAATATTTAAATTATTAGCTTTTGTTTTTTCAATGCTAGGTTCATCTATCACTGTTAATTTTTTCCCCAATTTTATTATATTTATGTACTCATTTTTAAGACTTAACCATTCATCATTTGATATAAATGATATCTTTTTATTTTCATGAAATAAATTATTATAATAATCAGTAAGTTTTTGATAATGATTATAAAGTTTTTTTACACTTGATGTATATTCGTAGCTAATAACTATGGATTTTTCGCTCGCAGCTCTTGGTATTCCATCTAACAATTCACAAGCTACATATCCATTATTAACATCAAAAGTATAATCATTCAATTTTTTCCAAAAATTTAATTCTTTGTTCAACTCACTTTTTGATGCCTCTGCCATAGTATTTTTAGCACGTATTGTCATTAAATTTGCTATTTCATTATAGTTGATATTTTCATCTATTTTTGTTTGATTGACATCTTTTACTTGTTCTTCTTTTAATATAGCAGACGTCTCTTGATGTTTTTTATCAATTTTTTTCTCAAATTCACTTTTGATATTTTTATTTTCATTAATAAAATTTAATAGTAATATTTCAATATAAGTTTTCATATCATCAGCTCTTTTAACACTTGATATTTTTTCATTTAATAGATTAACTAACTTAACTGTATCATTTTCGCTATACTTTAAGGACATATCTTTAATATATAACTCCACTAATTTATTTTTTAAGTCAAATATTAATTGTTTTAAAACTTGTAGTAAATCTTTACCCTCATTATAATATCTTTCTATTTGTTCAAGCATTTCGTTTGCATTGTAAAATAAAATTGTATCTTCAAATTTTTCTAGATCTTCTGACGTTATTTGACCATTCATAACTAAAAAATCATTATATAATATTCTTCCATCTTTGTAAGAACTTAATTTATCTAATAAACCTATTGCATCTCGTAATCCGCCATCTGAAGAAATTGCTATAGATTGTAAAACTTTTTCATCTACATCGATGCTTTCTTCAACTGATATTTTTTTCAATAATGCTGTTATATCCAATGAACTTATTTTTTTAAACTGAAATGTTTGACATCTTGAGATTATAGTATTAGGAATTTTTTGAGGATCAGTAGTTGCTAAGATAAAAATAACATGTTCAGGTGGTTCTTCCAGAGTTTTTAGTAAGGCATTAAAAGCACCAATTGAAAGCATATGAACTTCATCAATTATATAAACCTTATATTTTAATTCTGATGGAAGAATTTTAATTTTATTTCTTAATTCTCTAATTTCGTCTACTCCATTATTTGAGGCAGCATCTATTTCTATAATGTCCATACATTCTTTTTGAACAGAATATAGACAATTTTTACATTCCTCACAAATCTCATTTTTGTAATTTAAACAATTGACAGCTCTCGCAAATATTTTAGCAATTGTTGTTTTTCCTGTTCCTCTTGGGCCAGCAAATAAATAAGCATGACTGATACGAGAGGTTTTTATGCTATTTTCTAACGTTGTTACAATTATATTTTGACCTACTACATCAGAAAACTTCTTTGGTCTATATTTTCTATATAATGCTTGATACATGGTCTCACCTCACATTGAATATTATAGCACGCTTAAGGCTCATTAGTAAATTAATGAGAATGAAAAAAATCAATCATTTGGTTCGCTTTTATTTTATAACATTTATTTCTTATAGTAAGAACAAACGTTAACTAATTTTTCTATACTATAACAAGATAATTATTAAAAATGCAAAATTATTAATGAAATTAGAGGTAATAGCGTTTGATAGAACGTTTGTACTATCTTTTGTTTTTGAAAAATTTGTTCAATAATATCAAACATTCATTTTTTCTAAATCCAGAATAATACTTTACAGGGGAATTATTATCTTTGTTTTCACAAATCATTTCAAATATTTTGTGATTATTTACATTTCTAGATTCAACACCATAGTATATATTACTAATTCTACTTTGTTTGATAGCACTTGCACACATTGGACATGGTTCAAGAGTAACATATATATCACAATCATCTAACCTCCAATTTTGCATTTTTTTACTTGCTCTACCTATTGCGATCATTTCCGCATGTGATAGCGAAGAATTATTTTTATTTTTTAAATTATGGGCCCTTGCTAGAACTTTACCATTACTAACTATAACAGCCCCAATTGGCACTTCATCAATTTTAAATGATTTTTCCGCTTCAATCAAAGCTTCTTTCATAAACTTTTCATGCATAAAATTAATCTCCATTTTTTACAAAATAAAAGTGCACATAAATGAATTATGTTAAGGCTGCTATGTCTCCATCCTGACCTATTTCCATAAACATCTATTGCACATATATATAGTAAATTAAAATTTATCAAAAATCAACTTTTTTTGTAATCGAGCAGTTTTTTCGTTAATTTTTATTTTATATTCATTTTATAAAATAATGTTATTAAGTAATAGAAATTACAGTTAAATCATTTAAGCTTCTTTGTAGTTATAATTGAATAAAAAAAAGAAAGCAAAAAAGTACTTCATGAAGATAATATAGAAACTATTGTTTCATTTATTTCACATAATAAAAAAATAACTGAAACAGATTATAATTCAAAGATTATTTCTGAAGAAGTTATGAAAAATAAAAAAAACAGTTTAACATACCAGTTCTTAAGCTTAATCGTTGAGCATGAGCTTGTACTAATTGTAAAAAAGGAACTGATGAAAATAAATTATTTATCAGATAAAAAATAGAAAATAGGAAATAGAAATAAAATTGATAAATAAATTACTACTTTATCTAAATATATATCAATGGTTATTTAAGAACTAAACGAATTGTTTTACCTATGATATTATAAAAAATGAAAGCATAATAAAAATTACGAATACACTTAACAATAAAGTTGATAGAAGTCTTAGCTATTTATCATCCATTTACAAAAACACAAGCTTTAATATACGTCAATTATATTTTTTAGATACTACCAAACCTGATAGTAAAACATTTATCAAATATATAATTTATTTTATTAAATAAGTTCATCAAAAAATGTGAGAAAAGAAAAATAGAAATTATATTTTTATGTTCTTTGTATATATAATCAAAAAGCACATTTGAATATATTTTTAAAAAAATATTTTGTTCTAGAAGTTTACAATTGATTATTTTTTATTAAGTGAGCTTTTTAACTTATCGATTCATCTTATTTCCCGGGAAATATTTTTTTCACACATTATTTTTACTTTTCATTTAGTTTCACGTGAAACTTATTGTCTTTTCTTTTTATTTTATTTCCCGTGAAATATTTTTTTCACACATTATTTTTACTTTCCATTTAGTTTCACATGAAACTCCTTGTTTTTTCTTTTTATTTTATTTCCCGTGAAATATTTTTTCACACATTATTTTTACTTTTCATTTAGTTTCACATGAAACTTATTGTCTTTTCTTTTTATTTTATTTCCCGGGAAATATTTTTTTCACACATTATTTTTACTTTCCATTTA
>ERZ827512.3598-NODE-3598-length-10692-cov-3.863495_pt1 | contig 10692 bp, 10 predicted proteins | sample MGYA00519916_ERZ827512 | MGnify/ENA primary metagenome ERZ827512 (study PRJEB31778, sample SAMEA3449335) | human gut metagenome | biome: human gut; feature: human-associated habitat; material: faeces | place: United Kingdom | collected 2010/2012 ... | reverse complement strand
ATTACATTAGTATCATTTTTGTTTTATACCCTTTTAAACGCACTTTCCTTATATATAAAAAAAGCGAAAACGCTTCTTTTTATATTGTAAATCCCATAATATTATAAATAATAGCCATAAGATTTGTTTGAATAGTTGTGATATCAGTTTCTGTTAAACTATTTATATCAATATTATTAGTAGGATTAATACTAGAAAAATCTGCCACACCATCGGTTACTGTTTTAGTATCAGTTAATGTTAATACATCTATTTCAGTACCTTCAACTGACATTATCATATCAAAATTAGTTGTTATAAGATTTCCCTCAGTATTACTAGTCAAATTAGCAGTCAATGAAACATCTGATGTTTTATCGGTTATGTTAAAACTGATATTGTTATCACGAAGTGTTACAGATCCTATACTAGTATTGTTACTACTCAAATTAATAGTAGTTATATCCTTATTTTCTTCTATAACTGCCTTTAAAATTTCAGTATTATTTTCTTTAATAACAAAGCTTTTTTTACTTTCATTATTAAATTCAACACTGTAATTATTATCACTATCATTTATACCAAACTCATAAGTTATAATATCATTTTTTTCAAGGTAAATACTATAGTATAAATAACTGTTGCTATCAGTTATACTACTAGATGTAGTAGTATCTATCTTTTCCAAACTACTACCTAGTATTTTTTTAGCCTTGCTATCATTCTTTAACTCATCTACTATATTTTTGCTAATTTCATTAAGTCGTTTTTCATCAAGCTCTAAACTTATTTTTTTCTTGCCATCAATATTTGTTACTTTTATATCATTATTAGTCACACTGTTACCAAGACTTGCTATTATTTTATCATAAATATAGTTAATATCATCAACTGATTGTTTACTTTCTTCTAGATATGTAAAGAAATCACTATTTTCTATAACAATATATTTATCAAATATATTTCTTAAAAATACATAACTAATATTTTCAGCTTGATAAAAGTTAATGCCTAATAACTCAGTAGTATTCAATAATAATGAACCATCCATATACATTCTTTTAGATTTAGTATCAAGACGATATTCATAGTTAAAAGTACTATTATTCAAATTACCAATAATTACATCAGTTCCATCAGTACTATTTCCTAACATCGTATTAATATTAAATTTAGTAGATCCTCTCACTGTTTGGGTAACACTATCATTAGTAGATTTCTTATCAAGATTAAATGTTTCTATTAAAGCTGTCTTTAAATCATTAAATGATGTTACTATTCTATTCTTATTAGAATAATTCTGATATAGTAAAATACCTCCTGCTACTAATAATCCTACTGCCACAATAATAACTATTGTAACAATAATTCTTTTTTTCTTCATAACTTCACTCCTTACCAATATTATTATAACTAAATTATATCTTAAAAATTTATATAATTAAAGGAAATAATCAAAAAAAACAAGCTTTTACATAATATGACATATTTTATCTAATAATAATAAACAAGAGGTGATATAAATGAAAAAAGGAAAATGGAATTTTCTTCTAACGATTAGTTGCATTATTAGTGTTTTATTACTCTATAATATTATTAGTTATTACTGTGATTATAAAAAGGATTTAGAGCTTAAAGAAAAAATTAAAGAATATGATTTGGGAAAATTAAGAGAAGTGAACTCTGATATTGTTGGTTTTATTGAAGTAGATAATACTAAAGTGAGATATCCGGTTGTAAAGAGTAATGATAATAAATTTTATTTAAATCATTCTTATAAAAAAAAGAAAAACGAAATAGGTTCTATTTTTTTGGACTATCGAAATGATTTAGATAATCTATCAAAAAACAATATTATTTATGGACATGGTAGACTTGATAATAGTATGTTTGGTAGTCTAAATAACTTATTGGATAAAGAGTTAATAAATAATAAAGTTAACTATTATATAACAATAACCACACCTAAAAGTATAATGATTTTTAAGATTTTTAGTATTTATACAATTTATAAAGAAAGTTATTATATTAGGACATATTTTAGTAGTAATAAATATTTTAAGGAATTTTTAAAGACTATTACGAATAGAAGCATTTATAATTTTAATACTGATCTTAATACAAATGATAAAATATTAACATTATCCACATGCAAAGATAATTTTGGTAAGAGAGTAGTAGTCCATGCCAAACTCATAAAAAAAGAAGAAACAAAATAAGTTTCTCTTATTATTTATTTAGGATCTTATTAAAAGCATAGGTTGATAAAATAACAAAGATTGATAAAAAGAATATATTTAATAATATGGAGTCATTTGTCTCAGGGTTTTCAATAGATTCTTCTAATTCATTAATTTCATCAAGGCTTAATTCTTCCCCAGGGTTTAATTCAAATTCTGTATTACCTATTTCAATAATAGCCCCTGTGGTGTCATCTGGAACCCATAGAGTTGGTTTATCAGCAGATTCAGATGAATTAATAATCTCAGCATTATCAGTTATTGTTAGGGTAGGAGTAGTTGTAACACCATTACCTTTTCCAAGTTCAATACCACCAAATCCATTACCAGAAACATCTATTCTACCTACAAATGTAGCATGTCCACCATTTATAAGAAGTCCTGCATTACCACCAGTTAATTTAATGTTTTTTAGGGTAACATTACTCTTATATATTTGTAATACATAAATTCCGCCCCAAACAGTATTATCACTGCTATTACTAGATCCAAACTTTCCTACATACTTAATTGTTTTATTATTACCATCAATAGTAATATTTCTCATTATATTAATCTTTTCAGTTGTTTCTATATTACTACCGAGAATAATAGTTGAAACATTACTATTATTTAACGCTTCTTTAAGCTCAACCTCACTATTTACAGTTTTACTAGTAGCTGCTTTAACACTTAAAGTAGTACCTAATGTAATAGTTAAAACAAAAAGCAATAGAATTTTACTAACTTTTTTCATTTTCCCTCCTCACAATTAGTTTTTGCTATCTTAATATAAAATATACAAGAAACTTGTCAAATTTTAAGTATTATTTTTGACAAAAAAAGAAAAGAGCTTTAAGCTCTTTAGACCAGTAGTGAGACTTCCTGGTGTTGTACATATTACCTATGTACATTATTATAATAACCAACATTTTTTTAATTATTCATATTTTTTATATTGATGCTATATTATTTACTTTAATATCTATAAAATCTGATAAGTAATCCAATTTAATATCATCGTATTGAAAAAAATTTCTTTTAAATTGGTATCTATTAAAAACTAGCAATAAAAAAGAGCATTTTTCTGCTCTATAAATTGTAATTTAAATTAATTCACTACTTATTTTTACATAACATATATTTTAAAATATATATTACAAATAGAACAATTATTGTCATTATCACTATAAAATACATTGTTGGTATACTAACAACATTGTTATTAAATATTAATCTAATATCAATAGATTCTTTTAAACTATTTATTACATCATTAGGAATTATTTTTCCCAACTCTCTAAATGTACCTGTCATAACTGAATTCTTCATTAACGCAGTTCCATAAGTAGTCGGTAAAAATAACAATGCGTTTCTTAATCCTGTTCCAAATTGACTCATTGGCATGTAAGCTCCGGCAATAAAACCATACATAGAACTAACAATTGAACCAACGGCAGAAATTTGACCTTGTGTACTTAACAATGAATTTATTAATGCTGATAAAATACATCCAAATAAGGTTAAACCCACAACATTTAAAATTATTAACAATATATCCATTATATTCATAAACCAACCATTACTTGCAATATATATCAAACATAATCCTAATGCAAATAAATTAACAATTAAAGTAGATATAAATGATGCCAAAAAATATGATATAGCCAAGGTTTTCTTATCAGTTGGTGTAATAATTAAATCTTTAATATTACCATTTACTTTATCTTGAACCATTAACATATTAGAGCAAAAAGCAACGGTTATACATGAAACAGATAATAGTGAACCAACCAATTGACCACTTACTAAACCATTAAGCAATTTACTGCTTAATTCTATTCCATTAGGAATAGAACTTATAAAAGCATCTTTATATACATTAGCTAAAAATGTAGAGTATAAAACTAATAAAATTGCTGGAGTAATTAATGATGTAAAAAACATTCCTTTGTCACTAAAATAAACTTTTATATTTCTTATAGTTAAATTAATTATTTTTTGCATTTGATGCCTCCGATTCGTTTCCAGTAGCGTTTAAAAATACATCATCCATTTTTCCCTTTATTATTTCATAATCCTTAAACACTTCCTTATTTTTTATTATTAAATCAGTTGCTAACCTGGTGTTTTCAACTTCTAATTTAAATCCATCTCTAATCTTTGCATATGGTAGTCTTAATTTCATTACATCCTTTTCTTCTACGTGATAAAGGCTTATTATATCTTTAGCATATTTATTCTTTAAGTCTAAAGGTGTTCCTTCAGCAATAATTTTACCTTTTTCTATTATTGTTATAAAATCAGCATCTGCAGCTTCCTCCATATAATGTGTTGTTAAAAAAACAGTCATTCCATTTTTTTCTCTTAAATCTCTTATTATATTCCATAGTTTTTTTCTTGTATTTGGATCTAACCCTGTTGTAGGTTCATCAAGAATTAAAAATTCCGGATTATGAATAATTGCTCTTGCAATATCAACCCTTCTTCTTTGCCCACCAGATAAAGTTTTAACTTTTTGATTTTGAATTTCATTTAATTCAAACATTTTTGACAATTCATCAAATCTTTTTTTAAACTTATTTCCTGTAATATCATATAAACTAGCACGGTATTTTAAGTTATCATATACACTTAAAGTTTGATCTAAAACAGAATTTTGAAAAACCACACCTATTTTATTTTTTATATAGTTTGAATTCTTATTTATATCTTCTCCACATACCAATATACTTCCACTATCTTTTTTTAAGGTTCCACAAATCATAGATATTGTTGTTGATTTACCAGCTCCATTAACACCTAAATAAGCAAACATTTCACCTTTTTTCACTCTAAAACTAATATTATTAACTGCTTTTACTTTACCAAAACTTTTACTAACATTAGTTATCTTTAAAACTTCCTCCATATAAGAGCCTCACTTTCAAACTACTATTTATCTGTCTGGTTATATTGTATCATAAAATTCTAATTATTTTATGTTTTCCATATTTTTTTTCTGATTCATTTTTATTAGTCATTTCTATAAAACTGCTATAATTATTTTGTTATTTTTTTTACACAATTATCTAATTCTGCGTTTTCTTGAAGTAATTCAGTATTATCTACAGTATATTGTTGAGACATATGCATTCTGCTATTATGATTATTTGATTCTAATAATATCGAGCTAGTAGGCCATGATTGTGAACCCCCTGTTTGTTCATGAAGTTGAACCTTTAATAACTCTGTTTTACTTAATTTTAATATTAATTTATCTAATTCATATAAATCTTTTTTATCGAAACTATTAAAATTATTTATTCTGAATGAAATCAATTGATATAAAATAGTACCAAAATCAGCAGTAAAACGTGAACAAGCTTCATATCCTTCTCTAATTATAAATAAAGCATTGGCTAATAAAGGATTTTGGTTAATACCTTCATCAATTTTTTGCCACTCGTGATTTGTCATAAATTCTTGCAATGCTTTATTAGTATACATTTGCTTACAATATGCTTGTTCTGGAGAGATAATTCTTCTTTCATCAAATACACTTAATATATTAAATAATATATCTCTTTTTATGACATCTTTTATATCTAGCGAGATAAAATGCACTTGTCCTTCAGTAATAATTTTAAATTCATGAATTTGTAAACATTTTGGAGCAGTTTTTTCATTATCAATTCTCCATAATCCTAGTTCAACAACATATGACTTTCCGTCATGGATTATTCTTCTACAAAAATCTACACTTTTCCATATATCATCATCAATTTTAAAAATTATTTTTTCTTCTTCTAATGGAACCATACTAAAATCTTGTCTTAAATTGTCAGCAACAATAATTTTTTTACCTATATATAACGATAAAAATTTATCAATAACTTTTCTTTCGTCAAACGATAATTGTAAATCATAATTATACTCATAGCTTTGCGGTATTATCATTTTCTCACTCCCTTTTAATTGCTAATTATTATATACTATTTTTTTAAAATTGCAAGCATTTGTTAACTAATGACTTTTTAACTATTTATTTAAAGATTTTCATTAATCCAGTTATTAAATTCTGTATTAATTATATCACCATAATATGAATATTTATTTAAATCATAATCATATTTTTGAGTAAACCATGTTGGTGCATCTGAATTATTTTCAGTTAATTTTTCTATGAAGTTATCATAAGTTAAACTACTTACTCCTATAACATCATTACCATTTCTACATGCCTCACCAGCTAAAATACATGCATCAATAACTGCTTTTCCAATCCAAATTCTATCATTTATTCCAGTTCCTTTTTTTCTGCTTTGACTATTAAGTCTTCACCAATGCCAATTTCAATTCTAACATTAATATTTGGAAGTCCCTTTTTAGTTAATAATTTATTCAACATTTTATTCAACAATTTATATATGTTGAAATAGTTAATAATTCGTATATATCAGATTGATATGGTGTTGAAAATACACCATATACACAATCTCCACGAACCCCAATTTGTCTTGCATTATCACTGCTATTCATTATTGATGTTATTTCAGGTGTAAAACTCCCTAACACTTTTGCTACAACTATATCTTTTCCACCTTCAATTAATTTTTTTGAACCAATTATATCAACAAAAACAGATACAATCAAACTTTTAATACCATTATTATAAGTAAAATTACTATCATCTTTTGGAACTTCCTTTTTTTGAATTTCAGCATTATTATTTAAGATTTCTTCTATTTTCTTTTTACCTTCTTTGTAATCATAATACATTTAGCATCTCCTATAAATAAATTAATAAACCTAACCCATATATTATTAATGGACTAGCAAAACCGAATAAAAAACATCTTAATCCATTTGTAAAACTAATATATTTTTTATTACAAATAATTGAATTTTGATATATTTGATTTAGCAAATCATCGATAATATCATCATCGTTTACTTTTAAATATTCATCCTTATATTCTTTATAATTGGAATACTGTGCTATGCTTTCAAAGAATAAATAAGATTTTATTTTTACATTTTTCAGTTTAATTGTTGGTACTAATACTTTTATTAAAGCCCATATTCCATATATACGAAATATAACTAAAACGATAAAAAACATAATATAAAACATCACTAAAAATTATATGTTCACTAATTTTCTTAATAATTTCTAATATACTATTTATAAAACTGATATTAGTAAAAACAATTATAAAAAAATTCCTACTAAACCTAAAACAATTGATGATTTACTATCTGAATTATTTATCCATTGATTTATCATTTCTAATTTTTGATAAGAATCATCTTTAATTTTTTGTTTTTCCATTAATCTTCCCTCCAACAAGAAAAATGAAAAAATCAATCATTTCTGATTGATTCTATATATCAAAGTTCGAATAGTTCGAACAGATTCGCCATTGGTGGAGCTGAGGGGAATCGAACCCCTGTCCGCAAATACAGTAGCTTAACCTTCTACAAGATTAGTAAGTTATTAAAATTCATAAGCAAGTAGATAACTTACAATCATAATTGCTTACTAGTTTATGTTTATTCGTTATGAAGTCTAAACAAAAATCATAATATAGTCTGCTTTATAAGTCCTATCTAATTCTCACAGACAAAGAATTAGTAGAACCTGTCGCTACCTATAGGTTAGGCATAAGCAACAGCGTTTGTATAGCTGTTTCCAGTTATATTTAATTTTACTCTTGTAACGTAAGAGATACTCGTCTTGCTAATTAAACCCAAATATTTTCGTCGAAGCCAAAGACAGCCCCAAATACATATATAATTTTATCAAACAAATGTTTCTTTGTCAATTTTTTATTCAAATTTTATTGTAATATTACAAATTTTAATGTATAATTACTATAGAATAGAAATAGGGAGCGTTAGTATGGATTATAACAATGTAGAAAATAAAAATTATTTTGGAGTAAGACATTACAATGTTAAAATAGTAAAAGAAAAAATAAAACCATTAAAATTCATTTCCAGTGTTATATCATATGCTATTTTTATATGGTTATTATTAATTGGATTAACACTATTAGTTTATATTGCAGACATTAAAATTCGTGCAGCTAAAGGAGATAATACTCCACCTAAATATAATGCTTATGTAGTATTAACAGGTTCAATGATACCAGAAATAATGCCTAATGATGTAGTAATAACAAAGAAGAGAGATGCTAAAGAATTACAAGCAGGTGATATTATAACATTTGTATCATCCGATCCAAGACTTTCAAATATAATAGTAACTCATAGAATAAAACAAGTATTTACTAATTCAAATACTGGTAAACGTGAATTTCAAACTAAGGGAGATAATAATAATGTTGAAGATTTTGTTTTAGCACAAGAGCAAAATGTAATAGGAGAAGTAATCTATAAAATACCAAAACTAGGTTACGTACAAGCACTATTAGCTTCAAAAGGAGGATTAATAATAATAGTCCTAATACCATGTTTAGCAATATTATCTTATGATATAGTAAAATTATGTAAGAGAATAGCCACTAAAAAGAAAAGTAAATCTACCGTTGTAAGAAGGTGATAAGTTATGCCAAAAACCAATAGATTTCATGTCAAAGAAATAGATAAACAAAATGTTACAGTAGAAGAAGAAAGAAAATATCGCTCACCATTTATATTATTTCTAATAAGAAATGGAAAGTTAATACTAACAATATCTCTTCTTTTTTCACTATCAGTATTTATAATAGCATTTTCACTTATTATGAAAAATATAAAAGATTCATCAATTTTAACATATGAATCAAATGGAGTAATAGTAAAATTTACTTCAAGTGATGAATCAATATTAGATGGAACACCAATAACTCCAGAATATGCCGATAAACTATTTACTAATAGTGTTCAAAATAGTAATAATGAAGGTGTAGTTATAAAAATTAATGAAGAAACATTTAATTACGGTAAAGTAATATTTTATTCAGATAAAACAATTCTAATAAAATATAATGACGGCACATACTTACGAGTATATCCTGTTAATAATAATTATGCAGTAGATGAAGAAGGTGTATTAAATTCAAATGCAGTAAGAAAAAGTTTAACTGGAGAAATAAAACAAAATGCTTTAGGTATGAATATATTATACTTATCAGATGGAAGCACTGAAGTAACATATCAAGATGAAACCATCCTTGTAAGAAATGGTGATATGACAAGTACAAACGATGAATTCTATACTAATTTAAGTTTAGTATCAATAAAGAAAAAAGAAGAAAATGGTAAAATATATTATTCAAAAAACATAATAAAAGAAAATAATACATTAATTGTTGATAATAAACCATATAAAGTAAAAAAAGAAGTGGATACCAAACAAGATAATATAAAAATAATATATTATGAAAATGATTATGCTGAAGTAATAAAAGATGACTTAAGCATAATAGTTGAAAAGAGTGAACATATTAGGTATGATGGCTATATATTTGAAATAGTATATCAAAACAAAGAAGAAGTTAATATCAAAGATTTAATAGATATAAAAAAGATAATTCTTAATAATACTAATCAAAAAGAAATAAATTATATCATAGTACTTGAAGAAACAAGTAACTATGAAAAGTACAATTTAAAAAAATTACCAGAAGAATGTTTAAGATTTAGTATCTACAATAATGGCAAAATGAATAAAAATAATCTTTTAAGTAATAATTTAAAAGGAAAAGAAGGATATGAATTTAACAACAATACCTACTTACTATATGAAGGAAAATTAAATGAATTAAGCACTACAGATATAGATATAGGTATGTGGATAGATTATGAACAAACAAACAATGAAAATATGAATTCAGCATTCATAGGAACAGTAAGAGTATATATAGAATAATAGGAAAGGTGGTATATTATGAAAAAGAAAAATATCATAAAGATAAGTGCAATTGTTTTTTCAATAATACTTGTAATAGTGGCAATAACAACTACTACACAATCATATTTTAATAAAGACAATTATGCTAAAAATCCAACAGAATATCAAACAGGATTATTATCAATTGAAGCAGTATCTAAATCAAATAATATATCACTATCAAATACATTACCAATGAGTGATACTGAAGGAGGGCAGATAGAACCATATGTATTTACAATAAGAAATAATGGTAATGTCGACTATAAATTTAATGTAAAATTATTATCCACTAGTGATAATACATTTTCACCGGAATATATAAAAATAAAAATAGATGATGAAGGAGTAAAAACTTTATCATCATTAACAGATAGCATCATAAAAAAAGATATCATATTACCTGCGGGCGAAACAATAGATATAACTCTTAGAGTATGGTTAAGCAGTGATACCAAAAACACTCAAATAGGTAAAACATTTAATTCTAAAATAGTAATAGATGGACAATCAAAATATACCACTAGTAATTATGATGCTTATAATAATAATTTACCAGAACCATATCAAGAAGTTGAGTATATAGGGGGAACTGGAACACAATATATAAAA
>ERZ827512.3597-NODE-3597-length-10692-cov-18.685438_pt1 | contig 10692 bp, 10 predicted proteins | sample MGYA00519916_ERZ827512 | MGnify/ENA primary metagenome ERZ827512 (study PRJEB31778, sample SAMEA3449335) | human gut metagenome | biome: human gut; feature: human-associated habitat; material: faeces | place: United Kingdom | collected 2010/2012 ... | reverse complement strand
CAGTCTCACCTCCGTCCTATGGGGTTGTAGTAAAGAAAAAACGCACAGCCGACTCGTTTGAGTCTCTGTGCGTTTAATGATAATGGATGGCCTCTCGTTATCCATAGAACAAATGTTTGCATTTCAGAAAAAGCTATGGTATACTGACTGTGAGATACATTGCTCCGGCGCAGCTGCCGGAAGCTGCCAATAGAATGGAGGTCATTTCATGCTTTCTGCCATGCAGCAGAGGATCTATGATTATATTGCCGCCTGCATCCAGACGCAGGGGTATCCCCCGTCTGTCCGGGAGATCGGCGAGGCCGTGGGCCTGCGGTCCCCCTCCACCGTCCACTTCCATCTGAAAAAGCTGGCGGATGCCGGTGTCATTGAGATCGGCGCCGGAAAAGGACGGGCCATCACCCTGACCCATCCCGCCGCGCCGTCCGTCCCGGAGCCGGAGGAACCGGCGGACCGGGTGCCCATCGTGGGCAATGTGGCAGCCGGCAGTCCCATTCTGGCTCAGGAGTGCATCGAGGACTACCTCACCTTCCACACCGGGCATCCCGGGGACGTTCACTTCGCCCTGCGGGTCCGGGGCGAATCCATGCTGAACGCGGGAATTCTCCCCGGTGATCTGGTGGTGGTGCGGCAGCAGCAGACCTGCAATCAGGGGGAGATCGTGGTGGCCATGATCGATGACGAGGCCACCGTCAAACGGTTTTCCCGGAAAAACGGCCACATCTGGCTATTGCCGGAAAATGACGATTACGAGCCTATCGACGGCACCTACGCTCAGATCCTGGGCAAAGTGGTAGCCGTGGTGCGGCAGTACTGAGCTACACCCGCCCGGACCGGTACATAGCCCCCGCTTTGGGCTGGATGCCGTTCAGCTCCAGAAGCTCTTCCACCGTAACAAACCAATACCCCTCCGCCTCCAGCGCGTCCACGATCTGAAGCGCCGCCTCCACGGAGGAGGGGTAGATGTCATGCAGCAGAATGATGTCGCCGGGCTGTACGTCCTTTAAAACAGAGCGAACCACCATCGCCGTATCCCGGCTTTCCCAGTCCCGAGGGTCCACGCTCCAGTGGACCATAGGCACCGTAACGTCGGTGCGGACCGCCGGATCAATAAGACCGTAAGGCGGCCGCAGCCAGCAGCTATCCGTGTCCAGGAGTTTACAGACTGCGTTTTGCGCTGCCTGAATGTCCCGGAGCTGCGTCGCCGGAGCCGTACCGTCCAGGCGGATATGGCTCCACGTATGGGTCCCCACCTGATGCCCTTCTGCCTGCATCCGCAGCACCAGATCCTCGTTCCCCGCCAGCCGCTCCCCCACTAAGAAGAAGGTAGCGCTGGCCCCCCGCTCCCGGAGGCCGTCCAGCAGCCGGGTGGTGGTGCCCCGCCGGGGACCGTCATCAAAGGTGAGGGCTACATAGTTCGGCTCCTCCGGCAGTTCCGCCGGGGCTGAGGCCGGTACCCCCGTCACCTCCGCCGCCGACTCTAAAAAAATCAGCAAAATCAGATAAACAAAAATTGACAGCAGCTTTTGCATCCCCATCGCTCTTTCTTTCCGTATTCAGGGATAGTTTGCGCACGGGGCGGAAAAATACCGCTGTCAAAATCATGGAACGCAGACAAAAAAGGACAGCCTTGCTCACTCAATGCTATTTTGTTCCGGTTTCGTGCAAGGTCAAAGAAACACCGCCTCATGAAACATGAGGCGGTGTCTTTTTACTCGTTTTTCAGGATATTTCTGTATTTTTTGTCGATAAAAAACGTAAACACAATGGATGGCATGGCCAGCGCAAGCAAAATGATACAGAGCAAACCTGTCCCGATATTCGCAGCCGTATGCACCGCTATCCGATCGAACAACAGCCACGGGACACCCAGCATCAGCCACGATGCGCCCAGCAAACGAACATAGGTTTTCGTCCAGTCATGCCCTCTGTATTCACTTCGGATGACCTGAAAACCCAATATACCGGCGATTCCGTATATGACCCAAAAGGCACTCATTATCAAAATCACATTCACTGGAACACGCCCCTTCCAATTCCGGTTCTCCGGCATTTCTCACCCAAACGGGCGGAAGGCTGTCACCACATCAGCAAAAAACCGAACAAGGAGCTGAGGATATTCAGCCCGATGATGGCCGCAAAAATCCAGAAGATCAGCTTGCCCACCGCAGGCTGCGCTTTCCCGCTTTGTCTTCCGCTCTGCCGGGATGCAGGTCTCTGCACAGACGGCTGTGGCGCCGCAGCCGCCGTCCGGCGAGTGCCCTTGGAAAGGCCCATGCGCTTGCGTTCCCGGTTCTCCTCATGCAGCTCCTCATGGACGAAGGACCCGGCATGGCCCCGCTCATTGATCCCGTCCACCCGGATCACCGCGCCGTTGGCGTCGATGGTGGTGGACTTGGGCGGCTGGTTGAACGCGCCGCACTTCGGACAGAAATCATCGGTATCATAATCGTAGGTCTTACCGCACTCATAGCATCGCACTTTGCGCATAACGTCACCCGCCTTTTCGATTCTTTTTGTATCATAACACAATCCCGCCCATTTGAGAAGAATTTTTTGAAGTCGATAGGATGCGAAGTAAGACCGGGTATTCATTTTAGGATTGCCCCGCGTCACATATTCAAGCCGTCGGCCGCTCCCCCAAGAGGCGGATCTGCCGCCCGTCGGTGCAGACGATCCCCTGCTCCTTCAAATGCCGCAGCTCCCGCATCATGGCGCTGCGGTCCGTGGCGATGTAGTCCGCCAGAACACTCAGGGAGAAGGGCAGCGTGAACACATCCTCCCCACTCTTCTCCGTCTGCTGGCGGAAATAGCACAGCAGCTTTTCCCGAATGGACCGCCGGGACAGGACGTCCACCCGCTCGCTGAGGGAACGGGTCTTATTGCTGAGCAGGTTCATCATATTGTAGACCAACGTGCTGTGGTGGGTGCAGGCATTCTCGCAGCGTTTGAATATGCAGGAATTGTCGATGAACAGAATGTCGCAGGCGGTGCGGGCCACCACCTCCAGACTGTCCGCCGCAAAGCCCGCAAAGGCCAGATGGCGGCCAAACACGCCGCCGGGTCCCATGTCCTCCAGCACCGTCGCCACGCCCGCCTCGTCGATCCGGATCAGGGACACCTGCCCCCGCTCCACAATGCCTACTGCGTCCGTCCGGGAGGATGTAAAATCATAGACCTGTTCCTCCGGCACATAAGACCGCTGGGCCGCCTGAAAGCAGGTCAGCATCCGGCGATATTCCTCATAGCTGATGTCGTGGAACAGCGGACTGGTTTTCAATTCCTGAGCTGTCAGCATCGCAGCGCCTCCTTGTTGCATTTATCACTAATTTTTATCATAACAGATCCCTTCCGAAAAGAAAAGGACTATTTTTTTAAATTTCATACATTGTTCAAGAAATCGACAGCGGGTTCCTGTATACTGTATACAAAGAAAAGGAACGGTTCCGCCGCTGTCGGCGTTCGTAAATGGAAAGGAGCACTCAGCGTGAACATTGCCTATTTCCTGCTTCCCAAAAGCCGGATCGCCTATCTGTACGATGACTTTACCTTCCGCCAAGGTCTTGAAAAGATGCGTAACCGGGGCTATACCGCCATCCCCGTCATCACCCGGGACGGCCGGTATGTGGGCACTGTCAGCGAAGGGGATTTCCTCTGGCGGTTGTTGGATACCGACGATCCCTCCATGAAAAAGGCGGAGGAGCTGCGGGTCCGGGACATCATCGGCAGCAAATACCCGGCGGTCCGCATCACCGTGACCATGGATGCGCTGCTGGAAAGTGCCATGAACCAGAACTTCATTCCCGTCATCGACGATCTGGATAATTTCATCGGCATCGTCACCCGGCGGGACATCATCAGTTACTTAGCCAAGGAAAACGAAAATAGCTTTGCGCCCCCTGTTTCCAAAATCGGATAAACAAACCCCCGCCCAAAATTGGGCGGGGGTTTCATCGTGCCGAAAAAGTCTTTTCGCCCCGCTGAGCAAGTTTTCAGAACTTTATAAAAGTTCTGAAAACTTAGGATTTCAATGACAAAGAAATACGTTGCCGGCCTAATCGTTTTCCGGGCGCAAGACGCCCGGAAAACGGGAGCCTTCCTCGAAACAGGCTCGCTTCATCCGCCACTGGCGGCGCTTCGCCTGTTTCCCCTTCTTGGGTTATCTCCGCGCTAAGAGCCGCCTTGCGGCGGTTGCGCTCCGAAACACGCCTGCGGGCGCAGTCCCGCGCACACCTTTCACCCGCAAGGGGTATGCAGCATCCGTAAAGCGGCACAGCCGCTAACGGCTGCCCTACCTTACCGTCGCGGAGAATTTACCACTTTATCGACAGTCACGCATCCCCGGAGTGCCATGTATTCCGGGGATGGTTTCATTCAATGCTCCATCAGTTCACCGGGGTCGGCTTTTTCCGCCGGATCGGCGGCGCAGGGAGCGGATCAACAGGAGGATCAAGGCCAAAATCAGCAGTACGATCCCCAGCACCACCCACGTGATCCCGTTCCAACCGGCCAAAAGCTGTCCCGGTGCGAAGCTGTCGGACACCTGCTTGCAGCCGTTGGCGGGGTCGGCGTAGCGGTCAGGGAGGCCATCCTCCCCGAACTGCTCCAGATATGCCGCCAGCGCGTACCATTCCTTCAATTCATTTCCGTTTTCGTCATAGAGAATGCAATCGGCAAAATCTGTCACCGGGGCGCCGTTGGCCTGCTTCGGCTCCAGAGACAGCAGCCCCATGGACTTGCTTTTCACCGTGCCCAGCATTTGGGCGGAATACATCCCCGTCACCACCCGGTAGAGGGCGTTATCGTCGATCTCATAGGCATTTCCCGTGCCGCTTTCATCGAAAGTCACGTCCGTCAGCGCCGCATCGTAGACCCGGTTGAAGAACATCCGCTTGGTGTTGAAGGCGTACTTGGCTCCGGACATATAGAGCTGGGCCGCAGGCATGATGGGCGTCACGGAGGCGTCCACCTCCATGGCGGCCTTCAGTTCCTTGCCGGTGAGGTACACCGCCACCAGCGGAAAGCCGGAGGTGCCATCCTCCCCCACGCCCATAGACAGCACATCAAAGGCCATCGCAGCTGTCAGATCTCCTGCGGGCAGGTTGGCCCGGAGAACGCCGTCGGCCGTCACCGAGACCGTATGGGGGCTGTCGGCATAAGCGGCGTTCAGGGTACGATCCGCCCACAAAAAGGCATCGGACACCAGCGTTCCAAGGCCATTGTTCTCCTGCACGGCGGACGCCGGCGTGTTCAGTTCGTAGTCTGAATGAGTCAGCACCTCGTCATAGGTCAGGCCGTACCGGGCCAGATACGTCTCCCCCACCATGTCCTTCCACTGATCCACAAGCCCGGCGATCTCCGGGTCCTCCGCCACCGTTTCGTCAATGGGGATCAGGCGGTAATCCAGCAGCCGCTTTTCTCCGCCATCGTCCCACGAGAAGGTCAGGCTGCCCAGATTCTGACAGTAGGGGCCACTGGAAACGATATAGGTATCGTTCACCACCAGCGGCTCCGCCAGTGTGGAATGGGTATGTCCGGAGACGATCACGTCGATGCCGTCCACAGCCTTGGCCAGCTCCTCATCCTCGGAGGACGCCAGCGAATCCCCGGTGCCGCTGTGGGACAGACAGACGATGATCTCTGCCCCCTCCCCCTTTAGGGTCTCCACACAGCGCTTGGCCGCTTTGGCAGCGTCCGTCCGGGTGAAGCCGGAGGTGGGAGCGCACTCATCGGAATCCACCCCCATCAAGCCGAACAGACCGTAGGTCACGCCGCCCCGTTCCAGCGTCATGCAGTCCGTCACGCCGTAGTCCTCCATAGCGGACCGGATGAACGCCCGGTCTGGGTTGTCATCGGCAGGGGCATAATTGGCCTCTAACAGCGTCGGCAGTACAGGGGTAACAGGGCCGAACCGCTCTCTGTAAGCGTCCATATTCTCAAGCGGCCGGGCATCCACCAGCAGTAGTTCCACCGCCGCCTGTTGAGCAGCCTTAGCGGAATTCAGCATTTCCGCGAAGCCAACGCCCTTGTGGTCAAACTCGTGGTTGCCGATGGTCACGGCATCATAACCCATGGCTCCCATGGTCCGCAGCTCCGCCGCCTGCGTGGTGTAAAGGGTCTGGATCAGAGAGCCAATGGAAAAGTCGCCGCCATCCACCAGCAAGGCGTCCGGGTTCATCGCCCGTTCCCCGTCGATAACGGTTTTCAGACGGGCGTAACCGCCGCTCTCCCCTCCCTCCGCCGTGGACTGGGGGAGGAAGTGGGAGTGGAGATCGTGGGTGAACAGGATGGTTGTGACGTTCGTCTCCTGGGTACAGCCTTCGGCCACGGCACCGACAGGGAGCACACACAGCACCGCCAGCAGCAGCGCCAGAAAAAATGCAGAAAAGCGACGGAATTTCATACAGTTCCTCCTGATTTACAATAAAGGAAGAGAGTCCGTAAGGACTCTCTTGAGGCTGTCGATAAAGAGGTAGATTCTCCGCAACGGAAAGGAAGGGTGTGTGCGGGAAACCCAAGAAGGGTGTCCTGCGCCATTGAAATCCTTAGTTTTCAGAACTTTTATAAAGTTCTGAAAACTGGCTCAGCGGGGAGAAAAGACTTTTTCGACACGCTGAAGAGAGTCCGTAAGGACTCTCTTCTGATTTCCGATTGCCAGCCTTACAGCCCACATTATACTGGCCGTCCCCCGGCCTGTCAACAAATCCGCTTACAGGTCCAGTGCCGTGAGGTCCGCGAAGGTCTCCCGGCGGACCGCCTCGTAAATACGGTCCAGGGTCAGCATCACCACGGCAGGGCGGGGCAGACGGTTATAGTTGGAGGCCATGGAGTAGTTGTAAGCGCCGGTGGTGCACACCGCCAGAATATCCCCCCGGCAGGTGTCTCCCGGCAGCTCCACGCCGGGCTGGATGATGTCCCCGCTCTCGCAGCAGCGGCCCACCACATCGAACCGCTCCATCGAACCGGACTTATGGGCGTGATAGACGGTGTAGCGGGACTGGTAGAGCGCGTAGCGGGGGTTGTCCGTCATGCCGCCGTCCACCGCCGCGTACTGCTTATAGCCGGGAATGCGCTTCACGGAGCCAACGGTGTACAGCGTCATGCCCGCATCCGCCACAATGCTGCGGCCCGGCTCCATCAGGAACCGGGGCATGGGCAGGCCCAGCCGTTCCGTTTCCTCCTTCAGATAGGCCGCCAGCTCCGCCAGACGGGCGGGAATGTTAACGGCCTCGTCCTCAGCGGTATAGCGGACGCCGTAGCCGCCGCCAAGGTTCAGATCCGAAAGCGTCACGCCGGTCTCGTCCCTGATCTGCGCCAGAAACGGCACCATAATATCCAGCGTCCGCTGGTACACATCCTCTCCGAACACCTGCGAGCCTACATGGCAGTGCAGGCCCCGGAGGTCCAGATGGGGCAGCGTCAGAGCCAGCTTCACCAGTTCCATGGCCTGTCCGGTCTCCACCGCCGCGCCGAATTTGGAGTCCACCTTTCCGGTGTTGACGGCCTCGTAGGTGTGGGGGTCAATGCCCGGCGTTACCCGCAGAAGGATCTTCTGGGTGACGTTGGTCTCTGCCGCCGTCTTTTCCAGCGCTAAAAGCTCCTCCCGGTTGTCCGCCACAAAAAAACCGATGCCCTGACTGACGCCATAGGCAAGATCCGCATCGGTCTTGCAGTTGCCGTGGAAGTAGATCCGCTCCGCCGGGAAGCCGGCGCTGAGAGCGGTGTACAGTTCCCCGGAGGATACCACGTCCACGCCCATGCCTTCCTCCGCCATGATGCGGTACATCTGCTTAAAGGACGCCGCCTTGCTGGCGTACAGTGGCAGAGAGCCGGGGCCGAAATGGTCACGGAACGCCTGCAGATACATCCGGCAGTTGGCCCGGATGCGCGCCTCGTCCATCAGGTAGAGGGGGGTGCCGTACTCCTTGGCCAGTTGGGTCACGTCATATCCGGCGAAGGTCAGGACTCCCTCCGGCGTCCGATCGATGTTGTTGGAAAGCATTTGGACTCCTCCTTAGTGGGAAACCGGCGTTGCCCGGCAGTCCACATTTTTATGGTTTAAATAGTAACACATTTTTTCTTGATAAGGAAGCGGCCTTCTGTTCAATTTTTGACAGATTTTGACCGGCTTTTCCGTGATTTTACCGCTTATGCGGCTCATTTTTTCCACAAAGTCTTAGTGGGGGGACATTCCTGCCGTGTTTGTCTTTTCCACGCGGAATACGTTGGATAGTGCTTCAGCACTTTAGGCTATTCCTCGATTCCGTGCAAAAACCAAGGCCGCCCATAGGACGGCCTTGGTTTTCTGTATATGCGTTAATCCATGGGAGCGCCGCACTTGGGACAGAACTTGCTGTCAGACTCCGCGCCGCACACCGGGCAAATCTTTATGCCCGGCTCCGCCGCAGATACTTCACTGTGCTCCACCTTGATGGCGTTCTTCTGCTCCTCCAGCTCCGCGATGCGGGCCTTGGAAGCGGCAACGGCATCCGCCAGTTCCTGAACGCCCTCTGGCAGTTCTCCCTCATACTCGTTGATGAACCACTCGCCGATCAGGCGGCAGTTCTTCTCGATCTCCCGCTGCTCACCGGCGATGGCCACGGAGATCTTGGTCTTTTCCGTGGTCTCCCGGGCCTTATCCGCGGCGACAGCCGCCACGTCCTTGGCCTTGTCAGCCGCCACAGCGGCCACATCCTTCGCCTTACGGCCCAATTCCTCAAAAAACGCCATCGTAAACGCTCCTTTCACGGCCGGTCTATCCAGCCGAATGATTCATGGCCTTAGTATACTTCCCTTTTTTCAAAAACGCAACAGCGTTCACACATTGTTTTCAATCCAACTCCGGGAGCGCTCCACCGCCCGATGCCAGCGGGCCAGATCCGCCAGACACGCTTCCTCTTCCCGCTGGGGACGGAACACGCACTGGCTTCGGCGCAGAGCTGCCAACTCGTCAAAGCCGTTCCACACGCCAACGGCCAGTCCCGCCAGCGCCGCTGCGCCGAAGGCGGTGGTCTCCACCTGAGCGGGCCGGTCCACCGGCAGCCGCAGCAGATCCGCTTGGATCTGCATGAGAATATCACTGACGGACGCGCCGCCGTCCACCCGCAGTTCCGTCAAGGGACAGGGGGCATCGGCATTCATCACCCGCACCAGATCGGCGGTCTGATAGGCGATGCACTCCAGCACTGCCCGGGCGATATGGGCCTTGGTGCTGCCCCGGGTCAGGCCCACGATGGTGCCCCGGGCGTACATATCCCAATAGGGCGCGCCCAGACCGGTAAAGGCAGGCACCACCACAACGCCGCCGCTGTCCGGCACGCTCTCCGCCAGCCGGTCACACTCCGGAGCGCTCTGGATCAGCCCCAGCTCGTCCCGGAGCCACTGGATGGTGCTGCCTGCGTTGAACACGCTGCCCTCCAAGGCGTAGACGGTTTTCCCCGCCACCTGCCAGCCCACACTGGTCACAAGGCCGCTGCGGGACCGCACCGGCGTATCGCCCACGTTCATCAGGGTAAAGCAGCCGGTCCCGTAGGTGTTCTTCGCCTGACCGGGAGTAAAGCAGGCCTGTCCGAACAGGGCGGACTGCTGATCGCCCGCGCTGCCGCACACCGGGATGCCCGCCAGATCCTCCAATCCCGGCAAGCCGGAAGCCAGATGGCCGTAGACCTCGCTGTTGGACTTCGGCTCCGGCAGCAGCTCCATGGGGATGTCCAGCGCGGAACAGAGTTCCGTGTCCCATTGCAGGGTGTGGATGTTAAAGAGCATAGTGCGGCTGGCGTTGGAATAGTCCGTCACATGGGCCTTCCCGCCGGTCAGGTTCCAGATAAGCCAGCTGTCCACCGTCCCGGCGCACAGTTCTCCCCGCTCCGCCCGTTGGCGGACGCCGGGAATGTTGTCCATGATCCACTTCAGCTTCGTACCGGAAAAATAGGCGTCGATCAGCAGGCCAGTCTTTTCCGTCACCGTTTCTCCAAGGCCGTCGGCCTTCAGCCGGTCGCAGATCTCCGCCGTACGGCGGCACTGCCACACAATGGCATTGTACACCGGCTGTCCTGTCCGGCGGTCCCACAGGATCGCGGTCTCCCGCTGGTTGGTGATGCCGATGCCCGCAATGGCCTTGGGGTCGATGTGGGCGGCGTCCACCGCCTCTGCCAGCGCCCGGGACGTGGTGGCCCAGATCTCCATGGGATCGTGCTCCACCCAGCCCGGCTGGGGAAAGATCTGCCGGAAGGGATACTGGGCCTTGGCCACGATTTCGCCCCGGCTGTTGAACAGGATGGCACGGGATGTGGTGGTACCCTGATCCAGCGCCGCAAGATAGGTTTCCATCCGGATTCCTCCTCTGGTAATTTTCCAAAAAGCGTGGTACACTATGGTAAACTGCATTTTATCACAGACAGGAGGAAATTTCCATGGTAAAGCGCGAATTTACCTACCCCTCGGCTGACGGGAAAACCGCCATTCACGCGGTGGAGTGGCTGCCGGAGGAATCCCCCCGGGCCGTTTTGCAGATTGCCCACGGCGTTTCGGAATATGTGCTGCGGTATAAGGACTTTGCCCGGTATCTGACGGAGCGGGGCTTCGCCGTGGTGGGCAACGACCATCTGGGCCACGGATCGTCCGTGGCGGCGGGCGCCCCCCGGCTGTACTTCGGTCCCAAGGGCAGCTGGAACTGGGTGGTGGAGGACATGG
>ERZ827512.3595-NODE-3595-length-10697-cov-4.925014_pt1 | contig 10697 bp, 8 predicted proteins | sample MGYA00519916_ERZ827512 | MGnify/ENA primary metagenome ERZ827512 (study PRJEB31778, sample SAMEA3449335) | human gut metagenome | biome: human gut; feature: human-associated habitat; material: faeces | place: United Kingdom | collected 2010/2012 ... | reverse complement strand
CGGCATTGGAAGCCGGACTGATAGCCACACTCCGACAAATGGACTACGAGTATGTTCAGATTGTCGAGGAAGATAATCTTTATGCCAATTTCAAGCGGCAGTTGGAGATTCACAACCGCAAACGATTGGAAGAGCACGGACGTACTGAGTTTACGGCAGAAGAGTTTGAGAAATTTCTTATCTATCTTGAAGAAGGACTATCGGCAGATTCGTATAGCGGAGATATATGCCAGGCAGATTGATTGTATGATGAGTGGCGATGATAGATATTGTCATAAAAGAAAAAATTGACTTAGAGAAATAATGGCAGCAACAAGATATTATTATTCGGACACGATTTCGATGTTTCTAGACAGGAGCACTGATGAAATTATTGGTAAACTTGCTCTTGCCAGCCAACATGACATCAACGACGAAACCTCCAATTCATGGTTAGAGGAGATTGAGTCGTTGAGAAATGTTCTTGTGCCGTATAAAAACAAAGGTAGCATTTATTTTGAGTACAATATTCCTCGAATGGGAAAACGTGCAGATGTAATTCTTCTTATCAATGAACTTATTTTCATTCTCGAATATAAGACTGCAGATAGTAAGTTTACTCACGATGCTATTACTCAGGTATGGGATTATGCTCTTGATTTGAAAAATTTCCAAGAAGGCAGTTTGGGACGAATCATTGTGCCTATTTTGGTTGCACCATCAGAAAAAGATAAAAATTGTATATTCGTTCTTCATAATTTTGGGGATGATGTTTATGAACCATTGTTGACAAATGCAAATCATCTTGATGAAGCCATTTCTATTCCGTTGTCACAAATTCCCCATAGTGTTATAGAACACTCTGCAGAACGTGATGAGCGATGGGCAAAGAGTGGCTATGAACCAACTCCAACCATAATAGAGGCAGCCGTTGCACTATACGAAGAAAATACTGTAGAAGATATTACGAAACATGGTGGAGATATTGATAAGGCTTCTGCTGAACTTAGACGAATCATAGACTATTGCCGTGAGAATAGTCGCAAAGCTATCTGCTTTATTACCGGTGTTCCTGGTGCAGGCAAAACGCTCATTGGGCTAAATACGGCCATCGACCAATTCAATCGTGGTGAAAAAGCCGTTTATCTATCGGGAAACTTTCCTCTTGTAGAAGTATTACAAGAAGCGCTTACACGTGACTTTATTCGTCGTGAGAAGATCAAAGCAAAGTTGGAAGGTCGTAAATCATGCACAAAAAAAGAAGCCAAGAGTAAAGTTAAGGCTTTTATCCAAATGATTCACCACTACCGTGACCTCTATCTCGAAGGTACAGAAGTTATTGGAAATGAAATACGACCAAAAGAAGGCTACTTTATCGATCATAAAGATAAGGCTTATATTCCAGCAGAGCATGTTGCCATATTCGACGAAGCTCAACGGGCATGGACTGGTGAAGAACTTAAACGTTTTATGCGAGAAAAGAAGAACATCAAAGATTTTCCTTATAGTGAGCCTGAATATCTCATATCCTGCATGGATCGTCAGATAGATTGGGGAGTTGTCGTTTGTCTTATTGGAAACGGGCAAGCCATAAATAAAGGCGAAGCAGGATTGAAGGAATGGATTGCGTCCATAAACCGCCGTTATCAAGATTGGGATGTATTCATGTCAGAGTTTCTTGTCGAATCAGGGGATATAGATAAAGAAGAACTAGCATTGATTCATAAACAATTGAAGCCTTGTGAGGACCTTCATTTAAAGATGTCAATGCGTTCATTCCGTTCCGAAAAAGTGAGCATCTTCGTTAATCAACTCATAGCCCTTCAAAAAAATGACGCTGCCGCCACCCTAAAAGAATTAGGTAATTATCCCATAGTGCTGACTCGCTCGTTAGACACAGCAAAGCAGTGGTTACGAAAGCAAGCGCGAGGAAGTGAACGTTACGGACTTCTTGCCAGTAGCAAGGCGGAGCGTCTGAAAGCCATTAGTATAAATGTGCGTTATCAACCCGACTTCGTTCATTGGTTCCTCGAAGATGACTCTGATATTCGCTCATCAAATGCTCTTGAAGACACACTTACGGAATTCAAAGTACAAGGTCTTGAAATTGACTGGGCATGTGTGGCCTGGGATGCAGACTTACGTCTTAACAAGGATCATACGGCATGGCAACATTACCAACTTCGTTCAGGCACTATGTGGCAGAATATCAACAAGCCTATTAACCAAGAGTACCAAATTAATGCCTATCGAGTACTACTTACCCGAGCTCGTCAAGGTATGGTAATCGTTGTACCGAATGGTGATAATGGCGTACCGCCTGATGAAACAAGAAAACCAGAATGGTACGATGAGACTTATAATTACCTTAAGGAAATAGGTATTAATGAAATTAAATGATAACAGTTAAACGATAATATGCCACTCAAGTTTATAGATTTGTTTGCTGGATTAGGTGGATTTCACCTTGCGCTTGAACAACTTGGTTGCGAATGCGTATTTGCGAGTGAGATTAACCCGGATCTTAGGCAATTATATGAAAGAAATCATGGAATACCATGTGCTGGAGATATTACTAAGGTAGATATTAAAAATGAAATTCCTGCACATGACATCTTATGTGCAGGTTTTCCATGTCAACCATTTTCTAAAGCAGGGATGCAAGGCGGATTTGAAGATGAACAAGGACGTGGTAATCTTTTCTATAGGATTATGGACATTCTTAATGAACATAAACCAGAATATGTGTTTCTTGAAAATGTCCCTAATCTTAAGTCGCATGATGGAGGTAATACATATAAGGTAATATCTGAACAGTTAAGTACACTCTATGATATTGCTGATGATATAATTTCTCCACATCATTTCGGTATTCCTCAGCATAGGACTAGAATTTACATTGTAGGGCGTCTTAAATCTCTTGGAGGATTACGTAACTTTAGTTTTCCATCTCACAAGGAGAAAATTGAGTGTAATATTCAGTCTATTTTAATTCCGGAAGATGAAGATTACATGTCAATGCGTCCAGCAACAAGATGTCATATTGCTGTATGGCAACACTTTCTAGATATTCTTGCGGAGAATAATGTTCCTATTCCAACTTTCCCTATATGGGCAATGGAGTTTGGTGCTACATATGACTATAAAGGGCGTGCTCCATATTTCCAAACACGTAAACAACTCGAAGGGAAACGAGGTAATTTTGGGCAACCTATACGTGGAAATAGTAAAGATGACTATTTATTTTGTCTTCCTATATATGCGCAGGACAATCCATGTAAAAGACTCAGTGATCAAGATCGCAAATTTTCATTTCCTGATTGGAAAATTCAATATATTACACAAAATAGAAAATTTTATCAAGACCATCAGAATATCCTTCAAGAATGGATGCAGGAAATTCAGCAATCAGGCTTTGAGAACAGTCATCAAAAATTTGAATGGAATTGTGGCATTGAAGAGCATCCAGACATATATACGAAAATCATTCAGTTTCGAGCATCGGGAATAAGAGTTAAATTACCAACATATTCTCCAGCTCTCGTACTAAATACAACACAGATTCCAATAATTCCTTGGATTGTTACACCAAAAGGCGAACGTGGTAGATATATGACTCGGCGAGAAGCAGCAAAACTTCAATGTATGGATGATCTTCATGAAATACCTGATACTATAGCTAAGGCATTCCGGGCATTTGGTAATGCAGTTAACGTAGAGGTCGTCAAAAGAATTGCTGATAATTTAATCCCGGAGGATAAAAGATGAAACAAATAAACACAGTATCTATTGCACTTAAACCAAATGTTTATAGTACATTTAGGAACTTGAATAATACAGTCTCCAATACTCTAGGAGAGTATGTTGACAATGCGGTTCAGAGTTATCTCAATAATCGTGAATTGCTTTTATCTGTAGAACCCGATTATAGATTAAAAATAACTATAGCTGTAAATTGGGAACGGAAATCAATTGTAATTGAGGATAATGCTGCTGGTATTGATACGGATAATTACGAACGGGCTTTTGAACCAGCTCATGTGCCTATTGATGATACTGGACTCAATGAATTCGGTATGGGTATGAAAACTGCGTCTGTATGGCTTGCTAATAAATGGCGAGTTTATACCAAAGCTCTTGGTGAATCAATGCAGAGATATACCGAATTTGATTTGCATAAGGTTACAACGGAAGGTAGAGAGGAACTCTTAGTAACGGAAACACCGATGCCAATTGAGGCTCATTTTACCCGTATAGAACTAACTGAATTGTCTAACCATGCACCGACAAGCAATCAGATGGATAAAGTACGTCGTCATTTATCCAGCATTTATAGAAAATTCTTGCGTAGTGGTGAGGTGGAAATTAAAGTCAATGATGTAAAACTGGAAGCACCTTGTTTTGACATTCTTAATGTTCCTTATTATAAAACGCCAAAAGGCAATAGTATACTCTGGAAAAAGGATGTTAATTTCGAAGCGGGTGAATATAAAGCTCGAGGGTTTATTGCAATTCTTGATAAAATTCAAAACAATGCTAATGGTCTTGTCCTAATGCGTAGAGGTCGAGTAATTGTTGGTGGAGGTGATGAACGTTATTTTCCTCAAGTTATATTCGGCTCGCCAGGTAATTTCCGTTATAAAAGGCTTTTTGGTGAACTTGAACTGGAAGGTTTTGAGGTTACGTTTAATAAAAATGGATTTCGTGATGAAGAAGATCTTTATGCTTTTATGGAAGCATTGCGAGATGAACTTAGAAATGATGGATTCAATCTTCTTGGTCAAGCCGATAATTACCGTCAACGCGATCGTGAACAGCATAGTGATATTGCAAAGAATGTCACGAAAGCCCTTAACAAAGAAAGCAAACCGAAACAATTAACTCGATTAGTACAAGAAACCGAGAATAAGATTAACGACCAGCAGCATATTATGCAGTCTGAACAACTTATTCAGCAGGCCGAACGTCTTGGTGGTAATTCGGAATCTTTTACTCTTGGAAAGGAACTTTATACGCTTAATATTGAACTTGTATCTGAAAATGATAGTGATTCAATTTATTCCGTAACAATGGGAGATGTAGACTCTAATGAAAAGACTTTGTTTGATGCAATGGAATCTAAATTAGTTACTTGTAAGATTAACATTGCACATCCTTTTTTTACTCGATTCGATCAATTTAAAAAAGGTAACGACTATATGCCAATTATATCGGTCTTCAAGGCCCTTACACTTGCGGAGTTAATGGCTCCAAATTATGGAGTGCAGTCTGCTTCTAAACTTAGACTTTTATTCAATCAAAATCTTATGCAATAAAATGGAAATACAGATATTGAATCCTCAAAATACTAACGATTTTACTCCGATTATTGGAGATCGTACAATTGAACTTCTTGACCGTTTTGCCACTAAACTCGACATGGACGAACTTAATACTACAAGAGACGAGACTGTTGACATTTTGTCTTATTGTATTGACCCTAAGCAAAGTGTCCCACAGTCAATTACAAATCTTGTGGTTGGATATGTGCAAAGTGGTAAGACCATGTCTTTTACTTTGTTATCTGCGCTTGCACATGATAATGGTTTTAGAGTCATAATTTATTTTGCCGGAACCAAAAATAATCTTCTTGAGCAAACAACAAAGCGCCTTCGCAAAGACCTTATAAATGGCAATGAAAATGCTGCTTATTATAAACTGCATGAGAATCCTACTTTGGATGATGTGCAGAGAATTAGTAATGAGTTTAGGATTACCACTAAGCCAACAATACTCATAACAGTTCTGAAGAAAGACATCCACATAGATCACCTTACGGAGATTTTTCAAAATGTATCAATTAGGAATGTTCTGAAAAATCAAGGAGTAATGATTATTGATGACGAAGCAGATCAGGCAAGTCTTAATGGATACGCTTTCAAAAACAGTAAATCAACTGATTGGGGCGAAGATGAATTTACTGCAACTTATAAGAGTATTCTTGCTTTAAAGGCTGTATTGCCAAATCATTCGTATATTCAATATACTGCAACTCCACAAGGGCCGTTACTAATTAGCATTCTTGACCTTCTTTCTCCGAAACATCACAAAGTTCTTACACCAGGTAAAAAGTATACTGGAGGCAAAACTTTCTTCAAAGATGAACCTGGTCTAATCCTGACTATCCAAGATAATGAGGTTTACCATAGTAAAAGGAATAATCTGCCATGCTGCCCTCAATCACTGAAAGATGCACTTATTCTTCATATAATGAGTGTAGCGATTATAGTCAAAATTAAAAAGCGTGAGCCATTTCTTTCAATGATGGTTCATGCAGATAAGGAACAAGATGCTAGTGAGAAATTTCATGGGTGGATTAAAAATATTGTAGGCGTTTGGACTGATATGCTTAATGCAGGTTCTCAAGACTTGGCATATACAGATTTTATTAAGGAATTTAAATCAATGTATCCAGAAGCGATACGTGAGTATCAGAGCCATGGTGAGGACTATCCAACATTCGAAGAGATAATGCAGCACGTTCCGGACATCATCTATGAGACTAATCTAATGTTGATTATTAGCCGTAATAAAAAGAAAGGACAGACATCGGAGATAGATTGGGATAGTAGTATTTCTCATATTCTTGTTGGCGCGGATATGCTCAACAGAGGTTTTACTGTTGAGAGGTTGGCTGTTACATATATGCCTCGTCACAGCGTAAGTAAATCTACTGCTGACACGATTCAGCAGCGATGCCGTTTTTTTGGTTATAAACGCAACTATCTTTATTCTTGTCGAGTATATCTTCCAGAAGATACAGCTCTCGAATATAGTGAATATGTAGATCATGAAGAAGAAATGCGCGACTGGCTTAAGAAGAATACAGATCTTCGTAAGGTTGAAAAACTTCTTCTTATATCTCCAAGCCTTAATGCTACACGTAAAAACATTCTATCAAAGGATACAGTTTACTGCAAATTAAATGGTTGGAGAAAAATGAATGCCTTTCAGAATATAGAAGAAAATACTAAATTCGTGGAAGATTTTCTGGGAACGGTATCGTTCAAATCTTATCAACCATATGGAACTGATGACAGGGATCACAGATATGTAAAACTTTCTATAGAACAAGCAATTGATTTTCTTACTAATTTCAACTTTCAATGTGCGCCTGATGCTGCGAGAAAACAGGCGACATTGAGATATATTCAGTATCTTGCCTCGCAAGAAGTTAATCCAATGCAATATGTGTATTTCATTCATATGGCATATAGGAATACAATGGGACGTGAGCGTGCCTTTAATTTGGAGAAAAAGACAGTTAATAATATTCACGCAGGTCATGATCCTAAAGGATATCATATATATCCGGGTGATTCAGAAATTAAATTTGAAGATGCTATTTGCATACAATTGCATAAGGTAAGATTGAAGTGTGCAGACTATAAGTGGAACGGCAAGGCGGCATATACTCTTGCTATTTATTATCCCGAAGACTTTGCAGTTAGTTATGTTGAACCTCGAAATTCAGTCAAAAAATATGAATGATGTTTATCAATTGTTCAAATCCCTCTTAAACAAACCAGTTGAAGAAGGATGCTATGCGGCTGATTCTATACCGTTTGCTTGTCAACATAAAATAGGAATTTCGCCTGAGGGTTATCCGATGTTTTTTATTCAAACGTTGGGTAAAGAGAAAACTCTTGACATTACAATGGAGTTTATAAAAGTTATGTTTAATCGATCCTGCAGCATTATAGAGAATAATGAAATACGGAGAACTCATGAGTACACAATTGTCTCCTTGAATGCTGGGAATGTTGATTATCAGAAGTATTTTATAGATGTGGTTTGTATTCTTTTGCATGGACTTTCTGATAATGTTACAATCAAGACCCTCAAAATTGAATTAATGAAAATCGCAGACTTGTTCAGTAATTTGAGCAAACCATCAAAGAAAACCTTACAAGGTCTTTGGGCGGAACTATTAGTTATCGAACGATCTAAAAGTCCTGCGTATCTTCTCCAGTCATGGCATGTATCCCCAAATGATAAATTTGATTTTAATGATGGTATAGATAAAATTGAGGTTAAGAGTACTAGAACTGTAAGACGAATTCACACATTTTCTTTAGAACAACTTCATCCTAATGTTAACGCAAATCTTCTTATTGCCTCTGTGTTTGTAATTGAGACGGGACATGGGAGAACTATTTTTGATTTAAAGAATTCTATTTGCAAGAAAGTTTCTGACCTCAAACTTCAATATCGTCTTAATGAAATAATTGTGCAGACTCTTGGTCGTGATTTTGATAAAGTAAATGATGTCAGTTTCGATTATCAACAAGCACTTGACACCATTGCGTTCTATGATTATCAAGATATACCATCAATAGCAATTGAGAATATACCAAAATCACTTTCTAATATTCATTTTGATTGCGACTTGTCGACAGTTAAAACTATACAGGATAAGTGCTTAGAAATAAATGAAAGTTCACTTTTTAAAAGTATACAGATATGAGCAAGATTAACCCAGATACATTGAGGGATTTGTTTCTTGCCGTAATGACAGGTAATCCTGATTTTGAATATGTCAACGGAGAACAACCATTTGTGATTAAGTACAAAGGCCAACGTTATCATATATATATGATTAAACTTACGTCAGCCTATTTTAAATCACGCCCAGACACTACACGCGCGCAACTTAATAGACGTGTTTGTTTTGATGAAATAAAGAAGTCTTCAGATCCTTTCATATTTCTCGGATATGATAGTGACAATGACGTCCTTGTGTGCTGGAATAATAAGATTGCTAAGGCAAGACTTAATGAAAAGAGTACGGTTTCTTTTTATTCTCGCAAGATATATCAAGACCAGATAATTCTTGGTGAACCGAAGCATTTTAAATTAAAAAATGGGGATCAACCATATTTTTTTAAGAGAAAGGACCTTCCGCTCTTTTTGGATAAGGTTAATACGTTGTTCCCTGATATTGCCGAGATTCCAAAACAAAGCGAACGAAGAGAAAAGGAACTGTATTCTACTCCAAATAATAATGCTGAAAATCATCTGAATGATGTAGAACTTTTAGCTTTGTTAAAGCCAATGCTTGTCGGCCCTGCTAAACGTACTCTTGAAGCCGTACAAACCATGATGAATTATTTACGTGATAGATATGGCATTCATATTTCAATGCGTGAATGTACAACGTTTCTGAAAACATTACATTTTGACATTGTTGACGGTTATGTTTCACATCAGGAAAACCTTCATAATGTGGCCGAAGGGATTAATAATACATCTAAAAAATAAATGAACATTAACTTTAAAGATGATAAAGTGAAAATCTAGAGTAAGACGGAGTAGCTATTAAATTATGGCAAAGAATATAGAAATACGGAATAGTACGGCTGAGTTTCTCATCTTCCTGCTTGAAGGCAAGGAGGATGGGATTCAAGTGATGTATAAAGATGAGACCATTTGGGCAACGCAAAAGGCAATGGCGCAGCTTTTTGATGTAGGAGTACCTGCAATCAGCAAGCATCTTAAAAATATTTTTGAGAGTGGTGAGTTGGACGAACATTCAGTTATTTCCAAAATGGAAACAACTGCTTCGGATGGCAAGAATTACGATACGACATTCTATAATCTCGATGCCATTATTAGTGTCGGGTATCGAGTCAATTCTGTTCGGGCAACCCAGTTTCGGCAGTGGTGTACATGTGTGCTTCGTCAGTTTGCCATCCGTGGTTATGTGATTGACAAGAAGCGAATGGAGAACGGTTCGTTTATCGGTGAGGATTATTTTGAGCATTTGCTTGCCGAGATTCGAGAAATACGATTGAGTGAACGTAGGTTCTATCAAAAATTGACGGATATATATGCTACGGCAATAGACTATAACAAGGATGCTCCGACTACACGCCTCTTTTTCAAGAAAGTACAGAACAAGATGCACTATGCTGTGCATGGGCATACCGCTGCGGAGTTAATAGTTGAACGAGCCGATGCGAATAAGGAACATATGGGATTGACCACTTGGGAGAACGCTTCGAATGGAAAAATTGTCAGAACTGATGTGTCTGTTGCAAAGAACTATTTGCGAGAAAAAGAATTGGAAGAAATGGGCAGGATAGTCAATGCGTCCCTTGATATGGCAGAAAGTATGGCTATGCGTCATATACCAATGACAATGGAAGATTGGGCAAAGCGAATAGATAAATTCATTAATTTATTTGAGAGCCCGATATTACAAGATAACGGACAGGTTTCTGCCGAATATGCCAAAGAGTTTGCTGAATCAGAGTTTGAAAAGTACAGGATCATTCAAGACCGTCTTTTTCAATCTGACTTTGATAGATTTGAAGATAATAGTCTTCCTGTATTGGATATTGAATAATTATAATGTCATTTTGAGGTTGGCAAAATCGCCTTTGGGATATGGCAGATTCATGTCGTTAAATTGGCAAGTGTTCGGACAATAGTTCTGTGTTTATTATCGAGTATCTGCATTTATGGTGGCTGACATTACTCCGGAATATCAACCTAAAACCAGGAAAAAAGTTCACATAAGAGTTCACATAAGAGTTCATAAAAGAGTTCGTAAAAGCATTATTGAAATGCGCTTATCCGTGCCTGCTATCAAACAAAGGTTAGCCCAACCAAAACGTGATTCCGTGGAGAGTTAAGGTATTCTATAATCGCAATAAAGCCATATTCTACTTGCCTTG
>ERZ827512.3593-NODE-3593-length-10710-cov-23.827687_pt1 | contig 10710 bp, 10 predicted proteins | sample MGYA00519916_ERZ827512 | MGnify/ENA primary metagenome ERZ827512 (study PRJEB31778, sample SAMEA3449335) | human gut metagenome | biome: human gut; feature: human-associated habitat; material: faeces | place: United Kingdom | collected 2010/2012 ... | reverse complement strand
GAGTGACGGAGAGGGTTATGGACACGCCTTCTCTGCGGAACTTTTCGGCGCAGGCAGCGGATTCCGGCACGCGGCCAATGGTGGAGTCGGCTATGACCACCTTTACATGGTCGCCGTTGGAGTAGTAAAGGGTATCCTCGAAGAGCTTTTTCGCAGCCTCCGCCATGGCCATTACCTGACTCTCAAGACTCTCGCGCAGCTTCATGGGGCCTCTGCGGCCGTCGATGATGGGACGGATGCCGATGACTGGATAGCTGCCTACGTAACGATTCTTTGCCATTCCAAATTCCTCCTCTGTGTGGTTCAAGGTTCGGATTGATGTCCTTGTTGTTTTCTCTTGTATCGTTTTCCAACAGGAGCCCCGTTTTGCGGTTCAGTTCTTCATCCCAAACGATAATGTCATCCAGCTTACCCGGTGCGGTCGAGCCAATTTCCTTTTCACAGTCCAGTTCCTTTGCCGGGTTCATCGGGCAGTTGTCCATGATGCGGCTCTGTCACGCCGGCTTTTTCCGTTCGTTCGGGAACTTCAGTGTATAGGCGGCATAGACGTTCGCTCCGCGCTGATCTGCGCCCAAAACGATTGCGGAAATTGGCTTCATAGGCAAGCATCCTTGTATTCAATCTCCAGTACGGTATCAGTCGGGTCTGGAAGTATATAGGTAAAGCTTTTTGGAACCACCAGCCGGGCTGGTGGTTTTCTTTAACCAATGAAGGCCGTCTGAATTCTTCGTAGAATTCAGACGGCTTTTTGCATAGATTTGCAGTTCAAAAAAAGGGGGCACATTATGATAAAACTACTTCCGCCTGTTCGTGGTGCTCAAAGGAAATAATGTAAGTATCTCACGCACATTATTCTATATCTCTGACGCAGTTCCAAATCTCAGATCAGGCTTACCCAAGCCCCTGTACGATTGCTTTCCAGGCAAGCATCCACCAACTTTACAATTTCCGCACCGCCTTCAAAATCTACGAAACGCTTTTCCCCACCCTTGCAGAGATAGGAATAAAAGCTGCTGAATCCGTTCTTCATTGCATCGGGCCATGCAACAGGATGCCCAGCAGGCAGGGGGGCGTAGTCGTTCGCGTCTCCGGTCATCGCGCCGCTGGATGCATAAGTCAGCAATCTGCCGGTTTCACGGCTGCTAATCACAAGCTTATCCGGATTCTCCTGATCCCAGCTCATAGAATAGGCCGCTCCATCCACATTCACCTTAAATGCATTTTTGTACCCCGCCGACACCTGAGACAGTTCCACGATACCTCTGATGCCGCTTTCAAACTCCAGCAGAACAGCTGCCATGTCTTCCGTATCGATATTCACCAGCGTATAGTCCTCGCCGGACTGGGCTTGGTATGTTGCTGCCTGCTTTGCGAACTTCTTTCTCTGAGGAATAACCGTGTCCAGTTTTGCAAACACCTTTACGATCCGTTCCCCCAGAATATACTGCAGTGTATCAAAGCAGTGACTGCCAATATCTGCTACCGTTCGGCTCTTTCCGCCCAGAGCCGGGACACAGCGCCAGTTATAGTCTGTATCGTACATCATCCAATCCTGGATGTATTCAGCGCGAACTAAGTAAGTCTTTCCCCATTTGTCCTGTGCCACCCGTTCGTGCATTTCTTGAACCATAGCGTTCTGACGGTAATTGAAGTCCACGCCGCAGACTACATTGTGAGTCTTTGCGAGTGCGACCAATTCTTCCGCTTCAGCAGTGGTATTGGTCATTGGTTTTTCACTGAATACATTGACGCCGGCCTCAATGGCAAACCTGCTGATTTCAAAATGGGTGAAATTAGGCGTGCAGATATGAACGCAGTCCAGTTTCTCATTTTCAATCATTTTCTTATAATCCGTATAGAAAGTCGGAATAGCAAGTTCCTCAGCCATCTTCCGCCCTAACGCTTCATTCATTTCGGCCAGTGAAACGACCTCAACGCAGGGGATGCGGCGCAGCGCTTCAACGTGCTGCTTGCCAATCATGCCGCTTCCAATAACACCAACTCTTTTTTTCTCCATCACGATACCTCCCTTTGTCGTTTTGATACGCAAATACGCAGATTACAGTCCATTGAGACTTCTTGCATGGCAGCACGCAACATAATGCTTTGGCAAAACCTCTTCCAAGTGCTGTGGTTTTGTGCATTCCTCTGTTGCATAGGGACACCGGGCATAAAATCTGCATCCGGGCTTTGGTTCGATGGGAGATACAAGCTCTCCTTTAACCAGAATTCGCTGCTTTGGATGGTCAATGTCCGTAGAAGGTATCGCGGACAACAGAACCTTCGTGTAAGGGTGCAGAGTTTTTAAGAATATTTCCTTGGCCGGGCTGATTTCCACCATTTGTCCAAGGTACATAACCGCAATATCCGTTGAAAGATGCCGCACCACGGACATATCATGGGTAATGAACATATATGTGAGGTGCCGTTCTTCCTGCAGATCCTGCAGCAAATTCAGAATCTGGGCCTGGATGGAAACATCCAGCGCCGACACAGGCTCATCACAGACAATAAATCTGGGATTCATTGCCAGGGCGCGCGCAATACCCACACGCTGGCGGCGGCCGCCGTCCAATTCGTGAGGATAGGCCCGGCGCATACGGCTGTCAATGCCAACCAATTCCATAAGTTTGGTAGTCTCTCGGGCAATTTCATCCTTACTGTACTTTCCACTGCGGCGGATCGGCTCGTTGATGGTGTCATCCACTGTCATACGGGGATTTAGAGAACTGAAAGGATCCTGGAAAATAATCTGCATTTTGTGACGCAGTTCGCTAAGCTGCTTCCGGTCCACATGGGTAATGTCCTCTCCGTCAAAAAGGATCTGACCGTCCGTACTGTCCTGCAGGTGAATAATCGTTCTGCCCAGCGTGCTCTTGCCGCATCCGCTCTCGCCAACCACGCCAAGAGTCGTACCCTCTTCAATTTTGAAGGATACATCATCTACCGCGTGCAGTGCCCCTTTTGGAGTTGGGAAATATTTCTTCAAGTGTTTGACTTCAACAATTGCTCCCATGTTTCAACCTTATCCTTCCTGCTTTTTATCAAAGCGGCAGCACTTGCACAGGTGGCCTTCTCCCAAATCCACTACTGCCACATCTCCGCTGCGGCAGGCGTCTGTCACATATGGGCATCGTGTCCTGAAGTAACAGCCTTCGGGCAGATGCGTCGGATCGGGCGGAGCACCGTTGATAGGGCTCAGCCTGTGCACATCCTTGTCCAGCATTGGAATTGCGCCAAACAGCCCCAGCGAATAGGGGTGCGACGGATTCTTGAACAGCTGGCGGACAGTACCGTATTCTACAATCTGTCCCGCGTAGACGACAGCTACCTTGTCGCAGGTCTCCGCAACAATCGCAAGATCATGCGTAATCATGATCAGCGCCATATTTCGTTTCTTCTTCAAATCTGTGATCATATCCAGGACCTGCGCCTGTATGGTAACGTCCAGGGCAGTTGTAGGCTCATCGCAGATCAGCAAATCCGGGTTGCAGGCCAAGGCAATGGCAATGACCACACGCTGCTTCATACCGCCGGAAAACTGATGGGGATACTCGCGAAATCGTTCTGCGGGGATACCGACCATTTCGAAAATCTCCAGTGCCTTCTTGTCAGCATCTTCCTTGGAGATTTTCTGGTGCATTCGGATTCCTTCGGCAATTTGCCAACCAACGCGCTTTACGGGATTCAAGGCCGTCATGGGATCCTGGAAAACCATTGCCATTTTGTTGCCGCGGATCTTTTCCAGTTCTGTCTCGCTCTTTTTGTACAGGTCTTCTCCTTCCAGCTCTACGGTGCCGCTCACAATTTGCGCCGGAGGTGCAGGCAGGATATGCATAATAGTACGGGCAATCGTTGTCTTGCCGGCACCGGTTTCGCCAACCAGGCCAATGGTTTCGCCCTTTCGCAGTTCAAAACTGACATTGTTGACTGCTTTGACTGTCTCGGACCGGGTCACATAATGAACAGTCAGGTTTTTCACCTTTAAGAGCACATCTTCCATAATCGTTCCTCCTTACTGACGCATTTTAGGATCCAGCGCATCGCGAAGTCCGTCTCCGATCAGATTGAAGGAGAGGACGACCAGCATGATAAAGATGCCAGGCATGATAATAATGTAGGGATATGCCATGAACGAGGTTTTTGCGGCAGAAATCATAGCGCCCCACTCAGCCAGCGGCTCCTGAACACCCAATCCGATATAGCTCAGGCCGGCGGATTGCAGGATCTTACTGCCCGCGCTCATGGAAATGCTGACGATAATGGGGGACAGGCAGTTAGGCAGAACATGACGGAACATAATGCTGATCTTGGAACAGTCAATGGCCTCGGCAGCTTCCACAAATTCCTGACCACGGACACCCATCATGCTGGCTCTGAGTAAGCGCACCAGTCCGGGTACGCTGGTAACAGACAAAGCAACCAGCGTCGGCACAAGGCCGCCGCCCATAGCCTGTGAGACACAGATTGCCAGCAGCACATCAGGGATGTTCTGCACAACATCGCAACAGCGCATAATAACGTTATCCACCGTTCCGCCGAAGTAGCCGGCAATGGTACCCAGAATGATTCCCAGAACTGCGCCAATGATGGAACTTCCAATGCCCAGGGCCAGAGAGTTCCGGCCGCCGTAGAGGATCCGGGCAAACATATCACGTCCCATGCTGTCCGTCCCGAACCAGTGGACCGCATTGGGTGTCTGGTACTGCTCAATCGGGTTGACCTCATATGGGGAGAAATTGCACAGCAGTGGTGCTGCCACACAGGCCACGACAATTACGAGCATTACCGCAAAGCCAAGCAGCGCAGTAGGGTTACGAACGAACTGGGACATCACCGTGTAAAAAGCGCCGTCTTTCCAGGTACCTTCCTTAATGTACTCCTCATCGCCCTTGTTCTGAAGGGAAACGGCATTTTTTTCCTTATCCTTCAAATCCATCTCAGCCATTTTTCTTCCCTCTCTTTTTCTGCTGTCCCTCGTACTGTGCCTTGATCCTTGGATCAATATAGGCATAACACAAGTCCACTGCCAGCATAACTATGCTGAACAGCAGCGCAAGCACAACAACTGTGCCGCGCACGACCGGATAGTCACGCTGGTTAATGCCATTTACCAGATACAGTCCCAAGCCCGGAATTGCAAACACGTTTTCAATCACGACGGTGCCGCCCAAAGCACGTCCAAACGAACCGCCGATACCGGTGATGATCGGGATCAAAGCATTGGGCAGTGCGTGGATGTACAGAATTCTTTTTTCCGGAACACCCTTTGCCTTTGCGGTAACACAATAATCGGAACTGATGACATCCAGCATCTGACTGCGCGTCTGTCTTGCCAACCCCGCGATACCCATGATCGCGGAAGCGGCACAGGGAAGCACGTAGCTGTACCAGTGCTTGATACCATAGGCCGGAAGCCAGTTCAGGTTTACGGAGAATATCAGCACCATCATCATTGCAAACAAAAAGCCTGGAAGGGAGTTGCCCACCATGGCAATGAAAATGCAGAAACGGTCAATGAATTTTCCTTTATGCGTAGCAGCTGCTACACCCAGGGGAATCGCAATTATCATCTGAACAATGCAGACAATTGCTGCAATTTTTGCAGTGTATGGAAGCTTCTTTAAAATTTCACTTTTGACATTGACCTTGTTCATATAGGAAGAACCGAAGTCAAACTTCAGGAAAGCATTCTTCAGGAAATCGCCCAGCTGAACCAGGAAGGGTCTGTCTATGCCAAGCTGGTGCTTCAGCTCCGCAACCTGTTCCGCCGTGCCTACGCCGCCCAGCATCTGCTGGGCAGGGTCACCAGGTGTGATATACAAAAGGGAGAAAATCAGAATTGCAACCGCAAAGATAACCGGGATAAACTGCAGGATTCTTTTACCAAGATAACGCCACATATGCTCACCTCTCTGAGTATCAGCAGCCGCTCCTCAGGGGTAATGGAGGAGCGGCCGCCTTTGGGTCTAAAAATCAGGCAATTATTTTATCTGCTGTATTCTCATGCGCCGGGGATAGGCTGGCGCTCAATCCGTGCCCATTTGGTGATACGGTCGCTGCCGTAGAACACGTGGGTGCAGTAGAACAGGCTGTAAGCGTAACACTGCTCATCAACATAGTCAGCCAGTGCCTGGATGTCTTCGGGAGTACCGTCTGCGCTGGCAGCTGCGTCATACAGCTCCTGCAGATGGTCATCTTTAATGAACAGGTGGTTCACACCGCTGGAATAACTGTTAATGTCCAGAGTGGTATTTGCATTCCAGAATGCGAAGAAGTTAGAGATCTCGCTCAGATCAATATCATACAAGGTGCCGGACTCATCTGCGTGCTGGTCAGCATACAGCGCGGTATCGTAACTCAGCAGTTCGTACTTGATACCGATAGCGTCCAGGTAAGCTCCGATAACGGTGCCCGCCGCCATCCAGCCGGCAGGATTGACTAAGATCCGGATCGTCTCGCCATTATAGCTGGACTTTGCCAGGTATTCCTTAGCCAGATCAACATCGTATTCCCAGTAGCTGCCTGCTTCCTTCAGCATGGAAGCGGGAACATCGGTGTAGTTGGGGCAGGCACTATATTCATTGTAACGCGCACCGATGAGACGGTTGTACTTCTTTCCCACAAAAAACCTGACAGCGTAATCAATGTAAAAGTAGAGTTTGGCGAGGGTGAGGGCAAAATTCCTCTTGATAATATTGAAAAGAGAGCAGAAAGTTATAAGCCAAAAGAGCGAGTAACCTACAAGATGATTAAGGAGTATATAGAAGCAAAACACGGCTTCAAGGTACATACCGCATATATCGCAGAAGTAAAACGAGATTTAGGTTTGCCAATGTATGATGCTCCTAATGCGGTAGAGGAATTGAAACAACCGAGGAAACACCCAACACCAGAAAAGGTAGAAGCGATAAAAGATGCCTTGAAACATTTTGAAGTTATCTAATCGTGCGGGCGTATCATTAGAAATAGTGGTACGCCTATTTTTTTATCCTGATTTGCAGATTTGTTCTTTCTCCCACTTCTGGATATAATGAAGCCAAGAAAGGACGGTAGCAATTATGAGAGATAAAATCTATCACGCATATCTGGATAGCCACGAAAGGCAGATAGTTATACATAGCCTTGTGGAGCTGAAAAATAAACTCATACAGCAAGTCAGATATACAGACTGCGTTGACGAGCTGATATTCAAAGTCGCCAACGCCCCTGTTAAGAGAATGAAAATTGAATATGTCTAAGGCACATTACACCGAGCCGCTTATTCTTATTGATTTTAAGAGTAAGCGGCTTTTTTGCGTTCTCTGATATGGTTACATAGTCGCCTTGACAAAGCGGCTAAATAAATGCGAAAGGAGGACGCACCTATGTCAAATTGCAAAGTGATTGCTCTGACTAATCAGAAAGGCGGTGTCGGAAAAACAACAACGGCGGTCAATCTGGGTGTGGGTCTGGCAAAACAGGGCAAGAAAGTCCTGCTCATTGATGCCGATGCACAGGCTAATCTCACAATGGCTCTGGGCTACAACAGACCTGATGATATTCCCATAACCCTCTCTACCGTAATGCAAAGCATCATAGACGATAAATCTTTTGATGCTTCTGGAGGTATCCTGCACCACGGCGAGGGCGTTGACCTGCTCCCGTCCAACATTGAGCTGTCAGGCTTTGAAGTCAGGCTTATCAATGCGATGAGCCGAGAGCGTGTTCTGAAAACCTATGTAAATGAGGTTATGAAGAATTACGACTATGTGCTTATCGACTGTATGCCCTCTCTCGGAATGATAACCATCAATGCTCTGGCGGCGGCTGACAGCGTGATTATTCCCACGCAGCCCCATTATCTTTCTGCCAAAGGTTTAGAGCTTTTGCTTCGCTCGGTGTCAATGGTCAAGCGGCAAATCAACCCCAAGCTGCGGATAGACGGTATCCTTATGACAATGGTAATGCCACGCACCAACATTTCTAAGGAGATTACCGCAACCGTTAAGAGTGCCTACGGTCAGAGGATTAAGGTATTTGATACGGAAATCCCTCATTCTATCCGTGCGGTGGAAGCTACCGCAGAGGGCAAGAGCATTTTTGCCTATGACAAAAGTGGCAAGGTAGCCGCAGCTTATGAACAGTTTGGAAAGGAGGTGGCAGACATTGGCGAGAAGCAAAAGAACAGAAATCGAGCTGACTGCATACGATGACCTTTTCCAGACAGATGAGAGCCGTGAGGAAGCAAAGCTAAGTAAAATCAGGGATATACCGATTGCAGAGATTGACGAGTTTCCAGACCACCCGTTTAAGGTATTTATAGACGAGGATATGGAACAGCTTGTCGATAGTATCAAGCGAAACGGTGTTATGACCCCTGCTACCGTGCGGCTCAAAGAAGACGGACGGTATGAGCTTATCAGCGGTCACAGGCGTAAAAAAGCTTGCGAGCTTGCAGGGCTTGACACGCTTAAATGCGAGGTTAAGGAAATGACCCGTGATGAAGCCATTATTGTAATGGTGGAAAGCAACTTGCAGAGGTCAACGATATTGCCGAGTGAGAAAGCCTTTGCCTATAAAATGCGGCTTGAAGCTATGAACAGGCAGGGGCAACGAACAGATTTAACTTCTCGACCAGTGGGCGAGAAGTTATTTAGCGTTGATAAAATGAGCAAAGATGTTTCTGATAGTAGTCGGCAAATTCATCGCTTTATCCGTCTGACCGAGCTTGTTCCTGAAATCCTGCAAATGGTGGACGACAGACAGATTGCTTTTCGCCCTGCGGTGGAAATCTCCTATCTGTCCGAGGAACAGCAGTACACCCTGCTTGAAGCGATGCAGTATAACGATGCTACCCCGTCACTTGCACAGGCTATCAAAATGAAAAAGTTTATGCAAGACGGAAAGCTGACGGACGAGGTTATCCAGAGCATTATGGAAGAAGAAAAGCCAAACCAAAAGGAAAAGCCCGCCTTCCGTGATGAAAGGATAACCAAGCTCATTCCAAAGAATGTCCCCAGAGGGCAGGAAACAGATTTTGTTGTCAAGGCGTTGGAGTTTTACAACCGCCATCTGCAACGAGGTAAGGCTCACGAAAGGTAAGCCACACACCGAGGGAGGGGTCTGTCTATGCGGAGGATAGCCATTTTTTCGGCTTCCCCCTCTCCACACCTCACCCCCTTAACTACTACCAAAACTATCCGAGAAAAGAAAAACTATGAGCTGTCCGATACAGGGCAGCTTTTTAGGTTAGTAAGGGAAATTTTCAATATCAACATTATCAGGAGGTAAGCGATGAAAATTCGTGGATTATTCAAAAAGGCTGCGGCTACGCTTATGGCTGCGGTCACGGCATTGTCAATTTTGCCTGCAACGACGGCGTTTGCAGCGGGTGACATCGGCACGATTTCCTTTAGTCACACCTACGACAGCAGCGGCAATGCTATGAGATACAATTCGAGTGCCACCTTTGACGGTCATACCGCAGGCGGCACGGGAAACTATAAGTACCGTATGTTTGTGGACGGAGAAAACGCCTTTTGTATTCAGCCCGGTGTACCGCTGAAAACAGGCAACACCTTGAAAAAGGCATCTTCGGACACTTGGAACGCCCTTTCTGTCAATCAGAAAAAGGCAGTCGGGCTTGCCCTGCTCTACGGGTATCAGGGCAACAAAGGAAATCTGACAGGAAGTGATGATGAGAAATGGCTTGCGACACAGACTCTTGTATGGGAGTTTGTCACGGGCTGTCGTGAAGCCACAGGCTCATTTAGCAAGACGAGCGATAAGGTTTACAGCCTGCACTTTGGCTCTAACTATGCTAACAGCGGAGCAAAGGCGGCATACGACCAGATTGTTTCGCTGATGGGCGGGCATCACACCATTCCGAGCTTTATGTCGGGCAGTAAAAACGGCATCACAAAGGAGCTTGCCTATAAGGACGGCAAATATACGCTGACCTTTACGGACAGCAACGGCGTCCTTTCCGATTATGCCTTTTCAAGCTCTGACAGTAAGGTAAGTGTGTCAAAATCTGGCAACAAGCTGACTATCAGCTCTACCAAAGCCTTTGACGGTACGGTACGCATTACCGCAACAAGAAACAATGTGCCGACAGTCAGCAGTAGTGCAAAGCTGATTGCCTACGGTGACCCGAACTTGCAGGACTTGGTAACAGGCGTTGAAAATGCCGATACCGTAGCCGCCTATATCAATGTGGAAACCCCGACAGGTACGATTGCCCTGAAAAAGACTTCCGAGGACGGCATTGTAGAGGGCATCCAGTTTACCATTAAGGGCAAGGACTTCAACCAGACAGTTAAGACCGACAAGAACGGTAATATTACCGTAGCAGGTTTAGTGCCTGACACCTACACCATTACGGAACAGGCGATTGATAAATATGAGCCGCAGCAGACCCAGACCGTTACCCTTATCGGCGGCAAGACCACAACCGTCACTTTCAGTAATGTCTTAAAGCGTGGAAGCCTTGAAGTGGTTAAAACTTCCGAGGATAATCTGGTGGAGGGCGTGAAATTCCACCTTTACGGAACTTCCCTTAGCGGTTATCCCGTTGATGAATATGCCGTAACCAATGCAAAGGGCGTTGCAAAGTTTGAAAATGTCCTTATCAGCGGCAACACCCCTTACACCTTAGAGGAAGTAGATACCGCAAATATGTAGTTACTTCGATTGAGGATAACAGCGTATATCTTCAAAACGAGCAGT
>ERZ827512.3580-NODE-3580-length-10741-cov-15.386861_pt1 | contig 10741 bp, 13 predicted proteins | sample MGYA00519916_ERZ827512 | MGnify/ENA primary metagenome ERZ827512 (study PRJEB31778, sample SAMEA3449335) | human gut metagenome | biome: human gut; feature: human-associated habitat; material: faeces | place: United Kingdom | collected 2010/2012 ... | reverse complement strand
GGTATGACACCTCATTTAATTTTAATGAAGAAAGTAACATTTCATACTTACCGCAATTGTTATAACGTTTATTGCATTATGGGAAATACTTGCTCAAAAAGGAAAAATAGACAGTTTTATTACAAGTCAACCTTCTAGAATAGTAAAAACTTTTATGAATTTGTCTTCAAATAATTTAATAGAACATTTAAAGATTACAGTGGAAGAGACTCTTATAGGATTTTTGCTGGGAACTATAGCTGGAGCAATTACAGCAATAATATTGTGGTGGTCTCCATTCATCTCCAAAGTATCAGAACCATTTTTAGTTGTATTAAATAGTTTGCCTAAAATAGCACTTGGTCCAGTAATTATTATCTGGGTAGGAGCAGGGATGCCTGCAATAATTGTTATGGCATTGTCAATTTCATTAATAGTTACAATTCTTGAAATTTTAAATGGTTTTCTACATACAGATAAAGAAAAAATAAAAATGGCAAAAACATTTAATGCAAATAAAATACAAATATTAAACAAAATTGTAATTCCATCTAATATTCCAACATTTTTTAATACATTAAAAGTAAATATAGGACTTTCACTAGTTGGAGTAATTTCAGGAGAGTTTTTAGTATCTAAAGGAGGACTTGGATATTTAATTGTTTATGGAGGGCAGGTCTTTCAATTAGACTTAGTTATGACAAGTGTTATAATCCTAGCAGTTGTCGCAGCTCTAATGTACGAAAGCATAGTTGTTTTAGAAAAAATTTTTGTAAAATAAACGAGGCAGATATTGATCCGTCTCGTTTTAACATATTTAATTTTGAGAAAGCAAACTTGTAAAATAGGTGTCTTTAATTAGCAAATTATCTGAGCAAAAATCTATCATGTATTGCTTATGTTTCAAATCTAATTCTTGATTTGCCATATTTACAGTTGCATGAACAATAATATCCTGAGCCATTGTTACTAAGTCAGAATAACTGAATTTTAATCTATCTTTATAGTTAGAATAATTGTTTATGACAAATATAATTTCAGTCAACTCTTTTCCATAATCATCAGAAATTGAATTTAGCTTATCTATTAAAGTACCATTATAATAAGCTTCTAAAGCATTGTCAGTTCCATAAATATTGCAAATCAACAGATAAAGGTAGCTTGTGTCTATGTAACCAAAATCATATTTTAAATTATTATAATTGCATACAGTACAAGCCAAATTTTCTGCAACAGGCTCATTAAGTCCACCCTCAGAAAGATTTTTATCTGAGGTTATTAATGCATGAGCCAATTCATGCAAGATAATGCTTTGTTTTGAAAACTCAGTTTCATTATAGAAAAATTCTGGGTTTACAACAATGATATTATCAATACTTAAATATAAAGCATAATTTCCATTATTGGTGTTTTCTGAAGATTTATCTGATTCGTAAATTTTTACTTTTTCAAAATTATCCCAAGAAAGAAAGGGATATTGTGTTTTTAAATTAGATGTGAAATAATAATTTTTACAAGTTTCTAATAATGTATCTAATTCACTGTTTGACTTTAGTGATTTTCCAAAATTATTTGAAGGTTCAACCCAATTAATGTTAAAATTCCATTTTTGAGCATAAATGTAATTTTCTCTATTTCGTTGTTTTATATAAGTGCTAGCAAGTGAAACTGTAGAGAAAACTAGCAAAATGCAACCTATCCATGTAATCATTAGTAGTAATTTTTCGCTTAGTTTTTTCATACGAAAAAAATCCTCCTCAAATCTTAAAACATGTTTAAATTTTTACTACGGAAAGATTATACCATATTTTGTTATGCAAGTCAACATAAATATGATAATTTGGGGTCGGTTCTTTTTTTGACACCAAAATAGATAAAATGTCATAAAATAGAGTAGAAAAGGAGGAAAAAAGTATGAAAAATGTTATAATTAGTATTTTAATTATAGTACTTATCATAGCGGGGATATTTGGTGTATATTATCTTAGAAACAGGAATACTGAAGAAATATCAGATTTAACAGAAATAAAATTAAATGAAGTAACACGTTCTGTATTTTATGCACCACAATATGTTGCTATTTCAAAAGGATTCTTTAAAGATGAAGGATTAAAATTAGACATAACAACAGGTCAAGGAGCTGATAAAGTAATGACAGCAATATTGGCAGGTCAAAGTGATATTGGCTTATGCGGACCAGAAGCAGCAATTTATGTATATAATGAAGGCAAGGAGGATTATATAGAAGTATTTGCTCAATTAACTCAAAAAGATGGTTCATTTTTGGTAAGCAAAGAGCCAACAAATAATTTTTCTTGGCAAGATTTAAAAGGAAAAACTGTAATTCCTGGCAGAAAAGGCGGAGTACCATATATGACGTTAGAATATGTTTTAAAGAAAAACGGATTAAACCCTCAAACTGATTTAGTTTTAGATGATAGTATAAAATTTGACTTGATGGCAGGTGCATTCACAGGAGGAACTGCAGAATATGTTACATTATTCGAGCCAACAGCTTCAATGACGCAAAGTGCAGGAAAAGGATATATTGTTGCATCAGTTGGAGAAGCAGCAGGAGAGGTACCATATACAGCATATTGTGCCAAAAAAAGTTATATTGCTAATAATAAAGAAACTGCTGAAAAGTTTACCAAAGCAATTTATAAAGGGGAACAATGGATTAAAGAACATAGTGCAAAGGAAATTGCAGAAGAGATTAAAAGTTTCTTCCCAGATACAACAGTTGAATCATTGGAAACATCAGTTCAAAAATATAAAGATATAGATGCGTGGAAAGAAAATCCTGTTTTAAAAGAGGAAGCATTTGATAAGCTTCAAGAGATTATGACGATGGCTGGGGAATTAAGTCAAAAGGCACCTTATGATAAAATCGTAAATAATAGTTTTGCAGAAAAATTCAATTGACATGTTATGTAAAGAATGGTATAATTGCTATATCATTCTTTGCGCATATTTGCAAAGACAAAAAAGGAGAAATAATAAAATATGAAAGAAATGGAATTAAGAAACGTAAAAGGAACAACAGACTATTCACCAAAAGAACAATATATAAGAAACTATATATCAGACACATTAAAAAATGTATTTGAAAAATATGGATTCAAACCACTACAAACACCATTATTATGCTATTATGATTTATTAGCATTAAAATATGATGAAGATAATGATATATTAAAAGAAGTATATAAAGTAACGGATCAAGGAAACAGAAATTTAGCTTTAAGATATGATTTAACAGTTCCATTTGCTAAATATATAGCAATGAATCCAAATACAAGATTACCTTTTAAAAGATATGAAATAGGGGAAGTATTTAGAAATGGACCAGTAAAATTAGGTAGAGATAGAGAATTCATACAATGTGATGTTGACAGTGTAGGAATTGAAGGTCAATTAGTAGAAGCTGAATTTGTAGCATTATATGTAGAAGCGTATAAAAAATTAGGAATAGATGTTATAATAAAATATAATAATAGAAAATTCTTATCAGGAATAATAATAGAAGCTGGTATTTCAGAAGCACTTGTAACAGATACTATTACTATAATTGACAAGTTCGAAAAAATGACAAGACCAGAGCTTGAAAAAGAATTTCAAAAAATAGGATTAAATAATAAGCAAATAGAAAAATTATTTATGTATTTAAATATGAATGCAGACGAGTTAATCAAAATAGAAAATTCAAATGAAACATTAACAGAAGGAATTCAAGAATTAGAAACATTAAAACAATATATTACTGAATTAGGATTATTAGAATATGTACAATTTTCACCATCACTTGCAAGAGGACAAGAATATTATACAGGAACAGTATATGAAGTATATGTAAAAGACGGAAGCATTACATCAAGCATAGGTGGGGGAGGCCGTTACGATAAAATGATTACAGACTTTATCGGAAACGGAATGAAATATCCTGCTGTTGGAGTAAGCTTTGGGCTAAATGTTATATATGAAATCTTAAAAGATAGAAAAGAATTTTCAGAAAAAGCTTTAACAGATATTTTCATTATCCCAATGGGAACAGAAATCCAATGTTTAAAAATTGCACAAAATTTAAGAAATGCTGGATATAAAGTTGAAGTAGAAATGAAAAACAAAAAGATGAAAAAAGCATTAGATTATGCTAATAATGAGAATATTCCATATGTATTGATATTAGGAGAAGATGAATTGAGCAATAATTGTATTACTTTAAAAGATATGAACAATAAAACTCAAGAGCAAATAAATTTAGATAATTTAACAGAAAAGATTAAAAAATTAGTATAATTGGTTTACATATTATTATAATAATGGTATAATATTCTAGTACGAATTATTTATATATTATAAAACAATGTTTTATAATAAAAACAGAATGAGGTTTTATATGGATTGCAATGAGTATTCGAAAATAGGTATAAATAGGATGTATAAATGTTATAATGGGAGACTATGTAATGAAATTGAAAGTGAAGAAGATGTACTAGAACGGCTTGAATGTATACCATGTAAATCTAGAGAATTATTAGAATATGTATGGACGTTAAATCCTAAATACAAAGGAAAAACACTTACTCAAGTCGAAAAAAAATTAGGAATTACTAGAAAAGAGGCAGAAAGTAATTTCCATTTTGGAAAATATGTGTTATATTTTAAGGATTTCAAAGAAATAGACTTTAAGGAAGGAGTTAAATTAGGCATGCTAGCAAGAGCATACTATAAAGATTATCGCATTCACTTCCATAAAGGTAAGAAAAGCGTAAAATACATGATAGATTCTAAAAAGTTTATTAGATGTATTAATCTGCTAAAAGAGGATTACAAATCCGTATTAATTCAGCATTATGGACTTTTTAGAGGTAATCCTCTTACATATGCAGAGCTTGGGAAAAATCTTAAGATTTCAATGCATGCAGCACAGACTATGGAAGATTTAGCACTACGGGAATTGAGGCTTGTAAGCTTTAAATTTTTGGAAGAACTTGATGATTATTATTGCGATTTGCTGGTTTTAGTGTATGAGAGGAAAATTTCAAAAAAGGAGTACAATGCTTTAAGACGGGCAGGAATATCAACATATGAGGAATTGAAGAACTGTGCACCAGAAAGATTAATATCTTTTTCCGGAATTGGTCCTAGAATGCTCAAGAATTTGAAGGAGGTCCAAAAAACTTTATAATTGGTATAATAGTAGATGTTTTCATGATTTTGAAAATATCTACTATTTTTTGTATAAAATGTATAGACAATTAAAAAAATATATATTATAATACATCTAGTATTTAATACTAGATGCAAAGGAGGATAAAATTATGAAAAGAACAAAATTAGATGACAGGGTATTACCTACATACACAAAAGGAGAAGAAATCTTCAATATGGTATCACATATTGTAGGAGGAGTTGCAGGAATTGTAACAATAGTTTTAAGTAGTATATTTGGAGTATTAAGACATAATACATATGGAATAATAAGTGGTATAATTTTTGGAGTATCTATGATATTCTTATATACAATGTCAAGTATATATCATGGATTAAGTCCAAAATTAAAAGCTAAAAAGGTATTACAAGTGTTAGATCATTGTGCAATATTTGTACTAATAGCAGGTTCTTACACACCATTTGCATTATGCACATTAAGAGAATATTCTACAGCATTAGGATGGACAATATTTGGTGTAATTTGGGCATTTGCAATATTAGGAATAACATTAAATTCAATAGACTTAAAAAAGTATAAAGTATTTTCTATGATATGTTATCTTATAATGGGATGGTGCATAATTATCAAAGTTAATTTACTTCCAGCATTGCTTGGAATGCCTGGATTTATAATGCTTGTAACAGGAGGGATAATTTATACAATAGGAGCAGTTTTGTATGGTATAGGAAAAAAATATAAATATATGCATTCAATTTTCCATTTATGTGTATTTTTAGGAAACATGCTACATGTTATATGTGTATTAATGTATGTAATTTAAAATTGACAACCTAGGTAAAGTGTGCTAGAATAGTAATGTTCGAAGGCAAATTGCCTAGTTTTTTTATATTGATAGGAGGACAACATGAACAAATTATTACTTTTGTTGGATATGTTGGATGCTAACCCGAGTATATCGCTTAGCAGTGCTGGAGTAATGGGAAAAAATGTGCATTCATATGCATTTTCTGTTCCAGATTTGAAGGCTTTAAAGCTTCCGGACCCCCTTGTCAAAGAAGGATATCAAATCTCAAATCTTGAGATTTCTCGAACTTTGCCTGATGGCAAAGTAGAAAAATTGGCATCTTTGTGGCTTGATATCTAAGCAAAAAGTCTGTCTTTTCATGTTAAAAGGCAGGCTTTTTTGGATATGACAAAATGTTACAAAAATATTACAAATATTACGTTTGAATTACAAATCATTAAAAGTACTATACAAACCTCAACAAATATGTTTAAATAATAAGGGAATTGAGAATATTGAAGAGGGAAAACAAATGCAGAAATTTAAGAAAATAATTAGTATAGTAATTTTAGTGGTGTTAATACCAATTTTATTTGTGAGTATGGTAATATTAATAAATTCATATACTCATCCAAATAAAATACCATCATTTTTTGGGTGGAAACCTTTTATAGTATTATCTGGTTCAATGGAAACTCAAATTTCGGTGGGAGATGTTGTTGTAGTAAAAGAAGTTGATACAAATACTTTGAAGAAAGGTGATATAATAGCTTTTAACGAAAACAATATTGTAATAACACATAGAATTAATGAAGTTATATATGAAGACGGAAAAACTAAATATATAACAAAAGGTGACAACAATAATACTCAAGATAGTGGATATGTAACTCCAGAACAAGTTGAAGGAGTTTTTCAATTCAAAATATCTAGATTAGGAAATTTAGCAATGTTTGTTCAAACTCCAATAGGAATGATTGTTTGTTTATCAATACCAGTTATAATATTGGTTGTAATTCAATTAAATGACAACAAAAAAGATAAAGAATTAATTGATGAAAAGATGAGTAAACAAAAAGAAATGGAAAAAGAAATCGAAAAATTAAAAAAGCAGAATGAAGAATTAAAGAAAAAATAAGTTATTTACGTTATTAGATTTATAATAAGCGTAAATGCTTATTGTAAGTTTTTTTATATACTATTCGAAAGGGGGGGAAAATACATATGAAAAAAGATAACAAATTAGCAAAATTAACAGTACTAGTATTATTAGTAACATTAGCTGCTTTAATATTAGTTTCTAGTACATATGCAAAATATACAACAAAAGTAGCAGGAAGTGATTCTGCAACAGTTGCTAAATGGGCAATCAATACAGAAAATAATGTAACTGATTTATTTAAAGCTAGTTATACAAATGTTAAAGCTGGAACAGCTGACAAAGCTATAATTGCACCAGGTACAGAAGGTGAATATAAATTCAAAATTGCTGGTTCTGTTGAAACTGCATATACTTTAAAAGTAACAGCAGAAGGAACAGATGGAATAAATACAGAAGACTATAATCCAATAGTATATACATTCCAAAAAGATTCTGAAGAAGCTCAAACATGTACATCATTCAATGATTTATTAGCTAAAATAAATGCTATTGATAATGGAACAAAACATGAAGCTGGAGATTTAACAAGTTCAACATATACTATCGGATGGAAATGGGCATTCGAAGGTGATGATGCTAAAGATACAGCTTTAGGAGCATCAGTAGCTGCTGGTGAAAAAACTGTTTCTTTATCAGTTGATATAACAGCTACTCAAGTAGACTAATTTTAAAATTATAATGGCTCTATTAAAACAATTTAGTAGAGCTTTTATAGTAATATACTGACAAAAGCTAGAAGGTTTTTGTGAATATATTACAAAAGAAAAGGAGAATGTGTTATGAATAATGAAAAAGAAGAATTAGGGGAGACAAAAACAGAAAACAAGAAAAATAGAAGGGTACTAATTATTATAATAATATTACTTTTATTACTATTAATCTTTTGGCTAGGCTATAGAGTTGGAAAAATTGGATACCAAGAAACAGCCGTATCAGATTCAAATTATGGAATAGTTGGAGCAATATTATTAACAGAACAAGACATGAAAGAAGTTAAAAATAATCAATTAAATATATTTAATAATGAAAAATTTAACAGCCAAAAAATAATTGCACCTCATTCAAAAGGAACTTATCAATTTTATATTAAGAATATAAGCAAAAGTGATGTAAAATATGATATAAAATTCACAGATGAAATGAAGCATTTTGTAAATATGAAATATAAATTGAAAATGGACAATATTTATATTAAAGGAAATGCAGATAATTATGTTACATTAGATGAGCTAAATCTTAATGATATTGTAGTTTTAAAAGACTCTATAAATATTTTTACTCTAGAATGGTATTGGGAAGATGATGACGAATTAGATACATATGTAGGCGGAAAGCCAGAAGAAGATAGATATTATAAGCTTAACTTAGAGATTAATTCTGAAGAATATAAGAAATAAACAAAAGAGGTGACAGCATAATGTTATATACAAGTGATGCCATAAAAACAAGAAAAAATAAAGAAAATAAATTCAAAAAAAATATAAATATAATTATTTATATTTTTTTGTTACCAATATTAATTTATAATCTATCATTAATTATACAGTCTGTACTAAAACCGTATGAAACTCCAAATTTTTTAGGTATAAAGACATATGTAATAATATCTGGAAGTATGCAACCAGAATTAAAAATAGGAGACATTGTGGTTGTTAAGAAAATAACGCAAGAAGATCTAAAAGTAGGCGATATAATTTCTTTTAGACATGGTCAAAGTGTTATTACACATAGAATTTCAAGAATTATTGAAGAAGATGGAGAAAGAAAATATATAACAAAAGGAGACTTCAATAATGCTGAAGATTCAGAAAGCGTAACATATAACAATATTGAAGGCAAAGTAATAAGGAGTGTACCACAATTTGGAAAAATAGCATTAATGCTACAAGATAAAATAGTAATAATATTTTTGATTATTGTTTTATATATTTATTTGGTTTATAGTGGAGAGTTGAAAAAGAAAAAAATGCAAAGACGCATGAAAAGAATTGATTATGAGAAGAAAAAGTATGAAGAAAATCTTACTTCAAAAAAATCCTAGGATTCATTTCCTAGGATTTTTTTAGTACAGGCGGAATTTCAAATATAATTTTAAAGCAATCAAATTTTTCAGTTTCGCTGTTTTCAAGATAATCAAGATAAATGTCTAATTCATCTAAATTTCTACATCCAGCTATAATAGCAGGGTGTAAATTATAGTTGAATAGTAATTCTGTACCTAAGTCGAAAGCATATTTTATTGACTTTTTTTCTTTTGTATGAGCTAATTTAAAAGCTTCTCTAAATCTAGCAACAAATGGAGTTTTAAAATTTTCTATTGGTAAAGTATAATTTTCTTGAATAATTTCTTCAAAACTTTTTGTATTATTTTTTTCTTTTATAGCATCTAACTCAGTCAAACGATATGGTAAAATAACTTTTCCACTAGTTTCTGAGATGATTAAAGTATTTTCTGTAAGATTATTTGTATCAGATTCAGAAATAACTTCAGTTTTTTCTTCTGTAGGTTCATCTTTAGAAAATTTTAATTCAGAAAATGGTAGAACATCATATAAAAAATCTTCAATATGTATTGTTTTCTTATTTACATCTACTATAATTTTATTAGCAATTTCTATATCATATTCTTCGTTTATGCTTTGTAAGGATGCAATATTTTCATTACAATATTCAAGAGATTTTTTTAAATTTTCTAGAATTTTTATCATATCATCAGAATATTTTACATCAACATTATTGGAAGAACTTACTAGTTTTTCAATATAAGCAAGTAATATTTTTGCAAAATTCTGCTGTATTAAAAGCATTGAATCAATTTCTTCCTTGTTAAAAGATATCATTAGTATCACCTCGTCAATATTATATATTAACTTCTGAAAATTTACAACAACATTTTTTAATTTTATATTTCGACAAAAAAAATTTAAATTCATATTATATATTAAATAGAAAGGAGGGGGAATGTGAACTTAGAAAATAAAAGAATAGGATTTGTAATGACAGGCTCATTCTGTACGTTTAGAAAGACTATAGAAGAGTTAAAAAAGATTGTTAAATTAAACGCGACTGTTATCCCAATTATGTCGCAAAACAGTTATACAATGGATACTAAGTTTGGAAATGCAGAAGATTTTATTAAAGAAATTGAAGAGATAACTGGAAATAAAATTTTGCATACAATTCAAGAAGTAGAACCAATAGGTCCAAAAGATATGTTAGATATATTAGTAGTAGCCCCAGCATCTGGGAATACTATTGCAAAACTTGCAAATGATATTATAGATGGGCCAGCTACAATGGCAGTTAAGTCTCATTTAAGAAGAGAAAAACCAGTTGTAATTGCTATTTCAACCAATAATGGACTTTCTGGAGCTGGAGAAAACATAGGAAAATTGTTGAACAGAAAAAATTATTATTTTGTACCTTTTTTACAGGATAATCCAATAACAAAGCCTCGTTCAATAGTATTTGATCCAACATATTTAATACGAACAATAGAAAGTGCATTAGATAGAGAGCAAATTCAACCAATATTGTTGTAAAAAGGAAAACAGTGTTAAGCTTAAAGCTTTTCACTGTTTCTTGTATGCCCAGCACGGGCAACAACTTGTGGGTGGAAGTCCCATACAGTGCCTGA
>ERZ827512.3576-NODE-3576-length-10749-cov-2.057228_pt1 | contig 10749 bp, 7 predicted proteins | sample MGYA00519916_ERZ827512 | MGnify/ENA primary metagenome ERZ827512 (study PRJEB31778, sample SAMEA3449335) | human gut metagenome | biome: human gut; feature: human-associated habitat; material: faeces | place: United Kingdom | collected 2010/2012 ... | reverse complement strand
TGCGACCTGACCGGCACCGACGCCCTGACCGGCAAGCAGGCCCAGGAAGCCATGGACTACGCCAAGGAGTATGTGGGCAAGATCTGCGGCCGTGAGGTCGAGATCATCCACAAGGACTCCCAGTCCAGCGCCTCCTCCGCCGCCGACGCCGCCCGCGCTCTGATCGAGGAGGACGAGGTCGACGTCATCTTTGGGCCGACCATGATCGGACATAAGATGGCCGTGGCCAACGTGGTCAAGAACTATGAGGTCCCCGCGGTCTTCTATAACCCCACTCCCACCGTGCCGGACATCATGAACAACGAATGGGTCGTCGGCGCCGCCGGCTCCAACCCCCAGATGCCCACCGTCATGGCCGACTACGTCTACAATGAGCTGGGCTACCGCAAGGTCGTGACCCTGACCAAGGACGACTCCGGCGGAACCTCCTACATGGATCCCTTCAAGGCGAATTTTGAGGCTCTGGGCGGCGAGGTGCTGGTGCAGCGCTGGGTGTCCAACGAGGCCACCGACTACTCCAACGACCTGATCGCCCTGGCCGGTACCGACGCCGACTGCCTGGTGGCCTGGACCTCCGGCTCCGCCACCATCCAGCTGTGGCAGGAGTGGTACAACATGGGCCTGAATGAGAAGCTGCCCATGGTGGCCGTGTTCCACGGCGCCTTTACCGACACCTTCATCTGCGACGCCCTGAGCGGCATCAACCCCGACCTGGTGAAGGAGATGCAGGGCACCGTCGCCCCCATGACCTGGGCTTACAACGCCGGCGATCCCGAGATCGACGCGTTCGTCAAGGCCTTTAGGGAGGATCACGACGGCGCGTACCCCATCGGCAACAACCTGGCCGGCGCCACCGTGCAGAACATGATGCTGCTGAAGGCCGCCGTGGAGGCTCTGGACGGCGACACCGCGGACAAGGAAGCCCTGCGCGACGCCCTGCTGGCCGCCGATATCACCGGTCCCGAGGGCCGCACCGTCTTTGAGAACGGAAGCAACATGGCCACCAAGGACATCTACGTGGTGGAGATCTGCCAGTTGGATGACGGCACCTACAACTACAGCTTCCTGAAGAAGTACGAAAACGTGCCTGTCGAAGGCTTGGCCGCCAACTGAGCCGCCGCAGCTTCCCCGCATATCGTTTCCTGATTGTATTGCGTGATCATGTGGGACATCGGTTTTTGATGGAACGGTGTCCCACATTCTCCTCTTTATCGTCCGGCCCCGGTGGGCCGAAGCGACACCCGAAACTCAACTCTCTTCATTGAAAAAGGGGGCAACAAAACCCAATGGATACTCTCTTGACGATTCTTGGCATCCTGATCATGGGCGCGGCCTACGGTCTCGTTCTGTTCGTGATCGCCACCGGCATGTCCCTGACCCTGGGCTTGATGCGCGTGGTCAACATGTCTCACGGCGCCATCTATATGTTCGCCGGCTATTGCGGCATCTGGATCTACGGGCGCACGCAGAACTGGTTCCTGGCGATCATCGTCGGCGCTGTGGTAGGCGCCGCGCTGGGCGCCATCCTGGAGATCGGCTTCCTGCGCCGCCTGTATAAGTACCCCACCTATCAGGTGCTGCTGACCATCGGTATGATCAACATCCTGAACAACGTGGCCCAGTGGATCTGGGGTGGCCAGCCCATGACCGCTCCCATCCCCGCGTTCCTGACCGGCGGTTTCCCCATGGGCAATATCACCGTGCCCTGGATCCGCGTGTTCATGATCGTCTTCGGCGGCGTCATGTGTATCCTGCTGTGGCTGCTGCAGGATAAGACCCGCATCGGCGCCATGGTCCGCGCCGGTATGGACAACCGCGAGGTCGCCGCGACCCTGGGCATCAACAACAAGCTGATCTTCACCGGCGTGTTCATCCTGGGCTCCATGGTTGCGGGCGCCAGCGCCATGATCGGCGGCTCCGTCACCGGCGTGGGCGCCGGCACCGCCTGGAGCGTTCTGCTCAACTCCATCATCGTGGTTGTGGTCGGCGGCACCGGCTCCATCCAGGGCGCCCTGCTGGGCGGCCTGATCATCGGTGTGGCCAACGCCTTCGGTACCGTGTACCTGCCCGACCTGACCCAGTTCCTGATCTATCTGATCCTGATCATCGTCCTGCTGATCAAGCCCTCCGGCCTGCTGGGCCGCAAGGTGGACGTCAACAAGGCCATCGAGGCCGATCTGGAGAAGACCGGCGCCAAGGGCCATCCCGATCCCATGCCCCGGGCCGAGGTGGTCATCCGCGACGGCCGCCTGACCCCCAAGATGTCCGCGTTCCGCGCGGTGCCCTATCTGGTGTGTGTGCTGTTCCTGGCCCTGTGCCCCCTGTTCCTGAAGCCCACCACCGTCTCCATGCTGAGCAAATGTCTGATCTTCGCCCTGTTCGCCGCCTCTCTGGACGTGGTCATGGGCTACGGCGGCATGCGCTCCTTCGGTCACGCGGCGTACTTCGGCCTGGGCGGCTACACCGTCACCCTGCTGTATAACCACGCCAACATCACCAACTTCTGGCTGGTTCTGCTGGTTGTGATTGTGATCTGCGCGGTCTTTGGCGCGGCCATCAGCTACTTCACCCTGAAGTTCTCCGGTACTTACTTCCTGATCGTCACCATGGCCTTCGGCCAGCTGCTCAGCGCCGTGGCCGTCAAGTGGATCACGTTTACCGGCGGCTCCGACGGCCAGTCCGGCCATCGCCCCGACCTGGGCTTCGTGAAGATCAAGTGGAATCAGTCCTCACTGTTCTACTTCGTGCTGATCTGCTTCCTGATCTGCTTCATCATCCTGAAGCTCATCATGCGCTCCTCCTTCGGCCGCACCATCGTGGGCGTCCGGGAGAACGAGGGCCGTATGCGCGCCCTGGGCTACAACACCTGGAAGACCAAGTATGTGGCCTGCATTGTCGCCGCCATCTTCGCCGGCATCGCCGGTATGCTGTACAGCTACATCTACCTGATCATGACGCCCACCGACTTCGACCTGACCACCTCGGCCAAGCCCATGCTGATGGTCATCATGGGCGGCGGCTCCACTCTGTGGGGTCCTGCCATCGGCGGCTTCGTCATCACCCTGTTCGAGACCTACGCAGGTCAGTTTGCGCCCGAGCGCTGGCCCCTGCTGCTGGGCCTGCTGTACGTGGTCTGCGTCCTCTTCCTGCGCGGCGGCATCTCTCCCTACCTGATCCGGCTTTACAACTGGGTCGGCTACAAGCTGTTCCCCGACGGGAAGGGCGCCCTGCGCTCCAAGAAAGCTAAAAAGGCTGTTGTCGGAGAGGAGATGAAGAAATGAGCCTGCTGCAAGTTGAAAACCTGACCAAAAGCTTCGGCGGTCTGAAAGTTCTGACCGGCGTCACCTTCGACGTGAAGGAAGGTGAGAAGCTGGCTCTGATCGGCCCCAACGGCGCCGGCAAGTCCACCCTGATCAACGCCATCGGCGGCCAGGGCCCGGCCACCAGCGGCAAGGTCATCTTCGATGGCCATGAGGTCACCCAGCTCACCCCCAACCAGCACCTGCACCACGGCATGGCCCGTTCCTTCCAGGGCAACAACCTGTTCTGGAAGATGTCCATTCTGGACAACATCCTGCTGTCCTTCCACGGCGGCGAGAAAAACCACTTCCGCATGCTCCAGACCCTGGAGACCCGCAAGGAGCTGCTGGACAAGGCCGAGCATCTGCTGAAGGCGGTCGACCTGTGGGAGAAGCGCCACCTGGTGCCCACCCTGCTGTCCTACGGCGAGCAGCGCCTGCTGGAGATGGTCATGGCCTTTACCTGCGAGCCCAAGATGGTTCTGCTGGATGAGCCCAGCGCCGGTCTGCCCACCGTCGAAGCCGGCGCCTTTGCCGAAAAGCTGCGCAAGCTGAGTGAGGGCACCACCCTGCTGTTCTGCGCTCACGATCTGGAACTGGTCTTTACCCTGGCCGACCGCATCATGGTCCTGTACTTTGGCCAGATCCTGAAGATCGGCAAGCCCGATGAGATCCGCAATGACCCGCAGGTCAAGGAGATCTATCTGGGCTCCGAAGACTGATTAGGAAAGTGAGGAACAGAACATGTTAAAGGTTGAAGGCATCAATAGTTACTACGGCGACAGCCACATTCTGTTTGATCTTTCCCTGGAGGTCCCCGAGGGTAAAATCATATCCGTACTGGGGCGCAACGGCATGGGCAAGACCACCGTCTGCCGCTCCATCGTGGGTATCACGCCGCCCCGTACCGGCACCATCACCTTCAAGGGCGAGAAGATCAGCGGCATGGAGCCTCACAAGATCGCCCGCAAGGGCATCGCCTATGTGCCTCAGGGCCGCGGCATCTTTGCCTCCCTGTCCGTCAAGGAGAACCTGACCGTGGGCGCCCGCGGCCAGGATAAGCCCAACGCCTGGAACCTGGAGCGGGTGTACGACTTCTTCCCCATTCTGGAGAAGCGTCAGAGCATGCCCGGCAACCTGCTCTCCGGCGGCGAGCAGCAGATGCTGGCCGTGGGCCGCGCCCTGATGACCAACCCCGACCTGCTGATCATGGACGAGCCGTCCGAAGGTCTGGCCCCCCTGGTCATCAAGCAGATCGGCGAGGTCATTACCAAGCTGAAGGGGCAGCTGACTGTCTTCCTGGTGGAGCAGAACTTCAACATGGCGCTGTCCGTGGCCGACTACGTCTACATCATCAGCAAGGGCCAGGTCGTCCACCAGTGCACCCCCGAGGAGTTGCGCCACGACGAGGAGACCAAGTCCAAGTGGCTGGGCGTGTGATCCGCGCAAAGTGAATGGAACCGCTGCAAAGCGGAGAAAGAAAAGGCAGGCCCCGTGCAATCGGGGGCCTGCCTTTTTTTGACATTCCCTCAAAAAAGGGGGGCGTTTTGGGGCATTTAAGCCGGGATTTCCGCGGATGGAAGGGCTTTGGGGAACGGAATGCGTCCTTATTCAGAAAATGAATAAGGACGCATACAAAATAAATATTTCACAAGAATGCCGTTCGGTGATACATTCTTTTTGTTGAAATTCCTAGACATGGCCCAGGGCGGAGACCCGCTCGGCGGCCAGGTCCGTGAAGGCCAAAACGACGGGGTCCCGGCACGCGGTGTTCCACACGGCGGCGATGTAATTTGCCGCGTCCACGTCGGGCACCGGGACGCAGACATACCGGCTGTCGAAAAAGCAGGGATTGTCCGAGGTGACAAGGGCGACGCCGGCTCCGTTGCGCACCTGGGTGATCATGTCCTCCACACTGCTCGCGGAGGCGAAATGTACATTTTCGATGCGGCACCGCTGGCAGACCTTCAGGACGTCGCCCTCCCGGTTCTTGCGCCACTTTGATTCCGGCAGCAAAAAGGTCTCGCCCGACAGATCGGAGGGCTGGATATCCTTTTTCGACGCAAGGGGATGGGTGCTGGACATGGCGATCATATGGGAGACCGGACAGCAGTTGATGTGCCGGACCCGCCGGACGAAGCACAGGTCCAGGCTGTAGATGAAAATGACGTCATAGTCCCCCTGGGTCAGCCCCTTGCCCAGCACGGAGAAGACGGCGGGCTCTACGGTGACCTTGACGTTGGGATACCGCTTCTTGAACTCCGCGATCAGGGGATAGACGAAGATGTCGGTGTTCAGGTAGCTTAAATATCCGATGGACAGACTTCCGCTGATCGATTCCTTTGTGGTTTTCACCGAGGAGAGCAGCGCGTCGAATTGCTTTTGCATCTGCGTCAGCTCCGCGGCGAGGGCGGCTCCGGCGGCGGTCAGCTGGACGACATTCTGGTCCCGGTAAAACAGCGTCACACCCCATTCCTCTTCCAGCTGCGCGATCTGACGGCTGGCGGTGGGCTGGGACACGTGGTTTTCCTCGGAAGCTTTTGTAAAATTCAAGTGCTTCGCGACGCTCAGGAACAACTCGATCTGGCGACTGGTCATGGACACATTCACCTGCCTTAAAGCTATGATACCATAAAATAGAAAATTTCTCAAGCGGTCTGCGCCAATTGGCCGGAAGCGCGCGCGGCTGCCCATGGACTGCCATTTGAATGGCTGCGGAATGGATGGGACAACGCGGCCATATGATGGAAATATGAAAGGAGAAATGAAGATGAGCAAACTTGCGAAACGTACCCTGGCGATCGTACTGGCCCTGAGCATGTGCCTGGCCCTGGCTGCCTGCGGAGGCAAGGACAAGGGCGGCTCCGGCGACGGCGACGGCGGCGCATCCTACCACATCGGCTTCAACACCTGGGGCGCCGGCACCGCCACCTTCGATTTTATGGCCGACGTGACCACCGACGCTCTGGACGTCTACGGCGCTACCTATGACCGCGCCAGCGACAACCACATGGCCGACAAGGAACTGCAGAATATCCAGAACTTCATCTCCGCCCAGGTGGACGGCATCATCATGCAGAGCACGGCCGATCCCACGCTGCCCAAGGCCGCCGAGGAGTGCGCCAAGGCCAAGATCCCCTTCGTGCTGGCCGTCTTCACCGGCGCCGACGCCGACCGCGCCAAGGTCCGGGAGGAGAACGACTACTATCTGGGCGCCGTCAACGCCGATATGTATGAAGAGGGCTACATCATGGGCAAGGCCGCCGCGGAGGACGGCCACAAGACCGCCGTCCTGCTGGGCGGCAACGTGGGCGACGCCCACTTCGAGATGCGCATCGCCGGCTTTACCCAGGCCTTCGGCATGCACACCTTCGTGACCGAGGGCGGCGGCACCATCCTGGAGGAGGCCCGCTGCACCAGCCCCGCCGAGGGCCAGGAGAAGGCCAACGCCATGCTCAGCGCCAACAAGACCGCCGACTGCCTGTACGCCATGGTGGGCGACTACGTGCCCGGCGCCGTCAACGCCATGGAGACTCTGGGCATCAGCATGCCCATCTATGTGACCAACGCCAACACCGACGCCATCGAGTACATCCGCAGCGGCAAGATCGCCGCCGCCACCACCGGCAACGACTTGGTCTGCGCCGTGGCCGCCGCCCTGATGATCAACTACCTGGACGGCCATCAGATCCTGGACGCCGACGGCAAGGCCCCCGAGCTGAAGAGCGTGGGCTTCAAGATCGACGCCGGCAATGTGGACGACTACGAGAGACTGTTCCTGGACAACATCCCCTTCACCGACACGGTGCTGAAGACCCTGGTGTACCGCTATAACGAGGACGTCACCTATGACACCTTCGTGGACTTTGTGGAAAACCACCTGAACCTGGACGCCCTGGTGGCGGACAACAAGTAAGCACACGGAAGAACCGAATATCCCAGATCCAAAGCCCCGCTTGCCGCCCCAAGCGGCGGGCGGGGCTTTTCCGAAACGGATCAGGGCGGCCTTGCCGCCCTGTAAGGAGCGTGACGTAACTTGCAAACCAAGACTGTCAACAAGACCGAAAAGCAGCAGAACACGGCCTTGAATCTGCTGATTCTGATTGCGGCCATGGTGGTTGTGGCGGTGGCCGTCAACCTGTTCACCGGCGGTGACTTCCTGACAGCCAAGAATGTGGAGATCATCGTCTCCAACTCCGTCTATCCCACCTTCATCGCCTGGGCCCTGTGCTTTCTGTCCGCCTGCGGCTACACCGACCTGTCCATGGGCGGCGTGCTGGTGCTGGGCTCCTTCGCCGCCTGCGCCTTCGGCAACGCCCTGGGCTACCCCGGCGTCGTCCTGGGCGGCCTGGCGGCGGGCACCCTGCTGGTGTGCGTCAACTTCGGCATCTTCACTGCCACGAAGATCCCCTCCTGGATCGCCAGCATTAGCCTGGCCCTGATCTACGAGGCCATGAGCGTGCTCCTGCGCACGGCCAAGGTGACCAAGCGGTATGTGGACACCGAGCTGAGCCGGGAGGTGCGCGCCCTGGGCCAGTTTCCCGCGAATGTGATTATCCTGATTGTGGGCCTGGTCATCGTCTACTTCGTCTACAACCGCACCACCATCGGCCTGAACGTCCGGGCCGTGGGCGGCAACGCCAACGTGTCCAAGGCCCTGGGCATCAACATCTCCAAAACCGTCCTGGCGGTGGGCCTGATCGCCGGACTGCTCATGGGCGTGGCCTGCATCGTCCAGGAGAGCTACAACGGCAAGACCTTCGCCATGTCCGGCCTGACCAGCATTCAGATGATCTTCAAGCCCCTGGCCATCGCCCTGCTGGCCCAGATCCTGCAGAAGCGCATCAACATCATCGTGGCGGTGCCCTTCTGCTCCATCATCATTTACGGCGTGTTCAACATCATGACGTTCTTCGGCGTCCCCTCCGGCACCCTGCAGGACGTATTCCTGGGCGCCTTTGTCGTCGTGTTCGGCATCATCGGCCAGGCGGGAACAAAGGAGGTCGTGAAATGAGCGAAGCGATTTTTGAGATCCACGGCCTGAATAAGAGCTTTGGCTCCACCCACGCCAACAAAAACATCGACTTCTCCCTGAAAAAGGGCGAGATCCGCGGCCTGATCGGGGAGAACGGCTCGGGCAAGTCCACCCTGATCTCCCAGATCGCGGGGATCTATCCCCCCGACTCCGGCGAGATGATCATCGGCGGCCAGGTCTACGCCCCCCACAGTCCCGCCGACGCCTACAAGCACAACATCGCCATGGTCCTGCAGGAGCTGGGCGTGGTGGGCGGCCTGCCCGTGGGCGTCAACGTCTTCCTAGGCCGCACCCACCAGTTCACCAAATACGGCGTGCTCAACGTGAAGGCCATGAAGAAGGCCGCCGCCGAGGTCTTTGAGAAGTGGGACCTGCCCATGCCCCCCCTGAACGCCGACCCCGGCACCATGCTCATCGAGTCCCGCAAGATGGTGGAGCTGGCCCGGGCCCTGTCGGTGGACCCCAACATCCTCCTGCTGGACGAGATCACCCAGTCCCTGTCCCTGAACAACCGCCGGAAGCTGTACGAGCTGCTGCAGCGGCTGAAGGCCATGGGGCGCTCCGTGGTGCTGATCACCCACGATGTGGAGGAGATGCTGGAGATCACCGACACCGTCACCGTCCTGCGCGACGGCGAGGTGGTGGGCAGCGTGGTCTCCGCCGAGACCAGCCCCGACGAGATCAAGCGCATGATGGTGGGCCGCGAGGTCAGCGGCGACTATTACCGCGCCGACCATCAGGCCGAGTACGACGACGAGGTGGTGCTCCGCGTCCAGAATCTGACCGTACCCGGCGAGCTGGAGGACATCAGCTTTGACCTCCACGCCGGCGAGATCCTGGGCTTCTGCGGTCTGAGCGACTCGGGCATCCACTCCGTGGGCAAGGCGGTGTACGGCCTGTCCAGGGCCAGCGGCGGGTCTGTGCATCTGGTGGAGAAGAACCTGGACGTCAGGACCCCCATGGACGCCCTGAAGAACAACGTGGGCTACGTCCCCAAGGACCGCGACGCCGAGGCCCTGATGATCAACGACTCCATCCGGGAGAATTTCACCCTGCCCTCCTACGGCGAGCTGACCGGCCCCATGGGGTACATCTCTCCCGGCCGCATGAAGCAGCTGGCCCAGGAGATGGTGGAAAAGCTGTCGGTCAAGTGCACCGGCATCCACCAGAGCGTCAGCGCCCTGTCCGGCGGCAACAAGCAGAAGATCAACCTGGGCCGCTGGCTGGCCAAGGACCTGAAGGTGCTCATCCTCGACTGCCCCACCCGGGGCGTGGACGTGGGCGTCAAGGCGTACATCTACGCCCTGATGAAGGAAGCGAAAAAGAACAAGATCGCCACCATCCTCATCTCCGACGAGCTGACCGAGGTCATCGGCATGGCCGACCGCCTGATCGTCATGAAGGACGGCAAAATGACCCGGTCCATCAGCCGCGACGGAGAGTTCACGGAGCAGGCCATCATTGAGGTGATGATATGAGAAAACGGAAAAACAGGCTGGGGAACCTGATGTTCCAGGACGTGGTCCCCTTTATCGCGTTTATCGTCATTTTCCTGTTCTTCACCTTCGCCAGCTACAACAGCCGCACCGGCACCTTCCAGATGCTGACCATGCGCAACCTGAGCACCCTTCTGGAGCAGACCATGCAGACCATCCTGGTGGCCTGCGGCACCCTGTTCGTGGTGTCCCAGGGCAGCACCGACCTGTCGGTGGGCGTCAACCTGGCCCTGTCCGGCGTCATCGGCACCTGGGCGGCCTACGCCACGGGCGTGGACTGGCTGATGATCCCCGTGACCCTGCTGGTGGGCCTGATCGTGGGCGTGTTCAACGGCGTGATCGTCAGCAAGTGCAAGGTGTCCTCCTTCATGCTCACCCTGGCCATGCTCATCGGCGTGCGCGGCCTGGTCAACTTCCTGCAGATCCGCACCGACGTGCAGCGCCTGCCCGAGGGCCTGTCCTTCCTGAGCAGCTCCACCGTGAAGGTCATCCTGTTCCTGATCATTGTGGTCATCATGGCCTACGTGTTCGAGTTCACCAAGACCGGCCGCTACAGCCGGGCCATCGGCGAGAATGAGACCACCGCCAAGTTTGTGGGCGTCCCCGTGGACCGGATGAAGGTCATCGCCTTTGCCCTGTCCGGCCTGATGGCCGGCGTGGCCGCCGTGTTCAACATGGCCACCGTGGGCTCCACCAGCCAGCAGATGGGCGTCTTCCTGGAGATCCGGGTGGTCATGGCCATCTACCTGGGCGGCGTCATGGTCAGCGGCGGCTCCTCCGCCAAGTTCTACAAGATCCTGCTGGGCTCCTTCTCCATCCAGATCATCGTCAACGGCCTGGCCCTGATGGGCAAGTCGGACGCCCACTACTCCCAGTCCGTGCAGGGCATCCTGCTGCTGGTGATCCTGTTCCTGAGCGC
>ERZ827512.3575-NODE-3575-length-10749-cov-3.086778_pt1 | contig 10749 bp, 9 predicted proteins | sample MGYA00519916_ERZ827512 | MGnify/ENA primary metagenome ERZ827512 (study PRJEB31778, sample SAMEA3449335) | human gut metagenome | biome: human gut; feature: human-associated habitat; material: faeces | place: United Kingdom | collected 2010/2012 ... | reverse complement strand
CGAGCGCGTTTCAAAGAGCAGAACTGCCGTTACAAACTCCATGCGTCTTCTAAAGCTGGACGAAAGAGTACAGCAGATGATCATCGATGACATGATTTCAACCGGACATGCACGTGCTCTTCTTGCAATCGAGGATAAAGAGCAGCAATATATTCTTGCCAATAAAGTATTTGATGAAAAGCTCAGTGTCAGGGATACCGAAAAACTTGTCAAAGAACTGAAGAAACCCAAAAAAGAAAAAGAAAAGCCTGTTATCCAGAATGCATTTGTATATGAAGATCTGGAGGAACGTATAAAGTCAATCATCGGTTCCAAAGTCCATGTCAATCATAAAGCCAACGGAAAAGGCAAAATTGAAATTGAATATTATTCGGACAACGATCTGGAACGTATATTTGAATTGTTAATGTCAATACAGGAAGGAAAATAATATATGGAAAGTAAAATTCTGAAATCAATTGGAATTGATCCGGCGTATATATTTCTTTTTCTTATCATGCTGATCATATTGATGTTTCTTCTTTATATTAATGTTAATATGAAATACAACCGTCTGAAATCAAGCTATAACGTATTCATGCGCGGACAGGACGGTAAAACGCTCGAAGAAAGTTTCAGTGCAAGATTCGATGAACTCGACGAGCTTTCCAACATTGCCCACGAAAACAAAGCGGACATCCGCATATTGTATCGCGCGTTGCGAAGCAGCTACCAGAAAGTAGGTATTGTCAAATACGATGCTTTCGGTGAAATGGGTGGAAAACTCAGCTTCGCCCTCACAATGCTTGACAATGATAACAATGGATGGATCCTCAATTCCATGCACAGCAGAGATGGCTGTTACACTTATATAAAAGAAATTGTGCGTGGTGAAAGTTACATTGAGCTCTCTGAAGAAGAGGCCGAATCACTAGATCAGGCCGTTTACCAGGAAATGTATGATCCGGATGTACAGGATGCAATCAAACCACAGTAATAAAAATAAAGAAATAAGACAGGAGAACAGTTATGTTAGATATTAAATTTTTAAGACAGAACCCGGATGTTGTAAAAGAAAACATCAAGAAAAAATTCCAGGATGAAAAGCTTCCACTTGTAGATGAAGTAATCGAACTTGACAAGAGAAACCGTGAAATCAAAGGCGAAGTAGAAGCACTCCGTGCTGAGAAAAATAAAGTTTCCAAAGAAATCGGTGCATGCATGGCTCATGGCGAAAAAGAGAAAGCAGAAGAGCTTAAGAAAAAAGTTCAGGAAAACGCTGCCCGTATGGAAGAACTTTCTGCCGAAGAAAAAGAAGTTGAAGCAAAAATCAAAAAAGATATGATGGTTATCCCAAATATCATCGATCCATCTGTACCGATCGGTAAAGACGACAGCCAGAATGTTGAAATTGAAAAATTTGGCGAACCGGTTGTTCCGGACTTTGAAATCCCATACCATACAGAAATTATGGAAAAATTCAACGGAATCGATCTTGAAAGTGCAGGAAAGGTTGCCGGAAATGGTTTCTATTATCTGATGGGAGATATTGCACGTCTTCACTCAGCAGTTATCTCTTATGCACGTGACTTTATGATCGATCGTGGATTCACATACTGTATCCCACCTTTCATGATCAGAAGCAATGTTGTTACAGGCGTTATGAGCTTTGCCGAAATGGATGCTATGATGTACAAAATTGAAGGCGAAGACTTATATCTGATCGGAACAAGCGAGCATTCTATGATCGGTAAATTCATCGATACCATGCTTGATGAAGCTGAACTTCCAAAGACACTGACTTCTTATTCTCCATGCTTCCGTAAAGAAAAAGGAGCTCATGGAATCGAAGAACGTGGTGTATACAGAATCCATCAGTTTGAAAAACAGGAAATGATCGTTGTATGCAAACCAGAAGAAAGCAAAGAATGGTATGATAAATTGTGGAAAAACACTGTTGATCTGTTCCGTTCTCTTGATATCCCGGTTCGTACACTGGAATGCTGTTCAGGTGACCTTGCCGACCTTAAAGTAAAATCTTGTGACGTAGAGGCATGGTCTCCAAGACAGAAGAAATACTTTGAAGTAGGAAGCTGTTCTAACCTTGGTGATGCACAGGCAAGAAGACTGCGCATCCGTGTCAAAGGTGAAAATGGAAACTACTTTGCGCATACATTAAATAATACAGTAGTAGCACCACCTAGAATGCTGATCGCATTCTTAGAGAACAACTTAAGAGAAGATGGAAGCGTTGCAATTCCAGAAGTTTTAAGACCATATATGGGTGGAAAAGAATCTCTGCAGCCTAAAAAATAAGAAATAGAAATTCAGAAAGAGCGTCTCAAAATGTGAGGCGCTTTTTCTTTTATAAAGGTTTATGATATTATATACGATAAGGAAAGGTTTAAGGAAAGGTGATAAGGAAGCAAATGAAAGCAAAGATCATTATCGTGGAAGATCATGAACCAATTCGTAATGAATTAAAGATTTTGTTAAGTAAATATGGATATGAGATCATGGTGTTAGATCGTTTTGATACAGTTGTTGAAGATTGCTTGAGAGAAGATGTAGATCTGATTTTATTAGATATTAATCTTCCGTTTTATGATGGTTATTATGTGTGCAGAGCAATCAGAGAAAAATCAGAAGTACCGATCATTGTTGTTACAAGTAGGGATAGCGAGATGGATGAGCTAATGAGTATAAATCTTGGAGCGGATGATTTTATCACGAAACCATACAATACACAGATTTTGTCGGCAAGAATTTCTGCAATGTTAAAACGAACACACAAAGAAAAAGTAAATGATTTTTTACAATATCAAGGCTTGAAACTACAACTCAATAGCAGTACTGTTATTTATAAAGATCAGATAATCGAACTTAGTAAAAATGAGATGAGAATATTGTATACATTACTGCAACATAAAGAGAGTATTGTAAGCAGGAATCAATTAATGGAATCCTTATGGCAGTCAAATGAATTTATTGATGATAATACATTAACGGTGAATGTCAATCGTGTAAGGAAAAAATTAGAAGCAGCAGGACTGAAAGATTTTATAAAAACAAAAAGAGGGCAGGGTTATATGATATGAAAACCAAAGATTTTTTTAGAATGGAGTATGCCCAGATTCTGATATATATTGTATTTTTGGGATTATTGGAAGTGTTGCTTTTTATTTTTGAAGTGAATTATTTTCTTATGATATATTTGCTGCTGATCGGATTGATTCTGGAAGGAGTTTATTTATGCCAGCGGTATATGAAAAAATATCGGTATTATAAAAAAGTGAAAGCAAAACTGGATATACTGGAACAAAAATGCATGATAACAGAAATGTTAGAATTGCCAGATTTTGCAGAAGGAGAGTTTCTATATGAAATATTGCAGACGTGCAACAAGTCCATGAATGATGAGATATTGAAATATAAGATAGAGGCAGCAGGATACCGAGAATATATTGAGATGTGGATTCATGAAGTAAAAACACCATTGGCAGCAACAAGACTGATCCTTGAAAATCATCCAAGTGAGATAACACGGGCAATGGATGAAGAAATGCAGCAGATCAATTATTATTTGGAGCAGGCATTGTATTATGCGAGGAGTAATAGTGTAGAGAAAGACTATCTAGTGAAAGAGTTAAGTTTAAAAGAAGTGGTGGAAAATGCGGTAAAAGCAAATGCAAAAAGTCTGATCGGAAATAAGATAAAAATTAAAATAGAGAATCTGGATCAGAAGATCTTCAGCGATGAAAAATGGGTTTTATTTATATTAAATCAAGTTATTAGCAATGCAATAAAATATAAAAAAGAAGAAGCAGAAATATCATTTTGTGCAAGATGTGAAAAGAATGAAATACTTCTGGAAATCAGAGACAATGGAATTGGAATCTCACCAAAAGATTTGCCAAGGATCACGGACAAAGGGTATACTGGAACTACAGGAAGAAACTATCAAAAATCAACAGGGATGGGGTTATATTTGTGTAAGAAACTTTGCAGCAAATTACAACTAAGTTTTTACATCGAATCTAAAGAAGAAGAATACACGAAAGTAACAATCGGCTTCCCAAGAAATTCTATGATTTTTTTAAATGAAGAATGATCAGACAGGAGGTTTACAATGTTTGCAGATTATCATGTACATTCACATTTTAGTGAAGACACAGATTTCCCAATGGAACTTGAAATTCAGAAAGCGATCAAATTAGGGATGGATGAATTATGTTTTACAGAACATTCAGATTATGATGTGCCAACTGTCGTTAATTGTGATTATGATGCTTATTTTGAAGAAATGGAAAAAATGAAAGATAAGTATAAAGGGCAGATCACATTAAAGACAGGAATCGAATTTGGAATTCAGGTACATACAACAAAAGCGTATGAGGAAACATTTGGACAGTATCCGTTTGATTTTGTAATCTTTTCTTGTCATCAAGTTGAAAACAAAGAATATTGGAGACAAGAGCCACAGGAAGGAAAGACACAGTTAGAATACAATCGAAGGTATTATCAGGAGATTTTGGATGTTGTTAAAGTATACAAAGATTACAGCATTCTTGGTCATCTTGATGTGATCAAAAGATATGATAAGCAAGGAGAGATCGAATTTGAAAAGATTCAGGATCTGATCGAGCAGATTTTTGAAGTTGTGATCGCAGACGGAAAAGGAATTGAACTTAATACTTCAAGTCGTGCATATAAACTGAAAAGTCTAATGCCATCAAAAGAAATTCTGAAACTGTATCATGATATGGGAGGTAAGATCATTACGATTGGATCAGATGCACATAATGCAGACCGGATCGGTGACTGCGTAATGGAGTCACAGAAGATTTTAAAAGATATTGGTTTTGATGGAATTTATACTTTTGAAAAGATGAAACCAGAATTTCATAGATTTTAAGATAAATTAAAGAGGTGCCTATTGTTTTTAACAAATAGACACCTCTTTACATATGTGCTATATTTTAGATTTCAAGATTATTTATCAAGTAAGATTAGTGCCATAAATACAAGATCTTCGTCTCCGATATTCTCAATGGCATGTCCAGCTCCATCACATGTGAATGTAGTATCTCCTGGATGTACTTCATATTTTGTACCATTGTCATTATAAAGTCCTTTTCCCTGAAGGATATGGTAAGCTTCGCCTTCACCTTCATGAGTGTGATATGCAAGAGCAGAACCAGGTGGTACGATGACTTTTCCGAACAGACGACTGCTATCTTTCATTTCTTTTTCTGTTAAGAATTCCATTTTCTTTAATGGGTTATCAGAACCATTTGCATCAGGAATTGTGCCAATTTTTACATCTTCATTTTTTAAAAACATGTTGAGTCCCTCCTTTATATAGTCATGTTAAGTTTAGTATAGTAGCTTTTTGATAAAATAGCAATATGACAAAATTGTAAGTTTTGTGTAAGGAAGTTCGATGGATACGAAGATGATTTACTGGTATATTATAGACAAGACAATAAGAGAAACCAAAAAAGATAAGGAGATGGAAAAATGAGTTCTGTATTGAAAGTAGATAATATAGAAAAATATTATGGGAGTAAAGCGAATCTTACAAAAGCGATCGATCGTATCAGTTTTGAAGTGGAAGAGGGGGAGTATATTGGAATTATGGGGGCTTCCGGAAGTGGGAAGACGACATTATTAAATTGTATTTCAACGATCGATCAGGTGACTGCGGGAAATATTATGATCAATGGAATGGATATCACAAAATTGAAAGGAAAACATCTTTCAAGATTCAGACGAGAGGAATTAGGATTTATCTTCCAAGACTTTAATCTGTTAGATACATTGACAGCATTTGAAAACATTGCGTTGGCGCTTACGATCATGAAAATTCCTGCAAGAGAAATTGAAGACAGAGTCAGATCGATCGCAGAAAAGTTGATGATCACAGAAGTATTGAACAAATATCCATATCAAATGTCAGGAGGACAGAAGCAGAGAGTGGCAAGTGCCCGAGCGATGATTACAAATCCATCTCTGATCTTAGCGGATGAGCCAACAGGAGCTTTGGACAGCAAGGCGGCCAGAATGTTGCTTGACAGTATGGAAACGATGAATGTGGAATTAAATGCAACGATTCTGATGGTAACACATGATGCATTTACAGCCAGTTACTGTAAACGTATTTTGTTTATCAAGGATGGAAAGATTTTTAATGAATTGGTTCGAGGAAATGATTCGAGAAAACGATTTTTTGACCGTATCATTGAGGTTGTGACATTGCTTGGAGGTGACAGTACAAATGTATTCTAAGATCGCATTTAGTAATGTCAAAAAGAGTATCCGTGATTATACGATTTATTTTCTGACATTAACATTTGGAATTTGTTTGTTTTATATGTTTAATTCTGTTCAGGCACAACAGGCTGTCTTAAAGTTGAATGCAAGCCAGAAATCAATGATGCATCTAATGTCTGTGATCATTAATGGAATTTCTGTGTTTGTTGCAATTATTCTTGGATTTCTGATTGTTTATGCAAATCAGTTTCTAATGAAGCGGCGGCATAAGGAAATGGGAATCTATCTGTTGTTAGGAATGGAAAAACGACAGGTATCAAAGATTCTTCTGATAGAGACTTTATTGATCGGTGTTTTAGCATTGATTGCAGGATTGGTTTCAGGTGTGTTTTTATCACAAGGACTTGCGATGTTGACAGCAAAGATGTTTGCGGTTCAGATGAAAGAGTTTAAGTTTATTTTCTCGCAAACGGCATTTATTCAGACTATTTTGTATTTTGCAATTATTTTTATTATTGTGATGATATTTAATGGAATTACGATATCAAAATATAAACTGATCAATCTGTTGAATTCAGCAAAGAAAAATCAGAAAACAAGATTAAAAAATCCTATATTGTCGGTCATTCTGTTTTTGATATCCATTGGGATTCTTGGAATAGCATATCATTTAATTCAAAAAAACCAGATGCTTGCTGTGGACAATGATTTTAAGATCAGCGTATTACTTGGTGTAGCAGGAACATTTCTCTTCTTCTTTTCGTTATCAGGATTCTTATTAGAATTGGCAAAAAGAAGTAAGAAATTTTATTATAATGGATTAAATATGTTTGTGCTAAGACAGATCAATTCAAAGATTACCACAACATTTGTTTCTATGTCAATGCTGTGTTTGATGCTGTTTTTAGCAATCAGTGCGTTTGCGACAGGAAGTGGATTGGCGTCTTCAGTGAAAACAGATTTAGAAGATATGACAAAGTTTGATTGTACTTTTTATGGATTATCGGAAAAAGGATATCAGGAAGAACAGCAGCAAAAGTTTATAAAGAAATTAGATGATCTTGGATTAACGATCAAAAAAGATGCAAAAGAAATTTTACCGATCACAATATATCAGAATGGTACATTTCGCAAATGCAGATATAAAATGGAGCCATTATTAAAGGGAAGAGAAAAGTATTCAGATTATACAAAAGATTATGTGAAGAAAATTTATGAAACTCCACTAACTTTTGCAAAACTATCTGAATATAATAAAATCCGAAAAGCAATCGGAGAAAAAGAATTAACCTTGAAATCAGATGAATATATATTGAATTGTGATTATGGCAATCTGATACCGATAATGGAAAAGGCAGCTAGTGATAAGCAAAAACTTACATTGGATGGAAAAACATATAAAATGAAATATGGCTTACAAAAAGATACATATATGGTAACAGCAGCTAAAACAGATATGGGAACAGTCATTTTAAATGATGAAATCATCCAGTCATTAAAGATTGATTATTCTACATTATATTTAAATCTGAACTGGAAGGGGAATGCACAGAAAGTATCAAGAAAATATACGGAATATTTAAAGCAGATGATCATAAATAGCAAGATGCCAAATTCACTATATTCAGCGATAATTTCAAAAGAGGAAGTATATGAACAGAGTACTGGGTTAAGTACGATCATGACATATATTGCAATTTATATTGGACTGGTATTTTTAATTACATGTGCAGCAGTACTTGCATTACAGCAATTAAGTGAGAATGCAGATAATATTGAAAAATACAAATTATTGAGTAAAATTGGAACTTCACAAAAAATGATCAATCGTGCGATCAAAGCACAGATCATATTGTATTTTTGTCTGCCTTTAAGTTTGGCATTGATCCATTCTTATGTAGGAATTAAAACAGCAAAAATTCTGATATCAACGTTAGGACAAATTAATATAACAAAAGCAGCAGCTCAGTCATTGATCATTGTGATCGTAATTTATATTGGATATATGATCGCAACTTGTCTAGGAAGCAAGAGTATGCTGAAAGAAAAATAGAGAAAGAAATGACAGAAGATCCAAATCTGTCATTTCTTTTTTTGAGCTATTAATAATGTTACCGGTTAATGTCTGTTTGGAAGCATTTAATTTTACAGTACCTCCTTATGTTCATTAGTATAAAAATCAAATGTGTTCAAATTATTTTGAAAATCTGAATAAACTATGAAGAATATATATGATTGAAAATGAAAGAAAATGATTGACTATGATTGAAATTGTGATATACTTAAATAAAAGCGAAAAGAGGTGATATTGTGTTAGCGCAAGAGCGATTTGAACGCATTTTAGAGATTTTAAGAGAGAAACAGTCAGTCACCGTGGTAGAACTGACAGAAAAACTGAACACCTCAGAGTCCACGATACGAAGGGATTTAACGGAATTAAACCGACAAGGTCTTTTGATCAAGGTTCATGGAGGAGCTACTGCGATCAAATCTGTGTTATCAAGAGAAGAAGAAGTTATAACCAAGTCAAAGAAACACCAGGAAGAGAAGCGAAAGATTGCAAAATATGCAGCATCTTTGATCAATAAAGAAGATATCGTGTATCTTGATGCAGGAACAACGACAGAAATGATGTTAGATTATCTCAGAGAATATGACGTTATTTATGTGACAAATGGGATCACACATGCGAGAAAACTGATGAACGCAGGATTTAAGGTCCATTTGATCGGAGGCGAGATTAAAGCGGTAACAGAAGCATTGGTTGGAGAAGAAGCATTAGAACAGCTTGATAAATATAACTTTACTAAGGGCTTTTTCGGAACAAATGGGATTGATCTGAAGCGGGGATTTACAACGCCAGATCAGAAAGAGGCAGCAGTTAAGAAGAAAGCGATGGAACAGTGCCAGAAAACATATATTCTTTCGGATGCAAGCAAATTCAATGTGATCTCAACTATTAAATTTGCAGATTTAAAGAAGGCAGAGATCATTACAGATCATTTAGAAAACAAAGAGTTCAAAAGAATCACAAACATTGAGGAGGTATTTTCATGATTTATACAGTAACATTTAATCCAGCAATTGATTATGTAATTAAAGTAGATAACCTGACATTAGGACAGGTAAACAGGACAACAAGAGAATACATTTTCTGCGGAGGAAAAGGTATTAATGTATCTCATCTGCTTGCTAATCTTGGAGTAGATAGTGTAGGACTTGGATTTATAGCTGGATTTACAGGAGATGTTATTGAATCAGGAGCGAAAGAACTTGGATTTAAACCAGATTTTATCAGAGTCCGTGAAGGAATGACACGTATCAATGTTAAGGTAAAATCCAACGAAGAAAGCGAGATCAATGGATTAGGACCAGTTATTCATGATGATGAATTAGAGCAGATGTTTAAGAAATTAGATGAATTAGAAGATGGAGATATTTTAGTTCTTGCAGGAAGTATTCCTTCTTCTTTACCTGATGATATTTATGAACAAATTATGAAAAAACTCGATCAGCAAGGAATTAAAATCATTGTTGATGCAACGAATGATTTATTAAAGAAAGTATTACCTTATCATCCTTTCTTAATTAAACCAAATCATCGTGAATTAGAAGAATTATTCAATGTCAGAATTGAAAATAAAGAAGATCTAATTCACTATGCTCGAAAACTTCAAGAACAAGGAGCTATTAATGTGCTTGTTTCCCTTGGAAAAGATGGTGCTATTTTAGTCAGTGAAGATGGTCATGTTTATTATTGTGCTGGTGCTAAAGGAAAACTTTTAAATAGTGTTGGTAGTGGAGATAGTATGGTTGCTGGATTCATTGCTGGATATTTAAAGGATAAAAAATATGATGAAGCTTTAAAATTAGGAAGTGCTTGTGGTGGCGCTACTGCTTTTAGCGAAGATCTTGCTGAAGCTTCCATGATTCAAGAAGTCTATAAACAATTACAAGTAGAGGAACTATAAATGAAAATCTTAGATTTATTAAAAGATGTTTCAATTGATGTAAATGCTACATGTTCAAATAAAGATGAAGCCATTGATACATTAGTTTCATTAATGGCAAAACAAGGAAACTTAAATGATCAAGATGTTTATAAACAAGGAATTTATGCACGTGAAGAATTAAGTACAACAGGAATTGGGGAAGGAATTGCTATTCCTCATGCTCAAAGTGAAGCTGTAAACGCTCCAGGACTTGCGGCCATGGTTGTTAAAGATGGTGTCGATTATCAATCTTTAGATAATCAACCAGCAAAACTGTTCTTTATGATTGCGGTCCCTAAAACAGGTGGAAACGAACATCTACAAATTCTTGCGATGTTGTCACAAATGTTAATGGATACAGACTTTAAAGATTCTTTAATTAACACACAAAGTGTAGAAGAATTTATGGATTTAATCAATCAAAAAGAAGCAGCACAAAAAGCAAAAGAAGAAGAAAAAGAAGAAGCACAAAAAGAATTTACAGGAACTTATCGTTTGCTGGCAG
>ERZ827512.3573-NODE-3573-length-10751-cov-6.453721_pt1 | contig 10751 bp, 10 predicted proteins | sample MGYA00519916_ERZ827512 | MGnify/ENA primary metagenome ERZ827512 (study PRJEB31778, sample SAMEA3449335) | human gut metagenome | biome: human gut; feature: human-associated habitat; material: faeces | place: United Kingdom | collected 2010/2012 ... | reverse complement strand
GGGAAGCCATGAGCAAGGGCGTGAAGGTCACCTATAACGAGGACGGCACCGTTTCCATCGAGCTGCACATCGTTGTGGAAAACGGAGTCAATATTGCCACGGTCTGCCGCTCCATTATGAGCGAGGTCAAGTATGTGGTCACCAAAAATACCGGCGTGGAGGTCCGCGAGGTCAATGTGTGCGTGGACTCCGTTACCGTGTAAGCTGCCGGTCAAAGGAGAAACGAAAAGATGACAGATAGAATCAGCGGCAGCGCCTTCAAACAGATGATCACCTTCGGCGCTGCCTGTGTCACCCAGCAGAAGCAGGCCATCAACGATCTGAACGTGTTTCCGGTACCCGACGGCGATACCGGCACCAACATGAGCCTGACCATCCAGACCGCCGTCAACGAGCTGAAAAAGTCCGAGCCCGCCACAGTGGGCGAGGCCGCCAAAATCACCGCAGGCGCCCTGCTGCGGGGCGCCCGGGGAAACTCCGGCGTGATCCTCTCCCTGTTGTTCCGGGGCCTGTCCAAGTCCGTGAAGGGCCTGACCGACATGGACGGCGCGCAGCTGGCCGCCGCCATGGCCGAGGGCGTCACCACCGCCTATGGCGCGGTGATGAAGCCCGCCGAGGGTACGGTGCTGACGGTGTCCCGTCTGGCCGCCGCCCGGGCGGTGGAGGCCGCTCAGGAAAACCCCAGCGCCGAATATGTGCTGGAGCAGGCCATTGCCGCCGGGTATGAGACGCTGGCCCAGACCATCGACATGAACCCGGTGCTGAAAAAGGCCGGTGTGGTGGACGCGGGAGGCAAGGGCTACCTCATCATTCTGGACGGCATGCTGCGGGCTCTGCGGGGCGAGGCTCTGCCCCAGGTGGAGGAGGACGGCGAAAAGGACCAGGACAAGGCGGATTTCGGCGCCCTGAGCCTGGAGGACATCACCTTCACATACGACACCGTGTTTATCGTCCGCAAGCGCGACGGCGTGGACATCGGCCCCTATCGGGCCTATCTGGACAGCATCGGCGACAGCCTGGTCATCGGCGAGGACGACGAGGCCTTCAAGGTCCATGTCCACACCGACACCCCGGGTGAGGCTCTGACGGAGGCTGCCAAGTACGGCACCCTGGAGCTGGCCAAGATCGAAAACATGCGCACCCAGGCGGAGGAGCTGGCAGCCGGCAAGAAGGCCCAGAGCACCGACGACCTGGACGCCATTGAGGAGGAGCTGGAGTCGGCGGAAAATGCCGTGGCCGCTCCGGAGAAGCGGTACGGCTTTCTGGCCGTGTGCGCCGGCGACGGGCTGGCCGCCACCTTCCGGGATCTGGGCGTGGACCGCATCGTATCCGGCGGGCAGACCATGAATCCCTCCACCCAGGCTATTTTGCAGGAGGTAAACCATACCCCCAGCGAGGTGGTGTTTGTGCTGCCCAACAACAAGAACATTGTCATGGCTGCCCAGCAGTGCGTGGGTCTGACGGAAAAGCAGGTCATCGTGGTGCCCACCGCCACCGTGCCCCAGGGGATCTCCGCCATGATGGCGGTGGACCCGGAGGAGCCGGACCCTCAGGCCATCCTGGCGGCTATGACGGAGGCTGCCGCCAACGTCACCACCGCCCAGGTCACCTATGCCGCCCGGAACTCCGACTTCGACGGCTTTGCCATCAATGCCGGCGACTATCTGGCTCTGACAGACGGGAAGCTGTTCGGCACGGAGCGGGAGCTGGACGGGCTGCTGGATAAGCTGGCGGCCCTGGCCGCCGAAAAGAGCGCGGAGTTTATCACCGTGTTCTATGGCGACGGCATCAGCGAGGCCGACGCCCAGCACGCGGAGCAGCGATTCATAGACGCCTGCCCGGAGGCTGAGGTGTCCCTGCTGCCCGGCGGACAGCCTGTATATTACTATATTATCTCTATTGAATGATATATTGTGTATTTTGCGCATTTTTCAAAGGGGGGCCGACCAAGTCGGCCCCCCAGCTTGTCAAAAAGGATTTTTGACAAGCTGGGGGGACATTTTCAAAACTTTCATAAAAGTTCTGAAAATGCGGTGATTGAAAACGAAAGACACCCCTGATGGGTTTCTTTCGTAACTATCTTCCTTTCCGAAGGCGGAGGCAATCCTGCTTTTTTGACAAGCTCAAAGGGGCCGACCAAGTCGGCCCTTTTTTGCGCAGGGGAGAGGCCCTTCGGAAAGCGGGGGCGTTCTCACCTCCGGATACCGGGGCGCATAGGATGATGGCGGAGAGGGAATCGTTCGCTCTCCTATCGTATCAGAGGAGGAACACACGGAATGATGATACATCTCCTGCACGCCGCCTTTGTGTACCAGGCACCGGACGGGGAGGTGGAGGCCCTGCGGGACGTGTCCCTGGACGTGGAGGAGGGGGAGTTTTGCAGCATCGTGGGCCCCTCCGGCTGCGGCAAATCCACGCTGCTGTCCGCCCTGGCGGGGCTGGAGCCCCTGACCGGCGGAGAGATCGCCGTGGACGGCGAGGCCGTCCGGGGCCCATCGCCCCGGGTGGGCTTCATGCCCCAGCAGGATCAGCTGTTCCCCTGGCGGAGCATCTGGGACAATGTGACCCTGGGGCTGGCCGTCCGGGGGGAGAACACGCCGGAGAACCGGCAGCGGGGCCGGGGTCTGCTGGACCGGTACGGCCTGGCGGCCTTTGGGAATAAGCGGCCCGGGCAGCTGTCCGGCGGCATGCGCCAGCGGTGCGCCCTGATCCGGACCCTGGCCCCGGACCCCCGGATATTACTGCTGGATGAGCCGTTTTCCGCCCTGGATTATCAGACGCGGCTGTCGGTGTCGGCGGATATTTACCGGATCATCCGGCAGGAGGGGAAAACCGCCCTGCTGGTGACCCACGACATCAGCGAGGCCATCAGCATGTCGGACCGGGTGGCGGTGCTGACCCGGCGGCCAGCCAGGGTAAAGGCCGTTCACGATATGGGGCCGCTGCGGGGGCTGCCGCCTATGGAGCGGCGGGATACCCCGGAATTTCACACGTTTTTCAATGCCATATGGAAGGAGCTGGAGCTGCATGACGGATAAACCCTTGCCCCGGCGGGAGGCATGGCTGCTGGCCCGGCGGAAAAAACGCCGCCGGGTGCTGCTGTGGCAGGTGGGGCTGCTGCTGGCCCTGTTCGGCCTGTGGCAGCTGACCACGTCCACAGGACTGTCCGACGGCTTTCTGGTCAGCAGTCCCAGCCGCATGTGGGGCACGTTCTTATCCCTGTGCCGGGGCGGAGAGCTGCTGCGGCACATCGGCACCTCGTGCCTGGAGACGGTGGTGGGCTTTCTGGCCGGGACGCTGCTGGGCACTGCCGTGGCCATCTGCATGTGGTGGTGGGACGGGGTGGCCCGGGTGCTGAACCCGTATCTGGTGGTGCTCAACGCCCTGCCGAAAACGGCCCTGGGGCCGATTTTCATTGTATGGATGGGGGCGGGGATGGGGTCCATCATCGTGATGACCCTGGCCATCTCCCTGATCGTCACCATCCTCAGCATGTACCAGGGCTTTCTGGGAACCGACGGCGAAAAGCTGCGGCTCATGCGGTCCCTGGGGGCCACCCGGGGCCAGATTCTGTGGATGCTGGTGTTCCCCGCCAGCTTTCCCACCCTGTTCAACACCCTGAAGGTCAACGTGGGCCTGTCGTGGGTGGGGGTCATTATGGGGGAATTTCTCGTGTCCCGGGCGGGCCTGGGCTATCTCATCGTTTACGGCTCTCAGGTGTTCAACATGGATCTGGTGATGACCAGCGTGTTGATCCTGGCCGCGGCGGCGGTGGTGATGTACCGGCTGGTGCTGGGGGCCGAGAAGCTGCTGCAACATTATTGGGGGGTCAAAGCATGAAAAAAATCTGTATTGCAGGGTGTCTGTGCCTGGCGCTGCTTCTGCTGCTGCCGGGCTGCGCCGGGAAGCGGACGCTGACGTCCGTCCGGCTCAGCGAGGTCACCCACTCGGTGTTCTACGCGCCGCAGTATGTGGCCATGAGCCAGGGCTTCTTCCGGGAGGAGGGGCTGGACGTGGAGCTGACCAACGGCGGCGGCGCCGATAAGGTCATGACCGCCGTGGTGTCCGGCCAGGCGGATATGGGCCTGGCGGGCCCGGAGGCCGCCATCTATGTGATGAATCAGGGCAAGGAGGACCATCCCGTGATCCTTGCCCAGCTGACCAAGCGGGACGGCTCGTTCCTGGTGGGCCGGACGCCGGGGCCCTTCTCCTGGGACCAGGTCCGGGGCAAAACCATCATCGGCGGCCGGGCCGGCGGTGTGCCGGAGATGACGCTGGAATATGTGCTGCGGCAGAACGGCGTGGAGCCCCAGCGGGACGCCGTGGTGGACACCTCGGTGCAGTTCAACATGATGGCCGGGGCCTTTACCGGCGGCAACGGGGACTATGTGACCCTGTTTGAGCCCACCGCCACGGAGGTGGAGCAGGCCGGAAAGGGGTATATTCTGTGCTCTATCGGCCAGGAGAGCGGCGAGATCCCGTACACCGCATATTTCGCCGCCCGCAGCTATGTGGACGCCAACCCGGAGACGGTCCAGGGCTTTGTCAATGCCATTGCCCGGGCCCAGCAGTGGGTGGCGGAGCACACGGACCGGCAGGTGGCCGAGGCCATCTGCGATCAGTTCCCGGACACGGACCTGGATATTCTGGAGCGTGTGTGCGCCCGGCACCGGGAGATCGATGCCTGGAACCGCACCCCGGTGATGGAGCGGCAGGCCCTGGAGCGGCTGGAGACCGTTATGACCCAGGCCGGGGAGCTGGCGGCGGACCAGTGGGTAAGCTTCGACCAGCTGGTGGATAACAGCTTCGCGCAGAAGGCAAACGAAATAAAGCGATAATACAGCAAGAAGTGCGTCTCTAATAATGAGACGCACTTTTTGTTTGACAAATTACACAAAAATAGGTATAATACAAGCACAGAAAATAACAGCGAGGGAGACGGCGTGAAGAGATTTATGTCGGCGTTTTTCTGGTCTCAATGAAGGGATGGGGTTGCTGTGAATAATAAAAGCGCACTTGGCCTTGGTATGATCGTGGCGGGGGGTATATTCCAGTCGGTGGGTACTGCCGGATGGATAGTGACTGCCTTTGTGTTGATCGTGGTGGGTCTCTTCATCCAGTTGCTGGAAGCCATCAAGGAGAAATAGTTTCCCATAGGAAGACAGCGTATTGTGATCATCTTCGCAGGGGAGACAGCCGATTTGGCTGTCTCCCCTGCTTTTTTGTACATTTTTACAAAGCGGCCCTGTTTTTCGTGGTACAGACCAACGGCACCCTGTGGACGCGCTTCGCCGTGCTGGCGGCAATTCCGCTGCTGCTGCTGTACAACGGCCAGCGGGGACACAAGAGCAAGTGGTTCCAGTGGGGATACTATCTCATCTATCCCATCCACTTCATCGTGCTGTATATCATCGAGCTTTTGGCACGGTGAGGCGCACCTGCGATTCAAAATAAAACCCGGCAGAGCGCTGCTCTGCCGGGTATTACCGTATGAATCCGGGCTTATTCGAAGCTCTCGGGGTAGAACATCAGCGCCTGGTCAAACTTGACGATGGAATCGTCGTCAATGGACCACTTGCCGTCGTCGGCTTTGCTGACGGCCATCTGGACGGTGACGGGCTCCAGGGTGTTCAGTCCGTTATTCAGGGCAATGCGGCAGCCGTTGTGGATGCCGGAGGCCCAGGCCGCCTCGTACTTGGCGTATTCCTCGTCGGTCATGGCGTTCAGCTGTTCATCGGTCACGTCGCCGTAGGCATTGACGAAGGTCATCAGGCCGGTATACAGCGCGCCGTTGACCTGCTTGGGGAAGTCCAGGGGGGTGACGGTGACATCCACCAGGAAGTGGGTGTCGTCCACCTGGCTCACTGCGCCCACGGTATACTCTGCCTGGGCATAGACCTGCTTCATGATGTCGGCGAAGCGGTCGGTCTGCGTGCCGTCCAGGTCGTTGACGTCAAAAACGTTCATGAAGGCCTGGGCCTGGAGAGTCATGTTCTCGTCATAGTAGGAGGCGCAGTCCTCCGCCGTACTGTTGACCAGCTTCAGATACGTCTCGTCGCAGGCGCCCTTGTACAGCAGGTCCATGTTGCCCTGGACCAGGGCGGGGGCGGCGGTTTCCCACAGCTTGGATTCCACCTTGTCTTGCAGGCTGCCGCAGGCCGTCAGCGCCAGCAGGGCGCACAGGGTCAGCATCAGCGCCGCCGCGCGTTTGAAATGTTTCATGGGGTCGCTCCTTTTCTCTCTCTTGATAGTTCTTTTATACCATAAATGGGAGAATAAGGCAAGGAAAGAATGAAATCCGGCGAACCGCACAAGAAAAACGGCGGCGGGTAGGGAAAAATAAACAAGAGGCGGCCCTCTCAGTCACCTTCGGTGACAACTCTCCCAGAGGGAGAGCCAAGCGGGAGGCCCTGCCGATGGCAGGGCCTCCCGAAATTTGCTTACAGCTTGTCGGCCACGGCATCCAGCCAGGAGCCCTGGAAGTCCTCGATGCGGCCCTGGTCCACCAGCTGGGCCAGCTCCGGGTCGATGGGCATCCTGGCCAGCAGGGGCAGACCGTATTCCTCGGCGGCCTGCTGGGTCTTGCCCTCGCCGAAGGGATAGAGCTTTTTGCCGCAGTCGGGACAGGTGATATAGCTCATGTTCTCCACCAGGCCCACAATGGGGATGTTCATCATCTGTGCCATCTTCACGGCCTTCTGCACCACCATGCTCACCAGTTCCTGGGGGCTGGCCACGATGATGACGCCGTCCACCGGCAGAGTCTGGAACACGTTCAGGGCCACGTCACCGGTTCCGGGAGGCATATCCACGAACATATAGTCCACGTCCTGCCACAGCACGTCGCCCCAGAACTGCTGGACCACGCCGCCGATGACGGGGCCGCGCCAGATGACGGGGTCGGTCTCGTGCTCCAGCAGCAGGTTCACGCTCATCAGCTGGATGCCGGTGCGGCTCTCCACGGGAATGATGGCGTCGCCCACGGCGCCGGCCCGGTGATGGATGCCGAAGGCACGGGGGATGGAGGGGCCGGTGATGTCGGCGTCCAGAATGGCTACGTTATAGCCCTCGCGCCGTACGGCCACCGCCAGCTGGCTGGTGACCATGGACTTGCCCACGCCGCCCTTGCCGGACACGATGCCGTAGACTTTGCCTACGCGGCAGCCGGGCCGCAGGGGCTTCTTCTCGAATACGTTGGCTTCCTTGCGCTCACCGCAGCTTTCGCCGCAGGTGCTGCAATCATGGGTGCAATCGCTCATTGTTACGTCTCCTTTTTCTTCTCAAATCACAATCAATATTCATCCTGCGGGCCATAGGTATAGCCGCACAGGGGGCACTTGGGATAATCAAAATCGTGGTGGGTGCCGCACACGGGACAGGTGCGCTGGGGCAGATCGCTGTCGCCTATGTCCACGGTGGGCGCTACATCGCCGCCGGAGAAAAACTCCAGCTTTCCGCAATGGGGACACGCCATGATGGACACTTTCAGTGATCCTGCGACCAGATTGGGCCAGTCGCCCAGCAGCCAACTGGTTTGTCCCAACTGCAATTTTTCCTGTCCCACAAAGCGCATGGCCGTACCGCAGCGCAGACAATCAAATTCGGGCATAAGCGGGCTCCTTTCACTTGCTGCGATAAGACTCCGGCGTGGTGGCTCGTTTGTAAATCGCGGAGGGAATATTCCCATGAGGGAAGTATACCACAAACCGCTCTGAAAGCCAACCTTTTTTAGACCCGGCACGAATCACAGGGCTGCAAGGCGATAGAAAAGGTCAGGGCGTTCATGTTATCGCTATCGGGCTGCTTACATTGATAAATATAGCTCCCGCTCTCATCTATACGGCGCATGGCGTATCGGAGATCACCGCTGCTGGAAGACTTTCTGACGATAACAGGAGAGCCTTCCAGCTTATAATCGTACTCATAGGCTATGCTGAGCAGCCCGAGCGCCGAACGGATCAGGAGAGTAGATTCTCTGTGAAGGTTATCGACCTCGACACCCAACAGCTTTACCTTTTTGTGAAAGAACGTCTTTCCGTCGAGGTCTTTTATAGCGCCGGAGGCTTGGATAAAGCCGTCTCCTAATGGAATTCCCACAATGGGAAGCCCGCGTGTTTCGTTTGGGCAGGACAACAATTTTATGTGCAAAGTGTAGTCTGTTCGGGGCCTGATTTGAAGGATATCCACATTTAAATAAGGATAACCGAACGCGTCGTTGTAGATCGGGTTGGAGGTCAGCCAAGCGCGCTCGTTCTTTGTCAATTTTTGACCGGCGACTGCGCGGTTTATCAATGTCTTACGATATGCAATGGCTTCTTGTATTTCCATTAACTGTCTTCCATAGCGGATCGGTGCGGAGATGAAAACCTGCGTTACAGGTGCGTGATGGTCACATTTTTCCGTCCGTCCAGATACGCGCTCTCCCGCTTCTGACAGGTGAACAGCAGGATCTGGCGGCTTTCGCTCTCCTCCAGCAGGTAGTCCAGGGCGGCGTGGAGGCGGTCGTCATCGAAGCTCAGAAGGGCGTCGTCCAGGATCAAGGGGACGTGCTTTTCCTCCGGCAGCACCAGGTCGCAGATGGCCAGGCGTACCGCCAGATAGAGCTGGTCGGCGGCGCCCTGGCTGAGGAGCTGTACGCTGCGCTGGGCGCCCTCGCTGTCGGTTTCCAGGGCAAAGTCCCGGCTCAGGAGCACCTTCTGATAGCGGCCCTTGGTGATCTTGGCGAAGATCTCCGCCGCCTGGGCGCCCAGCGCGGGGGAGAAGCGGTTCTGCAGCGTGGCGTTGGCCTCGTCCAGCACCTCCATGGCCAGGGCGACGGCGTCGTACTCCTCCTGGAGCTGCTGGAGCTGCTGGCGATGCTGCAGGAGCTGGGCGTCCAGGTCGTCGGCGCTTTCCAGCGACCGCAGCTGGCCCGTCAGGGTATCCAGCCGGGAGCGGGCGGCCTGTTGCTGCGCGGCTATCTGGGGCAGCAGGGTGTCCAGTTGTTCGCGAGAGATGGCGGGCTGGGGGAGGGGCGCGTCGCTGTCGGGCAGCGGGCCCTCCGGCAGGTGCTGCTTCAGCAGATCCCGGCGCATGGCGGCCTCCCGGGCGGTCTGCCTTGCGGCGGACAGGGATGTCCGCTGCTGCCGCAGGTGCAGCAGCGCCATCTGCGCGCCGCCCAGGTCGGCGGCGGTGGGGGCGTAGGGCTGCAGCGCGCCCAGCAGCGTCAAAAGCTGCTGCTGTTGGGCGGCGGCCAATCCGGCGGCGGTGGCGGCGGCCTCCTGGCTGCGCTGGGCGGTCTCCCACTGCCGCTGCAGCAGGGGGAGGTAGTCGGCGATCTGGGCTTCCAGCGCGGCGCGGTCGGCGGCGGCCTTCGCCTGGGCGGCGATGGCGTGCTTGCGCCGCAGCAGTCCGGTGACGGTAAGGCCAATGCCGATCACGGCGAAGGCGAGAAAGGCGAGGTGGAGAAGGGCGGCGCACACACCGCCGCCCAGGATCAGCAGGATGCCGACGATCATCAGCAGCGGCGAGGGCACGGCGGGCGCGGTGATGGCGTCCAGTTTGGCCTGACAGGCGGTCTCATCGCCGGGGGACAGCGGATGCGCGGCGCAGCGGGCCGCGGCATCGTCCGCTTCGGCCTTTCGGGCATGGGCTTCCGCCTGGGCCTGACCCAGGGTGGCCTGGGAGGTCTGCAGGGCGGCGCACTGGCCCTCCATCCGGGTCAGCAGGGCGTCCTCCGGCAGGGCCACGGCGGATTCCGCCAGCAGCCATGCGGCCTTGCGCTCGGCCTCCTCGGCGGCGGTCTGCGCCTGACGGTATTGGCGGATGGCGTCCAACTGCTGGCGCTGCCGCCAGAGGGCTTGCTGAGCCTGTAGCTCTTCGGCCTGCTGCCGGAGACTGTCCAGCTGCTGCAGGGCGGCGGTCGCCTGCCGGGTCAGGTCGTCCCGGTGGGCGCGCTGGGACTCCAGGTCGGCGATCTCCCGCTCCAGCACCGGGATCTGGCCGGTGGTGCGGTTGCTGCGGCGGCGGTTGAGCTGCTTTTTCAGGCGGTCCCGCACCTCGGTGTAGGAGGCGCCCTCCTCGCCGGTGGTGATCAGGGCGGCGATGCGGCGCTCCAGCTCCGCGTCGCTGTCCACGGCAAGGGCGCTCTGCCGAATGAAGGCACTGCGCTCGAAAACCTCGCGGGGGACGCCCAGCAGCGTCTCGCCGGCGTTCTGGCTGTCGATGCCGGGGACGGCGTCGGCGGTGCCGGTATAGGTGCAGGCGAAATGGCCCATGGGAGCGTTGGCACGGCGGGTATCGCGGGACAGGGTCAGGCGCATGCCGCCGCTGTCTGTGACGTCCATCTGTCCCCGCATGGCGGCGCCGCTCCACGGCGCAAAGCGGTTCTTGTCCGCCAGCGCGCCCCGGTCGCGGGTGCTGAGACCGTACAGCATGATCCGCAGGAAGTGGCTCCAGGTGGATTTGCCCGATTCGTTGGGGGCATAGATGCAGTTCAGGCCCGGCTGCAGCTCCAGGGTCTGATCCTGCAATTTCCCGAATGTGGCGCGCATTTTCTGAATCTCCACGGCGCTTTCCTCCTGCTGTGAAACAATTAAATATAGTATAGCACAGGCGGCGGGGAATGTCATCCCAAACTGCTTTTGAGGGGGTCAGAAAAAAGTTTTGAAAATTTGAAAAAAGATGTTGACATTTCAGGAAGCTCGTGGTAAGATATCAACTGTTCCGCGGTTGTGGAGCGTGTACCTTGTAAATTAAACAACGAACGAAAC
>ERZ827512.3570-NODE-3570-length-10767-cov-2.608196_pt1 | contig 10767 bp, 7 predicted proteins | sample MGYA00519916_ERZ827512 | MGnify/ENA primary metagenome ERZ827512 (study PRJEB31778, sample SAMEA3449335) | human gut metagenome | biome: human gut; feature: human-associated habitat; material: faeces | place: United Kingdom | collected 2010/2012 ... | reverse complement strand
GAGTTCTACGACGCCGAGAAGCAGCGCTACGTCCTGGCAGGCGAAGGCCGCGAGCTCACGAGCGAGGAAATGGTGGACTACTGGGAGGCGCTCGTCGACAAGTACCCCATCATCTCCATCGAGGACGGCATGGCCGAGGAAGACTGGGAGGGCTGGAAAGCGCTCACCGACCGCATCGGCAACCGTGTGCAGCTGGTGGGCGACGACCTGTTCGTCACGAATTCGAAGCGCCTGGCGAAGGGCATCGAGCTGGGCTGCGCCAACGCCATCCTCATCAAGGTAAACCAGATTGGCAGCCTGACCGAGACGTTGGAGGCCATCCAGATGGCCAAGCAGGCTGGGTACGCGTGCGTCATGAGCCACCGTTCCGGCGAGACCGAGGACACCACCATCGCCGACCTGTCCGTGGCGTGCAACACCGGTCAGATCAAGACCGGCGCCCCCTGCCGCAGCGACCGTGTGGCGAAGTACAACCAGCTGCTCCGCATCGAAGAAGAGCTGGACACCGCTGCCAAGTACGCCGGCATGGACGCCTTCTACAACATCGAGCACTAAGCCGCGTACGCCCGCATAGACGGAAGCGAACGCAAAGGGCCGAAGCATGAAGCTTCGGCCCTTTTTCGTGCTTCAAGAAAGGACGTGATCAAAGGCGACTGTCGGCGGAACACGATGGTGCGCTGATGCGCTGATGCGCTGGCGCGTTGGCGTGTTGCGCCTTGGAGTTCGTTTCGTGCGATCGGCGCCGCCGGCCGGCTGTCGAGAAGCCGCAAAGGGAAAGCCCGCGGCGCGCGTAACCACAAAGAGAAAGTCCTCGGTGCGCGTAAAGGAGAGAAGGACGCGCGCCGAGGGCTTTTAGTCGTTGGCGCTCCCGGCGGAAATGATGCGATGGAGATCGCGGGGAGGAGAGGGGGATCGCCGGGAGCAACGACTGCCGGTGCCAGGAGGATAGCTTGGAGGGAGGAGCCTCCTGGCGTCCACCGGGAGGGCGAAGGGAGAACCCTGCAGGTGGAGCTGCGTTCGCTGTTTCGAACAATGAGAAGTATGCCGAAAACGCACCCGCCGCACATCGCACTAAAGAGGTTATTTTTCGCAAATCCCTCGTCAAAAGCTGAGTAGCGCAAGGTGAGGAAGCGCGTTTCTCCTGGATAAAGGGATGAGGGTGCAGCGCGGTAAGGGGATGAGGGTATGGCGTGGTGAGGGATGAGGGCATGGCGCGGGATGAGGGCATGGCGTGGGCATCATGCTGAAGACATGAGGGGGAGGCCTCGCGAGAAACCGAGGATGGGTTATCGCGAAAAAGCTATAATGCATCAGCGAGAATGAAGGCGCGGGAGAATCGGCGTCGTTGCGCACGGTGCCCGGAAGGGCGATCGCGCCGAGACGTCGTTCGCGTGCGCGGCGCCCAGGGGCGCTCAAGAGGAAGGACCCTACATGGCAGAGATGATTTCGCTGGAAGAGGCGCGCGCGCTCGTGCTGGCGCACGTTGAGGCGCTGCCCGTGGAGACTGTGCCGTTGCTCGCGTGCATTGGGCGCGTGGTGGCGAGCGATCAGCGAAGCGACATGGACGTTGCGCCGTTCGCGCACTCGGCCATGGACGGGTACGCCGTAAAGGCCGAGGACTTGGCGGGCGCCAGCGAGGACGCTCCTGTGCGCCTGCGCGTGCTCGCGGAGGTGGCCGCAGGAGACGTCTTCGAAGGCAAGGCCGACCACGGCGAGTGCGTTCGCATCATGACGGGCGCGCCGTTGCCGGAGTGCTTCGACGCTGTGGTGAAGTACGAAGTGGTTCGCACGGTGGAAGGCGACGGCGCAGGCGGCTCTGTGGTGGAATTCTCCTCGCCGACCGGTGTGCGTTCGAACGTGCGCGAAGCGGGCGAAGAGGCGCACGAAGGCGATGTCGTGATTACGGCGGGCGAAGTGGTCTCGACCGCGGGTGCGGGCTTTCTGGCCAGCTGCGGCGTGCTCGAGGTGCCCGTCTACCGCCACCCGCGCGTGGCCATCATTGCTACGGGCTCGGAGCTCGTGGACGCTACCGAGCGCCCGCAGGCGGGGCAGATTCGCAATTCCAACAGCTACGCGCTTGCCGCGTGCGCGCAGGCTGCCGGCGCCGTGCCGGAGATCCTGCCTATCGTGGAGGATTCCTTCGACGCGCTCAAGGCCGCGGTGGCGGACGCCGCTGCAACGTACGATTTCGTGGTGACGAGCGGTGGTGCCGCCAACGGCGACTTCGATTTCATCAAGCCTGTCGTAGAGCAGCTGGGCGAGCTGCACATGACCACCGTGAACATGCGTCCGGGCAAGGCGCAGACGTTCGGTCTGGTGAACGGCACGCCGGTGTTCGGTTTGCCGGGCAACCCGGCGGCGGCATTCTGCGGCTTCGAGCTCATCATCCGCCCGGCGCTGCGCAAAATGCAGGGCTACACCGCGTTCCATCGCGCCACCGTGACCGCGCGTTTGGCGCACGACGTGCGGAAGAAAGACCCGCGCCGCCTGTTCATGCGCGGCTCGCTCGTGCGCGCCGAGGACGGGTCCTTGAGCTTCGTGCCCGCGAAGAACCAAAGCTCGGGCCTGTTCGGCCCTATCCAGCGCAGCTCGTGCTTGGCCGTGCTGCCCGAGTTCGAGACGGGCTCCTTCGCCGGCGGCACCGACGTGACCTGCGTGCTGCTCGACGTTCCCGAGGAGACCGTGCTGTAGAGGACGATGCTGCGGCGGCCGTGCGTGCCGTCGCGTAGAAAAAAAGGAGGTAGCCATGACCGATCAGGGCAAGCGCACATCAGACGGGCCTGTGCCCCGCTTCGCTATCGTCACGTGCTCCGATACGCGCGGCATGAAAGAGGACACCGCCGGCGCTGCGCTGGAAGCGCTCATTGCCGCGCAGGGGTGGGCGTGCGAAAGCCACGTGGTCGTGAAGGACGAGCGTGCCGACATTGCGGCCGCCATCGTCCATGCAGCTGACGAGTTGGGGGTCGATGTGGTGCTCACATGCGGCGGCAGCGGCCTTTCGCTGCGCGATGTGACGCCCGAGGCCACCATGGATGTGTGCGAGCGCGCTGTGCCCGGCATTGCCGAGGCCATGCGTGCCCACAGCCTGGCCATCACGCCTTATGCCATGCTTTCGCGCGCGCTGTGCATGCAGCGCGGGCGCTGCCTGGTGATTAACCTGCCGGGTAGCAAGAAGGCCGCTACGGAGAATTGGGAAGGTGTGCTTCCTGCGCTGCCCCATGCCATCTCCATGATGGCCGGCGAAGGCCACGCGTAAGCTTACTGCGGGCCTTGGCCGCGCAGGGGAGGGACGAAGGCGCAAGGCCGAGCGGACAGGCTGGGACGAAGCGGCCTGATGAACCGCGCGGGCAAACGTGCGTCTGTCGCGCTCTGCTGCCCTTCGCGTAACATCTTTGCGCGCGGCGCCCTTCGCACGGTGCATGGCCTATAATCGACGTTGAACAAGCCGGCGGCCCGACAGCGGGCCGCCCTTCGCTTTTGACGCGAATTCGGAAAGCGCGCAGGAGGGACGCTCGTGATCAACGGCTTCACCGGGTTTTCGAACAAGGACAAATTCCAGTACTCGCGCGATGTGAACGCGCGGCATGAGCATGATGCCAACCGCACTCCGCTCGAGTTTGACGACGCCCAGTTGGACGCCATTCCCGAGAAGGAGCGCCGTTGGTCGTGGGTGGAGATTGACCTGGGCGCTATCCGCCACAACACGAGCGAGGTGAAGCGCCGCTTGCGCCCCGGCTGCCGCCTCATGGCCGTCGTGAAGGCCGACGCGTACGGCCACGGTGCCGTGCAGTGCGCGAAGGCGTCGCTTAACGCAGGCGCCGAATGGCTGGGCGTGGCCACGGTGGACGAGGGCGTCGAGCTGCGCAAGGCGGGCATTGCCCAGCCCATCCTTATCCTGGCAGAGCCGCCTATTTCCGCCATCCCGCTGCTGCTGCGCTATCGCGTGACGCCGGCGGTGTACACGGCCGAGTTCGCCATCGCCTACGCCGAGATGGCTGATGCGCACGGCCTGCGGGCGCCGTTCCACCTCGCCATCAACACGGGCATGAACCGCATTGGCGTGCGCTGGGACGAGGTCATGGAGTTCGTCCTGCAGACGAGCTTCCACCGCGCCCTGGTGCTGGACGGCATTTTCACGCATTTCGCTACGGCGGACTGTCCGGACGCCATCGACTTCCATCTGCAAGCGCGCCGGTTCGTCGAGGCTGCCACCGCGCTGCACGACGCTGGCATCGACCCGGGTATCGTGCACTGCGACAACTCCGCCGCGCTCTTGCGCTACGCCGAGACGAACTTCGATATGGTGCGCTTGGGCATTGCGCTTTACGGTTTCCATCCGTGCCCGGAGACGCGCAAGCTCATCGACCTCAAGCCCGCCATGAGCGTGCACGCGCGCATCACCGACGTGCGCACCGTGCCTATGAGCGAAGGCGTGAGCTACGGCCTGAACTACCGCAGCCCTGGCTCGGTGAAGATCTGCACGGTGCCGGTGGGCTACGCCGACGGCCTGCGCCGCGCGCTGTCAGGTCGCACGGACTTCCTGCTGAACGGGCGCCGCTGCCATCAGGTGGGCAACATCTGCATGGATCAGTGCATGTTCGAAGTGGACATGCGCACCTACGGCACGAAGCCGCGTCTGAACCCGCAGATTGGCGATGAGGTGACCATCGTCGGCTCCCAGGGCGACGAGGCGGTGACCATCGACGACATGGCGGTGTCCGCTGGCACCATCCAGCACGAGATCGCCATCGGGTTCAGCCACCGCCTGCCGCGGTTGTACGTGTAGGCCGCGGCGAGCTTTCGCCCGTCCGGCCCGTTGCCGAACGAGCGTCGCGATTCGCTGCGCGGTGTCGCCCGATCGCCGCTTGAGAACCGTCCGCCCACGAAGGAGGCGCTCATGAAGAAGCCGCACATCCCCCTGGAAACGCTGCAGGCGCAGGCGATGGCCTGCCACGCCTGCCCGCTGGCGGACGGACGCACGAACGTCGTCTTCGGCACGGGCAACCCGCAGGCGCGCGTGCTCATCGTGGGCGAAGCGCCCGGCAAGAACGAGGATCTGCAGGGCGTGCCGTTCGTGGGCGCCGCGGGCCAGTACCTCAACGAGCTGCTGGCGTACGCTGGCTTGCGTCGCGAGGACGTCTACATCGCCAATGTCCTGAAATGCCGCCCGCCGGGAAACCGCAACCCGCTGCCCTCCGAGATCGAGGTGTGCACGCCGTTTTTGCGCGAGCAGACGCGCACCATCGACCCGCTGTTCATCGTGACGCTCGGCAACTTCGCCACGAAGTTCATCCTGAAGACCGACCGCGGCATCACGGGCCTGCACGGCAAGCTCTACCAGACGGGCAAGTTCAAGGTGTTCCCGGTCTTCCATCCGGCGGCGGCCATCTACGACCGTCGCAAGCGGACGGATTTGGAGGATGACTTCGCCACGCTTGGTGAGTACCTGTTGCAGGAAGGCATTGTCGCGCGCACGCCGCAGTCCGTGGTGCGCGAGGCCGAGGCACACGCGCGTGCTCAGGCGGCGGGCGCTGCCGTTCCAGGGGCTTCGGCCGCCCCTGGCGCGTCGGGTGGGCTTGAAGCCGCCGGGCTCGGCGACGCCCCGGTGGACAGCGCCCCTGGCGCCGTCGAGTCCGCTGCTCCTGAAAGTTCCACATCCCACGCAGGCGAACAAGAGAGCCTGCTGCTCTAGCCCGTTCGCGTCCGGGCGGCGCGCGGCCGACCGGACGCCCTCGTTTCGCGATGCGGCCACGATGCCGCTGTTGCTGCGGCATCACGAAGGCGCACCGCTTTCGCCGCGCTCTGTCGTGGCGTTCCGACCCGAAGGGAGGCATCATGACCACTGCAACCGACCGTCCCCGTTTCGCGAACGTCGACTACGCGCTCATCGACGCGCTGTCCGGGTTGAACCCGGGCGCGTGGGTGGGTTCTCGCCCGCTCGCCTGTGGCGAGGGCGTGCTCACGTCCAGCTCGCCGGCTGACAGTCTGCCCATCGGCCAGGTCGACCGCCCCGGCGCCGCGGCGTGCGAAGAGGTCATTCAGGCCGCTGCCGACGCGTTCGCCGAATGGCGCGCAGTGCCGGCGCCCGTGCGCGGCCGCGTGGTGCGCCGCATCGGCGAGCGCCTGCGCGAAAACCAGGACGCTCTGGGCGCTCTCATCTCGCTCGAGATGGGCAAGATCTACTCCGAGGGCAAAGGCGAGGTTCAGTCCATGATTGACACGTGCGACTACGCCGCCGGCTTCTCGCGCGACCTGTTCGGCCTGACCATGGCCTCCGAGCGCCCGGGCCACCGCATGATGGAGCAGTACCAGCCGCTCGGGCCCATCGGCGTCATCTCGTCGTTCAACTTCCCGGCCGCCGTGTGGGCATGGAACGCTATGTTCGCCGCCGTCTGCGGCGACACCGTGGTCTGGAAGCCGGCGTCCGCCGTGCCGCTCACGGCAATCGCCGTGCAGAAGATCGCGGGCGAGGTGCTCGAGGAGTTCGGTATGCCCGCGGGCGTGTTCACACTGGTGGCAGGCGGTCCCGAGGCGGGCGATGCCATCGTGGAGGACCCCCGTGTGCGCCTGGTCTCGTTCACGGGCTCCACAAAGGTGGGGCACGGCGTGGCGAAGAAGACCGCCGCGCGCTTCTGCCGCACCATCTTGGAGCTGGGCGGCAACAACGCCGCCATCGTGACGCCCGCCATGGACCCGACGGTCGCCATCCCGGCCATCGTCTTCGGCGCCGTGGGCACCACCGGGCAGCGCTGCACGAGCACGCGCCGCATCCTGGTGCACGAGTCCATCTTCGACCGCGTGGCCGACGCCATGGTGGACGCGTACGGCAAGCTGCGCGCCGGGCATCCGTTCCAAGAGGGCGTCCACTACGGGCCGCTCGTGTACGAGTCGGTCTGCGATGACTACCGTGCTGCCGTTCAGCGCGCGGTGGACGAGGGCGGCCGCCTGCTGTGCGGCGGCGAGGCGCTGCCCGAGCTCGGCCCGTGCTACGTGGCGCCCTCCATCGTGGCTGCAAACGCCGACATGCCGTGCACGCACGAGGAGATGTTCGGCCCGCTCGTATACCTCATTCCGTACGCGGGCGACGTGACCGACGCCATCGCGCTGCAGAACGGCGTGCGCCAGGGTTTGGCGTCGGCCATTTTCACGGAGGACATGCGCGAGGTGGAGACCTTCGTGTCCGCCGTGGGCTCCGATTGCGGCATCGCGAACGTGAACCTGGGCACCGCCGGCGCCGAGGTGGGCGCGGCTTTCGGCGGCGAAAAGGACTCTGGCTTTGGCCGCGAGCTTGGCCCCGAGGCCTGGAAGACCTACATGCGCCGCCAGACGGTCACCGTGAACTACTCCGGCAAGGTGGCCATGCCGCAGGGCGTGCAGTTCAAGCTGTAAGGATGCGTGGGCTGGGCGGCGGCGAGCTGTGGACGGGTCGGGCGGCGAGTCTGCGTCCGGCCCGACGCGCTCGCCCCGCTGGCTGCGTCCGCCACGCCCCAGCCCGCTATCATACGTATCACAACCGTGAGACTCAACCAGGCGAACGGCGCGTTCCGACGGCGGCGTTTTTCGCGTAACCAACCTGATACAATAGCCCGGTAGGCTCATTTGACCAGACACACCACGAACAGCGCTCTCGGGCGCTGTTTTGCTCAGGGGGACCAGGGAGCGAGGTAGAGCATGTATCCCATTCTAGAAACCGAGGCGCTCAACGCCGAGGTTACGCGCATGGTGATCGAGGCGCCGGCGATCGCGCGCAAGATCAAGCCGGGTCAGTTCGTCATGCTGCGCATCGACGAGACGGGAGAGCGCATTCCGCTGACCATGAACGGCGCGGATCCGGAGGCCGGCACGGTGACCATCATCTTCCAGGCGGTGGGCGCATCCACCATGCAGCTGGCGAAGATGCGGGCCGGCGAGGCGCTGCTCGACGTGGTGGGACCGCTCGGCAAGCCTACCGAGCTGGAGGGCGTCAAGCGCGCGTGCGTTATTGGCGGCGGCCTGGGCTGCGCCATCGCGTACCCGCAGGCCAAGTGGCTGCACGATCACGGCTGCCAGGTCGACGTGATCGTCGGCTTCCGCAACAAAGACCTCATCATCCTGGAGGACGAGTTCCGCGCGTGCTCCGACAAGCTGACCATCATGACCGACGACGGCTCCAACGGCAACAAGGGCGTCGTCACGGCTCCGCTGCAGGAGCAGCTGGAGGCCGGCGAACGCTATGACGTGGTGCTGGCCATCGGCCCGGTCATCATGATGAAGTTCGTGGCGTTGACCACGAAGCCGTACGACATCAAGACGTTCGTCTCCATGAACCCCCTCATGATCGACGGCACGGGCATGTGCGGCGGTTGCCGCGTGAAGGTGGGCGACGAGTACATGCACGCCTGCGTGGACGGCCCGGATTTCGACGGCCACCTGGTGGACTTCGACGACGCCATGCGCCGCGGCGTCATGTACCGCAGCTTCGAACAGCGCGCGAAGGACATCGCCGAGGGGCGCGATTGCGCCGAGGCGGTCGCTGCCGCGCAGAAAGAGGGTGAGTAGCATGGCTAAGGCGAACATGCAGAAGACCAAGACGCCCATGACCGAGCTCGACCCGGCGTACCGCGCCACGTGCTTCGAAGAGGTTGCGGGCGGCTACACCCTCGAAGAGGCAGTGAACGAAGCGCAGCGCTGCATCCACTGCAAGAACCATCCGTGCGTGGACGGCTGCCCGGTGGGCGTGCCCATCCCGAGCTTCCTGAAGGAGCTGGGCGAGGGCAACGTGGGCGCCGCGTACGCCATCGTCAAGGACGCGAACGCGCTGCCCGCCATCTGCGGCCGCGTGTGCCCGCAGGAAAGCCAGTGCGAAGGCAAATGCACGCGCGGGCGCAACGGCGAGCCGGTGGGCATCGGCCGCCTCGAGCGCTTCGTGGCGGACTGGGCGCTGGCCAACCCGGAGGAGGCCGCTGCCGCGCAGCAGGCTTACGCCGAGCAGACGGGCGCTGACGTCGCTGCCGACGACTTCGATTACACGGGCAAGAAGGTCGCCATCGTGGGCTCGGGCCCGGCGGGCCTGACCTGCGCGGGCGAGCTGGCCAAGCGCGGCGTGCAGGTGCGCGTGTTCGAGGCGCTGCACGAAGTGGGCGGCGTGCTCGTCTACGGCATCCCGGAGTTCCGCCTGCCGAAGGCCCTGGTGAAGCAGGAGGTCTCCGCCATCGAGGGCATGGGCGTGGAGTTCGAGCCCAACGCCGTGGTGGGCAAGCTCTACGACGTGGAAGAGCTCATGGGCGAGATGGGCTACGACGCCGTGTTCGTGGGCACGGGCGCCGGCCTGCCCAGCTACCTGGGCATCGAGGGTGAGGCCCTCAACGGCGTGTGCGTAGCGAACGAGCTGCTCACGCGCGTGAACCTGATGAAGGGATACCTGTTCCCTGAATACGACACGCCGGTGTACGCCGGCAAGCACTGCGTGGTGGTGGGCGGCGGCAACGTGGCCATGGACGCCGCGCGCACGGCGAAGCGCCTGGGCGCCGACGTCACCATCGTCTACCGCCGTGGACGCGACGAGATGCCCGCCCGCGCGGAGGAGATCCACCATGCGGAGGAAGAGGGCATCCACTTCCAGCTGCTCACGAATCCGGTGCGCGCCTTCGGCAACGACGAAGGCTGGATCACCGGCCTCGAGTGCGTGCGCATGGAGCTGGGCGAGCCTGACGCCAGCGGCCGTCGCCGTCCTGTGGCGGTGGAGGGCAGCGAGTTCACGATCGATATCGACATGCTGGTCATCTCGGTCGGCTCGCGCACGAACCCGCTCATCGCGCAGACCACGCCGGGCCTGGAGTCCACGAAGTGGAACACCCTCGTGACCGACGAGGAGACCGGCGCCACCAGCGTGCCGGGCGTCTTCGCCGGCGGCGATGTCTCCACGGGCGCTGCCACGGTCATCCTGGCCATGGGCGCCGGCAAGCGCGCCGCTGCAGGCATCTTGGGCTACCTGCGCAAGTAGCGCTGCGCCCATACGAATCGGCAAGAAGAGCGGCCCTGCGGAAGCAGGGCCGCTCTTTGTCTCAGGGCTTCCTTCTACTTGTGCCGCAGTGGTATGATACATTGCGACAATTGTGACAATGATTGCACCTGTTGGGCGAGTGCGGGGGAGGAATCATGGCTGACAATCTGACGAACGAAGCGGTGGAAGCCGCGTCCGCTGATAGCGGAGTATTGTCCGCCAGCGCGGCTTCGTGGCAGATTCGTGCGACGGCGTGGGAGCTGCTATCCGTTTCGTTGGCGTACCCGACCGAGGTGCTGGTCGCCGCAGTCGCGTCTGGCGAGTGGGTGGAGGCGGCGCAGGAGGTTGCGGGCGCGCTGGAGCTGGACGTTCCCGAAGGCGCTTTCGACGACGTTGCCACGTACGAAGGCTCCGACGAAAACGAGCTGCTCCATACGCTGCGCACCGAGGCGACTCACCTGTTCGTAGGCGCACCCACGCCGGCGGTGAGCCCGTACGAGGGCGTGTGGCGCGCAGGGGATGACGGCGTCGAGGCGCTGTTGTTTGTAAACCCGCACTCCATGGCGGTCGAGCGTTTCCTGAAGCAGTGCGGCCTTGGCCACCCCGAGGGCACGAACGAGCCGCTTGACCATGCGGGCACCGAATGCTCGCTGCTGGAGTTCTTGGCAGGCGTCGAGGCAGGCATCATGGAGCTGCCCGCGGGCAAGACTGCTGAGGATCTTCCCGGCGGGTCCGTTGTTGCTGCGTACGAGCAGTTCCTGGCCGATCACGCCCAGACGTGGCTG